>Ga0210406_10002416_pt1 | contig 21351 bp, 25 predicted proteins | sample IncBWC30MmetaG_FD_155454 | JGI IMG/M metagenome (GOLD analysis project Ga0210406, IMG submission 155454) | Forest soil microbial communities from Barre Woods Harvard Forest LTER site, Petersham, Massachusetts, United States - Inc-BW-C-30-M | ecosystem: Environmental > Terrestrial > Soil >... | reverse complement strand
TTTTGCTCAAAGAACCTGAGGGTTGTCGTGTCGTCACCGAAGAGGTCGTGAGAGGACCGGGAGCGGCGGAGTTCCGCAAGAAGGACCCTAACGCTATGCATAGGGGTCATGACCTCTGGTTATCGGTGCTGAAGCAGGTGTCAGAAAAGTAAGGCCAAGCCGGGGGAGAATGGCGTAGGCGGAGCAGGTTGTGGTTTTCTCCAAGCTATGTCATGGTCCGTCCGCATCTGGCGACAAAAGGAATCTCGATGACTCCCCAGAAGTCGGCTCGGGGGAAGTTTCACCAGATAGGTAACGAGAAACGGGCTAGCGTTGACGGTTGTATTGCTGGCGAGATGCCGACTTCTCGGTACCAATCCGCCAACTTCCTTGGAAGCCCGTATCTGGATAGTTTCCGTGTTGCGACTACTCGCCCCGGTCAGTGAGCGCAGTGGCGATGTTAGGTAAACTATCCCTAGGAGACCCCGTCAACTCCAGGGCTTTCATTTACCAGCCCATCGCAGCCGTAGGATTCTGCTCAAGTGATCGGCCAGACCATCTCGCATTACCGAATCACCGAGAAACTCGGCAGCGGAGGGATGGGTGTGGTTTACAAGGCACAAGACACCCGGCTCGACCGCTTTGTCGCTGTGAAGTTTCTGCCCGCAGACTTGGCCATAGATCCCCAGGCCTCGGAGCGATTTCGCCGTGAAGCCAAGGCCGCTTCTGCATTAAATCATCCCAATATCTGCACGATTTACGACATTGGTGTGGAGGATGGCCACTCATTCATTGTCATGGAATTGCTCGAGGGGAAATTGCTCCGCAACTGTATTGCCGGGCATCCGCTGGAGCCAGCCGTGACCGTTTCCCTGGCCATTCAGATAGCTGATGCTCTGGAGGCAGTACACGCCGTAGGGATCATTCATCGCGATATCAAGCCCTCCAATCTCTTCGTGACGCAGCGCGGGCACGTCAAGATACTTGACTTCGGCCTGGCAAAAATGACGACACCCGTCGACGTGCAACGGGCTGACAATCTCCTCGAAGCCAGCACCACAACAGCTCAAGATCTCACCAGTTTGGGCGATACCCCGGGCACCATCGCGTTCATGTCTCCTGAGCAGGTGCAGGGCGAGGAATTGGACCCGCGAACGGACTTGTTCTCCTTTGGAGTAGTGATTTACGAAATGGCCACGGGGCACTTGCCGTTTGACCGTAAGACCGTCGGCGCGACCTTTGCCGCAATACTGCACGAAGCGCCGGAAATAGTAACCCGCTGGAATTCTCAATTGCCGGTGAAACTGGACGAGATCATCTCCAAGGCATTGCAAAAAGATCGGCAGCTCCGCTATCAGCACGCTTCCGAGATCCGCAGTGATCTGCAACAGTTGAAGTCAGCCCCGGCACCGCCCGGTGAGCCCGAAAACATCGCGGTACCGCCCCTCGAAGCGGCGGTTTTCCGAAGAAGTCTATCGAAGATTGCAGTTCCGGTTGGCCTTATGCTGCTGGCTTTGTTGGTAGCAGTCATCTTTGGTCTGCCGCACAGACCTGTGTCTCAAGCATCCAAGCTCGACGAAAAGGACGCCGTCGTGCTCGCCGACTTCGCGAACTCCACCGGCGATCCCGTTTTCGATAACACGCTGAAGCAGGGACTTTCAATCTCTCTTCGCCAATCGCCATTTCTCAACATCCTCTCTGATAGCAGAGTCGCTGCGACCCTGACCATGATGACTCGTCCGCCCAACACTCAACTCACGAATGACGTGGCGCGTGAAGTCTGCCAACGCGCACATGCTAAGGCCTACATCGGTGGTTCTATTTCCGCTCTCGGGAAAGAGTATGTCGTGGGGCTGAAGGCGGCATCTTGCGAAACCGGCGATGTTCTCGCCGAGGAGCAGGCAACGGCTGATCGCAAAGAAGAGGTGCTCAGCGCGTTGGGGAAGACAGCCACGAAGTTGCGCGAGAAACTTGGCGAGTCGCTAGCCTCGGTCACAAAATACAACCAACCCCTGGCAGAGGCGACAACCTCATCTTTAGAAGCTCTACAGCAGTATAGCGAGGGGGGAAGAGCAGCGCGGGAAGAGGGGGACGCCGCGGCGATTCCCTACGCCAAAAGAGCGATCGAACTGGACCCGAACTTCGCAATCGCCTACGCTGGGTTGGGCGGCGATTACAGCAATCTGAACCAGGCCAGCCTGGCAAGGGAGAATTTTCAGAAGGCCTACGAATTGAGGGACCGCGTGACCCAGCGGGAGCGCTTTCTCATCGAGGCTTCCTACTTTAGTTCTGTAACCGGCGAAATCAATAAGGCTATTCAGACTTACACCGAATGGGCACGTACTTATTCGGCAGATTACGGACCCCACGCCCAGCTGGGAGACAGTTACAACTTCCTCGGACAATACGAGAAGGCAGCCGAAGAAACCAACGCAAGCCTTCGCCTTGAACCCGACGACGCGATTGCATACGGAAATCTAGCCGACGATTACCTTGCGCTGGATCGAATCAAAGACGCTAAAGCCACCTTGGACGAGGCGGGCAAGCGCAACTTGGATTCTGAATTCCTTCATCTGAATCGATATCATCTGGCGTTTCTGGAAAATGACCTGCCCGCGATGCAAGAGCAGTCACTGTGGGCGAGGGGAAAACCCTCAGCGGAAGATGGGCAGCTGTCAGATGACTCTGACACGGAAGCCTACTATGGGCGCCTGCGGAAGGCGCGCGAGCTTACGCGACAGGCGGTGGAATCGGCTAAGCGAAACGCAGGCACCGACACCGCGGCACTTTGGCAGGTCAACGAGGCCTTGCGAGAAGCCGAGTTCGGCAACACCGCACTCGCTCGCAAGGCTGTTGCCGACACGATGGCTTTGAGCTCGAAGCCTGATGTCGAGCTGTTAGCGGCGCTGGCTCTCGCACGCAGCGGCGACACGGTACAGTCCTCGGCTCTGGCCGACAAAGTCGCTGCGGAATTCGACCGCGACACGATGATTCAAGCTTACTGGCTCCCAACCATCCGTGCCGCCATTGCGATTGATCGCGGCGACGCGCAAAAGGCAATCGAACTGCTGAGTACGGCGTCCGACTACGAACTTGGGGAGCCGGTACAATGGCCCTCTCACGGAACCCTGTACCCGGTATATGTCCGCGGCGATGCGTATCTACGCGCGGGCGACGGCGTGCGGGCTGTCACGGAGTTCCAGAAGATGATTGACCATCGCGGCATCGTGGCCAACCTTCCGCTGGGCGCACTCGCCCATCTGCAATTAGGGCGCGCCTACAAGCTGGCTGGAAATGCAGGAAAGGCCCGTGAGGCTTACGCCGCATTCCTTGTGGTCTGGTTGCAGGCCGATTCCGACATCCCCATCCTGAAGCAAGCCAAGGCAGAATATGCGAAGCTGAAGTAAGCAGGTTACGACCAAGAAGGCCCATCTTCGAGATCAAACTGGATCACTACCGGCAAACGCGCTTGTGGTTACCGAGCTATCAACGTCTATTGGTTGGCCAGAAACGGGCTTATAGGAAGTCTGTCCCGGGAGACGTCAATCGTGACGCAACGTTCGCTTGGGAGGAGTGGCGGCCCGGCGGACCGCCACTCCAGCTAGAACGACTGTGAGAACCGGGCTTCAAGGAATTCTCCCAGCTTGGCGGTTGCCCTGAATTGCGGAATGGGATCCAGTTCCTTGAAAGCCGACGTAAAAGCATTGGAGAGACTCCAGATCGTCCGCGCCCGGAACTCCTCGTACTTCGGCTCGAAGTACAGGTCATGCACGGTGCGAACAAGGTGTTTGGGAGCTTCTAGTTTGCCCTCCACAAAGGCCTCGTAGATGACAACCTTTGCCGTGACATCGGTGAGTTCGAATCTCTGCCATGCTTCCACCTGCTTTCGCATCGGCTCGAAGTTTCGCTGCATGCGATCCACACCGACCGAGATACAGTCGATAAGCGAGAATGACTTCGAGTGTTTCGCGAGCACCGGAGTAAAATCCCCGGCAAACGCCATGTTGGAACACACGAAGACCCGGTACCCGCAGGTCATCGCCAACCGCATGCTCTTGTCATGCGAGTTCCGCAACCCAATGGAGAAGCGGCATCCCTCCATTTCGGTTGCGAGATCAAGGACACCGAACATCTTCATGCCGTCCGGGGAGACCGCATACTCGTCGTGGACCACCCCGATGTGGCGAAACCCGAGAGTTTCGATCAGCGCCTGCACGATCTCATGATGAGGAATTGGACGGTGCGTCTCCGTTGCCGCTGGTGTTGGCACCAGAGTGAGTTCTTCGCGGCCAATCGTCCGGCCGCTAAAGCCAATGAGCGTACTAGTTTCTGACATACTACTTTCCTCCTGGTTGATTTGAACTGCGATTTCCGAAAGCTGAGAAAGAGGTGGACGTGGCTGGTTTTCAGCTCACCTCATCCAAACAGCGACGCCTGCTCCGGAACAGGTGGCTTGCCGCGCGGCTTTCTCCCTGATAGCGATCCTGGTCGTTGCCCGAAGATTAAGACCGTGTCGCTAGCGATGGCCTCTTCGATTAGGGCGGCAGGGTCGGCCTGGTAGGTCGGCAGACTGGCCGAGGCTTCGACTGAGCACGCATCAGAGATAGAGTGCGAAGCTGCGGGAAATAGCTTCTGATGTTCCGCGCTCAGAGCTTTCCAGACGGAATCAGCACTCTCACCGATGCCGTTTCGCTCGACTAGTTCCCGCGCCATCGCCGAAAGCATGTCATCGTCTTCATCAATGCTCTGTAGGCCTTCCCCGGCAAACTTGCCCTCCATGGTGAGCGCTACCAGGAGTTTCTTTCCCATCAGGCGCAGGCACGCGGTCTGCATCGTGCCTTCGTAGCAGAGGAACTTCACGCGTACCGGCCGTCGTTGCCCAATGCGCCATGATCGGCGGCTCGCCTGCCGCAAAGTGTGTAACGAATATCCCGACTCGTAGAAAAGGATGGTCGGGAAGTCCAGCAAATCGAGGCCAGTTTCAACCAGTTTGGGATGGGAGATGACGACCTGCACTCCTTCCTTGATTTGCCGGGCATACCAGGCTTCGCGTTTCGATGTGTCCACGCTCGCCCGCAAAACTGCCGTGCGGATGCCTTCGTTGGTCAGAATCCGTTGCAACCGGGCGGTGACATCATGCTTCTGTGTGTACACGGCAAACACTTGGCAGCGCCGGCCTTCTGCAAGTTCTTTCCTGATTTCCTCTATCAGTTTTCGTTCCTTCGAATACAACTGGTCCTCTGGAAGGTCCCGCGTCTCGGCCATGACGAAGGAAACGTTGCGCCTTAGTTCCTCGTCGAACTCCTTGCCATATAGCGTTCCTAAGCCATACGGGTGATCCGGATAAAGCAACAGAGTGTTGAGCATCGTGCTCAGCACAGAGCGATTGCCTCTGTGCTCCTTCAATGCCTTCCGAATTGCATCTTCCAGTTCCCGGTAAGCCGCCATCATCAGCGGGTTCATCGGGACGCTCAGGTAGGTTTCCTCATAAGGCGGAAGCTCTCCAGAGATGTCCTCCAGGAAAACAAAGGCGCACAACTGCATCAGAAATTCGCCGAATAGCAACGGAGACGCTCCCGGTTTCCGGCGCACAGTGCTGGTGGTCTTGGACTTGGAACACCGGTTGTCCGAAGGCTCTAGCTTGGTGATGGTTTCGAGAACGCCGTAATCCTGAGTGAACGAACTCCTTCCTGTTGCGCCCCATTCATACCCGTGTTCCTTCATTCTTCGGGCTTCGAGGCGGAACAAGGTGTTGAACAGATCGTCGGCGTATCCGCCCAAGAGGGTCCCCGTCAGTCCTACAATTCGGTCGGTCGAGGATGCCAGCGTGCCGAGAGCATTGCCTTGCGCGGTATCGCCGGCGAGTTGGTGGATTTCGTCGCAGATCGCATAGTCAAACCAGCCCGGCATGTAGCGGCCGATGAATTCAACTGGCGCCATACGGCGGATCTTGTCGGAATCGGCCTGCCAGAGCGGGCTGTGGAATGGATGGCAGGATTTTTCACTTCTGGTTTCGACGTTTTCGGCGATCTTCAGCTTCTCGAAATCACCGATCGTCAAACGGCTGTCATTCATAAATACCGGCTCGCCGGTGTCGGAGTTGACCACACAGCCTATGTATCGGCCCGAACGCGGTACCCGGTAGGCATGGCGCCAGAAATAACCGAGCTTTGCCCGCTCCCGTCCCACGATGAACAGCGAAGGCCTCCCACACAGCGACAGCCAACGTTTCCGCGGACAAGAAACCGCCTTCCGCAATCGCAGCTCGCTGAGACTCGTTTGGAAACCTTCCCGCACGATTCGGCCTTGCCGGAGCCGAACTTCATTGACCCCATGCGCTTTGTTCTCGTCTCCCCCATTCCGCAAATCGTCGATCAAGAACACCCTGATTCCCGGCAGAGTGTGAAACGCCTCCCGCGCCCACTTCTCGACCAGGTGCGGAGGAACCATTGCCAGAGAAGTGAACGGCGTTCCGACGCTATGGACATGGATCGCTCCCAGTGAAATCAGCGTTTTGCCGGTGCCGCACTCGGCGACCACCATCCCGGTTCGGGCCTCCTGCCAGCGCTTGGCGAGGCCCATGATGGCGATGGTTTGTGCGGGAAACGGTCGGCGTAGCAATCCCTCGATTCGGGGTGAAACCGGGTCACCGAATTGGTGCAGAGCGGGGTACTCCTGAAGAATGCGATCTCCGAGAAGACTGGCATTCGCGCGCATGTAGTCGTAGATCGTGGATAGTTCGGGCATCGGAACCTTCTCCTAGACAAAGGGATGTGCGGACCGGACGAAACCAAAGGAGCCGGAAGAAGTAAGGGTGTGAAGCGGGAAAAGACTATTCAGCTTGCAGAAAGATATCTTTGAGACTCACGCTGGGCCAGCGGATGGAACCCGTTTCTGCGGGGAATAGGACGGCACCGCTCTCCACGCCCCAGCTAAGCCAGTCAAGGAACTGCTCTTTTGATCCTTTGATCACTACCGGATCACAGCCAACGCCGACCGCTGGACCGATTGCGCGGTGCGTGTTCAACTCGGCCTGAAACCAATCCGCCCATTCCGGGATTCCTGGAATCCCGTAGATGTGGGCGATGGATGCCCAAAGAAATTGTCGGTCCGAGCTTGCCAGCAGGGTCCTTCCCGAGTTGGCAGACATGCTTCCCGAGGCTAGCCCTTCTGAGATGCCAATAAGGTGGCACAGCGGCTTCTTTCGCCCGGCAAGCTGGATTGAGCCCTTGAAACACTGCGCATTCTGCTCCAAACATATCCGGACTGGCTGCACTCCGGGCCCTTCCACCATGAACCGGTCTCCCATGGAAATTGCAGCGTTTATCGCGGAGATTTGTGTATCTCCCCCGATCACCGAAATGAGATGTGCTTTGGCTTGCCGTGGAGGATCCGGTAGCATCTCTCCGATGAAGCGGTCCAGATGAAGCCTGATGCTTGTCGTAGTCTTCTCTGTGCTCTTTACATAAGTCAGCCAGCCGAATCGGAGGTGTGCATTCTTCATTCGGATTCCTTCTTCTCATGGGTGAGAATCTGGGTCTTGCCATTCGTAAAGACCAGCGTCAGTTCGTACGAGAACCGCTCCCGGTCATGCAAAGTCTTGCTGCCATCTTCTTCCTCTTCCTCCCAATGGTCGGTGTATTTCACCGAACGCCAGTGCGCAATGTGGCGATCTTCTCCTTCACCAAATACTCCATTCAGCATTCCCGCGGTGCACAGCAGCCCCACATGGCCGCCATGCAGTGGCGTGAGCGGTCGGCCTCGCACATCCCGCTGCCTGGGAAGAAGCACGCGGCTGGCCTGGCGATAAGCTGCGGAGTCCGGCAACAGGTCTTCGACTTCGTCGAGCGCAATTCCCGTGTGGGTCAGCATGACGGGTCCGGACCCCGGAATCTCGTATCGCTTATCGGCCAGGTCCCCCAAGGCTTCAAGATCGGGCTTCGTCGCCAAGTGCTCCAACCAGCGCACCGATTCCAGGAGCACCGAGTCTCGCAGGTGCTGATGCCGCTTACGCCGGACGCCTAAAATGGCAACTTGCTTATACTGAACGCTGGCGGGTTCCGTGAGCCTACAGACGAACAGATCAGCAAAGTGCTCGCTCAAGACCCGCGAGCAGACCCGCAACTGCGGCTGAGGAATGATGAACACCAGCACCCCTCCTGGTTTGAGCCAGCGGTACGTGTGCTCCAGAAAGACGAGTTCCAGCCTCTGATTGTTTAGTGCGCCGATCTCAAAGTCGTACGGTGGGTTGAGGTAGAGCAAGGAGAATGCTTCCGCCGGGCCGCGTACATCAAAAGTGCTTGCCTGAAGCGTCTCAATCCCCTGATTTCTGGCCTGTTCGGCACGGTACGCATCAATTTCAACACCCAGGTGCCGTCCGAGCCCTCCTCGAAGTAGGTGCGTAAACGCCACGCCATCTCCCACGCATGGATCAAGCGCCGAAAATTCGGACCGGGCAAACAGACAGCTCTTCAGGCGCTCTGCCTCGGGCACGGGTAACGGGAAGAATCCCAGCTTGGTTTTCCCGTGTGGCCTCATCGCGGCACCCCGTGGAGCGCCTGCGCCACCAGTCTTTCGATTGGATTGGAAGCAGATATTTCCCTCACCGCGATGAACGAGCAGAGTCCATTCACAGGCACCGGACGTTCATCTTCGATTCGGTAGCCGCGCTCGATATGTTCCTGTTTACGCTTGTCATACAGATCGGCCCTGGTCGTCACACGAATTCTCATGGCCATCCTCATTTCTGTTGAAGCCCCGCAGCGATGTTGGAGTGTGCCGGGGAGGGGGTTTTAGATCGCTCGAAATGGAAAAACTGGTCAATATTCGGCAGGAAGGAGCAGTATGGTCAACGAGCGGTCCGCTTCGGTGATGATCCAAAGGGTTTCGGCGTCGGTAACCGCATAGCTACTCAACAGGCGGAAGCCGTGCTTGAGGCTCAATTCATTTTCCGTTTTGTCCTCTTGGCAGAGATCACCCCAGTCTCCGCGAAGATGACGCAAGAGGAACTCCGTGGGTGACATTTGGAGCCTTTCCAGCAATGCGAGCGCCCCAGGGGTGGCAACAATCTGACCCGGAGAAAACAGGGAACTGGTGGGCAGAGAGTTCATGACTCGGCTCCTCTCTCAGGCTTGCGTCGCACGAAACTTCTTCAGGGAGATCTGAAACTAGAGAGGTCTTCGATGCGGGTTGAACGCCAAGGCAAAAGGGTTAAACCAAATTTGGTAGCGATTGACGCGCGTGACTACATCGGCAGGTGGATGATGAGGCGGCGAACAAAACAAGCCTCTCAGTTGTCCCCAGACGCGGCGGCTTCGAGCGCGACGACAATTTCCTGCAAAGTTTTCAGATTATCCACCTGGTCGAGTGAACTCAATCGCAAGGATCCCAGAACTCTGGCGAAAGCTGCCAAGCCCGCCGTGTCCCGCGCAACTTTGGCTCGCCCGAGTCCACGTTCCGCCGCTTGCAGGTGTGCCAGAACCTTTTCTTGGATTGCCTTTTCCTGAATGTCTTTCGGATTCCACACTTTCGCGACGCTCTTTAATACTCCGCGATACATGCGTTTGCCGGTTGTCTTTTCCATTCCTTCAATCTGGCGAAGGACTCTGCCATCGACCCCGCCACCGTCTCCATTGTGTTGGCCATTGCCGCCATTTCCGGCAGTGGGTCCTTGGCACGGTTTCTGCCCAGTGGCGCAGTTGGGTCGAAGGCCCTCGAGCCAACCTGCAGGTGTCGCCCACCCAGCCAATTGGGGAACGGATTTTGGCCGTTTGCGGTCGTCTAGATCCACCCAGGTCCCCGCGAAGTAATACAGATAACGGCCCAGGCCAAAGCAAGCGCAACTCCGTTTGAAGGCCTGTGCCTCCGCCGCGGTCCCAGCATTCGAATTGTCCGCCCACCCCTCGCCCGTAGCCGAATGCGAACCCAGGCCGAAGATCGTCAGCTCACAGGTGACCAGCACCTTCGCCGCAATCTTTTGGTCAGCGCTTCTTTCGAAATTCGCGCTGGTATGAATGGTGTATTTCCGGGTCCAGCCCGCCGGGGTGAACAGCGCATTCAAGCGATCGGTATAGGCACGCTGATCTGCGTATGGAACGACTTGGCCACGGGCCGGCTGCAGTCCTTTGGTGGTGTTCATCACCCGCCATTCGATTTGCGCGGGAGCAAACGGCACTTCGAGCGCTGCCACGAATTCTTTGACCCGTTCCGGCGCGATGGCAAGAACTCCAGGTGCGAGCATCGCAGGCGGTGGACCAGATGTAGGCACATCCTCTTTCTGTGCGTGACCGTTTGCAGGGCTCATGTCACTTCCTCCTTGGTTGACGATGCTTCCTCGTTCAAGCGCTGGCCGTACATCCAACGCTGCGGTGTGATGTGCAAGAGCCAGTCCTGAACCGTGGGAATCCGGCCCAGGTCTTCGCGGACATGCTGCTCGCCGACATAGCGGACGGGAACTTGGTTTCCGTCGCTGTTCACGATGGCTACACCGAAGAGCTTCTCCGCAAGGAAAATGCCCTCAGCATGATGGCGAAGCGCGCGGTGGCGAAAGTCGGAGAAGAATGCTTTCGATTCATCAAACCAGTCGTGAATCGGAAGATAGTCCTCCGCCTTTCCGCCGAACCTCCTCGCGCTGCTCTCGGCGTGTTTCAGTGGATGGGCCATGGGAGCTACACCTCGTAGGCGCTGGTCGTGTAATCCTCGAACCGGTCATTTCGCTCCGCCGTTATCTTGCGAGCTGCCACATCGAGCACAACATCTCCGAAGCCGCCACAATCGTTCTCATACCCAAACGGTACAAGCGCTTCGAAGTGGTTCTGCAGATGGGAGGCGTCGTATTTAACGGGCTCGAACTCGTCAGCCGCATACCAGTCGCTGTCATAGCACTTCACTTCTTCGGTGGTTCCTTCGTCGCCGTAGCCGTCGAAGTGCACACCCACAAACCTGATCCCGGCAGCCGCGAGTTGGCCGCACTCCGCGACCAGCGCCGCCCTGGCGGCGGCTTGGTCAGGAGTCAAGCTTTCTCTGTGATCTTCCGAACCGTTTTCCATCTCCGCTTCTCCTTGATCCACACTTCCTCAGAATTGCGCCGCGAATACCTTACCTACCGAAACCCGACCCGAGTCCGGATAACACCGCTGCCGTTGGGTCGTGGCCACGTGCTGACGTTTGAAGATGAACTGGATCTCCGGAAGAACCGACTACCTGCGCGCGCAAGGGTACGCAAGCGAACATCGACGGTTCGAGAAAGCCTGACTTCGCTGAAAAGAAGCCGCCGAGGCCCCTACCTAGGTGAGAGTGGTTCCGTTCCCTCACTCACGATGCTGACATACCGGGAGTAGGCAAAAAGCCGATCTCGATGTTTTCCAGAGATCTCTTTGACAATGCCAAGGTGTGAGAGGTGGTTCAACGATTTGGTGATCGTTGGAACGGTGAGATGCAAGCCTTTTGCGGCGGTTCCAATGCGAATGTAGGGGCTAGTCTGGAGGAATTCATGGAGCCGCAACGCAGACGCCGCCGCTCTTCCTAACTTCTGGATCTTCTCTTTGTCCTGGACGAACAATCGTAGCGTCCGCTCCGCAGTATCTGCCGCGTCTTGAGCAGCCGATCCTATCCCTTCGAGAAAGAACTGAAGCCACTCCTCCCATGCACCCTCAGTGCGAATGCGCTGTAGCAGTTCGTAATACCGGTTCCTGTGAGTCTTCATATAGAGACTTGGATAAAGGAGAGGCTCGGTAATCACCCCTTTCGAACAGAGGAAAAGAGTGATGAGCAGCCTGCCCAGCCGGCCATTACCATCAAGAAACGGATGGATCGACTCGAACTGGACGTGCACGAGGCCGGCTTCCACGAGAACGGGAAGCTGGTGTCTCTCATCGTGGAGAAATCGTTCAAAGCTGTCGAGGCTTTCCAACAGACGCTCAGGTGGGGGAGGCACGAAGGAAGCATTCCCGGGCCTGGTTCCCCCAATCCAGTTCTGGGTCCGGCGGAATTCACCCGGCATCTTGCCACAGCCTCGTCCGCCCCGCAGCAGAATCGCATGGATCTCACGAATTAAGCGAAGAGAGAGTGGAAAACCTCCTCGCAGGCGTCGTAAGCCATGTTGCATGGCGGCCACGTAGTTCGAAACTTCTTCGACGTCCTCGACAGGAACCCTTGGGGCTTCATCGTTTTCAAACAAGAGGAGGTCAGCGAACGAAGACTGAGTACCCTCGATCTGTGAGGACACCAGGGCTTCCTTGCGAACATATAGATAAAGAAGGAAGCGGATGTCGGGCAAGAGCCGAGTCATGCCATTAAGACGACCGAGTCCCTGGTTGGCTCGTTCAATGAGCCGATGTAGTCCGGTCAAATCCACTTCCGGCACCGGCGGCAAGGGAGGCGGAATGAATGCCCGCACAGTTTCCCCGGCCACGGAGTTGCTGACGTAAGTCCCAAGGCGACTCTGCAGTTTCCCTTTTGGCATCGTCGGAACATCCTTTAATAATGAACTGTGCTATTAAAGGATAATGGCTTATCCTTTAATAATCAATGCGAATGCCGTATGCATCTCGACGGGCGTCGGCCATCCCTGGAATGCTATGCCTTGTCGCGGGGCCGTAAACGCCGCCAGGACTTGGGATCAACACGCAATGCGTGCACCCCAGCCAATGACGACAGACCTACGAATCCTCCGTGGTACGAAACCGTTCCGTAGCGAAACAGCCGGGCGAGCAAAGCAAGTGCGTGGTTGGCCAATGTCGGATTGACGAACGGTTCCTGCCGGTCGAGAGCTTCCGCAGCGCTACAACTGGCGAGGCCATCTCCGTCAAGGTCAGACTGAATCACTTCGGGGAAGAGTTCCGAGACCGTGCGCAGCCGGAGCTTGCGTCTCCGGTTCCTCCGATTCAGCGGCTCTCCCAGCACAAATTGGCCGCTATCCGCGTTGTTACCGAGGTCCAGCCAATAATCCACCTCGCTTGAACCATCCGAGCATTTTGCGATTGCCGCACGCGCCTTGCGGGTGTCGACACAGCCAATCACGATGTCTACGCCATCAAGCCTGCGTTTAGGATCCAGCCGTTCGGGTATGCCTTTCCAGTCTAGGCCCCAGAACAGGTTCAGCCGGTTGGCGAGAACCACAGATTTATAGAGACCAATCTCAGACTGACTGAACGGTTGCCGGACGCAGTTCGTTGGCGAGATTACGTCCGGGTCGAGCAGGCTGACATGGATGCCTTCCGGGTGTCCGTACGCCAGCAGTGCCTGATGGAGGTACGGCAACCCGGCCGCGATGGCGCTTCCGCTACCCCCACAGCCCACAACCAACACGCGCACTTTATGTTTGAGCAGTTCGGGATGAAGACGGTGAGTTTCCATGGCTTCATCCTTCACCTCTTCTCTCGACAAACTCCTGGAGAGTTTGCTTGCTGTCCGCCAGAAACCTCGCAGGAAACCGCTTTCGTCCTGCCAGATTTGACCACAGGCCGAGAAAGCCACCGGGATGAGTTGTCATTCGGACGGCGCCACTCGGATGAGTGAACTCGCTGGCAAAATACGCGTTCTCCCAGCCCGGCAGGGAACCGGCACTCACGTCCTCTGGAACTCGCATGCTGCCGAGACAGACATGGCCGGCCGAGTCGGTGTTCCAGTAGGGAACATTCTTCAATACCGTGTCGGCTTTTGGCCGGGCGTCCTCCGCCAGCGCACGCACGAACAGTTCTCGACCGTGGATTAGAAACACAAGGGCCGGGTGGGGATATATCTTGCCGTTCAGCTTCTTCGTGTCGGCATTTCCGGCGCCGAAAAACATCAGCCGGTCCTGCGCCGGGCTCCACCAGGCGATCAAGTCCGCCGTTCTCGCCAAGACATGTTCGGGAAGAACCTCCGCTGCCATGCTTGCGCCCAGGCCTTTGGCGAGTGTATCGAGAAAGCTGGTCGTGACGGACTGACCCGCGCACAAGTACATCGCTTGGTCCGGGTTGTGTTTTACCTCGTGCAAGGTGGCAAACGCTCGGCTGCCTTCCTGATAGAGGAGCACAGCTTGTTTCAGAGCGAAGATTCGGTTGTCTCCGATGCGTACATGGACGTCCATGGCTATCCTTCACGCGTGATCACGCCGTCTTCGTTCCCCGGCATCAGGTCAATCAACCGGCTCGCTGCAGCCAGCGAATTGCACACGACACCGATCGTTCGGAAACCGCGCCGTATACTGGCGGGATCGCAAAGCTTGAGAGGAACGATGACGTTAGGTTGGGGAGTCACCTCCATTGCGGACTCCGCCTCATCGTCAAAGCACGCCACGACCGCATCGCTAGGCGAGAACGCCGTAAGCAGACAAGGCAGTGGTGGATTTGAGTCCATGAGTTGTTCTCCCATGCCCTCGGTAAAGGCGGGCGGTGTGGCCTTTGCTGAAAGCGAGCATAAATGAAATAACCCCGCAATCAACGCCTCCACTTGCTGGTTGCGGACCTTCTGGGTGAGATTCTTTAGATCGCTGAGACTCAAGGGTGGTTCTCTGAGGCACTTTGGCGTGCATGCTGCAATGTCCGGCGCTTCGTATTGCTCTGCATTCTCTTCGCCCTCATACCATTCCCGGAGCATGTCGACTCGTTCTTCCGCGTCGTGATAATCGTAGACCCGCACCCACCGGTTGAGCGACCCGACAAAATGCGTGAAGAATGTTGCGGGCAGACGGGGATGTATTTTCGCAAGCAGTTCAATGGTTGGGTTCAGCAGCACAAACGCCGCACTTTCCGGGTCGACGATTAAATAGAGCGTGCCGTCCGGGCCTCGCTCGTCCGAATCGCTCGATGCAGTCGCGAGAATGGCCGTGCCACGGCTTTAGCTTTCGCGCACGAAGGAGCGCGGGTGGTTGTTTCCGGTCGCCACGACGACGAAGGTCAGAAGCTAGCCATTGAACTGCGCAACCTCGGTACTGAGGCCGAATTTGTGCGCACCGACGTGCGGCATGAAGAGGAAGTCAAGAATCTCGTCGACAAGACTGTGGCTCGTTTCGGTCGTCTCGATATTGCCGTCAATAATGCGGGCACAGTGGGCGATCCCGGACCCACTGCAGATGTGACCCCCGAGGCGTATCAGGCCATTTTCGACACGAATGTGCTCGGGGTGCTTCTGTGCATGAAGTACGAGATTCGGGCGATGCTTGGGCAAGGCAAAGGCAGCATTGTGAACATCTCGTCTACCTATGGCAAGGTCGGCGGTCCAACCGCGGCTGTGTATGTGGGCAGCAAGCATGCCGTGGAAGGTATCACGAAGTCCGCGGCCATCGAACTCGCTGGCACAGGCGTTCGTGTCAACATCGTTGGCCCTGGTCCGACAGAAACACGAATGTTCAACCACTTCGCGCAAACGAAGGAGAACAAAGCAAATTTTCTCGAAGCACACATTCCTACCAAGCGCATGGGAATGCCCGAAGAGATTGCAAATGCCATCGTGTTCATTGGGTCTGACAAGGCTTCCTACATCATCGGTGCATCCCTGGCGGTGGATGGAGGGATGCTCGCGGGGTGATTCTCCGGATACCCAAGGACCCTGTGGGAAACGAGATTGCCTCTAGCTCTGGGCTGAAAGGAGCAAATTGAGGGAGCGGACAAGGAGGAGAACGCCGATGACCGAAGGTAACAAGTTGGAGGGGAAAGTAGCAGTGATCACCGGAGGCACGGAAGGGATCGGTTTGGCTACCGCAATGCTATTCGCCAAGGAGGGCGCGTATGTGTTCATCACCGGGCGGCGCCAGAAGGAACTTGACGAGGCCGTAAAAGCAATCGGCAGCAACGCTTCCGGCGTTCAAGGAGATGTTGCCAAAATGGACGACCTTGACCGTCTCTACGAGACCGTCTCTCAGGTCAAGGGGCGAATCGATATTGTTTTCGCCAACGCTGGCGTTGGCGAATTTGTTCCCTTAGGGGCCGTTACCGAAGAGCATTTCGACAAACTATTCAACATCAATGTGAAAGGAACGCTGTTTACAGTGCAAAAGGCATTGCCGCTCCTGAAGGATGGTGGCTCAATCATTCTCAATGGCTCCGTCGCGGGCATCAAGGGCACTGCCGCCTTCGGCGTCTACGCAGCGAGTAAGGCTGCGATTCGGTCTTTCGTACGAACCTGGACTACGGATTTGAGGGACCGCCGTATCCGCTCAAACGTCGTTAGTCCGGGTCCGATCAACACGCCACTGGCGAGTCGGCAGTCTGCCGACGTGATCGCCCGGATTGTGTCCACCGTCCCGATGGGGCGCATGGGGGAGCCCGGCGAAGTTGCGAAGGCGGCGTTGTTTCTGGCTTCAGATGACTCCAGTTTCGTCACCGGTATTGAACTATTCGTTGATGGCGGGAGAGCGCAGATTTAATCGCTTTCCGCGACCATATGCCTACACCGCGCAGAGTCGCGAAAGTCTTGGAGATGAAGGGGAACGAACTCCGATCTTTTCCGAACTAGGAAATTTCTATGAGCCGAACAAAACAGGAAAAGAACAAGGCGCTAGTCCTCAGGGCTTTCGACACTCTCTTCAACAAACGGGACTACGTAGTGGCCGAGCGCTATTGGTCCCCTGACTATATCCAACACAGCGCTCATATCGCATCGGGTCGTGATGGGCTGTTCAGTCTCATCAAGAGCCTGCCGCCGACTTTGAAGTATGAGCCGGGAACGATCGCCGCTGATAAAGACTTCGTAATGGTGCACGGACGATTTTCGCAATTCGGTTCGCCCGTGAACTGGATCGCAGTGGACATTGTTCGCATCAAGAGCGATATTCTCGTCGAACACTGGGACGTGATCCAAGACGAAGCCTCGCGCGAACAATCAAGAAGCGGCCTCCCGATGTTCGGCGATGTGTTCATGAGGTGAACGTCGCGAGTGGTGCCATGGCCCGTTATCCGCCGTTTCCTCGCAGCCCACACCTTTAGCCCGCCAATTCGCCGGCAGAGGGTTTGTCATGCGTTCCGAAGCGCTTGTCATCGGCCTAGAATACGCCACGCGACAAGACAGTTGTGAGCTGCTTACGGACGATCGGAGCAACGCCGGTTCCCAGAAGTTCGATCGACCGTAACATCTTCTGGTGCGGAAGGGCCGAGACGCCCATCTGAAAGGTGATTCGAGAAAGACCCCCGAGGACTTCGTTCACGTAGAGTATCTTCTCCGCCACCTTCTCAGCATCTCCGATAATCAGTGCACCGGTGGGCCCGCGCAGAGCGTCAAACTGCGCCCGAGTTGCGGGGGGCCAGCCGCGTTCCTTCCCGATCTCTGTGAAGGTGTGAGCGTATCCCGGATAGAAATCGTCTGCAGCCTCCTGCGTGGTGTCTCCCAAAAAGCCGATTGCGTGAACGCCGACTACCAGTTTTTCTGCGGAGTGACCGGCGCGGCGTCCAGCTTCGCGGTAAAGATCGATCAGGGGCCGAAATCGTTTGGGTTCGCCGCCGATAATAGCGACCATCAAGGGAAGGCCGAGTGTGCCGGCGCGAACGAATGATTCTGGCGTGCCACCGACGCCGACCCAAATAGGCAGCGGATTCTGGAGCGGACGCGGATAAACCGCCTGTCCCGTGAGAGGAGCGCGGTGCCTGCCCGTCCAGTGAACATGAGTGTTCTCGCGGATCCTGAGGAGAAGATCGAGCTTTTCTGAGTAGAGCGAGTCGTAGTCGTCTAAATCGAAACCGAAAAGCGGAAAAGCCTCTACTGACGAACCTCGTCCCGCAACAATTTCAGCCCGCCCATGGGAGATCAGGTCCAGTGTGGCGAATTCCTGAAAGATTCGGACGGGGTCGGCGGCGCTGAGAACGGTTACCGCACTTGTTAAGCGAATGTTCTTGGTGCGGGTCGCAGCCGCACCCAGGATCACAGGGGGAGCCGAATCCACAAACTCGCGGCGGTGGTGTTCCCCGATGCCAAAGACATCGAGGCCAACCTGGTCGGCCAGGACAATCTCATCCAGCAGATTGTCCATCCGTTGGAGAGCGTTCACGGTCAGACCCGTCGCCGGGTCAGAAATGACCGCTCCGAAGCTGTCGACACCGATCTGCATCTTTGTAACTCCTGACATCCGTTGACTGCGCACGTTCGATCCCCGAGCGCGGACTGTGATGAAAAATATTCTTCAGCGAGTTGCTCTTAACGTCTGCAATGCTCCACCCCACGCGATCACCTCGTCCGCCATTAAGTGCAAAGCCTTGTCATGCTGTTCGTGCGGCTTAAAGGTCGTGAAATTCTCGAAGTCTGTCCACATCGAAAGCGCCACCTGCGCCCGCACGTCCGCAATCTTGATTTCGCCCATCACGAGTCTCAAGTTCTCCACCGCGCGGACACCACCTGCACCGCCATATCCGACAAATCCCGCGGCTTTGTTATTCCATTCGTGATAAAGGAAATCGATCGCGTTCTTTAATGCTGCCGAAGTCGCATGGTTGTACTCCGGGGTGACAAAAATGTAGGCGTCGAGCGAAGCAATCTTCTCGCTCCAAGCCTTCGTGTGAGGCTTGCTGTACTGATGCATCATGGGTGGTATAGGTTCATCGAGGAGTGGCAGTTTGTAGTCCTCGATATCGACAATTTCAAACTCCGCGTCGCCGCGGTTTTTCAGAAGGTCGTTCACCCACTTTGCGACAGCCGTAGCCTTCCGTCCCGGGCGCGTACTGCCGACGATGATTCCAACCTTTATCATTTGCTCTTTCTCCCTTCCGGTGCGGTCCTTAGGTGACCGATGGTTACTCACGCAGTGAATTGTCCTTGCCTGTTCTTTGTGCGATTGGCCGTCACTTCCTGGGGGCTGAGTTGTTCAGCTGCCAGCAGCCCGATTTTCTTAATGGATCCGTAGAGTTGTTCCTTCTCCTTCTGGGACAGGGCTGACATGAGCGCCTCGAGGTCCTTTGCATGCCGCTCGAAGCACGATACCGCCAGGCGCTTTCCTTCCGCAGTCAGGTGAACGACGCGTGCTCGTCGATCAGTTGGGCTCGACTTGCGAACAACCAACCCCAGTTTCTCGAGCCGGTCAACCGCAGCCGTCATTGAACCGCTGGCCAGGCGCACTTTATCCTGAATCTCAGAGATGGTGAGCGGGCCCTTGTGTAAGAGAGCCTCGAGCGCGACGAAGTCCGTGAGGCATAGCCCCGTGTTGGCAATACTCTGCTCAGCCAGCAGGCTTAAGGCGCGATAACTCTTTGCAATCACCAGCCAGAGCCGGGGTGCTGTAACACGATCGCCCTTCTTCATCATGTTTTCCAAATCAGGCAGCTTGGGGTCTGGCTTGTGCCCCGATCCTGTTGGTCGCGGGGGCGGACAACAGGCGATCGACAGAAGCTGCTCCCGCGCCCCGAATCATCAGAAACATCGATGCCGCCAGCAGGAGTAGATGGTACTCATAACCTTCTCCCTTCTGTGCTCCCGTCCAGTTCATGAAAAAGCCAAAATTATGATGAATCAAGGCGACCGCCACGATCATGTCGCAAAAGATTCCAAAGGACGCAATCCGAGTGAGCACGCCCAGGAGAAGACCCAATCCGCCGAGAAATTCCGCGGCAATGGACAGAAATGCGAATACAGCCGGAATGTGCAGGACTCCCGTAAAGAAACCCATCGTGCCGGCGAATCCGTATCCACCGAACCACCCAAGCGTTTTCTGGGCGCCGTGGGCAAAGAAGATCACTCCGAGCGCCAATCGAAGAATCGTTGTTGCGGTGTCATTGTCGGTGGCAACCAGTCTGCGAAACATAGAGCTTTCCTCCACCTCAAGTTCTTTTGCCGCCCCGAGTAGGGCAAACAGGATATGAGATGGTATATACTTATATAAGGATTCTTTATATCGAGATAAATGTTACCGTATGTTGACCATTGTTCGCGGGCAGTTCACCGGAGACAATCGCGTCCTTAAAGCTTCGACCCACCGTCCACCGGGATCAATGCGCGGTTTTATTTCAACGGCTAAATGCCCTAAATCCGGTCTTATCTGCAACTCCGGCAGGAGCCGTTCCAGGAAAGCCAACTCATCTTTCAGTATTGGTAGACGAATCATAGGACCGGGGGCCGCCCGTCGCCGTGGGTCTCGCCAATAAGAGCTTTCGTCGCTAGTTGCCGCAGGTATTCTGTGTGCTCATGCAGCGCGGTCTGGAGTTCTCTAAGAACGGGGTTCATCTCACCCTCGGGAGCGGCTTGAGCCTTGGCACAGAGTTCGCGGATGCGGTCTTCGATACGCACGACAAGAAATCTTCTATCGCCGTGGGCAGCGTCGTAAATACCATGCGACATGAAGCACCATCGTGCCAGTTTGTAGGTCACAAAAGTGCCGTTCTTTATATACGGCTGTCCTGCCTGCCCTTTACCCACTTCACAGAAATACTCACAATTGAGCAGACTTGGCGCTCGTAGAAGTTGCATCCTCTGAGAGATAGTCTCAACCGTTTATGGCAGACTGCTATGTATTCAATTCCTTCAGACTCTCGCCGGCAGCGCTGTGTCAAAACTGTGTCAGAACCCCTCCGATTCGAGCCCTTGGAGCTTTGCTTGAGCGAAGAGCAGACTCCCCAAGTTATTGTTTTCTCAGAGAAGTGATCAGAAGGGGAAGAGCGTTTGAAGCGGGCGGTCGTGCGCCCAAGGCAGGTGCGCTACCAGGCTGCGCTACGCCCCGACTCTATTGCTCCACTGATTCTAAACCACTTCCAAAGACCTGCCAAAATGCTCGCTCCTGCGAAAGGTTTCGATTACTTGCTTCTTGCCGCGGAGTGTCATCCACGTGGAAGCCGCTTTCACGATCAATCGGTTCTCCTCACAGGTGATAGTCGGCTCGAATCGCCCATCGTGTGACCCGCCGCACGACCGTTCCTTCCAGAATAATGCGACCTCTAACCGAAAAAAATCATCAATGTTCGATGTGGCCTGGCCCGCAACTCACACCGAGTTGGTGTATCGGAAAAGGGCATGAACAACACAGTACCTGTCATCGCGCGTGAAACGAGCAGCCATCGCTATGAGGCTGTGATGCGCATCAGTGAGGCGATCGCGGCTTGCCGTGAGCCTGAAGAGCTGGCCAGTACTCTCGCGGATGACATCGGCGACTTTCTCGACTTCGACCACCTCTACCTCACCGTATTCAAGGAGAACTCCAAGGAAATCGAATATCTCGTTTGGGGTAAGGGTTCTTTGCCTTTCCCGGACCTGCCTATTGACGAGTTGCCAATGTGGCACGCTATGGTGAGCGGGGATCCTCAGCATACCGCCGATTGGAATACCGAGGAGCGATTTCCGCAGTTCAAGGAGTGGGCCCAGAAAATGCAGCTAGGCTCGGGGGTCCGCGTACCGTTGACGACGCCGCATCGACGACTGGGTGTTTTCGGAATCAGCCGTGACACCGTGAATCCATTCAGTGGGGAAGACATATGCTTC
>Ga0210406_10002415_pt1 | contig 21361 bp, 20 predicted proteins | sample IncBWC30MmetaG_FD_155454 | JGI IMG/M metagenome (GOLD analysis project Ga0210406, IMG submission 155454) | Forest soil microbial communities from Barre Woods Harvard Forest LTER site, Petersham, Massachusetts, United States - Inc-BW-C-30-M | ecosystem: Environmental > Terrestrial > Soil >... | reverse complement strand
ACGGGCGCACTGAAGAGGTTAGCGGCGAGCGCACCAACGATCTAGGCCAATACCGCATAAGCGGCATGATGCCCGGCCGGTATCTAATCGGTGTCACACCTCCGACCGATTTTGCCAACGTCCTCGCACCGCACAAAAACGACGCCGCGAAACCGGACCTGGCCTACGTTCCAACCTACTACTCAAACACCACGGACCGTTCCCAAGCCAGCCCGATTGACCTTCGCGCGGGCGACGAAGTCCCCATCGATTTCTCGCTCGCTCGCGTTCCCACGGCGCGCATTCGAGGTACGGTCGCCAACCTGACCGAGGGTGCTCACACCGTAGTTGTGCTTCATGCAAATGACGGCAGCCTGGTCTTTAGCGAAAGCGAAGTCGGCAAGGACGGTAAGTTTGAAATCCGGGACGTCGCGCCCGGCTCCTACAACCTGATGGCCATCGAATCGATCGACGACAAAGCCCGCGTCGCACGCCAGACCGAGCAGGTTGCTGGCGCAAACATCGATGGCGTACGCTTATCGCCGGTCCCAGGCGCGACCATCCACGGGCAGCTTCGCGTGGCTGGAAGTCCGATAGATTTTTCGAAGATCGCCCTGAACTTAAGTCCAGCCGATGAGCAACACTGGGAAGGAATCATTGGATCGCTTGGGGGCTCAAACGTAAAAGCCGACGGATCGTTCGAATGGAAGGATGTGCCACCTGGCACCTACTACATCACCGCGACGGGCGTCGAGGATAGACTCACCGACTATTTTGTCGAGACTGTAAGCGCCGGCGCTCACGATCTTCGAGATGCTGGGTTGACCATTTCAGGAGGCTCGGTCTTTCTCGATGTCTCGCTAAATTCCAAAGGTTCGAAGCTCGAAGGAGTCGTACTCGACGACAAAGATCAGCCGGTCGCCAACGCGGTCGTTGTGGCCATGCCCGAGGAAAAATTTCGGAAGCGTCCGGATCGCTTCGCCAAGGCCACGACGGACCAGCAAGGGCGCTTTTCGATGAAAGGCATGATTCCCGGGCAGTACTCCGTCTTATCCTGGGAATCTCTTGAAGGGGATCTCTATCTCGATACCGACTTCCTGCGATCTTACGAAGAACGGGCTGTGACGATTCGCCTGGAAAAGGGTGGTCAGTCCCGGCTTTCGCTGAAAGCGCAGGCCGCGCCCGAAGACTAGAGCAAAGTCCACTCCTGCCTCACAATGCACTTCAGGTAAAATTGCTTTTCTCGACTCCGGGCCCGGCCCGGACCAGGAGTGTCTCCGCTGATCTGCTTGTCGGCCACGCAGTTGTCGTTTCTCGCTTTGTTCGCCCCCAAAGGCATCGGCCCCTATCTCCGCCAGCACTTTCTCGATCGGACGTTCCAGGGTCTGTACCATGCCAACGCTTTCGACTACGCGTTGCTGATCCCCTACTTCGTCGTGCTGATCCTCCTCGCCTCATACGGTCTGCACCGCTACGTCCTCGTCTATCTTTATTACAAGAATCGCGACAAGCACACGGTCGATCCACCCGCCTACTTTGAGGACCTCCCGCCCGTCACTGTCCAGCTCCCGATGTTTAACGAGCGGTATGTCGCTGAGCGCCTTATCGACTCGATCTGCAAGCTGAAGTACCCGCCGGACAAACTCGATCTCCAGGTGCTCGATGACTCCACCGACGAAACGGTTGAGGTCGTTCGCGATCTGGTCGAGCGCTATGCGACCCTGGGCCATCCCATCAGCTATCACCATCGCACGAACCGCGAAGGCTTCAAGGCCGGGGCTCTGCGCGAAGGCATGAAAACTTCGAAGGGCGAATTCATCGCCATTTTCGACGCCGACTTCACTCCGCCCGAAGACTTCCTGCTGAAGGTCATCCACCACTTCACCAACCCGAAGATTGGCATGGTGCAGACCCGCTGGACGCACATCAATCGCAATTATTCGTTCCTCACCGAAGTCGAAGCCATCATGCTCGATGGCCACTTCGTGCTCGAACATTCGGGTCGTGCCCGTAGCGACGTCTTCTTCAACTTCAACGGCACCGCCGGCATGTGGCGCCGCGTGACTATCGAAGAAGCTGGCGGCTGGCAACACGACACGCTCACCGAAGACACCGATCTCTCGTACCGTGCTCAGCTCAAAGGCTGGAAGTTTGTCTATCTGCAGGACGTGGAGTGCCCGGCCGAACTCCCGGTCGAAATGACCGCCTTCAAAACCCAGCAAGCGCGCTGGGCCAAAGGCTTGATTCAGACCGCCAAGAAAATCCTGCCTCGCGTGCTGCGCAGCGACGCCCCGCTGCACACGAAAGTGGAGGCCTGGTACCACCTCACCGCGAACCTCAGTTACCCGCTGATGATCGTGCTCTCGGTGCTGCTGTTGCCTGCGATGATCATCCGCTTCTACCAGGGCTGGTTCCAGATGCTCTACATCGACCTGCCTTTGTTCATGGCGTCGACGTTCTCGATTTCAAGCTTTTATCTTGTCTCCCAGCGCGAGCTGTATCCGAAAACTTGGTACCGCACATTCCTCTATCTTCCGTTCCTGATGGCGCTCGGCATCGGCTTAACGATCACCAATACGAAGGCCGTTCTCGAAGCGCTGGTGGGCAAGCAATCGGCATTTGCCCGCACACCGAAGTATCGCGTCGAGACGAAGCAAGACAAGGTCCGCGCCACCAAGTACCGTCGCCGCCTCGGCTGGATCCCTTGGGTCGAACTTGCAATCGGCACCTACTTCGCATCCACCGTCTACTACGCGCTCGACAACGAGAACTACTTCACCGTGCCTTTTCTACTTCTATTTGTGATCGGCTACTGGTACACGGGTCTGATGTCTCTGTTGCAGGGTCGCTTCACCGGTCTTGCGCTAGGCAGTGAGACGCACACCAAGCCCTTCCCGGTCGGTGTCTAGACTTCCACTAGCCGACACCCCAACGACCAAGCATCCCACGCTCGAAGGTTGGCTCAGGTCGATCCACTTTCGCTTCCCAATCCCCGTGGAGTACAATCCTCCCGCTTCGACCCCAGGGCACGTCGGCTGCTGCACCCAGGAGGCTCCGATGTTCCACTCGCACAAGCGGTTCGCACTTTCCGTCCTTTGCGCTCTGATCCTCACAACCCTATCCTGTGGTGGCCGTCACAGCGCCGACGAGCACTACTACATGGTCGGCGCCAATATCAAAGTTCCCTACTGGCAGGTGGCCGGCGCAGGATTCGACGCCGGCGCCCGGGCGTTCCAGGTGCATGCGGACTTTGTAGGCCCCGACACCTACGATCCCAAGGCGCAAGTTGACGCCTTCAATGACGCTGTCCAGAAAAAGCCTGCTGGCATATTGGTCGCCGTCGCCGATCCGGCGATGATGAAAGACCCTATCGATCGCGCGATCGCGAGCGGCATTCCGGTCATCACCATCGACGGCGATGCGCCAAACAGCAAGCGCCTGTTCTTCATCGGCACCAACAATTATCAGGCAGGAATGGCGGGCGGGAAACGCCTGGCGGAGGAATTAAAAGATAAGGGCAACGTGGTTGTTTTCACTATGCCCGGACAGACCAACCTCGCCGAGCGGCTGCGCGGCTATCGCGATGCGCTCGAGAGCCACCCGCAGATCAAAATCTCGCAGATCGTCGACATCAGGGGCGACCCGCGCATCGCCTTCGACACCACCACCGAGATTCTCGGCAAGCAGAAAGACAAGGTCGATGCGTTCGTCTGCCTTGAAGCGCTGGCGGGCAAGGAAGTCGCTAACGTTCTCAGTGCCAACAAGGTCAATGGAAAAATCATCATCGCGATGGACACCGACCCCGACACACTCGACTGGATCCAAAAAGGCGTAATCGCCGCTACCATCTCGCAAAAGCCCTATACCATGGCCATGGTGGGCCTGCGCGCCCTCGACGACCTGTATCATTCCAAGTTGTCGAGTCTCGACATCGACTGGTCGAAGGACAGCTTTTCGCCTCTCCCATCCTTCGTCAACACCGGCTCCGCGCTGATCGACAAGAACAATGTCGAGGCTTTCAAGCAGGCGCAGAAGACGGTGACCGGAGCACAGAAGTAGCGTCGTAAAAATGCTGCACAAGAAATTGAGAGTCTCTTAACTCGAGGAACCCCACCCTTCCATGAAAAAGTCCGCCGCCCTTCGTCTCGTAACAGTCGTTTGTCTGCTCGCTTCCCTTGCATCAGCCCTCGATCGCCAACCGAATGCCGCCTATCGCGCCCGCCGCGAAGCTCTCGCCAAGAAGACCGATGGGGGGGCCGTCGTCATCTTTGCCCCGCTCGAGCGCGATGACGAAGTCTACGGCTTCCGCCAGGAGAATAACTTCTACTACCTGACCGGCTATGATGAACCCGCTGCCGCGCTGCTGATCGCACCAGCCCGCGAAGCGAAAGACACCATTCCCGCTCGCCCCTATGCCGAAATTCTTTTCCTGCCTGCGCACAACACCGTTCAGGAAAAATGGACTGGCCCGAAACTTGGCCCCGACGATCCCGATGCCAAACAGCGCACCGGCTTCGACCAGGTTGAGGTCCTCGACAAATTGCGCGACGAACTCTCGCGCCTCATCCCGCCGCGCGGCGGAGTTGTGTACAGCGACCTTGCCGCATACGGCGAAGCCTCGGCCTCCACCGAGGGTCTCGACTGGCTGAAGCGTGCGAACGCATTTCTAGGCCACGTCTCCTTTCAGGACGCGAAACCCCTCATGGCTTCGCTCCGCACGATCAAAGATCCGGGCGAAATCGAACTGCTCCGCAAAGCGGTCGACGCATCTGCCGCCGCCCATCTCGCCGCGATGAAGGCCATGAAGCCCGGCATCAACGAGCACGACATCTCCGCGCTCATGCAATACGAATGGAACAAGCGCGGCTGCGACCGTCCTGCCTATGCGCCGATCGTCGGCACTGGCTTCAACTCGACCGTCCTCCACTATTCCGCCGACGACGCTCCGATCCAGAATGGCGACATCGTCGTCATCGATGCCGCGGGCGAGTATGCGATGTACGCCTCCGATATCACGCGCACGCTGCCTGCAAATGGCAAGTTCACCACTCGCCAGCGCGAAATCTACGACATCGTCTATGGAGCACAGCAGGCCGCCATGAATGCCTTCGTCTCCGGCAAGTCGAAGCTCACCGGCCGAGACGATCCGAACTCGCTCTTCAAAGTTGCGTTCGAATACATCAATACCCACGGCAAAGACTCCCACGGCGAGCCGCTCGGCAAATACTTCATCCACGGCCTGGGCCACTACGTAGGGCTCGACGTTCACGATGCGGGCGACTACACGATCCCGCTCGCACCCGGCATGGTCTTCACCATCGAACCCGGCATTTACATTCCAGAAGAAAAGCTGGGTGTTCGGATCGAAGACGACTACTGGGTCGATCCGAGCGGCAAGCTCGTTAAACTGAGCGGAAGTCTGCCGAGCACGGCCGACGAGGTCGAAAAGGCGATGACGGGGAGATAGTCTTCAGCTAATAGCGATGACGGTGTAAAGAGACGCGCCGACCGCGGCGCCGCTCTGTGGGGCATCTTGTCGCCACAGCGTCAGGGCCTCGCGTTTTTGCGTCAGTTTGCCGGCGCCGCCGTTATATCCGCCTTCACCCGCTGCATGGCGCGCTGGTCCAGCCGAATCAGTCCGCGGGCCGGAGTGTCTAGGTCCGCGATCAGAGCCACCACCAGCGCAATAGTAACTGGAACAAGGATGAGGGTCAGCCAGAACCGGGACGCAAGCGTTGTCCCTCGTGTGAACACCGCGATGATTGAGACACATCCGATCAGAAGCCAGATGGGCAGCGGGATCCGGTTCTCCAGCGAAGCGACCCGTTTCTCGTCAAGATCGATCGTCTCTGTCAGCAAGTTGATATAGCCCGCGGTGATCGCCGACCGGTCACTCTGCGCGACCGCCGCGGCGTCCGACCAAAGCTCTTCCTGCAGATGCTTGCAATGCTTTGTGACCTCTGCCATGCGGCCAGGATCTCCAATTACGTCATTCAACGCCAGCCGTGCGTCCACGTACTCCCGCAGCAATTCACTTGAATGTTCCCGGTAGGGCTGCGGAAGCGTGCTGGCTCGTAGGTAGGTTGCCCCGATCGAGATTGCCTCTTCCACCAGCAAGGAGCGGCGCTCGGTAAAACGCGCAGCCGCCATGGTCAGCGTGAATCCAAGCAGCAGGCTGACCAGCACAAACATGCCGTCGCGAATCGTGCCCATCTGCTCTTTACGCTGCGGCGCCTGCTCGAGCCTCAGTGTGGCGGCAACCCGTCGCCCCAGATCCAGGCAACCCGCCAGCACAACCGCGAGCACCACACCCATTTGCCACGGATAGTTGAAGATCTCTTCCATCTCAGTTTTTCTCCGCACGGAGTATACGAAACCGACCCCGACCTGGAAACTCATTGGAAGAACACTCCTCCCGCCTTCGTCCTGCCCCTCATCTTTGGTATCCTGACTAATCGTGCGGATGATCTGGTGGTTCCTGATCCTGGGCCTGAGCACCCTGGTAGTTGTGTGCGTTGCCATCGCGATGTACATGCGCGTACGCCAGCACATGCAGGGCGCTGAACCGGGCAACGATCAGTCCGGACCTCCTCCGGCAGGCGACGGCCCCAGCACCTGAAACAAATCGCAAGGCCGCATGTGGCTGAATCGAGTTTTGAGGATTGAAAAACATGGAGAAGCAGGCAATCGCGGCTGTTCACCCCCAACAAGACCGGGCGCTTGAGTGGGCAAAGCAGGCTGCCATCGTTATCAGCGCCAGCCTTTTTGTAGCGCTTTGTGCGCGCGTGACCGTGCCACTGCCCTTCACGCCGGTCCCGCTGACGTTGCAGAACTTCGGCGTCCTCGTTGTCGGCCTGCTCCTAGGCAGTCGCCGCGGATTCGCCGCCCTGGCTCTCTATCTCGCTGAAGGCGCCTCGGGCCTCCCAGTCTTCAATCCAGCCGGACCTGGCGGCATTGTCCAGTTGCTGCACTGGCCTACCAGCGGATACTTGATTTCCTATCCCTTTGTCGCCGGTCTCGCTGGCTTCATCTACGAGCGTGGCCGCAGCACCTTCGCCCGTGCCGCGGCTGCCGGTCTAGCCGCCGAAGTGCTGCTCTTCGCAGTCGGTCTCAGCTGGCTCGCATTCTGGGCGCACTCGCTGGCGCAAGCTTTCCGCTTCGGCCTCTATTGGTTTCTTTCCGCCGAAGTCATCAAGATCTTGTTCGCGGCCGCATTCGCCGCGCGATTTCGCCGCATGGTAAAGGGGTAATCATGAGCCCGAGCAGTACCCACGAAAAAGTCGCCGACACACCCATCAGCGGAACCCACCTCCGCGAGATCACGGTCGCTCACAGTCCCGACTCCGACGACGCTTTCATGTTCTATGGCCTGGCCACGAACAAGGTCCGCGTCCCCGGACTAAAGTTCACGCACACATTGTGCGACATCGAGACGCTCAACCAGAAAGCCAAAGAGGGCGTCTACGACGTCACCGCCATCTCCTTCCACGCTTACCCGTATATTCAGGATAAGTACGCGCTGCTCCCGAGCGGCGGCAGCGTTGGTGAAGGTTACGGCCCGATGGTCGTCGCCCCGCGCGCCTTCACGCAATCCGAAATCAAGCGCAAGAAGATCGCGATTCCCGGCAAGCTCACCACCGCGTATCTCGCGCTCGAACTGTTCGCACCAGGCATTGAAACTGAAACCGTTCCCTTCGACCAGATCATCCCGCAGGTTCTCGAGGGTAAGTACGAAGCCGGACTCATCATCCACGAAGGCCAGCTCACTTATGCAAAGGCTGGCCTGCACCGCATCGTCGATTTAGGAAAGTGGTGGCAGAAGGTGACCGGCTTGCCGCTGCCCCTGGGCGGCAATGCGATTCGCAGAGCGCTCGGCCCCGAACTCATGCACAGCGTGAGTACCGCGCTGCGCGACAGCATTCAGTACGCGCTCGATCACCGCGACGAAGCGCTCGCCTACGCGATGCAGTTCGCCCGCGACCTCGATGCCCAGCTCGCCGACAAATTCGTCGGAATGTATGTGAATGAAAGAACCGTCGACTACGGCCCCGAAGGCCGCGAAGCTGTCCGCCGCCTCCTCGACATGGGCCATAAGGCGGGCATCATCCCACATCCAGCGCGCGTGGAGTTCGTAGACTAAGTCTTGGCTACTTGATCAGGTAAGACCCTTGTGTAGCAACGTAGGGCAAGCAAAAGGGACGTGGCGAAACCCGCCACATCCCCGGGTCGTTACTATGGGTTTACCGTCTGCACTGTCGACCCAGTACTAGGCGCCGTCAGTGTGTCTCCGTTATATTTGGCGTTGATCGTAAACGTACCCACCAGAAACTTCGTTGTGGTGATCGTGGCCACCCCTCCGCTCAACGTCACGGTTCCCAAGCCAGGAGCCCCGCTAAACGTGACCGTACCCGTCGCTCCGCCGGCTTCTGGGGATGTTACGGTTGCGGTTACCATCACCGCCTGCTTGAATGTTGACGGATTGGGATTGGATGTAACCAGGCTGGTGGAAGCGTACCGGTTGACCATCTCTCCCACCACGTTGGAGCTCGGAACGTGATAGAGATCGCCGGCGTAAGACGCCATGATGACGTGGCGCCCCGGAGCGCTGAACGACACAGTCACGCTTGCAACCCCGCCCACGGTGGTCGCCGTGCCGATAGTTATCCCGGCATCGCTGAACGTCACCGTGGATCCGTCTGGCACGGTACTGCTGGAAGTGATCGTCGCCACGAACGTCACCGGCTGGAAGAGCCCCGTCGTTTGTTGCAAGGACACGACTTTCGTCGAGGTCCCTGCCACAAAACTGTTCACCCAGCACTCCCAGCTGGCCATTGCTGCAATCGTTGAAGGCGATACAGGCATTCGCAACCAACACATCGATCTTGCCATCGCCGTCGGCATCCGCGGCCGCCAGAGAGGTTGCAAGGGATCCGCCCGACAGGAAAGAGACGACTGGCTTGAACGTACCGTCGCCATTGCCCGCCAGAACTCCCACCGTAGACCCAAGTAAGCACACACCCTTTACGAGCGTTCCGCACTCGTTGGCCACGGCCAGATCGAGTTTGTTGTCGCCGTTGAAATCCGCAACCGTGACCGCAAGCGGACTCACGCCACCCGTCTTGTAAAAGTTTGCCGGCAAAAAAGTCCCGTCTCCGTTCACCCAATTGCACCGCAACTTGCGTGGTAATAACTGTCACCACGTCCAGTTTGCCGTCGCCATTAATGTCGACCGCCGCAACCGCGACCGCTCCGGTCGGCACATTCGCAACCGGTAGGCCGAAAGTTCCCTCCCCGTTCCCCAACAACACACCCGCGCCCGTAACCAGGTCCAGGAAACCGTCGCCATTGACATCCCCGACCGCCACCGGTCCGCCCTTGATGTCCGACAACTCGACCGCTTTTGCGAACGTTCCGTCGCCATTGTTGAGCATCAAGGTCAACGACCCGCCCGCGCACGTGTGGGGTTGGCAATTGCTGGTCAGGATTAGATCCGGCATGCCGTCTCCGTTTACGTCCCCGACCGCCACCGCGCCCGTTTCCAGCCCGCCGCTGTCATAGCCCACGGCCGAACCGAAAGTTCCATCGCCATTGCCCACCAATACGGCCACCCCCGAGCACGTTGTGGGATCCACGCACATGTTCGTCACCACGATGTCCGGAATGGAATCGTTGTTGACGTCCGCCACCGCCAATGATGCGGAAAGCGTCCCGCCAGTCGGATAACTTACCGGATCCCCAAAAGTTCCATCGCCATTGTTCAGCAAAACACTCACGCCATCGTTTGTGGCAACGATCATGTCCGGCAAACCATCATTATTTACATCCGGCCCTACCATGGAATTGGCCCCACTTGCCCCAGAACTGTACTTGACGACCGGTGCGAACTTCACCGTCGCCGCACCGAAGGATTGGGCCGTAGCCAGCACGACGCTGGCTATAGAAAAACGAGCCTCGACAATCTCATGGATCCTCCTCGGAGACACTAAGTTGAGCGAAATAGCCCCGGCGAAGAGTAGCCCCTCTTTGTTAACGCCATGTTTCTGCATCATCAATTCTTTTGCACATATGGGTTACTACTTACTTTGCCCAATATGGACTCCCGCGTGCTCGCTGCGCCGCTTGCTCTCGAGGTCTTCGGTAACCATTGCCGGAACTCTTTCTGCAGGCGTCGTTCGCCCGCGACTTGGAGCCGTAGCTCGCCGACAAATGTGTAGGAGTAGTCGTCCGGCTTTGTAACCTGCATCAATCTCTTGCATAAGGCGAGAGGGTTGCGGCCTTCTTGTCGAGGCTCCTCCAGGTGTATGCTGACGGCGCTTCTTGAATTCTGAGGGTTCACCAATGAAATCGGTCGCAAGAAGTTGTTCTCACTTCGCATCGATTGTGCTGCTATTGGTCACCACCACGAGTTCGCTCCGCGCCCAGTCAAATGTCCCTTTGCCATCGTTCGGAATCTGCAAGCCGGTCAGCGAGCGGACGACCGAGGTGGGCTGCTGGATCCTTATCGACCATCCGATTGGAAGAATCGAGCAAGCGCAAGTTTTCTGTCACTTAGATGTCTATGCGACGCGGTCAGGGGCTGAGAAAGCCAAGGGCCCGACGGGGACTGTCATCGAGTCTTTCGGGAAGGTTTGGCTGCTCACAATCGAAAAGGCCGGATGGCGGCCGCTCATTCAGGGTGAGCGCATTGCCGAAATCGGCCCTCTGCCGGTGACCGCCGGGGAACAATACTCGGCACTGTTTATGGAAGTCACTTTCAATCCAGGGATGACCTCAGCTATTCATACGCATTCGGGGCCAGAAGCCTTGTATAACCTGGCCGGCGAAGCCTGTTTGGAGACTCCCAACGGCAAACTGGTTGCGAGCCCCGGAGGCCCGCCAGTGATTGTGCCAGCTGGCCCGCCCATGTTACTAACGACTACCGGCACAGAGCAGCGCCATGGACTGACGCTCATCCTTCACGATTCGTCAAAACCGCCGACCACGATGGTTCACGATTGGACACCGAAGGGGCTTTGCAAAGTCTCGCCCAAATGAAAAAAGAACACCTCCGCCGCGCGAGCAACCATTCGCGACGCACACATCAGCGGCGATTCCTCGGCAACCCGCACCTTGAGTGGCGGAAGGTGGAATCCTGATGCTTCAAGACGTTCATTTCACCGTCAGCTTGAACGAAAACACCGGGTCGGTGTCCACGGGAATATCGGAGGTCTTCAGCAACACCTGCCGTAACTCGTCCGGCATCGAGTCGTATTTCAGAAACCACTTTTCCACGCGGTCTCGATCGCCCGTGGCCTCCATCTCCAGCAACTGTTTGGCAAGATCGGCAATCGCTGCTGGCATCTTCGCGTAGTCGATGGCGTAGCGACCCGAAGGCTCCCGCGTGACCCCGCCCGCTTCAACTAGGTAATTAAACTCCATCATCTCCGCCTGCCCATGTGCCTCGGCCACTCCAAAGCGCACTGTGCGGAAGATTCCGCCGACATACGAAGCGTAGAACTCTTCCAGCTTCTCTTTTGGAAGGACGCCTTGATCGACCAAATACTTCAAACCAAACATGCCGACTACATCGGCCTTCGCCTCTTCCAGTCCGCTGAAGCGAGGCCCAATCGCTTCACGAACCGCGACCTTTCCAGCCGCCGTGCGCGCAAATGCCGGTCCGAGCGCATGCGCGATCTCGTGCATAACTGTCGCCTGCAAATAGCCTTCGCCCGTCACGCGCTTCGCTTGATCCTCCCGCAGCAGCCGTTGCGCCACCGGCAGCACTACATACTTCACGCGAGCATCCATAAAGTTTTTGAAGAAGATTTTCTTGCTGCCCTTCTGCTCATGCACCCGCGGATCGTTCGGCAGGTTGTCAGCGACTGCTTGATACCCATGCGTCAGATCACCCGCGCGGAAAGGAGCGTCCATCACTTCCATGGGCGTTTCGAGTCCCGCGAGCGATGGCCGATCTTCAGGCGCCAGTGGCAGCGCATCCTGCATCTGCGGAACATACTTCTGGAACATCTCGAGCTTCTTGCTCTGCGCATCATTACGGATCAGCACCGATGCGCCGAATGAACCCTTCACACCCAGCAGACCATCCATGTAGGTCTCATAGGGTGCGAAGATAATGTCGAACTTGGGATTCTTCAGATCGAGCCACGCGAGATCACTGGCGAAGTAGTCATCGCTCAGCAACGCATCCGCGCGCATACGCAGAAAGCTAGCAAATGCCTTGTCATCACTCAAGGCCGCAGCCTCACGCAAAGCCTTTGCCGCAGCCTCCAGAAATGGCCGGTAAGCGACACGATACGGCAGAGTTTCCAGCTGATCTCCGTGCCAGCGCACAACGGTCGTCAGGCTGTAAATATCGTCTTTCTTCTCGGGATGCGCGGCAACAAACTTATCGACCTGCTCGCGCGTCAGACCTTGCGGGTAGAATCCGCGTCCGGGCGACATCTGCACATCGCCAACGAATGGCCGATTGTCCTTCAGCAGATCGAAGCGCGACGCGTTGATCCACAGATACCGGCGCAAAGCCAGATCGCGAGAGTTGGTCTTTCCCTCGAGCGATTGATAAAGCACAATCGCATCGGGATCGCTCTGGCGCCAATAGATATCTTCAAGCGCGCGACAAGCTTCGACCAACTTCTCCACCATCTTTCGTTCATTGGCCGTCAAGCCGCTCGCAGGCATTGGCATCTCCACGCGCTTAAACTTCGCAGCCCGCTCGCGAATGTCGGGAACCACGCGGAGATTGGCAACTTGTCCGGATTGACCTGCTGATCCGGTCATGGAACGTTTCTTGGCTTGGGCGAACGCCGCAACAGTTACGGCAAACAAAATCATGGAGAGAACAACCGCGAGCGAGAGAGCCATCGTACCAGGGCGTTTCATAAGAGATCGATCCCAAATCTTAGCAGAGCACCTTGGGAGGCTGGCTGCGGAACAACAACTTCGGAGTATGCCTCGAACCTGAAGAATCAAGCTTCGAACTCGACCACACGACCGTTTATCATAGTGACTGCATGGCTTCTACGAACGGATCCCAAACTCTCCTCATCGACGCGGACGACACGCTCTGGGAGAACAACATTTATTTCGAGCGCGCGATCGCTGCGTTCATCTCGTACCTCAATCACTCTCAGTACACACCCGACGACGTACGCGAGGTGCTGTACGAAGTAGAACGAGAAAGCGTGCTCGCACACGGCTATGGACTCAACAGCTTTGCGCACTCGCTAGCGGAGACCTTCGAGCGCCTCTCGAAAGAGCCGATCACACCCGAACTGCACGCGCGGATCGACAGCTTCTGCCACGGCATCGCTTCGCATCCAGTCGAGATTCTTTCCGGAGTGCCTGAAACCCTTGCCTACTTGCACCAGCGACACCATCTGATCGTGCTAACCAAGGGAGCGGTCACCGAGCAGAGAGGTAAGGTCGAACGCAGCGGCCTCAAAGACTATTTCGCAGCCATCGAAATCGTTCCGGAGAAAGACACTGCAGTGTATTCCTCGTTGGTCGCGAAATACGATCTGCCCGACGATCGTACCTGGATGGTCGGCAACAGCCCCAAGTCCGACATCAATCCCGCACTGGCTGCAGGCATCAATGCCGTGTTTGTTCCGCACGGCAACACTTGGGTCCTCGAACACGCAACCGTCGATAAGCCCAAACCACCGTCGAAGCTGCTGGTCGTTGAGAGCTTTGCGAAACTGCGCGACCACTTCTAGCGCGATCGACGTCCTTAAGCGTGCCGAAACCTGACTCATGGACAGTTCGCAATCGCACCGTGGGTAAGTTGCATGGCGTAGTCCGCAACGCACCAAACTAACCAACAAGCACGCAGTCCGCGCAGCATTTTCTGCATGTTACTCTCAGCTTGCTCAGCGTTTCCCTGACCAACTGCGTGGGCGTTCAAAAGAACAATCTTCGACGGCTGTTGCGTACGGTGGAAGCGCTTACGGACCTTGGTCCGGAGTTAACGGCTGAGCGCGACTTCACGCATACTGCGCGCATCATGCTCAGCGCGCTGATGGAAGCCGCGGCAGCGCGGGAAGGTGCGCTCTTTACTTTCAGCGACAAGCCTTCCCTGCTGGCATCGGTAGCGTCGCAAGGTTTTGCAATGTTGCCCGAACCCGCGCTGATTCCTCTTCTTCCACGTCATGCGCATGCACTTTCGGCCGCGCGCACGCCCGTTGTACTCAACGAAACTACGTACGACCTGTTCTTCAGCTCTAACGGCAACGTCGCACCGCAGCTTTTCCGGTGCGTTGCGCCTCTGCGGGTCGGAGGACGACTCGCTGGAGTGGTCGCTCTGGGCCGTCGCGATGGCGATGCTCTTTATGAGGAAGACGAACTCGAAGCGCTCGGATTGCTTTGCAACTACGTCGCGCTCGCAGTGCAGAATCATGTGCTCGCGCAGACGCTCACGTCGCGAGTAGCCGAGAATCTGCGGTTGCTGGCTTCGCTGCATGGTTTCTATGACAACGCGCTCGCAGCCTTTGCGACCGCGATTGACGTGAAGCATGTAAACATCCACGGACACTCGTTGCGAGTCGCGCGCTACGCGGCTGCGATCGGCGAAGCGCTGGGGATGGATGCGAGCGAAGTAGCGTCGCTGCGTTCTGCCGGCTACCTGCACGACATTGGCAAAGTGGCGGTCGACAAAGCTCTGTTCGGCAAGCCGAGCGCTCTCGACGCCGAAGAGTTTCGTGCGATGGCCGATCACACAACCGTCGGACATCAGATCGTGAGCGGTATTCAGTTTCCCTGGCCAAAGATTCCAGAGACGGTTCGATGGCATCACGAGCGCGCTGATCGATCGGGATATCCGGATGGACTTGCTCTGGACGATGTTCCGCTCGCGGTGCGCATCATCGGTGTCGCCGACACGTTTGATGCGATGACCAGCGCGCGTCCGTATCGCGAGCCGCTCTCGGTTGGCGGAACGCTGAGCGAGTTGGTGCGATTGGCTCCGCTGAAATACGATCCGAACGCGGTGCAAGGCCTGCTGATTCAGATCCGGCGCGATGCTGTGGGAAGCAACATGGAACCTCTGCTTGGAGATCGCATGTCGGTGAACATCGCTCCGACCGACATCGATCAACTCGCCGCAAGCCTGCAACACAAAACCAATCAGAACCGGCTATACCTCACTTAGAAACTCGTCGTCGGTTATCGGTTATCGGCTTTCGGTCGTTGGTCGTTTGTCCTTGGTCGTTGGCACCCGACGCGGATGTTAAGACGGGAGACTTCTCGACTTTTCCTGAAATGGGAACAGTGTCCGATAACTAGGGTTACCCCTCCTGCCTGGTCTATTGGAATCATGGATTTATGCGATCGTTCACGCCAAAATCTATGGGTCGAAAGGAGGTATACGTAAATTATTCCGGAGAAAGGACTTCCGCAGATTCAAGAGCCGGACTGGGAGTGTGTGCGGTTGGGTGGCTGCCAGACGAACTGACCTAGATCCCATGGTCAACAGGAAATACACTTCCTCTCCCAAGCATGATTGTCTCGCAGCCAGTGGAAGTTGTCGGTGATCTGAGTCACGCGCCGAGTGTCGAGAAACAGAGCCTCAAAAGGGAAAGAGAATGCCTTTGTCTTTCAGCTTCTCGAAACGGGAGGCGACGAAGCGATGGAGTTGAGCCGGACGCTGGCCGCCGCGGCGATACTCTGGCAGCGGTTTCAAAATTTTTAGCAGCGACATTTTGCGGCGGAAGTTGCGCTTGTCCAGTTTCTTTGGGAGGATCGCTTCGTAGACTTCCTGCAACTCGGTGAGCGTGAACTTTTCGGGAAGCAACTGAAAGCCGACCGTGGTGTACTCCAACTTATTGCGCAGCCGTTCCAGAGCGTAACCGAGGATACTCGCGTGATCGAAGGCGAGTGCGGGCAGGGTGTCGATGGCCCACCATGCGGCTTCGGCGGCATCGGTGCCGGCTTTCAGCTGGCGGTCGGCTGAGATGAGAGCGAAGTAGGCGACGGTGATGACTCTTCCACGCGGGTCACGGCCCGGATCTCCGAAAGAATAAAGCTGCTCCAGATAAACATCAGAGACTCCAGTCTCTTCCTGCAGTTCGCGCAACGCGGCCCGATCCAGATCCTCATCTTCGTGAACAAAGCCACCGGGGATGGCGAACTTCCCGGCAAAGGGAGGGATGCGCCGCTTGACCAGCAAGACTTTCAGAACTCCGGATTGAATGGTAAAGATGACGATGTCGACCGTGACTCGCATGAGGATCCTCAGGCTACGACCAGCCGAGCCCGCTGTTCGGCTGCGCGCACGATGGCGGTGGCGCCGGAGTTGAATTGCAGAAAGTCGGCCTCCATGCCGTCGCTGAAGGCCGCGCCCCCGGAAGGCATCAGGGATTCCAAAACCAACTCCTCGCCCGATTGAAGCATACCTGCAACGATTCCAGCCTGCGTGTTGAAGCGCTCCACCAGTTCCTGCAACCGAGTCTTGCGCGTCACGATTACGAGCTTCTTGTACATAAGTCACTTCCCCACGCTTCCGATCAGTGACTTTAGCAGGTCGGGAGAGATGTTGAGTTCACCGATCTTTTGCGCGTTCTCCGCCGTCTCTTGGAAAGCGAGCGCGACCATGGCTTTGGGGTCGGGGCTCTTGCCGCCGAGCATCATCAGAGTCTTCCAGTCGAGCCCGCGCAGAGGCTTGAGCGTTTCTCAGCGCGTAGGCGCGGCTATCGGCGTCCTTGTGTTCGTTCTCGACGCGGCGATCGATGAGCTGAGACCGCTGTTCTTCAACAGCGATTTCGGCAGCCATCTGCGTCTCGCGGATCTGGCGCTTCTTCTCTTCGACCGCGATCTCAGTATTGAGTTCGCTTTCCTTGATCAAGCGCTCCTGCTCGACGGCTGCGTTGCGGCGAGAGTAGATAGCTTCGTCGGCGCGACGCTGCAGCGCCTCGCGGGCCTCCGCTTCAAGGGCCCGGCTAGTTTCGGGAGTGGGCTTGATGGCCAGAATCGATAAGGCAAGGATGTTGATTCCCAGAGCGGTGACCGGCTCAGAGTCTCGCAGCTTGGTGAGGAGTTCGGCCACGATGGAGTCGGAGCTGGCCAGCGCATCACGGAGCACAAGACGCTGCAAGAAAGCTCGCGTCATAGTCTGCAGGGCGTGAATGAGGCGCTCGGCCAGCTTCCGCTGCGAGAGAAGCTGCGGATCGTCACTATGGTAGGCACGGCGAGGGTCAACGCTGAAGTCGAGCAAGGAAGCCAGCCGCTTCGGGTCGGCGACCCGGTAGGTGAGCTGGCCCTGCACGGTGACAGCCTGGAAATCGGCGGTCGCCTCCTGGAAAACAAAGGGCACATCCGTGCTCTCCATCGGGATGGTGACGATGGTGGACGTGGGAGCGTAATAGAAGAAGGAAAGGCCGGCACCCTCGCGCTTGATCTTGCCGTGCTTGTAAAGGAGAACGTAGGTGGTAGGTGGCACCTTCATGAAGCTGAGCATTGGGAACCTCCTATTAGTGTTCTGCAGACACTGATATAGTGTATAATAGACACTATATCAGGTTGATTCTTCACGCTAGCGGCTTTCGAGCCCCCGGGGCGCGAACCCGCTCATTCATTTGGGCTTGCGGGATCGCTGGCTTTTCGAGGGGTGGCGCACCCGTCAATTCATGGATGGTTGCGAAAGAATAAGGTGGTTTGCAACGAGAAGCACGGTTCCTACCGACCGCGGCGATGTTCAGCGGCGATCAGGCCGGAACAGCGTATAATGAAGTCACTTAACCTCGAAGACACCTGTGCAACTTGCGCCTTCGCGATTGAGAGATCGAGAGGGCGTAATTCGTGGTTCCGCTGGAATCTCCCACAAATTCGTCCTGTCGGTGGCTACAGAGTAGGAGCAGTGGTGAGCGCCGAGTTCCGCTCGCTGAGCACCGCGGCTTCGATGTTCATTTTTGTCCGTCCCAATCCATAGGAGCAAACCATGTCCGGAATCAACGGCGACAAAGCGAGATTTAACAAAGAACGAAAAAAGAAGATTGCCCGCCGCCTCCGCAACGAGGAACGATGGAAAGCGACCGGGGTGGACGTGAAACAGGCTGCGGGCACTCCGGCTGCGAAACAAAAGCCGGTGTCCGCATGACAACACCATTTTTTACGACACCGCTTTCGCAACCCCTCCCCCGCCAACTAAAGAAGAAACGCGTACTGCTGGTGGACACTTCGAACACACGCGACCTGCGCGCCGAAGTGATGCGCAAGCTTGGCATGGACGTTGACTGCGCTGCGGACCTGATCGAAGCGCGGGCGTGGTGGCGCGCGGATCTGTACGGGCTGGTGATCATGAACATGCACACCGACCTCAGCAATCGCGATCAGTTTTGCGATGACCTGCGCATGGCGAAGCCGCCGCAGCAGGTGGCTTTTTTGGTCGGCAAGCCCGAGTACCTGGGCAACGTGCCCAATGGGGGCGACGGGATGGCGGCACTTGCTGCGGCCACCGCACTCGCCACTCACGGCCCGGGGAATGGCAACTCAAAGGTCGGCGTGCCGAACGCGCTGGCGGATAATTCGCCGGTCAAGTGGGGCATCCTGGAAGCCTCGCGGCAAATCTCGGCGGTGCGCTCGCTCGCACATGCGCGCACCAAAGCGGAGCGGGAGCGTCCCGCGCCGGCGCGGGATGCGGAGATCCGGGTATTCAAACGGGCCACGGAACCAACGACTTTAGATCAGTTACTCAAAGAGGAAATGCGATGAAGAACCTGTATGTTGGAAACCTTCCCCACAGCACGACTGAAGCGGAGTTGCGAGACTTTTTCGCGGCGCATGGCGATGTACAGAAAGTCAGCATCGTCACCGACCGCGAGACCGGCCGGTCGCGCGGCTTTGCATTCGTCGAGATGACGGACGCGGGCGCTGCCGATAAAGCGATTGCGGCGCTGAACGGCACGCAACTTGGCGGACGCGCGTTGACCATCAATGAAGCCAAGCCCAAGACCGACCGCCCCAGCGGCGGGCGGCCGGGGGGCGGCGGAGGCGGAAAAGGCCGCTTCGGGGGAGGCGGCGGAGGACGGGGTGGACGCGACGACTACCAGGGACACGCGCGCCAGCCGCGCGAGCCACGCTGGTAGGGAGTTCTACGACTTACCTGTCGATGATTTGGGCTGGAGAGCCGCACCAGCCGCGACAAAAAAACACTTGAGGGAGTTAGCACATGCCACGAGGCCGATCTACGTTTGGGAAACGATTGAAAGAACAAGCACGTCAACAGAAACAACGCGACAAAGCGGAGCGCAAGAACCAGCGCAAGCAGGATAAGCCGGACATCGCGACCGATGAAACGGACGAGATGCGCGAAATGCGCGAGCACGCCGCCGAACAGGCAGCTCTATTTCATGTCGGCTCCGATGAGCCGAATTTGCCAGAGATGCCCAAAGTCCGCGAGTAACACCGGAAACCGGCGGGCCCCAGTTGCGTTCGTCCCCGCACTGCATTCTTGATTTTTCCCTTGGCCTCCGCGCAAGATCGTAGGCAGAGGCCAGGGGATGATCATCGAAATGCGCACCTACAAATTGAAGCCCGGCACGCGCAGCGAGTTTCTCGATATATTCCGCACCAAATCCATCCCAGCACATGACGAGATCGGGATGAAGATTCTGGGCCCGTTTCTCTCGATCGAAGACCCAGATACCTTCTTCTTTATGAGGGGCTTCCCCGATCTGGAGTCGCGCGAGCCGATGAAGGCGAAGTTCTACGAGGGCGAACTGTGGAAGCAGGAACTCGAGAGCCGGTTGATGCCGATGATTGAGAAGTACGAGGTCGTGCTCGTCGACGATCCGGAAAATAAAGTGCGCTGGTAGATCGCCTGGGCTCTGCGAGCGCTCGCGAGGCGGTCCGCTGTGAAGCCAGACTCACCGGCGATGTCCCGCTAAGTCGCTGATTTCAGACCCACCAAAGTAACTCTACGCCAGCAACTTTCTCCACGGTTTGGGTTCATAATTCAAGAAGCTGAACGCCTGGTTTCTGGACTCCGGATCTTCACGTCCGGATGCGGGAGTTCTGAGAATGCTCTGGCCGATCCTTGGCAAGAACCGTGTGGCCTTGGCGACCGCGTTGCTAGTTTGCGGCGCGGTCGTGGCGATTGCAGGCAAGCGTGACAAGAAGTCCCTGCCTGGACAGCTGGACGAGTCGAAGCGTGCACTGCATGCGCTGAACCGGCTGACCTTCGGGCTGCGCCCGGGCGACGTGCAACGTGTGGCCGACATGGGCGTCGACAAGTGGATCGACCAGCAACTTCACCCCGAACACATTGATGATGCTGCGCTCGAAGCGCGGCTGGCTCCGCTGCGCACGATCCGGATGAGTACGAAAGAAATGCTCGAGAACTTTCCGCCGCCCCAACTCGTCAAGGCGGTGATGGAAGGCAAGCAAAAACTGCCGTCCGATCCCGTGAAGCGCGCCGTGTACGAAGCACAGATCGACCGTATCGAGCATAAGGACGACGACAAGAAAGCTGCGGTTTCGGCGGGCAATGCATTCGTAGCGCCTGCGGCACACAGCGCTGCGGCAGCAAATGAAAACATCGGAAGCGGTGGGGCTGCGGATGCTGCGAGCGCGCATTCCGGAGGCGACAGCGCGATGGCGGCGAACGGCAATGGGGGGGCGGATGCTCCCGCTCCGCTGCCTGCCGCTAAGGGCAGGCGCACCCCTGAGCAGGTCGCGAAGAAGCAAGAAGACAAGCTGTTCGCCGATTTGAAGGCGCAGGAGTTGCTTGACCTGCCGCCGGATGAGCGCATGAAGCGCGTGCTCGAGATGTCGCCCGACGATCAACGCGTGCTGGCGACTTCGCTCAAGGGGCCGAAAGCCGATCAGTTCAAAGAAGGCATGAGTCCGAAACAGCGCGAGACGTTTCAGGCGCTGAACAATCCGCAACAGGTTGTGAACGACGAACTGGTACAGGCCAAGCTGCTGCGTGCTATCTACAGCGAACGCCAGCTTGATGAAGTGATGACCGATTTCTGGTTCAACCACTTCAATGTGTATCTGGGCAAAGGCGCCGACCGGTACATGCTGACGTCGTACGAGCGCGACGTGATTCGTCCGCATGCGCTGGGGAAGTTTGAAGACTTGCTGGTTGCAACCGCGCAGAGCCCGGCCATGCTGTTTTATCTGGATAACTGGCTGAGTGTGGGGCCGGACTCGGAAGTGGCGCTGGGCGTGGCTTTGCGGCGGGGGCGCAATCGGTATGCTCGTTCTCAGGCGCGGCCCAAGAAACGCGCTTCGGGATTGAACGAAAATTACGGCCGCGAGCTGATGGAGTTGCATACACTGGGTGTGAATGGCGGCTACACCCAGAAAGATGTCACTGAGGTCGCGCGCGTGCTGACTGGGTGGACCATCGCGGAGCCACGCAAGGGCAGCGGATTCAAGTACGAAG
>Ga0210406_10002414_pt1 | contig 21363 bp, 14 predicted proteins | sample IncBWC30MmetaG_FD_155454 | JGI IMG/M metagenome (GOLD analysis project Ga0210406, IMG submission 155454) | Forest soil microbial communities from Barre Woods Harvard Forest LTER site, Petersham, Massachusetts, United States - Inc-BW-C-30-M | ecosystem: Environmental > Terrestrial > Soil >... | reverse complement strand
CCGCCGCCATCAGCTTGAACCTGGGCATCATGAACCTGCTGCCGATCCCCATCCTGGACGGCGGCGTCATCCTGCTCCTCTTAATCGAGAGCCTGATGCAGAAAGAAATCAGCCTCCCCATCAAAGAACGCATCTACCAGGCTGCCTTCGTCTTTCTGGTGCTCTTCGCCGTGATGGTGATCTATAACGACCTGGTCAAGACCCTGCCCGGCCTGACAAGGATGCCCTAGCTCGTGTGGCGCGGGCGCCCTCGCCCGCGTGCCTGCGTTGCCACAGTATAGGTAGGGACAGCCGCCCTCGGCTGTCCAAGCCGGGCAAAGCACCCCGGAATCACGCCGAGTTCTCGCTCTTTTCCCGTTACTGGTTTAAAATAAAGTCCAAACATGGCCGAAATTCAGCGTAGAAAAACCTCCACCGCCACCATCGGCGGCGTCCGCGTAGGCAGCAATGCACCAGTTATGGTGCAGTCCATGACCAACACCGACACCGCGGACATCCCCGGCACGATAAAGCAGGTAGCTGCCTTGGCCCGCGCCGGCAGCGAGGTAGTCCGCGTGACCGTCAACAATGACGACGCCGCCAAAGCCATCCCCCACATCGTTGAAGGGCTAGAGAAGCAGGGCCTGCGCGTCCCAATCGTAGGCGACTTCCATTACAACGGACACCAACTGCTAACCAAATATCCCGGATGCGCCGAGGGCCTGGCCAAGTACCGCATCAATCCCGGCAACGCCAGCATCGGGCGCAAGAATGACGGCAACTTCCGCACCATGATCGAGGTTGCCGTAAAGCATCAGAAGCCCGTGCGCATCGGAGTGAACTGGGGCTCGTTAGATCAGGCATTGCTCACGAAGATGATGGACGAGAACTCGCTTCTGCCCGAGCCGAAAGACGCCCGCGAAGTAACCATGGAAGCGATCGTAGTAAGCGCGTTAACCTCGGCCAAGCTAGCCGAGCAGAACGGACTCCGCCCCGACCAGATCATCCTCAGCGCAAAAGTCAGCGGCGTGCAGGATCTGATCGACGTCTATCGCATCCTGGCCGCGCGCTGCGAATACCCGCTGCACCTCGGACTGACCGAAGCCGGCATGGGAGCCAAAGGCATCGTCGCGTCAAGCGCGGCTATGGCCGTCCTGCTGCAGGAAGGCATAGGCGACACCATCAGAGTTTCGCTGACTCCTGCCCCCGGCGGCGATCGCACCGAAGAAGTCCGCGTAGCCCAGCAAATTCTGCAGTCGCTAGGCATTCGCAGCTTCACCCCGCAAGTCACCGCGTGCCCCGGCTGCGGCCGCACCACCAGCACCTTCTTCCAGGAAATGGCCGAGCAGATCCAAACCTACCTGCGCGAGCAGATGCCCGTTTGGAAAGAAAGCCACACCGGCGTGGAAGAAATGAAAGTAGCCGTGATGGGCTGTGTAGTAAACGGTCCCGGAGAATCCAAGCACGCGAGCCTCGGAATCTCTCTGCCGGGAACGGCCGAAGAACCGAAGGCCCCCGTCTACGTGGACGGACGCCTCTTCACCACCCTGAAAGGCGACAAGATCGTAGCCGAGTTCATCAAGATTCTCGACGACTACGTCGACTCCCACTACGCCACCAGAGAAAAGGAAGCGGTCGGCGCGCGCGGCTGACCAGGCCCCACGAATCACGTAGGGACGGCCGCCTAAAAACACTCGGCTGCTTAGGCCCAGGGCGGTCCAATCTTGATCTGCTTAAAGGTTAATTTACGTCTACTCCAAGCTTTGACAATAAGGTTCCTTTACGGCAGCCCGTTTTCTGCTGGCTTCTTAAACTGTGATTGCGCCATAATTTAATGGCATTGATGCAAGGCGCAAGAGGAGAGGTGCGAAGTTGGGAAAACGCCGAGAGCCCCGCGTACAGGCCAGACTGCAGGTCCGAATTGCCGGGATCGATGCCAGCGGACGTGCTCTCCTCCAGATGGTTCCGACGCGCAACATCAGTCGCCAAGGGGCCCTGTTAGCAGGCATTCAAGGCGAGGTGAAGATCGGGGAGACTATTGTCATTACCTATAAGAACAGTAAAGCTCGATTCCTGGTGACCTGGGTGGGCGACCCCGGCACGGAGAGAGCAGGTCAAATCGGCGTCCAGAGTGTGGAGCCAGAAAAATGTATTTGGGATACAGCAACTTTGCCGCCAATGGCTGCCGACATGTACACCGCACCGCGGCCACCCAAGGTGCAAATTGGGAGCTGAGCTACGTATCGAGATGCTGAAGGGATCCGTCCGGGTTGAACTAACCCGCATTCTCGCTGGGCCGATCTATGAAAGTGGCGACATGCAGTTCTTCGAAATCCGCGACCTCGAGGAGCACCTCATCGAAATCTGCAAAGAACCGTAACAGCGCGTATGAAAGAGCGAGACGTACTGTGCTGACCGTGTTTGTTGACCTAACATCGCCATTAACTCACAACGGGGCCCATCTCCACGCACCCGGATCGTAAGCATCGCAGTATGCCCACTGTGCGTACGCTAATAGGACGCGAGAAAATGCGTATATTTATGAAAATCAGAATTTCGCTTCCCGTCTTTGCATTGCTGCTGGCAGTCTGGCCTTCGGAATTTGCTGTCGCGCAAACCAAGCCGAACACGGGGTCGGCCCTGATCCTTGGACTCGAAGCCAAATGGAATGCGGCTTATGACCGAGGTGATATCGCAACCATGAATACGCTGCTGGCTGACGATTTCATCATCACCATTGAAGACGGAAGCACATTCAGCAAATCTGGTTATATCGCGCACTACGGGGACACCACCGTCCACGTAGAAACTTCAGAAATGTCGGATCTTAGAGTTCGAATGCATGGCAAAACCGCGGTTGTCACTGGTGCGTATCACGAAAAGGGTACGTCCAAGGGCAAACCCTACGAATACCGCGACCGTTTCACCGATGTCTGGATGAACATGACCGGCACGTGGCAGGTTATCGCGTCTCACTACAGTATTCCATCCAGCCAATAATGGCCGGCTCTGGAATGAAAAAGCGGAGATAAGAAAACGTGAAAGGTTTCTTGGGGTGGGAGACGGGAATTGAACCCGCAACCGTCGGAGCCACAGTCCGATGCTCTACCGATTGAGCTACTCCCACCGCAGATGCCCCAGATAACGATTATAGCAATTGCCGCCGCAGTCCCGCTCTTCCCTCGCTCCTAATCCTGATATCATCGCCAGTCTCGACGGAGCAACCATGCGTAAGCTAATTCTCTCTCTGTTTCTTCTGGCCTTCTACACCACCATGCTGCCCGCGCAACAGCCCGCCGCACAGCAATACGATCTTGTGCTCGAAGGCGGACGCGTCATGGATCCCGAAACCGGCCTGGATGCCATGCGCAACGTCGGCATCCGCGACGGAAAGATTGTCCGCGTCTCGTCCGAAGCGCTGAGCGGACGCCGCGTCGTTCATGCCAGCGGACTTATCGTCGCTCCCGGTTTCATCGATCTGCACCAGCACGGCCAGGACCTGGAAAGCCAGCGCGTCAAGGCGTTGGACGGCGTAACCGCGGCACTGGAAATGGAAATCGGAGTCCCCGACGTCGCCCGGTTCTTGAAAGACAAGGAAGGCCACTCGCTGATCCATTACGGCACGTCGGCCAGTCATGTGGCGGCGCGTGCCCTGGTGTTCGGCACGCCGTTGTCAGGCGCACCCGCAAAAACCCACGCCGGCATTCCTGAGATCCTGCCCAAGAGCGGACCCGCGACCGACCAGCCCGCCACACCCGAGCAAATCGAGGTCATGCGCGAGCAGCTGCGCGCCGAGCTGAACGCTGGCGGTTTGGCGGTTGGGATGGGCATCCAGTACACTCCCGGTGCAACTCGGCTGGAGGTGATTGACATATTCCGCGTGGCTGCCGAGCGTAGGCTGCCCGTCTACACCCACGTGCGCAGCACTGGCTGGGTCGAGCCCGGCTCCGCTATCGAGTCGATCAGCGAAGTGATCGGGGCAGCCGCCATCACGGGCGCTTCCTTGCACATCGTGCACATCAACAGTAGTTGCCTGCACGACTCACTGGAGTGTCTCTCCATGATCGAAGGCGCGCGCGCCCGCGGCCTGGATGTAACCACCGAGGCCTATCCCTACATCGCAGGCATGACCGCCATAAACTCAGCTCTCTTCAACCCCGGCTGGCGGGAAAAGCTAGGCATCACCTACAGCGACCTCGTGCTTCCAGAGACGGGCGAGCACCTCACCAAGGCGCGCTTCGAGGAGCTGCATAATTCCAGCACGACGCGCTCGGTGCTGATTTTCGCCAATACGCAGGAAGTGGTGGACAAAGTAATTCCCCACCCTCTGGTGATGATCGCGAGCGATGGCGCTGAAGGCCATCCCCGCAACGCCGGAACCTACTCTCGCGTGCTGGCACAATACGTACGCGGGAAAGGAACTATCACGCTCATGGACGCGATCCGTAAGATGAGCCTGATGCCGGCGCAGATGCTGGAGCGTTCAACTCCCGCAGCGCGACAAAAAGGCAGATTGCAGGAGGGCGCTGACGCCGACATCGTTGTTTTCGATGCAGGCACCATCAGCGACCACTCCACGTTCGAGAAGCCGATGGAGCCAAGTGTAGGCGTTCGCTATTTGGTGGTAGGAGGAACCGTAGTCGTAGATGAAGGCAAGATCGTGCCGGATGTGTTCCCTGGCCGCGCGCTGTTGGGACCTGGGAAGCGTAGTGACTAGTGGAGAGACGGGCGCCCTGCCCGACAGTCGCCTTAGCTACCCTCTGCCCACGCCCATGTACTGGAACCCCATGGCGCGCAAGCGCGACGAGTCGAGCAGATTCTTGGTGTCAATGATGATTGGCTGTTTCACCAGGTGGCGGATCCTCGCGAAATCCAGCGTCCGGAACTCAGGCCAGCCGGTGGCCACGACTAGTGCGTCCACCCCTTCGGCGACCCCGTAGGCCGATTCGCAATACTTCACCATGCCATTCAGTTGCAGCCGCGCATCGGGAATCGCCGCCGGATCGTATGCCCGCACGCGCGCTCCCCCGGCCAGCAAATTCTGCGTCAGTTGAAGCGAAGCCGATCCCGCAACGGAGTTGGTGTTCGGCTTGAAAGCCAGCCCCAGAATGCCGACGTCTTTGTTCTGCACGCTGTTGAGCGCAACGGCGACCTTCTGCAAAAGCCGGTCGGCTAGGTTCAGATTCACCTCGCGGGCAGCATTCAGCACTTTCAGATCGACGCGGTTCTCGCGCGCCAGCCCGGTCAGCGAGTCCATGTCAGTCTCGGCGAAAATTCCACCCATGCCGGCGCCGGGTTGCAGGCAGCGCGGCGCGATTTTCTTGTCCAGCCCCATGGCGAGTGCCAGGCTGACGGCATCGGCATTCACGTGTTCGCAGAGGCTCGCAATTTCGTTGATGAAAGAAATCTTGGTAGCCAGAAAGGCAGTCGTCGCTTCGCGCGTCAACTCCGCCGTTTCGTAATTCGTGACCAGCACCGGAACCCCGCGCATTACCAGCGGATGAAAAATCTGTTTCAGTGAAGAAACGGCTTCGCTCGAAGGCGTCCCAAGGATGATCCGGTCGGGCCAGTTGAAGTCTTCGACCGCGCATCCGTTGGTGAAAAACATCGGTTGGCACACCAGCAGGCTCTTCAGCCCTTTTCCCTTCAGCATTTTTTCAATCTTTGTGGTCGAACCCACTCGTACCGGCGTGACAATCGATAGCACCTGGAAGCGGCCAGCCGCGCCCGCCAGGCGGACTACAAGTTCTTCCAGTCCCTGGGCGGAATCTTCGGCGAGAAAAATCACCTGGGCCCGGCGCGCCAATTCTTCCGGGTCCACGGAATACACCAGCCGCCCAGAACGCACGTTGCGCCGAATCACTTCCTGAAGATTCTTTTCGAAAAAAGGTATGTTGCCTTTCGCCACTTCCATGATGCGCGTGCCATCGGCATGACAGCAGCAGACCGGAGTGCCGAAATCGGCGAGACAAGCGGAAATAACAGTTGCGAGGTAGCCGGACCCATAAACCCCAATTTGCATATTCTCTCTTCCGATTCAAACCCGCAGCCTGGGATCCGGCGCCTGGTGTGCAGCCCGTAAATCTATGGTAATCCGGCTAATGGACTTGGCAACGGGTAGGAAGTACATGTCCCGCCGATCAGTGAAACAGGCTGCTAGTTGCGGGTTTTCAGGGGTTATTGCAGAGTGGATTGTTTTGGCGTTTCGTATCAGGGTATCGCTTCAGCGATACCGCAAGCTCTTCCAAACCAGCCGCCCGTTAGGGGCTGGGGACAGATGCGGATAATGCCGAGACTACGACTTGGACGACAGTTGGCCGCGCCCCAGCGGCACCAGCGCCACATCATGCCAGCCGCCGTCTTTCTCACGGACGAACATCAACTCGTCCACATGCACCTGGCGCTTGCCCTGAAACCGCGCCCAGCGCTCCCGCGCCAGCATGTATGCCGCGCGCGCCTGCTCGTCCCGTTCCGTTTTCAAAATCGTCAGATGCGGAATATAGGGCCAACTCTCCTGGCAGCGCAGCCCCCTTCCACAGAGTTGATCGTGCAGTTCACGCATCCGATAAGCCGCTTGCTTCACCTCGATGTACACCGTCGGAGTCACAGGCAAAAATGTTTCCACGTCTCCCAGATCGACACTGAACGGAACCACGCGGCTGCAAGCATCTTCCAGAAATTCCACCGCCGCCGCTTCGGTTCCGGTCAACTCCCGCGGAGGAAGGATCGAGAGATGGGCCGCCATGTGGGCCGTAGTGGGGTGGAGTTCCCGGCGTAGTTGTTCCACGAACTCGCCAACCGGATTCCGGATGTACGTTACCAATGCGTAGCGTGAACTGGGCATGTCTTCCGAAACCAAAATTATAGCCCGAACGCGGCAAGCTGGGGCATTCCACCTTTAGGGAGTGTCGCGAATGTCACCCGCATCGCATCATTTATAATCGAATCTCCTATAATCGAAGACAGTCGGGGCGTAGCGCAGCCTGGTAGCGCACCTGCCTTGGGCGCAGGGGGTCCGCGGTTCAAATCCGCGCGCCCCGACCAATCAAATCGATCCCCTCATTTCAGGGACTTGCAGCCATACCGATCTGACGCTGGCCGTGCCGTTCTCTCTGATGGGTGCAACCTGGTGAAGGCCGCAGCACGATGTTCGCGCCGATTATTAATCCAACATGGCTATTACACCAACGATCAATTACACCAACAATCAGGACGTCCAGAGGCGGCTCTCCAACCTTTCGGTTTGCAGGAAAGTTCGAAATTTGAACTGACCTGTCCAATAATTGGCGCGACCCCCCGTCTACAATAATGATCACCGCCGAGCAGACACAATAAGTCTTAGTTTCAGCCAGAATGGGTAGTGAAGATGAGCCCTGAGGTCGTAAGGACCGGAGTAATTTTGCCAGAAACACAAACTTCCTGGCGCTGGCTGCGCATCGGGTTTTGGATCTGCATTGTGATTTCCGTGGCCGTGGTGATTCGGCGCACGGTGGCACTTGCGCACCCGCCGCAATCAGCCCCACCTGAGTTGGCCGCACTCGACGCCGCATTTGCATCGCACGCAGCTCTCACCCTGGCGCATATTATTCCGGCACTGGCTTTTGTAGTTCTGGCTCCGTTTGTCTATCTTCGGCGGTTCGCCGGTGCGGCGTGGCCCGAACGCCTTCTGTTTCCTCTCGGACTGGTAGTGGGTGTTACTGCCTACGCGATGAGCGGTTATTCCGTTGGCGGTTGGGTAGAACGGTCTGCGGTCCTGCTCTTCAACACGCTCTTTTTATTCTCGCTATTTCGGGCATGGCAACTGCGTCGCGAGCCCATACTGAAATTGCGATGGATGACCCGGGCAATCGCGGTCCTTCTCGGCATTGCAACCACCCGCCCGGTGATGGGAATATTCTTCGCCACCAGTCGTATCACCCACCTTGCGCCGGAGCAGTTCTTTGGTATCGCGTTCTGGCTTGGTTTCTCGATCAATACACTGATCATCGAGCTTTGGCTTCGATCACAGGAAGGAAAATCTCGGATCGAAAGGATGGCAATGCGTTAGTCGTCATGTTCAATTCGACAGTCTCAACGGAATACGAAGTTAGTCGTCGATGAGCTAGAACGGGTTGACTTGGGGAAAATGAATCTTGAGCTTAAAGCAAATGTAGAGAATCAGGATCGCGCCCAGTGTGGAAAAAATGAGTCCAGCCGGATGATATCGCTCACTCGACGGGCGCGAAAACATGTGGGTAACGGCGCCGCCGAGGATCGATCCGATGATGCCGAGCACGATCGTCCAGAAGATCGTCATGTGCACGTGCATCACCGATTTCGCGATAACCCCCGAGATTAGCCCAATGAGAACGTACCAGACTAAGTGCAACATACTTTTTCCTCCAGCGTCAGGTTATGACGCACAAGATCTACGGCAGCCTTGTTACTGCAGTTGTTTAGCATCGAGGACGCTTTTGAGCAAAGTTTGAACGTCGTCGGCTGACAGTCTCTTCAGTTGCGCCAACAGAGCTTCCCGCGTCGCGCTCTCCGTCACCCGCGGCCGCGCCCGCCGTTCCAGCACCGGAGTCTGCGCCTTCATCCCCGTCGCCCGCGCCTTCTCCACCTCGCTCGCCAGCTCCGCGATCGTCGGCTCCTCGAACATTGTCCGCACTCCCAACTCCACATCAAACTCCCGCCGGATCCGCGCCATCACCTGCAGCACCAGCAGCGAGTGCCCTCCCATCTCAAAAAAATTCTGATCCACTCCCACCTCGCCTACCTTCAGCACTTCTCTCCACATCCCCGCCAGCTTCTGTTCCACCGCCGTCCGCGGCGCTACCACCCCCTGGTCCGTCAGCTCCACTCCCTCCACCGTCGCCAGCGCTCTCCGGTTCACCTTCCCGCTCGGCAGCAGCGGCAGATCCGCCACCTGCACAAATCTCGCCGGTATCATGTGCTCCGGCAATTTCGAGCGCAGATGTCGCCTCAACTCACGCCCATTCGTCCGTTCCCCATCCCCCCGTACCAGGTACGCCACCAGCCTCGCCTCACCGCCTTCTTCTACCCGTTCCACCGCCGCCTCCCGCACCCCCGCATGCGACGCCAGAACCGATTCGATCTCTCCCAAATCAATCCGCATCCCTCGCAGCTTCACTTCCCCGTCCACTCGTCCCAGATACTCGATCTCCCCATCGCCCCGCCACCGCCCCAGGTCCCCCGTCCGGTACAGCCGTTTCGACTCCTCCGGCGCGATCGGATTCTCCACGAAACGCTCCGCCGTCAGCACCGCTCGATTCCAGTACCCCAGCGCCAGCCCATCCCCACCAACATAGATCTCCCCTCGTACTCCCACCGGAACCGGATTCCGATGGGGGTCCAGCACGTACACCTGCGTGTTGCTGATCGGCTTGCCAATCGGAACTGTCGCACTGCCGTCTTCCTCTCCGACTTCATGCCACGTCACATCCGCCGCCACTTCCGACGCACCGTAAATGTTCAAGAGCGTTGCTTCCGGATGACCTTGCCGGAAACGTCGCGCCAATTCCCCGCTCAGCACCTCTCCGCTGCACGACCACAGCTTCAGTCGCGGCACCCGTTCCTGCAAGTTCGGAGCATGATCGAGCAAGGCCCGCAGCAGCGATGGCACCAACACGATCCGGGTCACTCCCTCCGCGGCCAAATTCTGCAGCAGTTCTTCCGGATCTCGTACCACTTCCGCAGGCAATATCACACTTGGAACGCCCGCCAGCAGCGGTCCGAAAATCTCCCACACCGAATCCACAAATCCCAGATTCGTCTTCTGGCAGCACACCTCGCCCTCCTGAAATGGATACCGTTCCCACATCCAGCAGAACCGATTGATCGCTCCCCCGTGCGTCCCTTCCACTCCTTTTGGCCCGCCACTCGATCCCGATGTGTACAGCACGTAGGCTGGGTCCCCAGCTCCAACATCTGTCGACAAATCGTCCACGATTTCTCGCGCGATCTTGTGCCAGTCTGTGTCCAAAATCACCGCTCTTGTATTGCGAATTGGAAACTTGTCGAGGACTCCTTGCTGCGTCACTACTAATGTGGCCTTCGCGTCCGCAATCTCATACCGCATCCGATCCACGGGGTGAGATGGGTCCAGAGGTACATAAACTGCTCCAGTCTTCAGGATGCCAAGCAGGCCCACCACCATGTCGATCGACCTATCGACAAACAATGCAACCCTCGTTCCGCGTCCCGCCCCCATTTTCTGCAGGAAACGTGCCAGTTGGTTACTGCGCTCTCGCAGTTCCCGAAAGTTGAGGCAAGTGTTCCGCTCTCGCAGGGCCAACCCCTCCGGCGTTCGTCCGGCTTGCCCATCGGAGTATTGGTGGATGGTTGTGTTTCGCGGATAATCCGCTCGCGTTCGGTTCCAGTCCACCAGTATCCGGCCTCGCTCGCTCGCTGTCAGGATGGGCAATTTCGAGACTGCACGATCCGGATTCGCCGCGGCTCCTTCCAGGAACGTGCGCCAGTGTTGAATCAGGCGGTTGATCTCATCAGCTTCGATGACGTCGGGGTTGTACGTAACTGGACCAACAATGCCGTCCGGTCTCTCGTCCACGTCTACATACAAATCCAGCTTAGAGGCGCCGGTTGCAATGTCAGACTGAGTTGCGCTCCATCCGCTGTCGACAGTGTGGATTAGAGGCTCAATTGAGATCGCCGCTTGAAAAAATGGGTTGCGCGCTGGATCGGGAGCGGGCCGAATTGTTTCGACCAGTTGCGTAAGAGGTACGTCGCTGTTCGACAACGCGCCAAGAACCGTTTCCCGTACGCGGACCAGGAGTTCTTGAAATGTCGGATCCCCCGAAAAGTCGATTCGAAGCGGCAGGATGTTTAGGAAGTATCCCACCATCTTCTCTAATTCCGGAAGCGTACGGCCCGCGGTAGGCGTGCCCAGTATGATGTCTGCCTGACCGCTGTAGCGGTGCAGTACGGAAGCCAACCCTGCGACCAGGATCATGAACAGTGAAACGCGTTGCTCCTGGCCAAGAGTTTTCAAATTCTGCAGAAGCTCCTTCGACATCACCGCTGTCTGAATCTCTCCCCGGTAGGTTTGTACAGCCGGGCGGAATTGATCGCTGGGCCAGGCGAGCACGGGTAATTCCCCGGCGAGTTTCTTTTGCCAATAAGCCAGTTGTCCCGCAATCACCTCTGGATTCGCCCGTTCCCGTTGCCAGATCGCGTAATCGGCGTACTGGATACCAGGCTCAGCGAGCGGCGAAGGCTGGTTCTGCGAAAAGGCGAGATAAATGGCGGCCAGCTCAGGCAGGAATACGTGATAGGCCGTTACACCATCGAATATCATCTGGTGAAAAGTCAGGAATAGGCGATGATCACCCTCGCCGAGTTTCACCAACGTCGCTCGGACCAATGGCCCTTCTTTGAGGTCGAAGGGCACCCGCGCCGCCTCGCGAGCGATTCGCACCGCTTCTCGCTCACGTTCGAGTTCTGGGATATTCCGCAGATCTACCAGAGGTAGTTTGAAGCCGCCTTCAGCGAGATGGACCACCTGCAGCGGTTGGCCGTCGCGCATTTCGAAAGTGGTTCGCCAGATTTCATGGCGCCGGACAATTTCAGCCAAGGTCCGTTCCAGCGCGTGCAGATTCAGGGGGCCCGAACGACGAATGGTTAAAGTTTCGTTGTAAACGGGAACTCCCGGCGGAGCCATCTGGCCGTGTAGCCAAACTTGCTCCTGCGCAAGCGACAGAGGCGCCGTGTTTCCTCGCGGACGAGGAGTAATCTGAGGCTTGCCCTCTCTGGAGCTCACCGCATTCCCACTCAGGTACTTTTCGAGCAGGATGCGCTTCGCGTCTGATAGGTGCGAGAGATCCGGCATCAGGCGGCGCTCCTGGCGCATGGCCGCGTGGAGGAGGCACCTCGAACTAAGGTTCCTACAGACATATCGTCTCGAAGAATAACTGCAACTCCTGCAGTATGCGTTTAATAGTCTTGATCTCGAAGAGGTCGGGGTTGAATTGAACCCGACCAATAATCTCTTCAGGTCTATCAATGAATGCCAGATAGAGAGGCCACGGAGAACCGCCACTGTCAACATCCATGGATGTCACACTCCAAGGCAGACCGAAGTCCGGAGTGGGAGGCTGTAATGAGACTGCTACACTGAAAAACGGGCTGGGGCCGGAGTTATTCTGGCCCTCAAGTGCTCGCGAGAGAGACTCGATCGGAACATCATCGTTGGAGATCGCGTCCGATACGACACCGCGCGCGTGCTGCAAGAGTTCGCCAAACGTTGTATGAGCGCCGCAGTTCAGGCGCAGGGTTACCGGGTTCAGGAAGTATCCAAGCAGATCCATTACCTCGCTCTGTTTTCGGCCGGACGGAGAAAGTGTGCCGAGCACAATGTCTCCGCGCTTTTCGTAGCGATGAATCACGGTTGCCAGGCCGGTTAGTAACACAAGGAAGAGCGTGCTATTGAGTCGCCTGCTCACATCCCTAATGTGAGTGCTCAGTTGTCGAGAGAATTCAAACGGATGGATACGTCCATAATAAGATCGAGCAACCGAGTTAGCTTTCTCCGTCGGCCAACCGCGCACCGGCACGTTACCGCCGAGTTGCTCCCGCCAGTAGTTCGTCTGTCTCGCCTCTTCCCCATTCAAACATTCCCGCTGCCACCATGCGAAATCAACGCACTGAATTTTCAATTCCGGCAAAGGCGAAGGTTGGCCCGCTAGAAAAGCCTTGTAGTGGGCGGCCAGTTCGGAAGGATATATCTGGTACGCCGACCGGCCATCCACAACAATCTGGTGTACGGCAAGAAAAAGGCGATGGTCCTCGTCGCTCATCCTCACCAGAGTAGGACGGAGTAACGGCTCGTTGTTGAGCCGGAACGGACGGCGGACGTCCTCACTGACCAGTCGAACCGTCTCCGTCTCGCGCTCCGCTTCACCCAGTCCGCGTAGATCTATCCTGGAAAACTGAATCGGCGTGTGGGGATGGACGATCTGTACCGGCCGTCCGGCCTTCGTTTCAAAGCTGGTGCGCCACACTTCATGACGCCGGATGATCTCATTGAAGCTCCGCTCCAGAACATCCGGGTCCAGCGGGCCAAGCATGCGGACAGTAACGCACTCGTTGTAAAGGGGAGGGTTCCCCGCATACTCAAGTTCGCGAGAGTAGAGTTGCTCCTGCACTAGAGATAGAGGAGCCGGGATGCCCTGCGGCCTACGCCCGATCTTAGGCCCGGACGAAACACGTCCTTGCAACAATCGGTCGAACAGAATGCGCTTCGCATCCGATAACTGGCTCAGTCCCTGCATGTCTACCTACACCAATCTTCATAAGTCAAATGTTAAGTTACCGCAAAGGTAATCGGTAACCGAGTCAGTCCGCGTAATCCCAGATTGTGCCGCCACTCCAGCGGTGTTGACGTGTCCAAAGTCAAGCCGGGTAAGCGCCGCAAAATGGTCTCGAATGCAATTTGCCCTTCCATACGCGCCAGGGCAGCACCGAAACAAAAATGAGCAGCCCATCCGAATGCCACGTGGCGATTGTCTTTGCGCTCGATATCCAGGCGATCAGGCTCAGGAAAGCGCTCGGGATCGCGGTTGGCTGCGCCCATGACGGCGATCACAGCCTGGCGCTTGCGGATATGCTTTCCTCCCATCTCGACGTCTTCGGGAGCGAGCCGCGCTGTGTGCTGGCTAGGACTCTCGTAGCGCAGCAGTTCTTCTACCGCGGAAGGCATCAGCGAAGAATCCGCTCGCAGACGTTCCATGACGGCCGGATTGCGCAGCAAAGTAAGCATGCCGTTACCGATCAGGTTAGTTGTGGTTTCCTGTCCACCAACCATCGTAACAATCAGGTTGGCGATAATTTCGTCTTCGGTCAGCTTTGCGCCATCCACATCGGCGGCCATCATCGCGCTGACCAGGCCGTCACGTGGATTCACCCGCTGTTCCTGCATCGCCGACCGGAAGTACGAGCACATATTCTCCACACTGCGCAAGATTCTTGGAAACCGATCCGGATTGTGTTGGAAGTTGCCCAGCATCTCAGCAAAATCCGCCGACCATTCCTTCAGTTGCTGGTGATCTTCAACGGGTACGCCCAGCAGTTCAGCGGTAACAATGGCTGGCGCGGGACTGGCAAAGTCGGCAATTAGATCCATGCGTCCATTTGAAGCCACCGCGTCCAGAAGATGATCCATGATCTCCTGAATATGCGAGCGCATACGTTCCACTCTGCGCACCGTGAACGCGGCCGAGGCGAGAGCGCGCAAGCGGGTGTGGTTCGGAGGATCGAGAAAGAGCATCTGCCGCACCATGACCTGTGCGATCGGGTTCATCGCGGCCAAGCCCATCGCGCTCAGTTGCTCCGGAGTCGGTGTGCGATTCGCCGAGAAATGATGGAGGACGTGAATCACGTCCACGTACCGCGTCACAACCCAGGCGTGCAGGAACGGGTCCCAATGCACCGCATCTTCGTTGCGCAGCCGGTGGTAGAGAGGATAGGGATCGGCCAGGACTTCAGGATCCAGCAGATGGTAAAGGCTAAGCGCCTTGTCCGCCTTTGGAGTGACTGGCCGGCTGTTGTCGGTGGAGAGCCGGGCACCTTCGCCCGGCGGTACTCCCGCCGCGCCGACACTCGGCGCTGTCGTCGTCGTTGACATACCTAGGCTCCTTCTCCTGACGACGCGAGAAGGCGCTGTGCTTCGTCTTCACTCATAGCTGCGAGCCTGGCATGAATGAGTCTCTCGATTTCAGCGGACATGCCTCGGGGAGTCGGCTCGTCAAACAAGCATCGCAAAGAGAGCTCCACGCCGAAATTTTCACGGATCTTCGCGATCAGTTGCGCGCCCATGAGCGAGTGTCCGCCAAGCGTAAAAAAATTGTCCTCGCTCCCGACACGCGCCACCCCAAGAAGACCTGATAAGACGACACTCAAATGCTCTTCGATCGGAGATTGAGGCTCTTCGATCGAATCGTCTCGGAGAATATTCTCTGCGGTCGGCTGAGGAAGAGCCGCCCGATCCAATTTCCCATGCGCGGACAATGGCAAACGGTCGAGTTGCACAAACGCCGAGGGCAGCATGTGAGACGGGAGATAACTACCCATGTAACTGCGCAGGTCGCCAGGCTTGGGCGTCATGTCCGTGGTCGGAACAACATACGCGACCAGGCGCTGGTCCCCCGAAGGGTCCGTATAGGCACAGACGAAACTCGCCGCTATCTCAGGATGACGGTTGAGCACGGTAACGATTTCGTTAGGCTCGATGCGATGCCCCATCACCTTGATCTGATCGTCGAGGCGACCCATAAACGCGATTTGACCATCGGACAGAAAACGTCCTAAGTCGCCCGTCCTATACAAGCGGGCGCGCGGATCTCCCCCAAACAAATCAGGTACAAACTTCTCGGCAGTCAGCTCCGGAGCATTCAGATAACCTCTACCCACGCCTCGTCCGCCGATCAGCAGCTCTCCCGGAGTACCATTGGGAACCCGTTGCAGGTGTTCATCGACAACGTAGACGCTGACGCCATCTATCGGCCGCCCGATGGATGGCAGCTTGTTTGAACGTTTGTCCCGACTTTCCTCCGAGCTCTCCTCCGGATAAATTCTTCCCGATGTTGCTACAACGGTACATTCTGTCGGTCCATAATTGTTTATCAGAGTGAAAGGCAAATCGCCCGGCGGGTAGCGACGCAGAGTGTCTGCGCCAGTGAGTAACACTCGAAATGCGCTCTCCGGCGGCCATTGCAGGCCGATCATGCTCTCGGCAAGGACCGTAGGAAGAAAGCTGATAGTAATGCCGGTGCGCACGATCCAGTCTCGCAGCGCGGCAGGCGCGGTGCGGACTGCCTCGTCAACAACGTAGAGACTCGCCCCAGCTGCCAGATAAGGCCAGACTTCCCACACTGCAGCGTCAAATCCGGGGCTGGCCAGCAAAGTCCCCCTGTCCGCTGGTGACACGTTGAAGGCGTGCTGGTGCCATGTCACAAGATTATTCAAACTTCCATGCGTGATCTGCACTCCCTTGGGTCGACCTGTTGAGCCAGATGTAAAGATGATGTACGCCAAATTCTTCGGCGTAGTCTTTGCAATTGGAAGGTCTGTGGAATTGACGCCACTGCTAAGCAGCCCATCTACATCCAGAACAACCGTCTCCCATTTGCCTGCGGGAAGCTTCCGGGCGACGTCTGGTTGCGTTACCACCACCGGAGTTCCCGAATCCTCCAGGAGCATGGACAGTCGACGCGACGGATAACTCGGGTCCAGGGGTACGTAGGCTCCCCCGGCTTTCAGGATACCGAGAGCGGCAATGGGCATTTCGACCGACCGCTCCATACAGAGCCCGACCGGAATGTCGGGTCCAATCCCGAGGGAGCGCAAGCAATGCGCGAGTTGGTTCGCGCGGGCATTCAGTTCCCCATAAGTGACATGACGACTTCCGGATACGAGCGCGACGGAATCCGGCGTCGTACTCGCCTGCAATTGCACCAGCTCGTGTACACATAGATCTGACATAAGTAAACTACCCAATCGTGTCGGCCAATCGTGGCGGATCCTTCATTGAAATTCTGGCTCTCTGCCAAGAGTTTCTGCTGCAAGACTTTCTGCTCCGGCTGACAATTTAGCGTCGAGGACGCGCTTAAGCAGGGTTTGAACGTCATCGGCCGACAGCGTGTCCAGTTGCGCCAGCAGAGTCTCCCGGCTCGTGCTCTCCACCGCCCGCGGCCGCCGCTCGAGTACCGGTGTCTGCGCTTTCATCCCCATCGCCTGCGCCTTTTCCACCTCGCTCGCCAGCCCCGCGATCGTCGGCTCCTCGAACATCGTCCGCACTCCTAACTCCACGTCAAACTCCCGCCGGATCCGCGCCATCACTTGCAGCACCAGCAGCGAGTGCCCTCCCAGCTCAAAAAAGTTCTGATCCACTCCCACTTCTTTTACCTTCAGCACTTCTGCCCACATCCCCGCCAACTTCTGTTCCACATCCGTCCGCGCCGCTACCATCCCCTGCTCCGACAGCGCGACCCCCGCCACTCCCGCCAGCGCTCTCCGGTTCACCTTCCCACTGGGCAGCAGCGGCAACTCCTCCACCTTCACATAACTCGCCGGGGCCATATGCTCCGGCAGCTTCGACCGCACATGACGCCGCAGTTCCCGCGCGCTCGGCGTTCCCTCCTCCCCCGCCACCAGGTACGCCACCAGTCGCTGCTCCGCCCCCTCGCCGCTCAACTCCACCACCGCTTCCTCAACCCAGCGATGCGAGGCCAGGACCGTCTCAATTTCTCCCAACTCGATGCGCATCCCGCGCACCTTCACCTCACCATCCATTCGCCCCAGGTACTCGATCTCCCCCGTACTCCGCCACCGCCCCAGATCCCCAGTCCGGTACAGTCTCTGCGAGCGCTCCGGCGCAATCGGATTCGCCACAAACCGCTCCGCCGTCATCTCCGGCTGCCGCCAATACCCCAGCGCCAGTCCATCTCCGCCAACATAGATCTCCCCGCGCACTCCCACCGGCACCGCATTCCGATTCCGATCCAGCACGTATACCTGCGTGTTGCTGATCGGCCTCCCTATTGGAACCGACACCGTACTCTGCGCCTCGTCCTCTTCCTTGCCCACCTCGTGCCAGGTCACGTCCGCCGCCACTTCCGACGATCCGTAGATGTTCAGCAGCTTCGCCCCCGGATACCCCTTCCGAAACCGCCGCGCCAACTCCCAAGTCAGTACTTCTCCGCTGCACGACCACAGTTTCAGCTCCGGAACTCTCTCCTCGAGATTCGGCGCGTGCTCCAAAAGAGCCCGCAACAGTGACGGCACTAACACGATCCGCGTCACCCTCTGCTCGGCTAGAACCTGCAACAGTTCCTCCGGATCCAGCACCGCCTCCTGCGGCAGAATCACGCTCGGTACCCCCGCCAGGAGCGGCCCGAAGATCTCCCATACCGAATCCACAAATCCCACATTCGTCTTCTGACAGCACACCTCCCCCGCCTCGAACGGATATCGCTCCCACATCCACCTCATTCGATTCATCGCCCCGCGATGCGTCCCTTCCACCCCCTTTGGCTTCCCGCTCGATCCCGACGTGTACAGCACGTAGGCGCGTTCAGCCCGCGACAATCCCATGATGTTCATGACGGGGTTGAGTGGAGACTCATTCCGAATAAGTTCCGCCTCCGCATCAAGCATGATCAGGTCGCGAACACTATCCGGTAGTTTCTTCCCGTTCCCGTTGTTAGAGAGCACGCACTCGGCACGCGTGTCCTCGAGCGTAGAGGCCAGGCGCTGGAGTGGGTAAGAAGGATCAAGCGGAACGTACGCCGCTCCAGTCTTGAGCACGCCCAGGAGTGCAACCGTCAATTCCGGAGACCGCTCAACAGAAACACCGACCAGATTGCCCGGCCCCACTCCCTTCTTTATCAGGTGGTGCGCCAGCCGGTTCGCATCCTCGTTGATCCGCCAGTAAGGAATCTTCTTGCCTTGAAAGACCAGCGCCGTTGCTTCAGGCGTGCGCGCGGCCTGGCGCTCGAAGGCGGTATGAATGTGGAGATCTCGCGGATAATCCGTGGCCGTGTTATTCCACTGCACCACGGTTTGTTCTCGTTCCCTGTCATCCATGAGCGGTATCCGAGCCAGCGGCGCGTCCGGGCTCTTGAGGACGGCGTTCACCAGGTTGCGGAAGTGGCCCAACTCTCTGAGGATGGTCTGTTTCTCAAACAGATCCGTGTTGTACTCGAACCGGCAATGGAACTCGTCGTCATCGTCGTCTTCAAAGGCTTCCACCGCCAGATCGAACTTGGCGATGCCGGTCTCGAACTCCAGTTCTTTCATTTTTAGTCCCGAAATTTCAAATACTTGCTTCGGGATATTCTGGAACGTGAACATCACCTGGAACAGAGGAGTGGTGTTCATCGAGCGCTGCGGAACCAGTTCTTCGACTAATTTCTCGAACGGAACATCCTGATGCGCATAGGCCTCCAAAGCACATGCGCGGACTTGCCGAACCAGATCGCGGAAAGTCATGTCAGGGGTAAAATCGGCGCGAAAGACCAGCGTATTCACGAAGAACCCGACCAGGTTTTCAATTTCGATCTGGCTACGGGCTGCGGTAGGAGTGCCAACCAGAATGCTGTCCTGGCTGGTATAGCGCCAGAGCAACGCTTGAAAAGCCGCCATCGATACCATGAACAGGGTGGCGCCCTCGGTCTGCGCGAATTCCTTCAGCGCCGCGCGAACCTGGCTTTCGAAGATCAGTTCCTCGGTCGCTCCGTGCCAGCTGTGCGTCGTCGGGCGCGGACGGTCCGTGGGCAGATCGAGAATTGTTTGCGCGCCGGCCAGCTTGTTTTTCCAGTACTTGACTTGCTTGGCCAGCAATTCGCCGCCGATGTATTCGCGCTGCCATTGTGCGTACTCTACGTACTGAATCGGGAGTTCGGGAAGCTGGGGTTCCCGTCCGCTCGCATAAGCTTCGTAGCAATGAGCCAGTTCGCGGAAAAGGATCGAGATCGACCATCCATCGGTAATAATGTGATGCATCGCCAGCACCAGGATGTATCGGTCTCGACTGAGTTGCAGCAGCGCAGTTCGCAGTAACGGGCCCCGGGTCAGATCAAACGGTTTCTTGCCCTCCTCGCTCGCAATCCGCAGCGCTTCCCGCTCACGCTCGCTCTCCGGAAGATCCCCCAGATTCAAGATCGGAACCTGGACATTGACGTCGGATATCACGACCTGTCTCGCCTCGCCGTCCACGCTCTCGAAAATCGTGCGCAATGATTCGTGCCGCCGGATGACCGCGCCAATGGCCGAGGTCAGGGCGTTGACGTTCAAGGGACCGGTGATCCGGAAGGCGCGAACCAGGTTGTAAGCGGCCGTTCCCGGCTCCAGTTGATCGAGAAACCAAAGTCGGTCTTGCGCGAAGGAAGCTGGCAGTCCTGCTAGGCTCATTTCTTTTTGTGTTCCTTAGACGTATTTTTCCGCTACCTGAGGGACGGCCAGAATCGGTAGCGGAGATGGGATGTCAATGACAGGAAAAAGGTTGGGGGCGATTTTGTGGCTTTGCAGTTTACGGAAAGACACACATTTTACGGAAAGACTCACGTTCTCCTGAAAGACTCCCTTTTTTTGAAAGACTCACGTTCTCTTGAAAGACTCCGTTTCGTATCAGGGCATCGCTTTAGCGATGCCATAAGTTCCTCAAAATCAGACGCCCCTTTAGGGGCTGCACAATGTGCAGCCCCTAATTTTAAAAACCGCGAAAACCGCGTTTTTCAGTAAACTCTTTGCCCTAGCTGGCTTCTTCTCTTCGAGGCTCGGGATGAACCAAGCTCCGTGCCGGCACCCCTCACTCCCGGGAGTCCCTATTTCCCGGAAGAAATTCCTAAACCCGCAAACCAAATTTGGGGGTGGGGCATCTTAATTGGCGCTTCGTACCCGAAGTCGATGTGCAAAACGGTTGCACCCTCGGGTTTCAGCTGCAGAACTGCCAGTTGCAGGATTGCTCAGGAGTGCAGATGCCGCTCTCGCCACTAGTGTCGGCCGAAGTGCCCGCAGTAGCACTGAATGTCGCCGGTCAGGATCTCCTGAGCGGACCGGCACAACCATTCCCACCTGACTGCGCCAGCGAACCAAATCACGGGATTGACTCGAGGAGATTCTGAATCCATGCTGTCCAGCGTCAAAACTTCCGATGTCGGGGTTGCACAGCAAAAAAGACTGCTTGTTGAATTGCTTCTGCAGTCCAACCAGACGGAGATTCAGACGGAGGTCTATCCTGCTTCTCTCGCTCAGCAGAGACTCTGGTTTCTCGATCAACTGGGGCCCAAATCCGCGGCTTATAACGTCCATTTCGGACTGTGGCTTCGCGGACCACTCGACGTGGATGCGCTCCAGTCCAGCCTGCAGGAACTGACGAATCGCCATGCCGGCCTCCGCACCATCTTCAGACTTGAAAGGGGCGAACTGGTCCAGGTTGTCGCTAACCACCTCGCCGTGAGGCTTCCGATCACTGATATCTCCTGTTCCGAGAATCCCGATAGTGAGCACTATCAGCTGGCGAAGGCGGAGGTGGAAAAGAGCTTCGACCTCAGCAAGGGCCCGCTGTTTCGTGCCCGACTCATTCGCGTCACCAGCACGGATCATGTTCTTCTCTGCATTATGCATCACATTGTCACCGATTCGTGGTCGGTGCAGATCATGGCAAAGGAGTTGTCAGCCCTTTATGGTGCGTTTTCTAATCAACGCCCATCCCCGCTTCCCGAACTGCCAATCAGCTACGGTGACTATTCCGAGTGGCAGCGTAAATGGTTTAAGACCGCGAAAGTTCAACAGCAGCTGAACTTTTGGAAAGAGGAACTTGAAGATGCGCCTCCTGTTCTGGAATTGCGGACGCAGCGGCCACGTTCT
>Ga0210406_10002413_pt1 | contig 21367 bp, 13 predicted proteins | sample IncBWC30MmetaG_FD_155454 | JGI IMG/M metagenome (GOLD analysis project Ga0210406, IMG submission 155454) | Forest soil microbial communities from Barre Woods Harvard Forest LTER site, Petersham, Massachusetts, United States - Inc-BW-C-30-M | ecosystem: Environmental > Terrestrial > Soil >... | reverse complement strand
TCCTACGCTTTGGAGCCGGGCCAGTGGATTCTCGCACGACCAAAGTCGTCTTCACGTTGTGCTGCTCTCCTGGAGCATGAGGATTATTTTTGAGATGTTCGAGCGCATCGAAGAACGTTTTTGCCAACTCGAATCTTGGCAATCTCAAAGTCGTCAGTGGCGGATGTCATCATCACGCCGGGACTATAGGCATAGGTGAATCCATCTTGCATCAGAAGACGATCGAAGGCATCGGTATTGTCCGAAGGCCAAACCTCGTCGCTGTAACGCATGATGCCGAGGTCAACGCGGCTGCCACCGCCGGAGCAGCTTTCGATCTCCACTGTGGAATGCTTCGCGCGCAACTCTTCGAGGATGGAATAGAGATTCTGCACATAGGTGATGTAGACCTTCTTCTGGTCTTCCGGCGTCACGGCAGGCCATCCTGGCTCAGACCAGTTGCGGTTGTAATCCCACTTCAGAAAAGCGATATCATTTTCATCCAACAGCTTGTCGAGAAACCGAAAAACATAGTCGCGCACATCGGGTCTGGCGAGGTTAAGCATGAGCTGATTTCGTCCCTCGGTGCGCGGGCGGCCGGTAAAGTTCAATATCCAGTCCGGGTGCTTCCGATAAAGATCGGAGTTGGGATTAACCATCTCCGGTTCAACCCACAAGCCGAAGTCCATGCCGAGCGAGTGGACCTTGTCTATGAGAGGTTTGAGGCCGCGCGGAAACTTTGCGGGGTTTACGTACCAGTCACCTAAGCCCGCCTTGTCGTTCGCTCGCTGACCGAACCAGCCATCGTCGACGACAAAGCGCTCCACACCAATGCTTGCGGCCTTTTCCGCGAGTGCTTCCTGTCCAGTCTCATCTACCTTGAAACCCGTCGCTTCCCATGAGTTGTAGAGAACGGGGCGGAGCTTCGGGTTTGGCGCGTGCGGCAGGATGCTGGAGAGTTCGAAGCGGTGCAGCAACCTGGAAGCACCTCCGATGCCGTCGTGAGAGTAGCCAGCATAGAAGTATGGCGTCTGCAAATGCTCTCCAGGAGCCAGGCGATAGCCGAAGTCGAAGCTGTTGGGGCCTCCTGTCACACGTACTTGCTGGATCTGGTCCTGTTCGACGCTAATCTGCCACGAGCCACTCCAGCCAAGCGCGCCAAACCAGACGTCGCCAGTGTCCTGATCGTTGGAGTTATTTCGATCTATGGCGAACCAAGGGTTGTTCTGGGCGCCGGTAGAGCCGCGTCGGCTCTCGAGGATGGTTTTTCCAGGCTGGATGGTCTGCTCGTGCAAATTCCACTCCCCAGCCCATCGACCCGTGAGATAGCGCAAGCGGTAGTCCGTTCCACGAGGCAGGTTCCACGTACCCGAAGCGATTTGCTCGACGGTCAGCGGAGAGGCGGTTTTATTCTGCAACCGAGCCGATCGTCGGAGGATGCCGGTGTGCGCGTCTGCCTTGTACTGCAGGTCAACATAGACTTCCTGGGAGATGTCCTTAAGCCGGATGATGAGCTTCTTGCCCTCGATGGTGTGCGATACATACTGCAACACGAGATCGCGATTGCCGTCCGGAAAGGCGACCTTCAGATCGGGCTCAACGTAGAGGCCTCCGCCCCAAGCAACGAACTCCTGAACCGTGGTGTTAGTGGGAAGATCGAATGATGATGAGCCAGGAGTTGCGTGCGCCGCTGCGAAGGAGTCCGCGTAGCCGAGGCGCCTGCCCCAATAGAGCGTCTGCACCTGTTTCTTCTCGTTGATTCCGAGCACGTAGGACATATCGGCAGCATCGATGCGGAAGACCTGTGTCTGCTGGTCGAAACGAATGGACGCTTCGACTGACTGTGCCTGCACCAACCTGGGAACGATGAGACTTAGAAGGGCAATGCCCAATAGAGCTACCTGAAAAGTGTAGAACCCACACGCGGATTCGATGCGGCTCAGGAACGAGAAACTTAGGCGATTGATTTCAGTTCCACCAGAAGTAGGCATCAGTATGCTCCATGCGAATCATTGGGTCAGGGCCTCTCATTTTGCAATTTGAAACAGCCTGTTGCGGTCTCATTGCGATTATTTAACCCAAGCATGCTTGTCTGGCCCTAACGGAAGAGAATGCTCAGGAACAGGCAGGTGACGATGGCTGCGAGTGCGAGGAGCAGTCCCGTCTTGGGTATCCGAATGCCTTCATGCGTCGCAGTCCAGCAAGTGAGGTCAGCTAGTTCCTCCACTGACTTGGCGGGGGTGAATACGCTGAGGAGAGCGGTGACTATAAAGCAACTCGTCCAAGCAACGATTGCACCATAGAAATTTGCACTCATATCGCTGCCGTACGTAATCCAATGTGTGCGGTAGGCAAAGTTGTGCGCTATGGATGAGAGAGTCCCGAACAGGAGTCCCCAAAATCCCGCCTCGGGAGTGGCCCATGTCGTGAACATGCCGAGCAGAAAAGTAGCTAGAAGTGGCGCGTTGAAAAGGGAGAAGAGCAGTTGCAGATAGTCCATCAGGTTATTGAAAGAAAGTGCGACATACGCTGTTGCAACGCTTAGCAAGATCGCGACGAGCGTAGAGAGCCTTCCTGCCAGAACGTAATGCCCGTCGCTCTTGTTGGGCGCAAGAGTGGCTCGATAGACATCGTGTGTCCAGATGGTAACAAGGGCGTTGATGTTGCCCGCGAGTCCAGACATGAGGCTCGCCAGAATAGCGGTTATTCCGAAACCCAGCAGGCCATGGCGATAGTAACGCGTCATCAGCGCTGGCAAGGCCTGGTCATAGTTGAACCCAAGTTTGGAACGGAACAGAACGGCTGCTGCGAGGCCGGGAAGTACGACCAGAACAGGGAAAAAGAGTTTCGCGGTAGCAGCTATCAATGGAGTGCCGATGACTCCAGCGGTGCGACGTGCGGCGAGGGCCCGTTGGATGAGTACAAAGTCGGTGCACCAATACCCAAAACTCAGGACAAAACCAAGCCCCATGGAGATGCCGAGGACATCCATGCGTGATGTGCGTGGACTAGCGACTGGAAGTCCTACCCACGTATGACGCATGGATGGCTCGAGGTGCGAGGCGATCCCGGCAATACCGTGGAAATCGTGCAGGATGAAAAATACCAGCGGCGACAGGCCGAGAATGATAAATGCGAATTGGATCACTTCGTTGTACATCGTGGCGGTGAGGCCGCCCAAGGAGACGTAGAGGAAGACTATGGCGGCTGCGGTCAGCGTGGTTTGTGTGAAGCTCCAACCGAGAAAGGTACGCAATACTTGAGACAGTGCGTAGAGGCTAATGCCCGAAACGAGAATCATCATGACGCCGCAACAGACAATATTCAGGGCTCTAGTAGCCTCGTTGAACCGCAGCTTGAGGAATTCAGGTACGGTCAGTGCACGGCTCCGCATGTAGATCGGCATCATGCCGAGGGCGAGGAAGAGCATGGCGGGTACAGCGCCGATCCAATAAAAATGCAGGGTTTCAGCACCATATTTCGCGCTGGCGGAGACGATTCCGACGATTTCGAGCGCTCCGCAGTTGGCCGCGAGAAAGGCGATTGCAGTCACCGCGGTGGGCAAAGTGCGAGCCGCATGGAAGAACTCGGAGGATGAACGTGCTTTTCTGCGAAAAAGCCACCCAACCAAAATCGTGGCGACAAAATAGACCGTGACAATTGTGAGATCAGCCGAATTGGGAGGGAAGGAGGCCAGCAAGCGAGATTGTATCCAACGGGTAGGTAAAGCAGCCTTGATGGTTGGGAGATTCCCTTGGACATCGGACAAGGTTGTATTTCGTCAAAGGAATAGTCCGTAGGAACAAGGATGATTGCGGTGACAGATTTACAAGTTGACAACCATCCATCCATTCCAATATATATTTCCGACAGTGATTTGTATACCTATACATTAATCAGAAAAAAAATAGCGTCGACGATATCTATGTTTGACCTTCAAGCAACTGCAAAAGCGCCGGGTCATGCTTCGAATTGAAAGGGGACGGCCAACAAACATGTTTAAAGATTTGGTCCACGGAAGCGATAAACGCATCTTGCTCACGTCGTGGGTAGCGTTCTGTCTCTGCATGCTGTCGTTCGCCGCGCGGGCGCAGGTCGATCATGGAGCCGTCACTGGCACCGCTGTGGATCAACATGTAGCCGTGATTCCAAATGCCAATGTGACCGTAACGGGTCCTGGCACTGCGCTTAAAAGCTGGAGACACCGAAGCCGGGTGCAGCTTTGCAAAAATATTCCCTTGACAAGATTTCAGAAGTTGATCTAAGGTGCTGTCGTCCCATAAATGTATACGTAATCATCAGTGAAAACCCGCCAATTCGGCGGAAAAGCAGAGGACTGGCGCAACAACTGAGTTCGTAGGGCGCTTCGAGCGTCTGAGCCTAAATCCTCTGATATAGGACCACGCCGCGGTTGGGCGTGCGCTTGTACTGTCATGCGTCAAGACAGCAGCTTGGAGGCGATGTCATGAGCTCTTACCCCTGATTCAGACACAGGAGCTGGCCAGCGCAACTTTCCCGGCTACACGCAACGACGCAGAGTTCTTAAGGAGGCTGTATGCAGTCTTGCAATCGCAGTGAGGAGAACAGAGGTATCGACAGGTCTCATCTTCTCCGCCAAAGTCCAGCCAGCACGTTCGCTCTGGCTCTTCTTGTCACGATCTTCATCCTGATGAGCGGAAGAGATGGTAAGGCGCAGGTCCTGTACGGTTCCATCGTCGGCACCGTGACCGACTCATCCGGATCTGTGGTTCCGGACGCGGCCGTCAACGCAAAAAATATCGAGACGAACGAGATCCGCACAACGATCACCAACCAGAGCGGTGTCTACACGCTTTCGACTCTCCCTGCGGGCACCTACACCGTCGAAGTTTCGAAGCAGGGGTTCCAGGTTTTCGCCGCGAACCACGTTGCCCTCGCGATGAACGCCACTGCCCGCGTCGATGCAGCGCTAGTCGTCGGTTCTCAAGCGCAGACGGTTAACGTCTCAGCCGAGACGGCTCAGCTGGAAACGGATCGTGTCGACGTGCACGGGAACGTCAGTTCGAAAGAACTGGCAGAGCTGCCGCAGCCTACTCGCACCTATGAAGGATTGCTGGGACTGCTGCCGGGAGTCGCGCCTCCTAACCCGCAATGGGCAGGTGGAGGCGGCACCAATAATCCCGACCGTTCGATGATCATTAACGTGAATGGGACCAGCGCGAGCGGCACCGGGGTCACCGTGGACGGTGTGAGCGCCCTGAACGCCTGGGTGCAGTTCTACTCCACCGCTGTTCCCTCAACGGACGCCATTGAGACCGTGAATGTGGTCACCGCCAGCTCCAGTGCCGACCAGGGAATCGTGAATGGCGGCGCAGTTCGGCTGCACATCAAGAGCGGGACGAATAACTTTCATGGGAGTGCATACTGGTACAACGTCATCAGTGCGCTAAAGGCGAAGCCCTATTTCACGCCATCCGGCGTGAGCATCCCCAAGTACATCGACAATGACGCCGGAGGTACAATCGGCGGGCCGATCATCAGGAATAAGCTTTTCTTCTTCGCCAGCTACGAGGGTGATTTTCTGCGCCAGGCTTCGGGGGGCTTCTATACATTGCCTACTCCCCAGATGACGCAGGGCATACTTTCCTCTGCGACGCCGATTTACGATCCCTCCACTGGAAATGCTGACGGCAGCGGAAGAACGCCTTTTCCCAGGGATGCAAATGGAAACTACATCATTCCCAGTTCCCGCTTCGCCTCCGCCTCAAAGACCTTGATGTCGAACATTCCTTCCGGCGTGCCCAATGGTGTCTACGCCAACAATATCTACATCAACACGCCCTATCGATACGATTTGCAGAAGATCGACACGAAAGTGGACTGGGATACAACATCGAAGCTCAGGCTTACGGGCCGTTACAGCGCATATCCGTATAAACAAACTCAACCTCCGGCATTCGGAGTCGTACTGGGATCCAGCGGGGCCGGAACAGACCAACACGGTAACATTTACCAGCTTGGGGTGATGGGGACCTATGTGGCGAGTCCGACACTGGTGATCGATGCCCTGTTTGGACTGACCCACATGGCCCAATACGCGTTCCCCCCGGATTACAACGTACTTTATGGCCAGGAGACGCTGAAGATTCCAGGAACGAACCTGGGTCCAATGCCCTCCGCAGGCGGCGTGCCTCAGTTTCAATTCTCGGGAGGACTGAATAGCTGGGGTGCTAACTACCCGGCACTGAGCTACGAGGATCCGGTCTTTCAGTACACGGGCAATGTGAGCTGGATGAAAGGCAATCATACCGTCCGCTTTGGCATCGACATCAGCCAGCAGCACATGAATCACCAGGAAGTTACTCCGACCTCATTCAGCTTCTCAGGGCAGAATACTGCGCTGTATTGTCCCACCAAAACAACCCCAGATTGCCTGAACGGAAGCACGGCCATCAATCAGTTCAACTCGTTCGCGGACTTTCTCCTTGGCATTTCCAGCTTTGCCACGAACAGTGAACTGACTGAGCACTGGGTGACGCTGCGAACCTGGCAGTTCGCTCCGTATATCTCCGATACGTGGCAGGTCAATCGCAAACTGACCCTCTATGCAGGCACGGGCTGGGACTATCTCCCGGTGCCAAAACGCGATGGTCGCGGCATTGAGTACTACGACCCGACTACCAACGTATACGAGTTCTGCGGGGTGGGTGGTGTTTCCAGCAACTGCGGAATCTCGGTTCAGAAGACTCTGTTCGCTCCACGGGTGGGCGCTGCATACAGACTAAGTCCCAACACCGTAGTAAGAGCCGGCTATTCGCTCTCGCCGGAACAGATCAGCATGGCGCGTGATGGCTTGTATAACTACCCGGCGACTATTACTCAGAACCTGAATGCGCCGAACCCCTATGCCGCGGCCACAACCCTGACCCAGGGCATCCCCACGCTCACTCCTCCGGACATCAGCAGTGGCAAACTGACCTTGCCGAGCGACATGCCTGTCTCGACACCGGCCAAAAACTTCATCCGCGGGTACACCGAGTCCTTCAACGCAACTGTGCAACGGGAGTTGAAGTGGGGTCTGCTGGCGCAGGTGGGGTACGTCTCCACGCTCACGATTCATCAGCACACGCGGGCGAACATCAACTACGGTCAGGTAGGCGGCGGTCAAGCCAGCCAACCGCTGTACCAGAAGTTCGGGGTCACAACCGCGATGACCGAAACATTGGCATTCGAACACATGAACTATAAGTCCCTGCAGGCCCAACTCCAGAAGCGGATGGCAAACGGGCTTCAGTTCACGGCCAGTTACACTCTGTCTAAATGGATGGGAATGTGCTGCGAAGAACAAGGGGATGGTGCGCCGCAGATACTTATCCCTCAGTACTCTTACCTCAACTGGGCGTTGATGCCTGACGATCGCACCCACAACTTTGAACTTAGCGCCATCTATGAACTTCCCTTTGGCAAAGGCAAAAAGTTTGCAACCAGTGGCATCGCCTCCGCGATTGCCGGTGGGTGGCAGACCAACTGGATCTTCTCGCGCTACTCTGGAACACCGTTCTCGGTCACCGCTCCGGGGAATTCACTCAATGCTCCGGGCAATAACCAGATGGCTGATAAGGTGAAATCGAGTGTTACGATCTACGGCGGGCATGGATTGGGTTCACCGTACTTCGATACCAGCGCGTTCGCTCCAGTTTCCGATGTTCGCTTCGGCAATGCCGGGTGGGACTCATTGCGCGGACCCGGATATACCAACCTTGACCTGAGTGTATTCCGTACCTTCCCGATCAGGGAGCCGGTCAGGGTGCAGCTTCGTGCGGAAGCCCTCAACCTCATGAATCATCCGAATTTCGGCAATCCTGACAGCGGCGTTACGGATGGAAATTTCGGCATCATCAACGGCATAAACCCCGGAAGTCGACTCACTGCGGAACGTTTCATGAAACTCGGTCTCAAGTTCATGTTCTAGCGACGGTCTGGCTTGCTGCTGGGCGGGCATCGTGAGATGCGCGCCCTTTCGTCAACGCTGATGGTTGGCGCTCATCGTTCAATTCTGCTCCGATCGGGGGTGCGGCAAAAATCCCTCTTTCACCGGGTGTCTTTCTATGAAATTTGCCTCGCGCCAAAAAGCTGAATACGTCGATGTGCGCGCCGATTCCTTCAGCGGATGCTTACGGTTCACGATTGGACTCGTCGTCGTCTTTACAGTCGCCTCAATATTGCGGCTTTCACCTCGTCTTGCTTACGCGGCCGGGGCTACCGATACACCGAGTGCGCCGACGACGGCCTGGAGAGACGGCCGCTTCCAGATGGACGTGAGCCAGGTGGTGGGACGTTCTGATGTGATCTTGCTGCGTCCGGGCCGAATGCGTGAAGAGTCTATGCCTCTTGGGAACGGGCGGCTTGGGGTCGGCGTCTGGTCGCAGGACGGCTACACAGCTCAGATCAACCGGGAGGACACGCTTCCGAAGCGGTTGTCTCCAGGGCAGATCGTCTTGCCGGGGCTGAACAAGCTCGCCAGCGCTGCTGATTATCACGGCCGCCTGGATCTTTATAACGGTGAGTTTGTCGAGAGCGGCGGTGGGATGACCGCCACCACCTGGGTCGACGACTCAGTGGACGTCATGGTGGTCGACGTAAAAGGTGCAGATCCGGAGGCGGAACAAACGGCAGAACTGAAGTTATGGATTCCCCGCAAGCCCGAGGTCATTGTGGACGGGAAGAACGGCGCTCTCGCAGAGACATGGCGCGACACGACCGAGCTGGGATCGACGGGGCTGACCTTCGGATCGATGGCGGCTGTAACCGCCGATGGCCGTGACGTGCGTGCGGAGGCGGCGGGTCCACTGGCGGTCAGGATCAGGTTCAGGCCGAATCCTGACGGAAGCTTCAGATTATTTGTCGCTTCGCCTGAGTGGCAGGGAGGAGATGCGGTTGCTGTATCGGCCGCAATGTTTGACCAGGCCAGGTCGCTCGGAAGCAAGGAACATTGTGCATGGTGGAACCACCTGTGGGCCAGCATGGACCTGATGCGTCTCTCGTCCTCCGATCACACCGCCGAGTATTTTGAGAATCTCCGGATGATCGATATGTTTACGACCGTTGCGGAAAGCCGCGATCGCTTTCCCGGATCGCAGGCGGGCATCGGCGACCTCTTCTCTTCTTATGAAGACGATCATTATTGGAGCCCGTCGGCTTGGTGGCACTGGAATCTGCGGATGCAGGTTTCGGCAAATCTCGGCGCCGGGCTGGCCGCATTCAACGAGCCGTACTTCAATCTCTACAACGACAACCTCGAGAATATCGCCCACTGGACGAGAGAGCATATGGGGTTGCGTCCGGGCGTCTGCATCCCGGAGACTCTCCGGTTCAACGGTACGGGTTATGAGAATGAGTATTGGCTTAAGAGTCAGGGCATCAGCTGTAGCGAGGACTCCCGGCCTTACTACAACGCGCGCACTATCTCCACCGGTGCAGAGGTGGCGCTGTGGGTGTGGCAACAGTATCAGTTCACCGACGATCGCTCCTTTCTGGAGAGCCACTATGATCTGATGCGGGATGCCGCGCGCTTTCTGCTTGCGTATGCAAAGCGCGATGCGGCCGGGAAGCTTTACACCTGGCCGTCCAATGCTCACGAGTCGAATTGGGATGTGCGAAATCCAACCACCGATGTGTCAGCCATGCATGCCTTGTTCCCCGTCGTAATGAAGGCCGCTAACACTCTGAACATCGACGAGGACCTGGTGAAGGAGCTGCGGACCGGCATTGCTTTGCTTCCAGCGCTGCCGGAACGGAATCCTGATGAAGCCGCGCTTCTGAAGCACGGGGAATCCGACGAACACGCGATCATCGCTAACTCGTACACTCCCGATGCCATAAAACATAACGAGGAGAATATTGGGCTAGAGCCAGTCTGGCCCTTTGCGCTGATCGGCGATGATGGCCCCATGCACGAGCTGGCTGTGCGAACATACCTGAACCGTCCCAACAAGTTCAAGGCAGACTGGAGCGCTGACCCGGTGCAGGCCGCTCGCCTCGGTCTGGCTTCGGAAGTAAGAACAGGGCTCATCGAGTTGACGGAAGCCTACCAGGCGGCTCCTTCCGGACTGGCGCAATTCACAGGGCGATCGGAATTCTACGTGGAGCAGGTGGGAGTCGTAGCCGACGCGCTGCAAAATGCGCTGGTGCAGGACTACGATGACCTGCTTCGAATCGCTCCGGCATGGCCGAGAGACTGGAGCGGGGACGGTTCCGTATCCATCGCACACGGGACCAGAGTTTATGTTCAGGTGTTCAATGGCCAGGTCGTAACAGTCGGCGTCAGGGCCGGCGCGGCGCAGGATCTCAGGATTCGCAGTCCGTGGAAGGGCAGGAGTGTGCAGATCATCGATGCAGCCAGCAAGGCAGTGGTCCGGCAGAGCTCGGATCCCGTGTTTACATTTCCAATGGAGACTGGAAAGGCCTATCTCCTCGAGCCGTCTCATAGCGAAGCGGCGTCTTTGCCGTTTGCGCCCGTGACCGGAGCATCTGCAACGCAGCCAAAGCGGTTGGGACCCCGCACCATCGGGCTTGAGGCCGCAGCACAGTAAGGCAGGGAAGGGTCGTCCGCCGCGATGTCCAGGTTATACACTTCAACGAAGATGAAGCTTGATCTCGGGGAGCAGGCCGCCAAGTTCGCAGGAGGAGTGCTGGATGAATACAGCCAAAGAAAAACGGACAGCGCTCGTCACTGGGGGATCGCGCGGACTTGGCAGGGCGATGGCTATCGAACTGGCAGCCGCGGGCGCGCAAGTGGCTGTCAACTACTTCAACAAACGGGATGCGGCTGAACAGACTTGCGCAACCATCCGGCAGAGTAGCGGTCACGCTCGGGCCTTTCCGGCAGATGTTCGCGATGAAAGCGAAGTCGCGCGCCTGGTGCAGGAGGTGAACGAAGCCTTCGGCGCCGTGGACATCCTCGTCGTCAACGCAACCGGTACGCAACCGTTTTTCTCGATTGAGGAGCAGACGTGGCAGCGCTGTCTCGATCAACTGGAGTTCTTTGTGAAATCTCCTCTGCTGCTGCTCAAAGAGGTGCTTCCCGGCATGAGACAGCGCGGCTTCGGGCGCGTGATTCAGATCGGTAGTGAGGTCTTCGAGATCGGGAATCCTCGATTTGCGAACTATGTCGCCGCGAAGGGTGCGCAACTGGGACTCACCCGCTCATGGGCGCGCGAACTCGCGCCCATCGGTATTACGGTTAACCTTGTAGCGCCCGGCTGGATTCCGACCGAGCGCCATGTAGATGTCACGCAGGAAGAATTGGATAACTACGCTCGCAGCGTTCCCATGCAGCGAATGGGCAGCGAGAAAGATGTTGCGAGGATGGTCGCGTTCCTGGCCAGTGACAACGCGGGTTTCATCACCGGGCAGAAGTTCTCTGTGAATGGCGGCAACACATTATCTTAGTCCCGCCCGCGCTTTCATCGGACACGCAGCGGGTTCAGCGAGACCTGGTGAGAGTGAAGGCGGCTGAAGTCGATGACGAACTGGCGTCTGAAAACTCTCATAGCGCGCACTTGACCACGGCGATAAATGGACTCTCTTCAGCGATTCGCCATTCCCAGAAGAGCTGTGGCGGAGATAAGGCAGACGAGGCTCAGCGTGAGAAGCACTCGAGCCACACGCGGCGATCCCTTCCACTCGCCTGTGACTACGCCTGAGAACGTCGCCGTCATAATCATAAAAATCTGAAAGAGTCCCCATCCGACCGAAGTGCCGAAGGAACCGAGATAGGTGGCGCTCATGCCATAGAGCGCAAACGCTCCCATCCAGAGGACGGCCATAAGCACGGACCAGAAGATATCCGGGTTGAGTGACTGAAACAGCGCGCCTGTTCGGTTTTTTCGAAGCAGATACATGCTGTATCCAAGGTTCGGTACCAGCCCACCGGCCAGGCCAATGGGCCACACCGCATAAGCGGCGCGAACTTCGGGATCGCCGAGGCGAACCGCCGCATGTGCAATATCCTGTCCGAAAGCGAACGAGTAGTTGAGCATGGGTGCGAGGATGCCGCATAAGAAGGCGAGCAAAACGGCCGCGGAGTATTGGCCGGAGGCCCTGATCGCAGCCGTGCCGTCGCTACCATGCTCTCTCTTGTGGCCGGCCCAGGCGGAAAGCGTGATGCCGATCAGCATGACAGCAATGCCTGCCAGGATATCGATCAGAACGTTCCGGCTGACCTGGCCGCGATGCTGCACAAACAGCGGTACCAGCGTTCCCAGCAAGGTCCCCAGTCCGATCACGATGGCGTATGCAAGACCCAGGCCCAGGCGCTGAATTGAAATTCCGAAGAGCACCTGAGCTACACCCCACCCGGCGCCAAACAGCACAGGCACCGCAAATTGCGAAAAGGTCAGGGAACCGTATGCCTGGAAGAGATGGTTCACCAGACTCAACGCGAGAGCCCAGGGAAGAACGACCAAAGAAACCAGGCTAAACACCAACCAGGTGTTTTCCCATTTCCACCTGCGATTGAACTTGATGGGCAGCATGCAGTTGCCTGCCATTAGGCCGGCCAGCATAACAAAAACAATCCCCATCGGCAGCGACTGCGGCACCTAATTGCCCTCGCAGGACAGGATCATGTCGGTCGAAGCCCCCGGCTCCTGTGGCGTTTTATAGAAACCTCCCTGGACCTGGGCCGGGAAGGCAAAATGCTCCTTCAGGTGCGGGATGTGTTCGAGGAAGTACAGCTCATGGTTAAGCGCCACGTGGTTAAAAAGAACCAGGTGTTGGTGAATCTGGCCCATGTCGCCGACGTGCGGAACAATGGGCAAGCCGAATTTCTTTGCCAGCAGGCTGACCGTCAGAAATTCGCTCACTCCCGCCAGCCTGGTGCAATCCGCCTGCACAAAATGGACCGCTCCGGCGTGGATGAAATTCTTAAACAGGACACGGTTTGGAATATGTTCGCCACAGGCGATCCTGACCGGTTCGATTTCGCGCGCCAGAATAGCGTGCGCGTATACATCGTCCGGATGGGTCGGCTCTTCGATCCACAGCGGACGAAACCCGGCGAGCTCACGGCACATGCGGGTTGCATTCGGAAGGTTCCACTGCTGGTTGGCATCGAACATCAGGATCCCCGAATCGCCAGCCGACTCGCGCAGCATCTCCGCGCGCCGTAGATCCCGCGACGGGTCTGCCGATCCTACTTTCAATTTGAATGCCCTGAATCCTTCGTTCAATGCTCGCATCGTGAGCTCGCGAACCTTAGCGTCGTCGTAGGCAATCCAGCCCACGGAAGTGTCGTATCCTGGGTAGCCGGTCTTCAAAATCGCCTCGCGATCCCCTCGAGTCGGTACATTCGCCCGCACCGAATTGACGGCTTCATCTGCGCTCAGAACATCTTCGACATAGCTCAAATCGAGCGTTCTGATGAGTTCCTCCGGCGAGAGGTCCAGAAGAAGTTTCCATAGCGGAATGCCGCGGCTCTTTGCCCACAGGTCGAAGCACGCGTTGGTGATGGAGGCGAGCGCCAGATGGACCACGCCCTTATGCGGGCCAAGCCACCGCAAAGACGGATGGTCGGCAAGGCTCCGCGAGACCAGGCCGAATTCGGCCATCACGTCCTCAAGGTCCATGCCGACAAGCGGACGAGCCAGCATGTCGATGGCTTCACAGATAAGTCGGTTTCCCTCGCCCAGCGACAGCGCAATACCGCTTCCGGACGTCTTCTTGTTCGTCAGCAGGCGCGTCACTGCCATACAGTATTCCGGGTTACTGTGGACCGCATCGGTTCCCTCGCCCGGCTGGAGTGAATATCTGGCATCGACAGTTCTGATTGATTGAATGATGAGATTCGACATTCGTCCTTTGCTTACCGCCGACAACCCAATCGCCAGTCCCGGTTACGGAAAGGAACTGGAACATAATAAGCGCTCAAAATGAGAACGCGTCTCAATATGATCACGGAGCTTCCCGACTGGCAAGAAGAATTCTGGCGATCCCAAAATCTATTTTTCTCCAGTGCTTATTGAAAGCCGGGGAAAGCCAAAATGATATAGAGCGCAGAAGTTAAGTCGCAATTCGCCGAGTGCGCGGCTCTAGCCTTTTGCTGCCATTTTCTCCTTGACACTCCTGATCCCGATAAACTAACGTCCTTTAGAAATGAGCGCTCAGGGATACGGAAAAGGGGAGGACTGGATCCAATGAAGGAGCAGTGTTGCCGGGGAGACTGCAAGACAACGTGGCGGTGATTACTGGCGGCATCAGCGGTATTGGGTAGGTCTGACATGTGCCGGCGGATCCTGATTCCCACCCCAAATAGAATGCAGCACGCCACGAACTTCTTACTAGACACGGAGCGTTTCAGGTGAAGACTACCCGCAGAGCATTTCTTCAGACTTCGGCCCTTGCATCTCTTGGCGCCGCGCAACACATAGCTCCCGCGCAGCAGGTCCCTCCTTCGATGGCGGAAAAATCCGCACGATTCGGGCCTAAGGGAGCGAGTTTGGACGCTTTTACCATCGCGAAGCAGCATACGATGCGACGCGATATTCCGGGACCCACGTTTCTGGAAGGAATGCTGCTCGGAAATGGGGACGTCGGCGTCTGCGCCGTGGTGAGGCCCGATGCGCTTGGAATCCACTTCGGGAAGAACGACTGCTGGGATATTCGCGTCAGCGAGCCGTCCGAGGATAAAGTGCTCCCGTTTGCCGACCTTCTTGAGATGTGGAAGAGGGCTGGCGAGGAAGCAAAAAAGCAGGGCAAGCCCGACATGGTGCACCTGGAGGAAAACGTCGATTTCTTCCACGAGTATTCGCAAACGGTGGACCAGTCGTACAGCAAGAAGTGGCCTCGCCCGTGGCCGTGTGGCACCCTGTGGACCAATTGGGATGTACGCTGGGTCGAGCCGGCGCAATACCGGCTGGACCCGTCCAATGGCCTGTTCACGCTGGATCTGAAATGCACTTCGCTGGAGAAGGGCTCGCAAGTCATTCAGCTCAACGCCTTCGTCGACTGGGAGACGGGACTCGTCTCGATCTCGACGAGCGGCCCACTGCAAGTGCTCTCGGTTGTCTTTTCACCGGAGGTGGATGGTCTTCGTATCGGGCCATTCGATGCCGGCCACAAGTCGCAAACCCCCGATCTTCTCCCTGCGCCGGAGACGAAGTCACACATCGACAAATCGTTCGCCGAGGTCACCTGCTTCCAGCTTCTGCCCGCCATCGGACCGACCAGCGAATCCCCTGCGCCACAGAAATCCGATAAAGATCGGAATTTCTCGTTAGTGGCAAGGGTAGATGGACAGTGGTCGCTTGGAACGTCACGCGTCGCGACGGATATCCCTCTGATTCCGGCGGGTGCCCAGGTGCTCTCAGTGCATGCGATAGTGGCAACGCCGCGCGATCTGCTGCTTGCCAAACTGCAGAAGGCGGCAGCCGGGCACGGCGACTCAGGTTGCTCTATCCCGCAGACGCATGTCTACACACCGGACGAGCTGGACACGCTGCGTTATGCCCGGGAGCAGTTGCATCGTCTCGCATCAGCCGGATTTCCTGAGCGGCAGCAGGAGAGTGAGCGACATTGGCGTCAGTTCTGGTCGCGGTCCGCTGTGCAACTCGGAAACCAGGACCTGGAGCGGATCTGGTACCACAATCAATATTTTCTCGCGTGCTGCCTCAAGAAAAATAAAGTCGCACCTGGACTCTTCGCGAACTGGTCGGCCGGCGACATTGGAACCTCCTGGCACGGCGATTATCACACGGACTACAACTGCCAGCAGGTCTACTGGAGCGTCTTCTCCAGCAATCATCCGGACATGCACTATCCCTACATCGAGTTGTGCGAAAACCTCCGCGCAATGTCGGAGAAGTTCGCTCAGGATAAGTTCAAACTGCCAGGGGCATTCTTCCCCTTGTCCGCGTATCCCGTGCCAAGCCAGGCCATTCCTTATCCGGTACCTGCCTGGGCATACCAGGTTTCGATGACTCCGTGGACGGTCCAGAGTCTCTGGTGGCATTACCTCTATACGCAGGACGAAGAGGAATTGCAGAGGGTCTATCCCCTTCTGCGCTCGGCGGCGCGATTTCTCACGGCATATGTCCAAAAAGGATCGGGTGGGAAATATCACGTTATTCCCACGGTATCTTCCGAGAACTGGGGATTCACCGTAGACTTCCGTCTGAATAAGGACTGCATTCTGGATCTTGCGCTGACGCAGTTCCTTCTCGATGCGGTGGTTACCGGATCGAAGATTCTCGGCGTGGATGAAGGCGAACGAACGCACTGGAGTGAAGTTCGCCGGAACCTTGCTCCATATCCGAAAGTTAGCGCCTCATACGGCGAGGTGTGGAGCGATGTGACGGATGCGCCACCGGACTGGATCTACAACGTACCGATCACGCTGGCACCGGTTTTTCCCGGCGAACAGGTTGGGCTTGGGACAAAGGACTCTCTCGATATTGCGCGCCTCACCGCACGCACCACCAGACTCGAGGGTGGGAACGACCTGGTCTACCAGCCGCTGATTCGAGCGCGCCTCGGAGTGCTGGACCTGGACTGGTTTGTGCGCGAGGTTCGTTATTGCAGCCTTCCCAACGGAGTGGCCAACGACCGAATTCGGCAGTCCGGTGGCCGATATGCTCAGTCCGCTGACTTCGATTTCATGATGCCCATGGGCGTCTGGTGTGAAAATTTTGCGCTTCCGGTGGTCGTGAACGAGTGCATGATGCAAAGCTACTCCGGGACCATCCGCCTCTTCCCGAATACAATCAACCTGGGGCCCGCGCGATTTGAGAATCTTCGTGCCGTTGGTGCGTTCCTGGTCAGCGCGGAATATGATGGCAGCACTGTTACATATCTGTCCCTGATAAGCGAAAAGGGAAAAGAAGCACGAATCGTTTCTCCCTGGGGTCAGGGAGCTCTTAGAGTAACTCGGCTTCGGGATCATAACCGCCAAATCGTTCATCCTGACGCAGATGTTTGCAAGTTTGACACAGAGGCAGGTGAGAGATACGAGTTGGATCGGGCATGAACCGCCCGGAAGCTTCAGACGCTTTGCTCCTGACATCCGCTGCTCAGGCCGGTTCGCCGATGCGTGCTTTGCCGCTCAATCCAGGAGGAACGACTTGAACTGGTGATCGACCAATGAGGAAGTCGAAGCGAAGCGATAACGGCGTTGTAGTTCTGCTCAAACACACGGTCGCGGAGCAACTACGCGCGGAGATGGTCAAAGGCGCCCTGAAGCCAGGGGAGAAGATAGTCGAGAGACGCTGGGCCAACACGTTTGGCGTCTCGCAGGCCTCCATCCGGGAAGCCATCAATCTTCTCGCCACCGACGGCTTCGTTACCAAGACCCTGGGGCGTAGCGCGCGAGTCATTAACCTGAGCGCGGAGGACGTAAGGCAGATCTATGAAATGCGGGGAGCCCTGGAGGGTCTGGCAGCGAGACTTGCGGCAGAGAAGGGAAATGATATTTCTGACGTTCAAAAGGCTCTCATTACTATGGAGAGGTCTGCGAAGAAGGACGACGTCGCAGCTCTGTTGGATGCGAACCTGGCGTTCCACCTTGGCCTTTGTCGGTTGTCGGACAATTCATACCTGATCGACCATGCATACAGGCTGCTGACGCCATTCTTCGCATTTGTCCGCATCCGTGCCGTCGCAAGCGGTCAGAGCGCGTCACTCTGGGCGAAAGACTTTCCGGCATTCCGTCGCATCGTGGAGTTGATCAAAGAGGGCGAAGGCGAGACCGTCGAGCAGTACATCAAGAGAGTTATGGTCCGGATTGCAGCCACCGCCTATGCTAGTTGGGAAAGAAAGCCTCGCCCCTGAACACGGCAGCTGTGAGCAGGGCTCATTGTCCTGAAGGAGTTTTTCGATGTTTTCTCGCTATCCATTCCGTCTCTCTGATTCGCCTGGTGCACTGAGGTATGGCTGCATCGAAGGTTTCCTGATTGCAACTCTTCTCGTCCTCTCAGCTGCCTCCGCATACGCACAGGCGGCGACATCTTCCTCTGCAGATGAGGTGCCGGTAATGACCGTCGCCGAGGCGCATAAAGAGCTTCTTCACGGCAAGGAAAAGGAGGCCATCCAGTCGCTGCAGCGGCTCGCGTCGGCTCAGCCTCCCGTACGCGGTGCGATTCGGGAATTGGGCATCACCTATTACCGGACTGGACGGCTGGAGGATGCGGAGAAGGCCTTCACTGCTGCGATGGCTGTGGATCCCGTGGATGCCGAATCGGAACAGATGCGCGGCCTGACACTCTATCGGCTCAATCGCCGCGCCGCAGCCATTCCCTTCCTCGAGCACACGCGGCAGTGGACGAGCGCGTCCAGCGTGGATGTGAATTATGTACTCGGCCGGTGCTATATCAATGCCAAGAGATACGACGATGCCAGGGCAGCTTTTGCTGCCCAGTACGGCTTTGGCGCGGAGTCGGGCGCGGCCTACCTGCTGATGGCCCAGATGTTGGTCCGCGAAGAATTACCGGAGTTAGCGGAGGAGAATACAAAGCGAGCGCTGCAGCTTTCGCCCCAGCTGGCGCTGACCCATTTCGTGCGGGGGAAGATTGCTTTGGCCCGGGGTGACACGACCCATGCATTGACGGAGTTCGAAGAGGAACGCACTCTCAATCCAAGCTATCCTCCGGTATATGAACTTCTCGGAGATCTGTACATCCGAACCGGCCAGTTCCAGGAGGCCCAGCATTCATTGACCCAGGCCCTCTCACTCGACCAGACCAGCACCGGCCCGTTTATCCTGATGGGCAAGCTCTTTCTAAACGACAACGATCCTCAGACCGCTGCCAGCTATCTGGAGCACGCTGAGCAGATGGATTCGAGCAATTACATCACACATTACCTTTTAGCCCGGGCCTACCAGTCGATGAGCAGGAAAGAGGACGCGGCTCGTGAAATGAGTGCGGTCAAGCGCCTGCACGCCGATGAGAATCAGTTACTGAACTAATCGAGCACCACAACGCAGCAAAATCCTGCTCGCTTATAGAAGAGCGAATCGGGTTCAAATAGATTCGCCTCCGCAGAAGCGGACGATGGCGAGGCCACGGATGCTCTGAGCTTCTCTCTGCATGGGCTGCAGCTTCAAGGTGTTTCAGGTACTTACAATTTTGCCAGCGAAATTGATATTACAGGGGCATTACCCTGGGTGCACGTTTCACGTTGTAGTCTTTCCGGAGGACTCAGCATGATTGCCATCTTCCATAGTAGCCGTCGCGTTTCGCTTCGACACGGCTTTTTAACGTCCCTTGCTCTTGGAATGCTCTTCATTCCTACCCTCACTATCGCGCAGTTTAACAAGGCTATCGCTGAAGGGATCGAGTGGACATGGGAGGTTCGTCCGCAACACGTAGATACTCGACTTCCCAACGTTCTCTTGCTCGGCGACTCCATTACGCGCAATTATTTTCCCCAAGTGACAAACGATCTCGCTGGTATAGCAAACGTCTATCTCATGGCATCATCCACTTCCGTAGGAGATCCGCGTCTTCCACAACAGATTACCGAGTTCGCTGCGTTACAAGGGGTCTCCTTCGCGGTGGTGCATTTCAACAACGGTATGCACGGCTGGGGTTATACGGAATCTCAATTTGAGAGTGGATTCCCATTCTTCCTGGCTGCTGTTTCTGCGCTTCCCGGTCGAGGAAAACTTATCTGGGCAACCATTACACCCGTCAAGCCTGAGGCGACGACGGGCGCTAGCAATCCTCGTATCGACGCAAGAAACGCAATAGCAAAGGTCTTTGCAGAACGAGAGAAGATTTTGGTCGACGACCAGCACGCTCTTATGACGAGCCATTTGGATCTTTACGAGGACTCAATTCACTTCAACAAAGCCGGGGCTAATATTATGGGCGATCAGGCTGCCGCGACAATCAAGCAGGCCCTACAATCACAATCCCATTGAATGGCCCATGCGCAAGCCGATTAAACAACAGACTGGATCCCGTGCACTTAAAGTAGTCGTGTCGTCTGCTATATAGCGCGTGAGCCATACTGCCATCAACGGGAACAAGCCCCTCGGATATGCACCATTCTTCCCTGTGCTCCAATACAACCAGGTGCAGGGTTTGTTCTTTGGTGGAAACTTCTTCGATTCGCGCGCGACCGGCTATCTGCTGAGGGTTCCGGACGCCGAACAGGCACAGGGCCCTCCCGTCGATACTCAAGAAATGGGCTTCCCTGACACTGCGTGCGTTGCATTCCGGCTTGCGCAGGCTGTGTACCGCCCTCTCTTTGAGGAGGTATGGGGCAAGGGCTCGCTCGATATCAACTTTCCGCACGACACGGCGCAGATATGCGCAACTCCTGGAGGGGCTGCGGTGTTTGGCGGGAGCACCATGCCAATTCCTCTAAGTGGGGTCGACCGAACCCGCGCCAACACGGTTTACGACCGTTGGGCGCAGTCGATTGACGCCTTCGAGCAGTCCGTGCAGGTGAGCGCCTTCTCGTCGAAATTCGACGCGTTCCTGGCGGGCAAGTACAAGCTCACACAGGCAGAGATGGCGGGGTTCCGGCTCTTCGATGGCAAGGGCAACTGCAATTCATGCCACCTCGACGGAAGAGGAACGACTCTCAAGTCAAATCAGGCCGACACCAGCTCTGCCGCTATGGTGACCCCTCTGTTCACGTGTTTCGGCTCGGCCAATGAGGGCCTGCCTCTCAATCCGCGAGATGCGCTCTATTACGAGACCAAGCCGGATGCTTACGGATTCACAGCCAATCCTTACGGTTTCGGCTACAGAGATCTGGGACTTGGGACTTTCCTCAGAAGCGGGTTCGGTTCCGGTCCCACTCCGAACGCGAGTTGGAAGCAATACGCACCTACGGTCGACGGCCAGATGCAGGTGTCTTCGGCACGCGACGTGGCCATGACACCGCCACAATGCCCTACTACCGAAGCTCCCGGGCCGTACTTTCAGAAGGGGTTCTTTCACAACGGTTACATTAAAAGCCTGAAGCAGCTCGTGCATTTCTACAATACGCGCGACAAGTATGCGTATCCGGTCACTTCCGGACATTGCCCGCCAGGAACTACCGAAAAAGTAGACTGCTGGCCTCTGCCGGAAGTGAAGAACAATATCGACATGACCAGCGGAAATCTTGGCCTTACGGAGGAGGAGGAGAATGAGATCGTTGCGTTTATGCAAACATTGTCGGACGGTTTCACGAGGCCTTACCCCAACATCGATACCTTTACGGGTGCTTGTATGAGGGGTGGTTCGGCTGCAACCCAGGGCAACGAGTTGCTGATCCCGACTCCGCCTCTACCGCCCTGCGCGTCGGCGATCCGCGGCGTCCCTCCTGTCCCCAACGCGCCTATTCCGTAGCGGCAAACTTCAAACGCGGGAATGCGAGGGCTCTGTTCATGTTCACAGCTCAAAAAACTCGATGGAAAGAT
>Ga0210406_10002412_pt1 | contig 21379 bp, 19 predicted proteins | sample IncBWC30MmetaG_FD_155454 | JGI IMG/M metagenome (GOLD analysis project Ga0210406, IMG submission 155454) | Forest soil microbial communities from Barre Woods Harvard Forest LTER site, Petersham, Massachusetts, United States - Inc-BW-C-30-M | ecosystem: Environmental > Terrestrial > Soil >... | reverse complement strand
GCGGAAAGCAAAACGGCTCTGACTCAATGGCTTGGAAGATTGTCTCACCCTGTTCTGAGCGGACAGGAGCGTTAGCCAGAAGTGCCAGGACGATATCGAATTGCGTCGACGAGCACCGAGAAGGCCGGCGACGGTTGGCGACGGCTGGGATAGTAGAGATGATAGCCCGAAAGGGACGGGCACCAATCGGCCAGGAGCCGGACAAGCTCGCCGCTCGACAGGTAGGGCTCGGCGTACTGCTCGGGCAAATAGGCAACGCCGAAGCCTTTTAGGGCCGCATTCAGCAGCACGCTCGCGTCGTTGAAGACGAGCTGCCCATCTACGCGCACATTCAACTTGCGGCCGTTCTTTTCAAAATTCCATGAGAACAAGCCGCCGCCCCGCATGAATCGAAAGTTGATACAGTTGTGATTTGTAAGATCCTGAGGCAGATGCGGCCTTTCCCGGTTGCGAAGATAGGCCGGCGCCGCTACGACGGCTATTCGGACGTCCGGACCAATTCGCACCGCGATCATGTCCTTTGCCACGAGTTCACCTAGGCGAATTCCGGCATCGAACTGGGTCGCGATAATGTCGGTCAGACCATAGTCTATGGATACTTCCACCTTGATGTCCGGGTATTTAGGAAGGACCTTGTCCAAGGCGGGCATGAGAATCATCCGAGCCGCATAATCGGTCGCCGAGATGCGAATGGATCCTGCCGGCTTGTCGCGCAATTCAGTCAAAGCCGCTAATTCCTGATCGATCTCCTCGAATTTGGGCCCGATTTTTTGCAGCAATCGCTCGCCAACCTGAGTCGGTGTCACGCTACGCGTGGTGCGGTTCAGCAACCTCATCCCGATTCTTTCTTCCAAGCCCTGAATGAGCTGGCTGAGACTGGGCTGCGACATCCGCAGCTTCGCTGCGGCCCGTGTGAAACTCCGTTCTCTTGCAACAGCAAGGAAGGCGAGTAGATCGCTCGCGTTTTCCCGGTCCACTTATATCCCTATCCAATAATTGCATTCCGTTTTTACCATCTAATCAGAGCCTTGCGGAAGCAGTATCCCTGTCCACGGGAGGCGCGCTTGGCGGGATGCGCTCCTGGAGCATGATCTCTCGGGTCAAGCCCGAGAGCATGCTTTTCGGAAAACCGCTGCATGCCTGTCGGGTCTTAGCCCGAGGGCTAGTTTGCGGATCAAGCTCTAGGGCTTCGATGGCTCACTTGGCGCGCGCGCTCGCGAAGGCTCAACTGTATTCGTTTAGAAGCCGCTGCGCCATTCATGAACGAGGGGGTCACAACAGGACGATTACTCGATCAAATTTTTGCGATGCGGCGTTGAGGCCTCATCGGTTCCAGAGTGCGATAGGTGCAACAACTGATCATGAATATTCATCAGAGCATCGGAACGGGGCGAGCTGTTTCAGGCCAAACTGTTTCAGACCGAGCTGTTTCAGACAAAGCTGTTTCAAACAAAGCTGTTTCAAACAAGGCCGTTTCAGACAAAGACACCTGGACATGCCGAGCTCAAGACTCGACCAACTTAGCAAAGGTTAGTTCAGGAACAAGACCAACGGGGATCATTCTTTCTGACAATGGTCAAGAGACTGCAGCCTTTTTGTCAGAATATTATGACGTTTACTGCTACACCCATCGTAACGCCCGACTTGCGGCGCCTCGCTTCGATGCGACCAAGCTGCAGTTTGTGATTCTGGGATGGGCTCATCGAGAGCGTACATTAAACGCGCTTGCATGGATAAGAACCATATCCAACTTGCCTGTGATAGTGATCGGACCGGCGAGCGAGCCAGAGTGCGTAGCGGCGCTTGAAGGCGGCGCGGCCGACTACATCATCGATTCAGTGGGGAGGCGAGAACTTCTCGCCCGCGTCCGCGCGGTTCTCCGCTATCATCAGCCTGCGCCAAAAAGGGAAAGCCTCGCTGAGGGGTACATTTATGAGTTCGGAGGATGGCGGTACGATGCACGAAAGAGACGCCTCACGGGTCCGCAAGGTTTGAACGTTGCTTTGACGCGATCCGAATATGCCTTGCTCAGTCTGTTTCTTAACGCCCCGACCCGAGTCATGACACGGGAATCTCTCGTGAGAGCTACCGGAGGCGTTGCTGATCGAAGCATCGACCTTCTTATCCTTCGACTGAGGCGTAAGTTGAGCGCAGTCGCGCCAGAGGACAGTATCATCTCCACTGAACGAGGCGCCGGATATAGGTTCGCCATGGCAGTGAGGCGACATTCGTCGCCTCCGACGGACGTCGACGAGCGAAACCGCCGACGTGAAATGTCCGGGTTGATCCGTCTGCTGTAGCAAACCCAATCGTACACCAACCTGACGTATGTTGGAGAGCCATAGGCGACGAATTATCGTTACGATTGTAATGGAAATTCCGACCGCCCGAAACGGATATGAAATGCAGCAGTGTTACGCGTCCCGTGTCGGCTTCATGAGAGTCAGAGATGGTTATTAGCGGATAGGTGAGACTGCGACATGAATGTGGACCTCGGTGCGAGAATAGAGTGGAGCGCCCATATCCGAGACATCAGCAGCAGAGATCGATCGCCCTTCTTCAGCAAGGACAAATTCCGAGGACAAATTCAATGAGCAGCCTTCAGGCCAAACTCGCCGCGTTCAAGGCGAAACTCGAAGGAGGTGGACCTCCTTACAATGTTCCCCACTTTGTCGTTGAGGCCATGCACCGCTCCATCGCGGAGCTGAAGGCGTCCGGACAAGTCGAGCGCGCGGTGAAGGTGGGAGACAAGGCGCCCGCTTTCACGCTCAAGGACTCGGAAGGCAACGTCGTGTCGTCGTCGGAGCTGATCGCTAAGGGGCCACTGATCGTCAGTTTCTATCGCGGCGTTTGGTGCCCGTACTGCAATATAGAGCTGCAAGCGCTGCAGGCGGCACTGCCGCAATACGAGAAGCTCGGCGCGAGCATTGTCGCCATCTCACCGCAAACTCAGCCCAACAGCCGGAGAGCCGCTCGCGAGAACGGGTTAACATTCCCGATTCTTTCGGACACGAAGGGCGAGGTCAGTGCTGCATTCGGTTTAAGGTTCAAAATGCCTGAATATCTCGCGCAGCACTACAGGACCGCAAAGATCGATCTCCCGGCCTTCAATGATGACCCGGACTGGACGTTGCCGATACCATCAAGATATGTGATCGGGAAGGACGGCACCGTCGTGTATGCCGAAATCGATCCCGATTATACCCGGCGACCAGAGCCCGAAGATCTGCTGCCTGCGCTCAGGGATGCGGCCGGATAGCGTTCATCGCATTTGCGAAGCCCGATTTGTAAACAGCGCTGGCGTCGTCAACATGGTCGAATCGGAGACGGCGCCAATTGCAGAGACATGTAGCTGGGCCGCTGCCGCGGGCCACAGAGCCGACGCTAGTCGAAGGGGATTGTTGATGGTCCAATGCGGCTCGTCTGCCTCTGTTGTGCGTTCCTCTGGGGCGCGCGGGCGGCTTCAATACGGACAAACGACAGGTCTCGACCGGCTGATACGGCGGCTCTTCGCTTTCGCGTCCGTTGCGCTGGTGACGTTCTGGGGCGCAGCAGGTTTCGCCGCGGACAATGCGACGGTCCCGCCTCACGCCGGAGGCACGCTGAATTTCGGGATCGCAACCGACACCGCCATCATCGATCCCTCGATTACCGGGAACTCGATCACCGCGCTGATCGCCCGCAACGTCGTCGACTCTCTGGTCGGGCAGGCCGAGGACAATCGCTTCACGCCCTGGCTCGCCGAGAGCTGGGAGGTCAACGAAGACAATACCCGTTATGTCTTTCACCTTCGCCAGGGCGTGACCTTCAGCGATGGAACGCCGCTCGATGCCGCCGCCGTTAAGTACAATTTCGACCGTATCCTCGATCCGAAGACCACGTCGAGCTATGCGAGGTCGCTGCTCGGACCCGTCGACAGTATCGCCGCGCCGGACGAGCGCACCATCGTCATGACCTACCGGCAACGTTTTGCGCCGCTGCTCCAGGGCCTGAGCCTGCCTTATCTCGGCATTCAATCGCCTGCCTATCTGCGAAAGGCGGGGAGCACGACCAACACCATCGTGGGGTCTGGTCCTTTCGTGCTGGATAGCTTCACCAAGGGGAGCGGCAGCCGCTTGAGCAGACGAGCCGACTACAATTGGGGGCCGGGTTACGCGACCCATAGCGGGCCGGCCCATCTCGACGCCATCGTGTTCAAATATCTGCCGGAAGCCTCGGTTCGGCTTGGTGCATTGAACAGTGGCCAGTTGCAGGCGATCGACGAGGTGCCGCCCGCAAACTTCCGCTCGGTCCAGGCAAACGATCAGTTGCAGGTCGTGACGCGGGAAAATCCGGGCATCAATAGCTCCCTGTTTCTCAACACGTCCAAAGGCCCATTTGAGGACGTGAGGGTTCGGCGGGCTTTTCAAAGCGCGGTGGACGTGGCGGCGGCGGTGAAGGCGGCCTATTTCGGCACCATCCGGCCCGCCGACAACATCCTCTCGCCGACGACGCTCGACTACGATCCGGCAATCGCCTCCGAATGGGGGCTGGACCTCGGAAAGGCGAACCAGTTGCTCGATGAAGCGGGCTGGACGCAGAAGGATTCCGCCGGCATCCGCGGCAAGGACGGCCGGCGGCTGACCTTGCATTTTGTCTATGACAGCGCCGCCGTCAGCGCTTCCGACGTCACGCTGGTCCAGGCGGTCCAGTTCTCGGTCAAGAAGGCCGGCTTCGATCTCGTGCTCGATCCGGTGGATGCCGGTGGCCTTGTGGCCCGCTTGTCGGCCAGCGATTACGACGTCGTATCCTTCTATGTCGTATCCTTCTATTATGTGCGCGCCGAGCCTGACATTCTGCGGACCGTGTTCCACTCGGCCTATATTCCGCCGAAGGGAGCTAATGCCGCGCGGGTCGACAGCCTCGACGCCAAGCTGAACGAAGCCGTCGGCGCCTCGGGTGAGGCGCGCCAGCGCCTTTATGGTGAGATTCAGCGGCAGATCATCGGCGAGGCTTATGCAGTGCCGCTCTACGTGGCCGCCTACCGGCTCGCAGCCACAAGGAATCTTCACGGCATCAGTTGGGCCACCAACGCAAAGCCAAATCTCTATGACGCCAGCCTTGCCCAATCCAGCCTTGCCCGATGAAGTCACGCCCAACTTCGCGCACAAGCCGGTGCGCTGGGCCATGCAGCACCTCGGCGTGATTTTCGCCGTGCTCTGGGGCGCGGCGACGATCACCTTCGTTGTGGTCAAGCTGATTCCGGGTGATCCGGTTTCGATCCTGACCGGAGGCGAGAATGTCGTAGACGAGGCCGCGCGCGCCGTCCTGATTCAGCAATATGGGTTGGATCGGCCGCTGGCCGTGCAATATGCGCGCTATCTCAGCCATGCGCTCGTCGGCAATTTCGGCGAGAGCTATCAGTATCGCCAGCCGGTGATCTCAGTGATTTTCGAGGCGGCCGTTCCGACGCTTCAGCTCGCAAGCGGAGCCATCGTGCTGGCACTGAGCCTGGCAGTCATCAACGCGCTCGCGACCGCGGGCCAGAGAAGATGGCTGCGAACCGCTCTTTCCGGACTCGAACTCGCTCTGTTGAGCACGCCGGTGTACTGGATCGGCATTGTCCTGCTCGCGCTGTTCAGCTTTCGGCTGCACTGGTTTCCGGTCACCGGCAATGATGGATTTGCTGCGCTCGTGCTGCCGGCCATCTCCCTGAGCCTGCCAGTGGCCGCGCTGCTCAGCCAGGTGTTGCGGGACGGTCTTGAAGAAGCGTTGTCGCAACCTTTTGCATTGACAGTGCGGACCAGGGGCGTGAGCGAAATTGCGCTCCGTGTCCGTCATGGGTTGCGTCATGCTGCGCTGGCGGTCTCGACCCTTTCCGGCACAATGCTCGCCGGCGTGCTCGGCGGCTCGATCCTGACCGAGACGGTCTTCGGTCGCGCTGGCATCGGCCAGATCACGCTTCAGGCCATCAAGACGCGGGACATGCCTCTCGTGCTGGGACTGGTGATGATGTCGGCGCTGGTCTTTGTCGTCATCAACCTCGTGGTCGATGCCCTCTACTTCATCATCGACCCTCGTTTGCGGCGAGCCAGGGTATGAGCGTCGACGAAAGCGCGCTTTGGCCACGGTGCGCGCCCTTTGTCGACACTGGCCGGCGTCATCCGTGGCGCGCGCCCGGTCTCCTGCTGCCGTCGGCGTTTGTGGTGCTTCTCATGGCGGCGACGTGTGCACCGGAATGGTTCACGGCGCTCGCACCCGACGCGATCGATACCGACGCCATTCTGCAGCCTCCAGGCCCAACTCACTGGTTCGGGACCGACGAGCTGGGGCGCGATCTCTTTTGCCGGGTCATCTATGGCACGTCTGAATCATTGACGATCGGCGTCGGCGCGATGGCGATTGCCTGCCTGGGCGGCATCGTTCTCGGCACGGCGGCATCGCTGGCTCCGCCGTTGGCGCGCGGCATTCTGGTCCGGCTGATCGACATCCTGCTTGCATTCCCCGAGCTCTTGTTGGCGCTGCTGGTGATCGCGGTGCTCGGGCGCGGACCATTCAATACCCTGCTGGCAGTCGGGCTGTCGCACATCGCCGGTTATGCGCGTCTGGTGCGCGCGCAGGTTCTCCAGGTGAAACTTTCGGGCTATGTCGAGCATGCGGTGACGCTTGGCGAAGGCCGCCGGACGATCATCATCCAGCATATCGTGCCCAACACGATCCGCCCGTTGATGATTCTGGCCACGATTGGCGTGGGGACCTCCATACTGGCGGCGTCGGCGCTGAGCTTTCTCGGCCTCGGTGTGGTGCCGCCCGAGGCCGAATGGGGCGCGCTCTTGGCCGCTGGCCGCAATTTCCTCGAGATCGCGCCGTGGATAAGTCTGCTGCCGGCGACCGTGGTGGCGATATCGGTGATCTCGATCACGCTGCTCGGGCGGCGGCTGCAGGTGTTGCTCGCCCGCGGCGACGTGCCGTGACGGTCTGCATCGCCGAGGCTCAGCGCAAGGCCGATCCTCTCTCGTTGCCGGGCGAGCCGCTGCTTGATGTCGAGGATCTGTGCGTGACCTTTGCGACCGCGCAAGGGCCGATCGAGGCCGTCCGGAGCGTGTCTTTCACCGTCAAGGCGGGCGAAATCCTCGCGCTGGTCGGACAATCCGGTTCGGGAAAATCAGTGACGGCCCGTGCCCTGGTCGGCCTTGCCGGACCGAAGGCGCAGGTAGATGCAAGTGCGATGACAATCGTCGGTCACGACGGCCGGGTTGTCGACTTGCTCCGCCTTGCGCCGCGTGCCTGGCGCGCGGTGCGCGGCCGCGAGATCGGCTTCGTGCTCCAGGATGCGCTGGTGTCGCTTGACCCTCTGCGCACCGTCGGACGCGAAATTGCGGAGCCGATCCTTGCGCACGAGCTGCTGCCGAGATCTCGCGTTGCTGCCGAGGTCGAGATCCTTCTTGCACGCGCCGGAGTTCCGGATCCGGAGATCCGGGCGGCTCAATACCCGCACGAACTCTCGGGCGGCCTGCGGCAGCGGGCGCTGATCGCTTCGGCGCTGGCGGCCCGGCCCCGACTTCTGATCGCCGACGAACCGACGACCGCGCTCGATGTCACGGTTCAGCAGCAGGTCTTGTCGGTATTCCAAGGCTTGGCACGTGCCGGCCACGGCGTTCTCCTGATTACCCATGACCTTGCCGTCGCCGCTCAGATCGCCGATCGGATCGCCGTGATGCAGGACGGCCGGCTCGTCGAAACCGGGCCAGCGCGCCTTGTATTGAGCGCGCCGGGTCAGGCCTACACGCAGCGGCTGATGGCGGCGGTGCCGGGCGCGGCGACCCGCGGACATTGGCTTGTCACTACCGGCGACGCACCCAAGCGCAAGACGGTCACGAGCGACCAGCCGCCGCTGCTGGAAGCGGACGACGTTTCGGTGCGCTTCAAGCGTCCGGACGGCAATACGCTCGACGCGCTCGCCGGCGTGTCTCTTGTCATTCGGCCGGGAGAGACGCTTGGCATCGTCGGCGAATCCGGCTCGGGCAAGACCACGCTTGGGAAGGTGGCGCTGGCGCTGCAGCCTCCGGATCGCGGCGAGGTTCGTTTCAGGGGACAGACGTGGAGCAGGCTCTCGGAATCAGCAAGACCGTCCCTTGCGTCCGCGGATCCAGACCATCGTGCAGGATCCGCTCGGCTCGTTCGATCCGCGCTACACCGTGGAGCGCATCATCGCGCAGCCGCTGCGCCTGCGCGGCGATCTCGACCGGAAAGCGCGCCGTGACAGGATTGTGGAGTTGATCGATCTCGTAAACCTGCCGTTGGATCTGCTCGCCCGGCGGCCCGCCACTCTGTCCGGCGGCCAGCGACAGCGCGTTTCGATCGCACAGGCGCTCGCCTCGGAACCGGACCTGGTGGTCTGCGATGAGCCGGTCTCGTCTCTCGACGTCATGACACAGGCCCAGGTGCTGGATCTCCTGGTCGCTCTGCAGGCGCGGCTGGGCGTGGCCATGCTGTTCATTTCGCATGATCTCGGCGTCATCCAGCATGTGAGCCACCGCATCGCCGTGATGGAGGCTGGCCGCATCGTCGAGACCGGCGCGGTGGACGAGGTGTTCAATCATCCGCAGCATCCCTCCACCCGGCGTCTCCTGGGTGCTGTTCCTCGTTTGCCGGGACGCTGACGCGCTTTACAGAATCTTACTGAGATGATCGAGACAACCGACGGTCTGCAGGTGATCGTCGCAGGTAAATCTTCCGGGAATCGAACGAATGACTTGAACTCACTCGCGCGCTGGGCGTTCGGATCATGCAGTTTGCCCATATGAGATTAGGTTGAATCGTGCTCACGCTGCTCGGTTTTCGAGCGTTTTCCAGCGAAGTGGATACCGGTTCGCGTGAAGAAAACGCGTCAAAACAAGAGACTAGAGCTCCGTTCCGATTCAATCGGAACGGAAAAAGCTCTAGTGTTTATTCGGACCTCCGCATCCGTGGCCTTTGCTACAAATATGCGAAGCAAAAATCCATGTTGCGACCCAGCATTCGCCATTAGAACGAACGTATTTCCTGACATGACAATCGCGTCGCGCTTGCGCGATCCGGCACCTGTTTCTTGTATCACAGGCGTCAACCCGGTGACCTGAGCGTATCGTTCGACGGATGACGATGGGGGCATTCGTGGTCCGGAATAAGGAGCGATTCGATGCGCACCGGTTATGCGGCGATGCGCGGACGTCATGGAGCGGCGTATGGCGTCGGGCGTCTCGGATTGAGGCTCGTGAAGGCGGCGCTATTTGCCGCATGTTTGATCGTCGGCTTGGCTCTGACATCCACGACCGCAAGCGCTCATGTGAAATGGTTCGTCGACTGCAATGTCTCCGACGATCCATTGCCGGTTCAGGCAGTGTTAACGCAGACTTTCTTTCTGTTCTTCACGCTCTTCCTCATCCTCCTTTATCTTGGTTGCAGGGCCGAGCGGACAGCACTCGGTGCGAAGATCTCGCAACTGCTGGATTGCTATGCGGCGCCGCTGCATCGCCGCGCAGACGACCTTCTGCGCGCGGCGGCCGCAGTCTCCTTCGCGCTACTATGGGCTGATGGCCAACTCATTATCACCCCGGAGCTCAAAGCGAGCAGCATCTGGCTATCTGCAATTCAATTATTGATACCGATGTACATGTTCGGGCGGGCGACGCTCCCGGCTGCGGGCGCCGGGATCATCGTGCTTTATGGATATGGTGTCGTAACCTACGGCCTCTTCCACATGCTGGACTATCCCGTGTTCGTCGGCCTCGGCGTCTTCTTCGCGCTTTCCGTGTCGCAGAACGCCAAACTTCTGGCTTTTCGTTTTGACTTCCTGCGGTGGACCGTCGCCGGCTGCTTGCTCTGGCCGTCAATCGAGAAATTCGTTTATCCAGGTTGGGTCGCTCCAATCGCGATAACACATCCCGAAATCACTCTGGGCTTTGATGTCTCTACCGTCGTGACCGCGGCAGGCGTGGTGGAATTCGGCCTGTCGTTCGCGCTGTTCTGGACGCCGCTGGTCCGTCGTTTCGCCGCGTTTGCCCTCATGACGGTGCTGACCGCCGCAACCTTCGACTTCGGCAAGGTCGACGGTATCGGCCACCTGATGATCATCACCATTCTCATGGTCGTCTTTGCGCAGCCCGGCGACACGCGCGATCGTCGCTCCCCAATGCTTGCTCCACTGGCGGGCGGCATGACCTTGGCGGCCGTCATCTTGCTCTACACCGGCGGTCACGCGCTTTACTTTGGGTCGAAAAGCGCATCGATTGTCCCGCTTGTGAGCGGTGCTGCATTGCTGACGCTGGTCTTTGTCTGCGCCTTGGGACACGCGCAATCGCTATTGCGGATCGCGGTTGCGCGCCTGTCGGGCGGCTCAGCGGTAACGCTGGTGACGAACGACGTGGTGGGCCACACGTTTGTTCGGCGAGCGCCTGGGCGAGTTGCTCCGATCTCGCTCGAAGGCGCTGGTGACAGAACGCTTCGGCGGAATCAGTGGGCGCAGCTCCGAGGCTTGCGTCACTCCGAAGCATTCCGTCCACGGTACCATGAGCGTGAATTTGGAGCGTAAGCCTTTCTCGGCGTCCGAATATTTGGGGGGCGGTGTTGCGCTGGCGACCATCGCCCTGATCGCATTTGGCGGCTTGCGTATTGCTCAGCCACAGAATTTGTTGCTCGCGCCTGCACGTCCTGTGCCCGTATCGATCCAATCATCGGAGACGTTGCCCCAATTATCGATCGAGCAGCCACGCGAGTTGTCCGACATGGCCGGAGCGACGCGCGATCTGCAATCGCCCGATACCCGCTTGGATACGGGAATCTCGACGCCCATCGAGCCGCGTGGCGCGCAGGAGCCGCCGCCCGCCGCTGATCGCTCGGCGGCTCCTGACGCTGGGCGGTCCGCTGGAGTTCACATCCAACAACATGGGACCGAGGCGGACGGGCCGGGAGCTACCGATGTCATGTGGGGTGCGCCGTTGTCTGATCGCGACTCTCGGTTTGCCAATAATCAGCCGCGCAATGTGCCCGACCCGCCGAGAGCCAGCGCCGATCCCACCTTCATTGGAGGCTGGACGGAGGATATCCACCAGTGCCGGACGGGCCGGAAGGCACCACTGGTCATCAGCTCCCACGCGGCGAAGACGGCCGACGGCGAATGTGACTTCGGGTTTGTCGCGCGGAAGGCTGCAAATCGATGGCGAGTTACGGCCATATGCGCTGCTCAGGGAGATTTTTGGCGAGCCAATATCGCGCTGAAGCTCGCAGAGCCAAAGCTGAAATGGTCAAGTGAGCGAGGAACTGTGACCTACGTGCGATGCAAACGCTGATCGCGATCTGGCAGATTAAGCGGATCGTCTTTGCGTAGCACGTAAGCGAGCCTGGTCTGCCGGTCTCCGCGAGCGAAGATCCGACCGGAAGTGTGTCCGCGCTCCAGGTTTTTCCAACTCCAGGTCTTTCCAACTCCAGGTCTTTCCAAGCAGCCACCTCCAAAGTAGGGCTCCCGAGAAAGTGGGTCTTCCAAGGTGGGCTATTGCTCAACATATGAGCATATGATCCTATAAAGCGATGAAATCCAGCCATTGCGAACCAGATCTGGTCATCTTCGATTGCGACGGCGTCCTCGTGGACAGCGAGATATTGAGCTGCCAGTGCCTTTCCGAGGCGCTCGACGAATGCGGCATCGCGCTCAGCCTGGAGCAGGCATTGCAGCTGTTTCTTGGACGAAGCGCGATGGCGGTGAAGCAGTATTACGGCGAGCGTGGGCAGTCCATTCCGGAGACCTTCCTCGCCGAATTGAAAGCCCGGGTGTTTCAACGGTTCAGGCTCTCATTGCAACCCATCCCCGGAGTTGGCGCATTGGTATCCAGCCTGCAGACGCCGTTTTGCGTGGCGTCGTCCAGCGATCTTGATCGGGTATCGCTGTCACTGGCATTGACTGGCCTTGCCCCATATTTCGGCAACAGGATCTATACGTCGCAGATGGTTGCGCTGGGCAAGCCGGCGCCGGACCTTTTCCTCCATGCGGCGGCCCAGATGCAGACCGCGCCGATGCGAACCCTGGTCGTCGAAGACAGTGTCAGCGGGGTGACTGCGGCGAAGGCCGCGGGCATGACCGTGTGGGGATTTGTCGGCGGCAGTCACCACCGGCTCCACGACGGGCGCAGCATGCTGCGCGATGCCGGTGCGGATCGTGTTTTTGACCGGATGGCAGACTTCTGGAGAGAAGGATAACCGGCTTTCATGGCGACACCGGACAGCGAGAAATCCCGACTTGACGACGCAGCGCGCGCCGGCTGGCTCTATTTCATCGCCGGTCACACCCAGGATGAGATCGCCAAGATGCTGCAGGTCTCGCGCGCGTCGGCGCAGCGCCTGGTATCCTTGTGCCTTACCGAGCGCCTGATCACCTTCCGCCTCGAACATCCCATTGCGGCCTGCATGGAGCTGGCCTCGAAGCTGAAGGACCGTTTCGGGCTGCTTCACTGCGATGTCGTGCCGACCGATTCTGCAGCGCCGAATTCCAATGTCGGAATAGCCGAGCGTTGCTCGAACCTGCTGGATTCGACACTCCGTCCGGAAACGCCGGTCATTGTTGCCCTGGGCACCGGGCGCGCCGTGCGGGCCGCGGTGGAACGCGTGACGCCGATCGAGCGGCCAAATCACCAGATCGTCTCGCTGGTCGGAAACATCTCCGCGGATGGGTCGGCCAGCTTCTTTGATACCGTCGGGCGTCTCGCGGATCGCACGGGCGCCAGGCATTATCCCATGCCGCTGCCGTTCCTGATGTCCTCCGAGGAGGAACGCAACCGGATGATCAGGATCGAGCCTATCGCCAAGGTGAAGACGATCGCCACGAACGCCGATCTGCGTCTGGTCGGGATCGGCCAGATGGATCAGAGAGCGCAGGTTCATGTCGATGGGTTCGTGACCCGCGAGGAGCTGTACGAGATGATGCGGCTTGGCGCGGTCGGCGAGGTAACAGGCTGGGCCTACGACGCCAAGGGCCAGCTCATCAAGGGCGGTACGAACAAGCGGCTGACCAGCATTCCTCCCCAAGTGCCGGCCCAGACTGCGACGATTGCCGCGGCGATCGGGCAGGCCAAGATTCCCGCAATTCGTGCCGCATTGATCGGACGATTGATCAATGGCCTCATCACCGACGAAGCGACCGCGCGGGCCATTATCGATCGATAGCCGTCCAATCGGGTTTGCCGCATCTTCGGGAGGCGGGACAGAGATGTCTTGAGCCGCCGGCGTTTGAAAACACGTTCACCGTCTTGACAACCTCAATCGATGGTGTGAACATACGCTCAACGCGTGGGTATATGCTCAAAAACGCGACTATGGGAGGTTACCGTGAAAAACGTCCATGGCGCCCTTCTGGGCGCGGCTGCGCTTTTGCTTTCGTCTCCTTCCATTGCCCAGACCAGCCTGACGATCGCCACCGTCAACAATGGCGACATGATCCGCATGCAGGCGCTGACAAACGAATTCACTGCCAAGAATCCCGACATCACCGTCAAATGGGTGACGTTGGAGGAGAATGTCCTGCGCCAGCGTGTCACCACGGATATCGCGACCAAGGGTGGCCAGTTCGACGTCTTGACCATCGGCACCTACGAAGTGCCGATCTGGGCGAAAAAGAACTGGCTGGTGCCGCTCGACAATCTCGGCGCCGACTATGACGTCGGCGATCTGCTTCCCAAGATCAAGGACGCGGTGTCGGTGTCCGGAAAGCTTTATGCCGCGCCGTTCTACGGCGAAAGCTCGATGATGATGTATCGGACCGACCTGTTCCAGAAGGCCGGGCTTACCATGCCGGAAAATCCGACCTGGGATTTCGTGATCGATGCAGCCAAGAAGCTGACGGACAAGGAAGCCGGCGTCTATGGCATCTGCCTGCGCGGCAAGGCCGGCTGGGGTGAGAACATGGCGTTCCTCACGGCCATGGCCAATTCCTACGGTGCGCGCTGGTTCGACGAGAAGTGGGAGCCGCAATTCGACAAGCCCGAATGGAAGAAGACCCTGTCGACCTATGTCGATCTGATGAAGCAGGCAGGTCCGCCCGGCGCGAGCTCGAACGGCTTCAATGAGAATCTGGCGCTGTTCAATGCCGGCAAGTGCGCGATGTGGATCGACGCGACGGTTGCGGCGTCGTTCGTGACCAATCCGAAGGAGTCGAGGGTCGCCGACAATGTAGGCTTTGCGCTGGCCCCCAACACCGGCCTTGGCAAGAACGCCAACTGGTTGTGGGCCTGGAATCTGGCGATTCCCGCCGGCTCCAAGAAAGTCGAAGCCGCCGAGAAGTTCATCAGCTGGGCCACCAGCAAGGATTACACCAAGCTCGTCGCATCCAAGGAGGGCTGGGCCAACGTTCCGCCGGGCACGCGCGCGTCGCTGTACCAGAACTCCGATTATCTGAAGGTCGCGCCATTCGCCAAGCTGACATTGGCTTCCATCGATGCGGCTGATCCGAACAAGCCGACCGTTCAGCCTGTTCCTTACGTAGGGGTGCAGTACGCTGCGATTCCCGAATTCCAAGGTATCGGCACCGCTGTCGGACAGCAGTTTTCGGCGGCGTTGTCAGGCTCCACGACGGTGGATGCGGCGCTCTCGGCGGCTCAGTCCTCGACTGAGCGGGAAATGAAGCGCGCCGGCTATATCAAATAGGCGGACGATGTCGGCTCACGCTCCCGAGCCCAACCTCGCGGCCATCCCGCATCTTGCGCCGGATGGTCGCGCCTCGCAAATCACGGATGCCGGGGCGACGGCGCCCCGGCAGATGGCAATTGCTCGCGCGGGCGCTGCTTACGCCCGCGGTTGCGCTGTTGTTCATCTGGATGATCGTGCCGCTGGCGCTGACCATCTATTTCTCGACGCTGCACTACAATCTGCTCGATTCGGAAACGCAGCAATTCGTCGGTCTTGAGAACTTCCGCTACTTCCTGACCGATCCCGCCTTTCTCGCCTCGCTGCAGAACACGCTGGTCCTCGTTGGCTCCGTACTCGGACTGACCATCCTGTTCGGAATTCCCGTGGCGCTTGCTGCTCGACCAGCCGTCATCGGCCGCAGCATCGTCCGCCTGATGGTGATTGCGCCGTTCTTCGTGATGCCGACAGTCAGCGCGCTGATCTGGAAGAATCTTTTGATGCATCCGGTGTCGGGGCTGTTTGCATGGATCGCGAAACTGTTCGGCGCAGCACCGATCGACTGGTTCAACGACGCGCCGCTGCTCGCGATCATCCTGATCGTGTCATGGCAGTGGCTGCCGTTTGCCACGCTGATTCTTTTGACCGCGCTGCAATCGCTTGACGAAGAGCAGAAAGAAGCCGCCGAGATGGACGGCGCCGGCGCTGTTTCGACATTCCTCTACATCACGCTGCCGCATCTGGCACGGCCGATCACGGTGGTGATCCTGATCGAGACGATATTCCTCCTGACGGTGTTCGCCGAAATATTCGTCACCACCGGCGGCGGGCCGGGGCTGCAGACCACCAATATCGCGTTCCTGATCTACTCGCAGGCGCTCATCCAATATGACATCGGCAGCGCCTCCGCCGGGGGGTTGGTCGCCGTGGTCATTGCCAACATCGTCGCCTTCTTCCTTGTCAGGATCGTCGGCCGGAACCTGGAGGCCTGAACCATGGCGCGAGTGGCAACGACCAGGCGTGTAGCGATCTCGACCGTGGGGGCCTGGCTGGTCGGCTTTCTGATCTTCTTTCCGATCCTGTGGATGGTCCTCGCCAGTTTCAAGACCGAGCTGGAAGCCTTCGCCATCCCGCCGTCATTCCTGTTCTTTCACTGGACCATGGAAAACTACACGACCGTGCAAGAACGCAGCGACTATGTTCACCACGCGATCAATTCGATCATCATTGCCGGAGGCTCGACCCTGATCGCCTTGCTGATTGCAATTCCCGCGGCCTGGTCGATGGCGTTTTCGCCCACCAAGCGCACCAAGGACGTGCTGCTATGGATGCTGTCGACCAAGATGATGCCGGCGGTCGGCGTGCTGGTTCCGATTTATCTGATCTACCGCGATTTCGGATTGCTCGACTCGCGGATCGGCCTGGTCATCATCCTGTGCCTTGGCAATTTGCCGATTGTGATCTGGATGTTGTTCACCTATTTCAAGGAAATCCCCAAGGACATTCTGGAAGCGGCGCGCATGGATGGCGCCACCATCAGCCGCGAACTGATCTATGTCCTGACGCCAATGGCCGTGCCGGGGCTGGCATCCACGTTGCTGCTCAATCTGATCCTCGCCTGGAACGAGGCATTCTGGACGCTGAACCTGTCTACCCTGCAGGCCGCACCGCTCACCGTCTTCATCGCGTCCTACTCGAGTCCGGAAGGGCTGTTCTGGGCCAAGCTGTCGGCCGCCTCGACGCTCGCGATCGCACCAATCCTCGTGCTCGGCTGGTTCAGTCAGCGGCAGCTCGTCCGCGGTCTGACCTTCGGCGCGGTCAAGTAGCAGAAAGGGCGGCGAACCATGGGCGAGATCACGCTCCAGGACGTTCAGAAGTCATTTGGACCCGTTCACATCATCAAGGGCGCCGATCTCGATATCGCGAACGGCTCCTTTGTGGTCTTCGTCGGCCCCTCGGGCTGCGGCAAAACGACGTTGCTCCGGCTGATCGCCGGCCTCGAAGACGTCAGCGGCGGAAAGATCCTGATTGACGGCAAGAACGTCGTCGACGTTCCGCCTGCCAAGCGCGGGCTGTCGATGGTGTTTCAGTCCTATGCGCTCTATCCGCATATGAGCGTGCGCGGCAACATCGCATTCGGGCTCAAGATGGCCGGGCTGCCGAGGCAGGAGATCAACCGCAAGGTCGAGGCAGCGGCCGCGACGCTGAACCTGACGCCCTATCTGGAGCGGAAGCCGCGGGAACTGTCCGGCGGCCAGCGCCAACGCGTCGCGATCGGCCGCGCCATTGTTCGCGAGCCGAAGGCCTTTCTGTTTGACGAGCCGCTCTCCAATCTCGACGCCGCGCTGCGCGTCCAGATGCGGCTGGAAGTCACACGCCTGCAGAAACAGCTCGGCACGACCGCGATCTATGTTACGCATGATCAAGTCGAGGCGATGACCATGGCGGACAAGATCGTCGTGCTCAATGGCGGCAGGATCGAGCAATATGGAAGCCCGATCGAGCTCTATGAGAAGCCGGCCAATCTGTTTGTTGCGGGCTTCATCGGCTCGCCGAAGATGAATTTCATCAGTGGCGATGCCGCGGGGCAGCATGGCGCCGCCACCATCGGCGTGCGGCCCGAACATCTCAAGATCGACCGCAACGGGCAGGGCTGGCCAGGGACGATTGCGGTCGCCGAGCATCTGGGCAGCGATACTTTCCTCTATGTCGATGCCGGCCCGATCGGAACGCTGACCGCGCGCCATGTCGGGGAGCTCGGTCTCGCTTCCGGCGATCACATTTCGCTGTCGCCGGATCCTAGCCGCATTCATCGCTTCGACGACAAGGGAAGCGCAATCCGTCACTGACACGCTGATCGGCCGTCTCCCGCCATCGGTGAGCTGCGAAGGGTGCGGCCGCAAGCAGGAAGGACAAGATGTATCTGGAAAAATTCCGGTTGGATGGCAGGACCGCGATCGTCACGGGAGCCGCGCAGGGGATCGGCCTTGCCTGTGCCGAGGCGCTGGCGGAAGCCGGAGCCAGGGTCGTGATCGCGGATCGCGATTCCGCGGCCGCCGCGACGGCCCGCTCCGGCCTTAAGGACCAAGGTTACGACGCCGAGATCGTCGTCATGGACGTGACCGATTCGCGGCAGGTCTCCGACGTCGCCGATCAGCTTGTGTCGCAATATGGAAAGGTCGATATCCTCGTCAACAACGCCGGCATTGCGCGCAGCGAAACCCCGGCCGAAACGGTGGCCGACGAACATTGGCTGAATGTCATCGACGTCAATCTCAACGGCACCTTCTGGTGCTGTCGCGCCTTCGGCAGGCATATGCTTGAGGCGAAAGCAGGCGCCATCGTCAATATCGGCTCAATGTCGGGCTTTATCGTCAACAAGCCACAGGAGCAGTGCTACTACAATGCTTCCAAAGCTGCAGTGCATCATTTGACCAGATCGCTTGCTGCGGAATGGGCCGCGCGCGGAGTCCGCGTCAACGCCGTCGCGCCGACCTATATTGAGACCCCCCTGAACGCCTTTGTGAAGGGCAATCCGCGGATGTACGACGCCTGGATCGGCGGCACGCCGATGGCGCGATTGGGGAAGGTGGACGAGATCGCATCCGTGGCTTTGTTCCTCGCTTCCGACGCCGCGAGCCTGATGACGGGAAGCATCGTTCTTGTCGATGGTGGCTACACTTGCTGGTAAGCTTGCGTCAAAATTGACGGGAGCGACCATGCGGCAGGCTTTTATCGGCGTCGATGTTGGAACCACGAGCACGCGGGCAGGGGTCTTCGACGAGGAAGGAAACCTGCTCGCAACCGCGCGACATCCGATCAGGATCTGGCAGGAAGCGGGCGACATTGTCGAGCAATCGTCGTCCGATATTTGGGATGCCTGCGCCTCTTCCGTCCGCCGCGCGATGGCGGAGGCTGCACTCCCACCCGACGCCGTGAAAGGCATTGGATTTGACGCGACCTGCTCGCTGGTGGTGCTCGACCAGCGCGGCGAGCCGCGGACCGTGAGTAACTCCGGCGACGACCGGCGCAACGTCATTGTCTGGATGGACCATCGCGCGACTGCGGAAGCACGGCTGATCAACGAAACACGGGATGATGTGCTGCGCTATGTCGGCGGCTCCATTTCACCGGAGATGGAGATGCCAAAGCTGCTCTGGCTGAAGCGGCATCTGCGCGAGAGCTTCGACCGCGCCGGACATTTCTTCGATCTGGCCGATTATCTGTCCTTCCGCGCGAGCGGATCGTTGGCGCGCTCGACCTGCACGGTCACGTGCAAATGGAACTACCTGGCGCATCAGGAGTGTTGGAGCGACGCCTATTTCCAGCGCGTGGGCCTTGATGAATTCGTTGCCGACAAATGCCGCAGGATCGGAACCGAGATCGTCGCTCCCGGCACGCCGCTTGCGCAGGGCTTGACCGAGCGCGCCGCGCGGGATCTCGGCCTCAACCGCGGAACGCCGGTCGGCGCCTCCCTGATCGATGCGCATGCCGGCGGGATCGGGGCGATCGGCGGTCGCGACGCGTCCGGTGCGGCAGTCGATGTTTGCGACCGTCTGGCCTACATCATGGGCACCTCCGCCTGCATCATGGCGACCACCGCCGATCCGTGTTTTGTGCCCGGGGTCTGGGGCCCGTATTATCAGGGCATGGTGCCCCGCTTTTGGTTGAACGAGGGCGGCCAATCGGCTGCTGGAGCGGCAATCGATCACCTGATCCGGTCGCATCCGGCACACGCCGAAGCAAGCGCCACAGCGCAGCGCGAGGGCACGGACATTATCGGATTGCTTGAGAAGCGAATTATCGAGCGCGCCGGTAACGCGAGTGCGGCAGGGCTGCTGGCACGCGACGTTCACGTTCTGCCGGAATTTCTCGGCAACCGCTCGCCCTACGCCGATCCCGATTCGCGCGCGGCGATCGCAGGGCTCGATCTCGATACGGACATTGGCGCGATGGAGCGCCTGTTCATCGCAGGATTGTGTGGGCTTGCTTACGGGCTTGCCGACGTCATCGACACGTTCGGGGCACATGGGGTCGGCGCCAACATGATCGTCATGGGCGGCGGCGCGGGGCGCAGTCCTCTTGTGCGGCAGATCATGGCGGACACCACCGGCCTGACGGTGGTGCTGCCGCAAACTCCGGAACCGGTTCTGCTCGGCGCGGCCATGCTCGGCGCGGTCGCTGCGGGAGCGTACCCGTCGCTTGGTCAGACCATGGCATCGATGTCGGCCCTCGGCCGCCTGACCGAACCGCCCGCGCCAGGCATGAGAGAATTTCATCGCAGGAAGCGCGAAGTGTATGGTCTGCTGCGCGGGCTCGATCGCCAAAGCCGCGAAGCGATGCGCGTCTTTGAGGCTGGCACCGGCCAAGGCTGAAAGGTCGAAACGATGATACTCAGTTGTGGCGATGCGCTGATCGACTTTGTGCCCGTCGCGGCTGCGGACGGAAACGAGGCGGTGAGGCCCATGGTTGGCGGATCCTGTCTCAACGTCGCCGTCGGACTGGCGCGGCTTGGTGCCCCGGCCGGCTTTGTCGGCGGCATCTCGACAGACCTGTTCGGCCGCATGATCGGGGAGCACGCTTGCGCATCCGGCGTCGATCTCACCTATGCGACCCGCAGCGATCATCAGACTACGCTGGCCTTTGTGCGGATGGCCGCCGGCGAATCGCAATACGCTTTTTATGATGCAGGGACTGCATCGCGGGCATGGGCGTATCAGCGCGGCAAAATCCCATTCGAAGCGGTCGCTGCCGTTCATATCGGATCAACGACGCTCGTCAACGAGAGGGGAGCCGCAGAAACGGCTGCAATGATTGCGGACGCCAGGCGATCAGCAACGATATCGTTCGACCCGAACTGCCGGCCCAATTTGGTCAAAGATAAGAAGGCCTATCTCGACCGAATGAGCGTATTTGCCGGCAGCGCCGACGTCATCCGGATGTCCGACGTCGATTTCGACTATCTTTATGGTGAAGCGACCTATGGCGACAAAGCCGCATCTCTTTTCGCCGGGGGCTGCGGTTTGTTCGCGATCACGCGCGGAGTCAAGGGTGCCCAAGCGTGGCATCCAAAGGCCGGAGCGATCGAGGTCGATGCACCTGCGATCAAAGTGGTCGATAGTATCGGCGCAGGCGACAGCTTTCAGGCGGCGCTTCTATTTGCGTTGCACAAGCTGGGCAGGCTCGACAGGACCGGGCTTGCTCACGCCAGCGCGGATGAGCTTCGTCATGCGCTTTCCTTCGCGTGCCGCTGTGCGGCGCTGACCTGCACGCGAGTCGGCGCTGATCCGCCCCGTAGCACCGAAATTGCCTGGGAACAGGGCTGATCGCTGTAAGTTTTGACTGATCCGGATCATGCTTTAGCATGACTGGGTGAGAGGCCGGAGGAGAGTCGTCCGATATGGTTCCGATGTCCGTAATGCCGCGCCGTAAGCTTGGTCGGACGGGGCTTCAGGTCTCGCCGCTCGGATTCGGAACTGCGCCGCTGGGTGATCTCTACGCGCAACTGGACGACGACACGGCCATCGCCGCGGTGGAGCGGGCGTTTGCGTTGGGCATCAATCTGCTCGACACGTCTCCGCTTTATGGGCACGGCCGGTCCGAACATCGCTGCGGCACGGCGATCAGGCGGGTGCTACGCCAAGATATTGTGATCTGCACCAAGGTCGGTCGCTGGATGGACCCGTTTCACGGGCGAGGCGATGGTTCCGGCTTTGTCGGTGGGCAGCCGCACCGCGCGGTGATCGAC
>Ga0210406_10002411_pt1 | contig 21380 bp, 16 predicted proteins | sample IncBWC30MmetaG_FD_155454 | JGI IMG/M metagenome (GOLD analysis project Ga0210406, IMG submission 155454) | Forest soil microbial communities from Barre Woods Harvard Forest LTER site, Petersham, Massachusetts, United States - Inc-BW-C-30-M | ecosystem: Environmental > Terrestrial > Soil >... | reverse complement strand
GTTCATCGCCCGCCGTAACCGGAGACTTTCCCGCCATGCCATACACCTTGCGAATCGGCGCAGGCAGCGAACCGCAAAAAACCTATCCGTTGGTTAGCCAAACGGAATCTGCTTAGCGGCAGGTGCGCGAGCAACGCCAGAGACGGAGGTCCCCTATTTTGCGCTAGTTTTGGCCAGCGCCTCCTTGCAGCCGTCGCTAAGGTCGGCCGCATGCGATTTCATGCACTGGGCCAGGCTCCCCTTGCCGGGCTTGGCGTCAGCGCAGAGCTTTTTGGCGTCAGCCCTGCAGGCCTTGCCGACCGCAGCCGCGCGAATGATCGCCACCTGACAGTCCTCAGAGAGATCGGAGAAATGGGTCTTCATGCAAGTCTTGAGCGCGGCGCCGCCCGACTTCATCTCGGCGCCGCACTGCGACTTGATGTCCGTCGCGCAGGCCCTCGCGGCTGTGGACTCGGCGAAGGCCGAATGGCTCATCAGCAGAGCCGCGCTAAGCGCGGCGATGCAGGTCAAGGTCCTCATCTCGGATGTCCTCCGGTCGCAATGCGCGTTAGCGCTCAGGTCAAAAGCAACGCCCTCGAGGCGCGCGCGTTCTTAGACCACGACGCTGACGGCGTGAATGGTTTTCTCGTCCAGGCGAGCGTCGCGATGCAGGATCCTCTCCTTGCGCCCAAGCGCGGGTCAGCATGGCGCCCACATGTGACAACGGAGCGCCACCACGCCGTGGCGCTTTGAGGGACGACGCCGATCGGCCCAGGGTGCGCGCCGCCGCGCCCGCTAAGCTGGCTCCGGCGCAGGTTTCGCCGGTGCGCCGCTGCTCTCGAGCACCATCAGCGTCGAGGTCCCATGCGCGAGAAGGCGGCCCTGGGCGTCGACGACCCGCGCCTCGCAGGAGATGATGCGCCGCCCGCGGCCAATTGCGCGCCCTTCGGCACGGACGCGGCCCGAGTCCTCGGCGATCGGTCGGGAGAAATTGGCCTTGGTCTCAATTGTCACATAGCTCGCGCCAGCTGGCAGCAGCGTGTGGGCGGCGCAGCCGGCCGCGCTGTCGATGAGGGTCAGCGCCCAGCCGCCGTGCACGATCCCCAGCGGGTTCAGGAGGTGCGGCCCCGCGTCGCCCTCGAACACGGCAAGGCCGTCGCCGATCTCGGTCAGCCAGAACGACAGCGTCTGAGCGATCGGCGGCGCCGGCAGCTGGCCGTCGAGGATCGCCTGGAGAAACTCCCTGCCCGTCATCAGCCGGGCTTCGGCCGGATCGGCGACGCCGTAAGCGCGCGACGCAGTGGTCAGCATCGCCTTTCTCCTATCCATGCAGATACAAATAATGTATCTGCATACATTGATGCCGAGGCCGAAGCAACCGCTGCAAGAGACGCTCGTCGCCGATGTGCGCGCGGCGGTCGACGCCTGCGCTGGTTGGAACGCGCGGCTCGCGGCGCGCCGCATTACGGGCTTCCTCAACCGGCGGATGCAGGATTCAAGCCTGAGCCTCGCCCAGTTCGGCCTGATAGCTCAGATCGCCTCAGCGCGGGACGATACCTTGAGCGAACTGGCGCAGCGCACGGGGCTCGACCAGTCGACGTTATCGCGCAATCTTCAGGTGCTTGAAGCCGCCGGGCTAGTCGAGATGGCCGCCGGCGACAGGGACGCACGCCGGCGCGCTGTATGGCTCACGGAAAAAGGCGCTAAGAGCCTCGAGGCGGGGCTCGCCGACTGGAAGCGGGCGCATGGCGAGCTTGCGAAGCGCCTCGACCCGGAGGCGGCCCGGCGCCTCGCTGTCGCAGCCGAGGCGCTGGAGGAGGGATAGGTTGCCTCAATCGAAGCGGCTTCGGCCGCGTTCGATTGATTTATACGCTGCCGGCGGCGGCCCTTCTGGCGCGGCGGCAGCCGGCGAAGTCGCGGCCCGCGAAGCCCAGCAGCATCATGGCCCAGGTCAAAGGCTCGGGAACCGTGCTGCCAGTGAGGGAGAAAGCGACATTGAAGGCCGGAGGCGCGTCGCCCCCAACGATGTCCGCGCCATTCGCAGCCAATCGAGATCGAGCCCTTCATCACGTGTCAGCTCTGCAGGTCACCAACAAAAGGCCCGGCGCCGCCAGCGACGCAATAGGGGAGAGCGGATTGCCGAGTTGGAGCGGGAGGAGTTGTCGTCGTTCTTGGAAAGAACGCTTACTCCGCCGCCGCTGCAAGCCGCAGAGACTTCGCCCCATAACGATTTTTAAGCCTCAGAAACCGCTTCTCCACGAACTCATAGGACGCCGCCGCAGCGGCTACGCTCACGCCGATCGCGGCCAGTTGATAAACGCCAGAGTAATGTTTCCACACGCCTACCAAGACCACAATCGGAGCGCTGTAGAGGTAGAGGCCGTATGAGATCCTTCCAACGTAAACGGCGGGAGCGAACGATAGCGCCTTGGAGAATAGGCCGCCCGATTGCAGCGCCACGATGAGGACGGCCGTTGCGCTCGATGCGGCTAGTGGAGCGAGGATGAAAGACCAGCACAATCGGTCCGGAACCAAGACGCTGAGCGCGAACAAAAACGCCACGAGACAAAACGGAACGGTCGCCGAGAGACGTGGCCAGCGCGCTGAGGGGATCATGGCCAGCCCGCATCCGATCAAAAGCCCGATCGGTCTCACGTCAGGGGCGAACTGAATGCGGTCATAGCTCGATCCGAGCTTCCAAAGATAAAAGCGGGCAAACGTCATCGCGATTGCGGCGAGGCCGATGATAAGCGCGGGGCGGCGCTTGGATATGAACGGCAGGAGGAGCGGCCATAGTAGATAGAACTGCTCCTCTGTTGCAAGGGACCAGGTGTGGCCAATTAGGTCAGCCGGGCCGAGCTGGAGCGCCATATTCCAATTCTGGAGGTAGAGCAGCGCGATCACCGTGGACTCTCGGATTTCAGGCCCATTATGGGGGCTGACCGCAGCATGGGCGAATTGGAAGGCGGCTAACATCAGGAGCGCCGGAGTCAGCCTAAGAAACCTACGCCAGTAGAAACCTCCCCAAGAAATAGTGCCTGTTTGATTGATTTCGTTAGTCAAAATTGACGTGATGAGGTATCCACTCAGTACAAAGAAAATATCAACCCCGATCCCTCCAGAGGGGAATACTCGGCTAAATGAATGGGCGAGGAGAACAAATGTGATCGCTACGGCGCGTAGGCCGTCCAATGCCGGGTTGTAGCGCATAAGCTTCCGCCAAAGCAAAATGACCTTAACGATTTAATCATTGATCCATAACCCGACGCTGTGTCAACTCACGAGGCGTGATAAACGAAGCATGGCGAAAAGATAGTTCCCTGTCTAACCGTGAACTGCTCCTTGCACTTGTAGCGCTTGTGAAGGCCACGACGGGTGGCCAGTTGGCAGGCCGGTGAAGGTCCCGCCTGTAATCAAGGCGGTTGTCGTCAGAATGAAATCGTCCCCAGTCTTGATCTTGGGAATTTCCGTCCCTCTCCGGCGAGTGGCTGTCGCCATTTTTCCGTCAGTCGCCGGTGTTGAAGGAATAACCCCAGGTGGCAGCAGCGCTGCCGCCGGCATGGCAGGAAGACAACAGAGCAACGACAGCGGAATTGCAAGTCTTGCATGGATTCTGGACATCGAATTCTCTCCGCGGCGCGGCCTTCGTGGCCACCGACGGTGGGACTTGGTCGAAATGTTTAGATGTAAAACCATTATCTACTGAGACACTATGAACAATTATTGCCCTGTTTCTGATAGGGGCTTCAATTCCTCTACGTGCAGCTTGGTTGCAATCGCGCTGCGGCGCCCACCTAGTCGATGGGCACCATACCAGACCCTCACCCGCCACTCCCTCCCGACCGGCGCAAGGGCGACGCGCGAATTGAGCTCCTCGGCTTGGCACAGGTGTTGTATATTTAGCCGCGCGTCCCTCCCTCCTCCGGCCTTCGAGGTTCTTCATGCCGACACCTGTCCGTGTTGTCCTCGTGGGTTGCGGTTGGTTCGCTTGCGTTGCTCACATTCCAGCCCTGAAGCGATTGGAAGGAGAAGGCCGCATAAAACTTGTTGGGCTTTGCAGTCGATCCGAAGCGTCCACCAAGCGTGCCAGCGGTCTCTATGGGCGCCAGGACCTCAAGCATTACCTGTCGCTTGAAGACGTTGCGCAAGATCCGGACGTCGATCTTGTAGACCTGACGCTGCCGATCGAGGTCATGCCGGGCGCGATCAAGCTTTTTCTCTCCGCGGGCAAGCATGTGATCAGCGAAAAGCCGGGCGCGCCGTCAGTGGCGACTGGCATAGAGCTGATGGAGCATCACGCCCGGCTCGACCGGCCGGTGGTCTGGGCGGTCGCCGAGAATTGGCGCTTCAAGAAGACCACCCAGATGGTCGAGGATATCGTCGCAAGCGGCGCGCTGGGCGAGATCCGCTTCGCCGATTTTACCTATCTCTCGTTCCAAAAGCCCGACAATCTGCGCTGGCGGGGATCCCCTGGATATGCGGGGGGCTACATGCTCGATTCCGGCGTTCATTTCATCGCATTGCTGCGCAAGATCGTGGGCGAGGTCGAGGAAGTCAGCGCGTCGGTGAGCCAGCGCGTTCCCTATCTGCCGCCTGCGGACAGCGCCACCGCGATCCTGTCCTTCGCCAGCGGCGCCGAAGGGGCCTATCGCCTGACTTTCGCCGCGCCCTACTCGGCGGGAGACCAGGGCCTGAGATTGACGGGCTCGAAGGGGATGCTGCTCGCCGGATTTAATCGCTTTAGCCCGCGCGATTTCCGTCACAACTGGATACGCGTCCAGACCAGCGGCCGAAAGCGTTTCGTTCCGGTCATGGACGATCTCTTCGTGCCAGGCGGCGTTTATGAGACGCTTTCTCATTGCATCGAAGCCGTCCAACAGGGCGCGCCGCTGGTGAGTTCTCCGGCACAAGCCCTTCGGGACGTCGCCGTCGTCGAGGCCATGCTCGAATCGAGCAGGCTCAAGCGGCCAGTGAAACCGGCCGCGCTTCCTCCATTGGCTCACGCTCCGTTGGTTCAAGGTCGCACGCAGACCCTGAAGGCCTATGGCGACTTCCTGTCCTATCGGCCGCGGACGGTTGTCGAGTGCGCCAGCGTGGAGGATGTCAGCAATGCCGTCGTCGCGGCGGGTCGTTCCGGTCACAAGGTAAGAGCGTTCGGCAACGGATATTCCCAGGGGCCGGAAATCATTGTCGATGACGTGGCCATTCGGCTCAGCGGACTCAATCGCGTCCGGAGATTGGATCCGGTCACGAGCAGGGTTATCGTGGAGGGGGGCGTCCGCATCGGCGACTTGACGCGCCTTCTCGCCGGATCCGGCCTTTCGCTACCGTCGCTGCCTTTCCTGACGGAATGTTCGATCGGCGCGGCCGTAGCGACAGCCACTCACGGCACGAGTCCCCGATGGGGCACGGTTTCGGATTTCGTGCAGTCCATGACCGTCGTTCTTCCGTCCGGTGAAGTGAAGACAATCGACTCGACCAGCACGCCGGAAGAGAGGCGGGCCGCGAACGTGGCGGTTGGGTGGCTTGGGATCATCGTCGAAGTCGAGCTTCAGGCGATGGCGATGCCGTGGGTGCGATTCGAAGAACTATCAATGACCATCGATGAATTCCTCGCTCGGATGCCCAACCTCGCGGAGCGGTATGAGCACATGTGGGGACATTGGAGTCTTGGCGCGGATACCGCTGTTCTCAGGTGCCTCGAGACGAGCGTCGAGCCGCAAAAAGGATTTCGACCCTACGTGTCGGGGAACGGCCCGTACTGGGGCGATGAGAACTTGAAATCCACAGGCGTTCGTCGCGCGAAGGCCGCCCTACGTCGGATCGCGAATTACCACCCTGCGCTTAAGCGGGCCGCGAAGAGCGTTAGAGGCGAGCGGCCGCAAGAAGTCGGAGTGACGATGCAATATTCCGTCGGCGCGTCACAAGCGCCGCTCGCGATCGAGCGGCTGCGGACGTCGGATTTCGCGAAACTGAACCCGGGTCGGGTTGTGGAAATGAAGTTTCTCAAAGCCTCCGAGCAATCCTATCTTGGACCGAACTCCGGCCAGGATGCGGTTCTCTTCAACACCTACTGGTTCGTGGATGAGGCTGTTAAGCTCACAGTCTTCGATCTCTTCGAAGACGTCATGACACGCCTGGGCGGGCGGCCGCATTGGGGCAAGTTACACAAGCGCCAGGATATCGAATATCTGCGAAGGGTATATCCAGAATGGGACAAGTTTGAAACGGTAAGAGCAAAGTTCGACCCAGATCAAATATTTGATCCTCCCAACCGTCAGTCCCACGTCGAAGCGGCTTCGTGATCGGTTGCTCGTGATGGCGGTCCGTCATGACTGATGGTGGTCGCATCAGCATGCTTGGCCACCGCACCTGAGCTGCAGCCCTCCAACCATCGGGCCGACGAGTCCCATAATCTTCGGACTGCTCCTAAGCCGTAGGACTGCGCCACTCCATTCGTTTTCCGATCTTCATTGCGGCGCGGGAAAATAGGCGCCGCGCCAGCTCCGGTCTGGCGGCAAGATAGGCGACGTATTGGGCGTATTGGCCAGACCATCGGTAGGTCCGAGCAACGTTGGACTGGTGAAGAAGGGTCATGGTCTTCCGAAAATCATCCATGGCGCGCTGAAGCCTCGGGTCGATGCGATCTCCATATTTCTGGCGCATGAGATCGCTTAAGCCGGAGAGCTTGCTGACGTCCTGGATCGAGCGGCTATGCGGGGAACGCCCCGAGGGCGAGCTTGGCATCGAATAGATGTAATAGGCTTCGTTGATCAGGATAAGCTTCGCCCCGTTGAACAGGCTCTCTATATAAAAGGTGAAATCCTCGCCGATTTTCATACCTTCATTGTATTCAAGCTGATGGTCGGAAAGAAACTTGCGACGAAAGATCGGCTTCATGAGCGTGAAAGAAGCTTTTGAGAAATCGAAATTGTCATCAGCGCTAAACATGTCGACGAGCGTGATTTGCTTCTGGGACTCCGGAAGGTCGAAATAGGTCGGCTTGAATTGTGCGTCTGCGACCGCGTCCCACATCACCAGATTGTCGGCGACAAAGTCCGCCGATGTCGCGCTGGCAACCTCCGACAGGCGCTCAAGGCGGCGCGGCCTCCAAGCGTCATCGGCATCGAGCAAAGCGATCCAGTCCGCTTTCGCCGCGCGCAGACCGACATTCCGCGCAGCGGACGGGCCGCCATTGGCGGGAGTTGAGAGAAGGCGAATGGAGGGGATGTCCCGCGCCAGCGCCTTCACGACCTCGACGGTGTTGTCGGTCGAGCAGTCGTCGATCACGAGGATCTCGAGCGGCGGAAGTGTCTGCGCGGCAGCGCTTCGGAGCGCGCGTTCGATAGTGCCTGAAACGTTATAAGCTGGCATGAGAACGGAAAAATCCATCAACCCTCCTGGTCGATCGCCATCGCTCGCCGAGACAGACCTCAGGGTCGACGCAGATCGGCTTGCTACCAGACTCCCGAAATGAGTGGAAGAACCCGCGCCTGATTCGGCCACACCGGCTATTCCCTCGCCTTCCAGAAATCCGCCTGCAACTTAGCCGCTTCGTCCTCAAGCATTGGGCCGACGACTTCGGTTGGCCGTTGACCGGCGGCGAAGACGACGGCGCAGGGCAAATCGAGCGTCGGATTCTCCTCGTGCCCGCTGGTCTGGGCTTTCAGCGCCTTCTCGGTCTGGCCATAGACGACGCGGCCGATTCCCGCCCAATAGATCGCGCCCGCGCACATCGCGCAGGGTTCGGCGGATGTATAGAGCGTGCAGCGCGCCAGGAAGTCGAGATCGTAGGCGCGCGTGGCGCGTGAGGCGAGGAGTCGCTCGGCATGGGCGGTGCGGTCACCGCCCTCGCTCGCGTATCCGTTGCCCTGCTCCATGAGCGCCCTGCCCTCTCCGTCGGCGAGCAATGAGCCGAACGGATGATCGCCCGCGGCGCGCGACCGGCTGGCGACGTCGAAGGCGCGGCGCAATAGCGCCTCGTCGTAAGCTCGCAAACCTGCGGTCATTTATCCCTCCTCATCCGATCCGTAGCACGGAATATGGTTTCGATGGAGACAACGCCGCGATGAACTCTTGCTGAAACGCACTGCAGGCGGGCGCCAAGAAGCATGTTCTGTTCGCGGCGCGGGTGTGGGGTGGCCGGCGATCCGGCGCGGACGGATGGCGGCATACAGCCATCGTCGCTTCGAAGGAATGACGATTGCCAGGTAGCTTCCGGGCGCTCAGTTGCCGAATGAAAGGTTATCGCGGCCAGAGACGCATCTATTGCGCGGGGGATTTCGTCCTGTGCTACGCAGCAGTTTTATCGCATCGGCTTTTTATTCTGCGAACCGCATTTAGGATCTGATCTCGGTTCAATACCCCAATTAGTTTCTCGACCATCGTTTCGCTGTCGTGACCTTCGGGCTGCATGTAACCCGTGAGAAGAAGCTGCGCTTCGGCGATTGCTTCAACAACAAGCTGCTGATGACGCACGCCTTCCGCTGGCTGACATGGTCCAAATGAACTTGTCCTGGCTCTCCTCGCATGCGGTCCTTCTGGCCTGGCGCGCAGGAGCGCTATGTCTTCTTCGGTTAGGCCAAACGCTAGAAGCTGCTCGTCATTGATGTCGCTGAGCCAATGCCGTATGCGCCGCTTAGCCGGATCGTCCCTCGCCTGAACCAGCCTGCGTACCAGACTTGACCGTCGGCATCGGGGCAATCGTGCATCCAAGTTTAGCTTCGAATCTTCCATGGCCATGATCCCTATTTGTCTCTGAGGGGAAAGCGGCTTCGCCACTCCCGTCGAGACCACGATGGGTTGACCAGAGAACGCTAATCGCTGCGTGTTACGGCGTTGTCACCGATGGCGGGAATTCAACTACATTGGTAACAAAGAAAGCTATCGCGTCGCACCACGCCTTCCGCAACCACGCGCGTTAGTGCCGCCGGGCTAGCCGCACGGTCCACAGATCATGGCCGCAAATTCAATTGACACTTCGGCGGTCCTCGCTAGGGTTGCCCAATAATGCAGCGTCCGGCGATCAAGGACGCGGGAGGAGATCGCTGGTCTTCGAGCCGCCGCTTCGCGGGGGACAAGAACGGCGCGGTACGATTTTTGCGTCGTACGGGTTCAAGCGCGGCCTCACGGGCCTTGGGAGCGAGGTGAAGTTGAGGTGAACGTCGAGGTTCCCTTGCGCCTGAAGCTCGTCGGCGTCAGCAAGTCCTTTCCAGGCGTCCGCGCGAATGACAACGTCAATCTGAGCGTCAAGCCTGGCGAGATTCACGCTCTCCTCGGCGAGAACGGCGCGGGAAAATCGACCCTCGTCAAGATGATCTACGGCATCCTCGCGCCCGACGAGGGCGAGATCGTCTTCGATGGCTCGCCCGTCCGCATCTCCAATCCGCGCGCGGCTCGAAGACTTGGCATCGGCATGGTGTTCCAGCACTTCTCGCTGTTCGAGGCGATGACGGTGCTCGAGAACATCGCGCTAGGCCTCGACTCCCGCCTCTCCTCGCGCGAACTTCTCGCCGAGTTCAATCGGGTGCTCGAAGCCTACCAGCTCAAGCTCGATCCTCGCCGCGTCGTCTCGACGCTCAGCGTCGGCGAACGCCAGCGCATCGAGATCGTGCGCGCGCTGCTGCTTAAGCCCCAGCTCTTGATCATGGACGAGCCGACCTCGGTGCTGACACCGCAAGAAGTCGAGCAATTGTTCGAGACTTTGCGAAAACTGGCGGCGAGCGGCTGCTCGATCCTCTACATCTCCCACAAGCTGCACGAGATCGTGGCGCTTTGCGATACGGCGACCATCCTGCGCGGCGGCAAGGTGGTCGCGCATTGCGACCCGAAGCGCGAGACCTCGCGCTCGATGGCCGAAATGATGATCGGCGCCAATTTGAAGGAAATCGCCAAGCCCATGAGCCGCGGCTTCGGCCCGCCCAAGCTCTCGGCGCAAGGCTTGACCATGCCGAAGCCGAGCGAGTTCGGCGTCGCACTCAAAGATGTCGCGCTCAACGTGAGGGCCGGCGAGATCTTCGGCGTCGCCGGCGTCGCCGGAAACGGACAGAACGAACTCATGAGCGCGATGAGCGGCGAGACGACGGCGCCGACGCCTGAGGCGATCACACTCGCGGACCGGCAGGTCGGCCGGCTCGGCGTCACCGAGCGGCGCACCTTAGGCTTATGCGCGGTCCCGGAGGAGCGCAACGGCCACGCGGCGGTCGGCGAGTTCTCGCTCACGGACAATGGCGCGCTGACCGGGCGCGACCGCATGGAGATGGTGCGCTTCGGCCTCATCGATCCCGGCAAGGCGACCAACTATGCCGCCGAAGTGATTGGAGCCTATTCCGTGAAAGCGACCGGCCCAGGCGCCCTCGCCGGCTCCCTCTCGGGCGGCAATTTGCAGAAATTCATCATGGGCCGCGAGATCCTGCAGCAGCCGGAGGCGCTCGTCGTCTGCCAGCCGACCTGGGGGGTGGACGCGGGCGCGGCGGCCGCCATCCATCAGGCGATCGTCGATCTCGCAGCGCGCGGCTCGGCGGTCATGATCATCTCGCAGGACCTCGACGAACTGCTCACGCTTTGCGACACGCTCGCCGTCATCAATCTTGGCCGCCTGTCGGCGCCGATGAAGGTCGGCGAGGTTTCGATCGAGGAGATCGGCCTGCTTATGGGCGGCGTGCATGGCGACCCGGCGGCGACAGTCGAAATGACAGAGGCTCTGCATGCGCATCCGGCTTGAAAAGCGGCTGACGCCAAGCCGTTTCATGCAGATCGCGACGCCGATCGCCTCCGTGCTTCTGACCATGGCGCTCGGCGCGATCATCTTTCAGTTGCTCGGCTTCGACGGCCCACGCGCGATTTTTGAGACCTTCATCACCCCGATCGCCGCTTCGTACAAATGGCAGGACGTCGCGACCAAGGCGGCGCCGCTCATCATCATCGCCCTCGGCTTATCGCTCGGCAATCAGGCCAAGATCTGGAACATCGGCGCCGAGGGGCAATACATCATCGGCGCGCTGGCCGGCGCGGGCGTGGCGTTCGCTCTGCCCGACGCGCAGGGCTTCTGGGTCATCCCGCTTATGATCGCGGCTGGGATCGTGGGTGGCATGGCCTGGGCCGCGATCCCCGCGTTTTTGAAGACACGCTACCGGGTGTCCGAGGTGCTCTCGACCCTGATGCTGGTCTATGTCGCGCTGCAGGTGCTCAATTATCTTGTCAGCGGCCCGTGGAAGGATCCGAAAGGCCACAACTTCCCGCAGACCCCGCCGTTCACCCCGGCGCAACTCCTGCCGCACGCCATTGCGGGAACCGCCATTCCGCCGGGCCTCGTCGTCGGCATTCTGCTGACGCTCGTGTTCTGGGTGCTCACGACGCGCTCGGTCTACGGTTTTTCGGTCCGCACCGTCGGCGCCGCGCCCAATGCCGCGCGCTACGGCGGCTTTGACGCCTCGCGCACCGTCTGGTCGACCCTCATGATCAGCGGCGGCATGGCGGGGCTCGCGGGCATTCTCGAGGCCTCGAGCCAACTCGGGCAGATCAACTTGGGCTTCCCCTCCGGCTACGGCTTCACCGCGATCATCGTTTCGTTCCTCGGCCGTCTCCATCCGGTCGGCGTCTTTCTGGCGGCGCTGATCCTTGCGGTCACCTATGTCGGCGGACAGGTGGCGCAGACCGTGGTGCATGTGCCCAACGCAACCGCCGGCATCTTCCAAGCGATGATGCTGTTCTTCATTCTCGCCAGCGACATTCTGGTCCGATACCGCGTGCGGATCCTTCGCGACGTCCCGCGGCCCGCGCCGGCGGAGGCTGTCGCGTGAATATCGGCTTCTTCATCGACGCCCTCATCACCGTGGTCGGCGTAACGACGCCGATCCTGCTCGCCGCGACGGGCGAATTGGTGGTTGAGAAGAGCGGGGTGCTCAATCTCGGCATCGAAGGCATGATGCTGATCGGCGCGGTGACTGGCTTCGCCGTCACCCTCAACTACGGCCCCGATCTCGGCGATATGGCGCCCTGGTTCGGCGGGCTCGCCGCGGCGATCGCGGGCGCAGCCTCCTCCATGCTGTTCGCGGTGCTGGTGTTGACGCTCGGCTCCAATCAAGTCGCGACCGGGCTTGCGCTCGCGATCTTCGGCATCGGCCTCTCCTCGCTGATTGGCGCGGGCTACGTGGGCATGATCGTCCCCTCCTTCGATTCCGTCTTTCCCGATTCGCTTGCCGGCGATCCGCTGTGGCGGGTCGTGTTCGGCTATAGTCCGCTCGTCTATTTCGCGCTTCTCATGGTCTTCGCCGTCGGCTGGTTTCTGAACCGCACGCGCGCCGGCCTCATTTTACGTGCGGTCGGCGAGAACGACCTTTCCGCCCATTCGATCGGCTATCCTGTGATCGCGATCCGTTACGCGGCGATCGCCTTCGGCGGCGCGCTGGCCGGAATCGGCGGCGCCTATTTCTCGATGGTGATCACGCCAATGTGGGCCGAGCAAATGACCGCGGGGCGCGGATGGATCGCGCTGGCGCTGGTGGTGTTCTCCGGCTGGCGGGCCGGGCGACTGCTGGCCGGCGCATACTTTTTCGGCGTCCTGATGACGCTCGAGCTCTACGCCAAGGCTTCCGGCTTCTCATTCCTGCCGTCGCAGTTCTGGGCGGCGATGCCCTATATCGCAGCGGTCGTCGCGCTTGCCGTCATCTCGGCCCGCGAGGTCGCCGGAAGCGAAGCCCCGGCCTGCCTCGGCCGCCCGTTCCTACCCAACGCTTGAGCTTGCGCAAAATTCACCAGGGAGAAGAGAATGAGCATGATTACCAGACGAAATCTCATGAAGACGGCCGCGGCGGGGTTGACGCTCCCCGCATTGGCGCGCAGCGGTTTTGCCGCCGAGCCGCTCAAGGTCGGCTTCGTCTATCTCGGCGCAATCGGCGACTACGGCTGGACCTGGTCGCACGAACAGGGCCGCAAGGCGCTGGCCGAAGCGCTTAAGGGCCAGGTGGTCACTGACTATGTCGAGAACGTTAAGGAGGATGCGAGCGCGATCCCGGTGATGAAGGACCTTGCGCAGCAGGGCCACAAGCTCATCTTCACCACATCCTACGGCTACATGGATCAGACGATCGAAGCCGCCAAGCAGTTTCCCGACGTCAAATGGGAGCATTGCACCGGCTACAAGCACGCCGATAATGTCGGCACCTACAACTCGCGCTTCTATCAAGGCCGAGCCGTGATCGGCACGATCGCCGGCATGATGTCGAAGACCGGCACGATCGGATTCCTCGGATCCTTCAAGATCCCCGAGGTCGTGATGGGCGTGAACGCCTTCACGCTTGCGGCTCAGGCTGTCAACCCGAAGATCACCACCAAGCTGGTGATGATCGACACCTGGTTCGATCCCGCCAAGGAGGCCGCCGCGGCGGAGACGCTGGCCAATCTCGGCTGCGACGTCATCGCCCAGCACGTCGACAGTCCGGCGACCTTGCAGGTCTGCGAAAAGCGCAAGATCTATGGGTTTGGCTACGGCGCCGACATGTCGCGCTTCGCGCCGCATGCGCACCTGACAGCCAGCCTCGACCTCTGGGGGCCCTATTACATCGAGCGCGCGAAGGCGATGCTCGATGGGTCATGGAAGTCGGACGACATCTGGTGGGGTATGAAGGAAGGGCTCCTGGGCATGGCGCCCTACAATAAGGCCGTGCCGGACAACGTGCGCGCCGCCGCCGACAAGATCATCGCGGACACCAAGGCCGGAACCTATGAAGTCTTCACCGGCCCGATCTCAGATCAGACTGGCAAAGAGCGCGTCGCAAAGGGCCAGCGCATGGAAGACAAGGACCTTCTCGTGATGGACTGGTACGTCAAGGGCGTCCAGAGCTGAACAGCTTTCGTCCGAATGAAAAGGGCGTCCGCGAGGACGCCCTTTTTAGGTTTCAAGAGGTCCGCTAGCTGCGAAGGTGCAGCGTCTTGCGGACTACTCCAAGAGCGGCGCTTCGTCCCGCTGTCGTCCGCCGACTGTTGCCATGTAGCTGGCCGAGAAAGCGCCGACCAGAAGTGAGATGAAGGCCCAGAGAGCGACGCCCACTCCGGTCTTGCGAGCGGCGTCGGCGGCTTCCTTTGCCTTGTCGACGGCCTGCTGCTTCGCCTTCTGTGCCTGGTCGAAGACATCGGCGACGCGCTTCTCCGCGTCCGGCTGGCTCATTCCCGTCCGGCTCGCAACGAGCTGAGCGAGATAGGTCTTGTCCCCGGCGGGAAGATCGCCGTTGTACAAAGCGCGCGACATAATCCGGCCGCCTTCTGCAGTCGCTGCGGTCTGATCCCCCTGAGCCGGGTGATCGCTGCGCCAAAGCATATCGGAGAAATAGGCCGTCGGATCGCCCATTGTCGAAACCGCCTGTCCGGCGGCTTGGCCGGTGGTCGAGCCGACGGCTTCCGTCGCTGCGCCCGCGAGTCGCGCGGCTCCGCTCACGGCCGAACTTGCCGCCGAAGCGAGCAGCGCGGCGGCGATGACCGCGCCAACCGCCCAGACGAGGAGCCCATGCGCCGTATCGCGAAAGAAAACCTCATCGGTATGCACGCGCGCCCAACCGCCCCGTAGTCGTCCCGCGATATAGCCCCCGACCCCGGACGCGAAGAGCTGCACCGCGATGAACCACGCCGCCGCAAGCACGGTAAATGTGGTCACCGAGGGATTGTTGCTCGACCATGGGGAAACCGAGACGAGGCCAATGCCCGCCCCCAGCGCCACCAGCGCCAACGAAAACGCCGCGGCGACGAATGCGCCCGCAAAAACCGCCGCCCACGATACGCCGGATAGCGTGTCGATAGCCGTATCGACAGCGGTCACTGTCGACAAGGGCGCACGGGACGTGACTGTCGCCTGGGTCATGTGTTCAAACCTCGCGCTGACACGAACAATGAACCGCGCTGCGCCCGGTCATGCTCGCGCGATGGTAGACTTCGTGCAGGGGTTTTGCGGATGAGGACTTCTTAATGGTAGAGAAGCGCGATCAGGATGATGATCGGGATCGGAACGCCGAGAAGCCAAAGCAAAATTCCACGGCCCAAGTTACCCTCCTCATGCTGCGTTGGCGCGAATAGTGTGCGAGCGATGAACTTTGAGGCGCCTCAATTTGTTCCAGGCGCGCTAAGCTGATTTTGGACATGAGGATTATCAGCCGCATAGCCGAGCGATCGCGGTTGGCGTCAGTTACGTCGCCTGGCGTCATCGGCCCGAGGCATGACGCGCTGTCCCTGCTAAGTTGATCTCCGTATTTTTTCTAATATGAAAGAGTTACTTAGAAGATTTTAATAAGATATTAGTTCAATAAATTATCTGCCCTGGCTTGATTTGAGTTGCAGAAAAATGAGCTTAAGCCGTTGAAATCGCTTCGTCGCGCGCAGAATCGCACACGCGTTCCAATTTCGATCCGGAGCAGGCGAAAGGCCAGCCGTCAGAAAGGCAGCTTTAAGGCGTCGGTGCGTCCCGCGGTCTCTGAGGCCGATAATCACGCCAGCGTGAACGTCGGACGCTAACTCCCTGTCATCCGACGGTTTTGGAAAGATCCTATTTTGCAGCGAGATCATTGACATCGCGGCGCCTGCACGGTCGAAGTCATTGACGATCGCCGCTCGACCAGTGGGTTGGAGTTTGGGTTTGCGCTCCTGTCACCGTCCAGCCGGTCGCCGCCGCCGGGCCGCCCTCAGGAACGCCTTCGCTCTGGCGATGGCCAGCCTCGCCGGCGCCGCCTTCGCTGACTCAGCGCCGCCCCTAAGCGCTGCGCCGGATCCCTCTCAGTCGACGTCGGCTTCGACCGCCGCCCCGCCCTCGGGCTTTTCGAGCCCGCCCACCCCTTCGTTTGTCCTTCCACAGCTTGCATCGCAGTTCCGCGCGGACGTTTCGGCGCCGGCCGCAGCCACAGCGCCGGGGCTGTTGGGTTTGGACGTGCAAGGCCAGAACCTGCTTGGCGACATGTGGGGGCTCAGGCCCGCCCTGGCCAAGTACGGCGTTAAGCTCACCATACTCGAGAACGTCGAAGTGTTCGGCAATCTCTCTGGCGGCGCCCAACAGAGTCTCGAGCCGAAAGGACTGACCACCGTTACGCTGCAAATGGACACCGAGAAAGCGTTCGGTCTCAAGGGCGGCACGCTTAACGTGAGTGGCCTCCAAGTTTATGGCGGCCAACTGAACGGGGACGACCTCTTGGTCCTGCAGACCCTGAGCGACATCGACGCGCCCGAGGGCGTTCGGCTTTGGGAGCTGTGGTATCAGCAGAAATTCGGCGACAAGTTCGACGTCAAGATTGGCGAGCAGAGCCTCGACGAGGAATTCATTATCGCCCCAAGCGGGAACTCCCTTTTCATTAATGGCGTGTCCGGTTGGCCGGGGCTTCCAACGGTAGATTTACCCGGCGGCGGCCCCGTCTATCCGCTCGCGGCCCTGGGCGTTCGCGGACGGGCGCAGCTGACCGATAGCGTCACTGTGCTCGGGGGCGTCTTCAACGGCAGCCCGATCCCGCGGGATTCGCCCAACACGCCAGCGAGCAATCCCCATGGCGTAAGCTTCCCGCTCGACGTTGGGACTCTGGCCATCGCCGAATTGCAATACGCATATGGTTCGAGCGCGCAGGGGAAGGCGAACGCCGATGGTCCGCTGCCTGGCAATTATAAGATCGGCGCCTGGTACGACAGCTACAAGTTCGACGACCAGCAAACCGACACGATAGGCCTGCCTCTCGCCAGTCCCTTGAGCAACGGGAACCCGGCAACCCATCAAGGCGACTTTTCACTCTATGGCGTCATGGATCAGATGATCTGGCGTTCGAAGGACAATTCCAATCGCAGTCTGAATGTCTTCTTCCGTCCGATGTTCACGCCTTACCAGGACCGCAACCTCGTCAGCGCAAGCATCAACGCTGGCTTCGCCTTGCACGCCCCGTTGCCTGGGCGCGACAACGACGCCTTCGGCGTCGAAATGGGGACCGTGTGGGCGAGCAGCGGCGCATCCGGCTTCGACAGGCAAATGCAATTCTTCCAGCCTTCGGTCTATACGCCCATTCGTGGCAGCGAGACCTTTCTCGAAGCGACCTATCAGTTTCAAGTCCTGCCCGCGTGGCAGATTCAGCCGGACCTCCAGTATTTCATCAATCCGGGTCTAGGAATCGCCAACCCGGACGAGCCCACGCAGCGGATCAAGAACGAGTTCGTGGTCGGCCTGCGGACGAACGTCAACTTCTGACGGAGTCGGCTCGATGGGCCGAGCGTGCAGTGACCGGTCAGCGCCGCAAGGCTGAGCGCCGGCGCAGGAACTGGCTCAGCTCACGCCTAACTTGCGCTGCAGGCTGGTCGACGACGTCGTGTACTGGAACGTCAGTTTCTTGTCCGGGTAGACATAGTGATGCGCCCGCTGTGCGGCGAGCGTGGCCTCATGAAAACCGGACAGGATCAGCTTCAGCTTGCCAGGATAGGTATTGATGTCGCCGATGGCGAAAATGCCTGGAACGCTCGTTTCGAATTTCGCCGTGTCGACGGGGATCAGGTTCTCATTGAGATTGATTCCCCATCCGGCAATCGGGCCGAGCTTCATGGTGAGCCCAAAGAACGGCAGCATGTCGTCGCAGGCATGGTCGTAAGTCTCACCGTTCTCACGACGGATCGTCAGCGCTGAGAGCTGGCCGCTCTCGCCCTTGACCCCCGTCACCTGGCCCAGCACGAATTCCATGTCGCCCGAATTGACGAGCTCGCGCATGGCGTTGACCGAGTGGGGCGCCGCACGGAACGCGTCGCGGCGGTGAACAAGCGTGATGCGGTCAGCGACCGGGTGCAGGTTCAGCGCCCAGTCGAGCGCGGAATCGCCCCCGCCGACGATCACCACGCGCCTTCCCTTGAAATGGTCCATCTTGCGCACGGAATAGAAGACGCTTTGGTTTTCGTAGGCGTCGAGCCCCGGGATCGGCGGCCTCTTCGGCTGGAACGATCCCCCGCCCGCCGCGATAAACACGGACTTGGCTTCGATCGCCTTTTCGTTGTCGGTGCCGATGCGAAACAGGGGCCGCTCAGCCGAGCCCAAAACCTCCATCCGCTCGACCATCTCGGCAAGGTGAAACTTTGGACCGAATGGATGGATCTGCTTCATGAGATTGTCGACGAGCTCTTGTCCGTTGATCACCGGAAAGCCCGGAATGTCGTAGATCGGCTTTTCCGGATAGAGTTCGGCGCATTGACCCCCCGCTTTCGGCAGGATGTCGATGAGATGCGCTTTGATGTCGAGCAGGCCGAGTTCGAACACCGCAAACAAGCCGATGGGCCCGGCGCCGATGATCGCGACGTCGGTCGAGAGCACTTCGGTCATTCAGATTCCTTCTATTCCTATCCTTGTTTCGGGGGCGTGGTCACGGTGAGGCCGTCCAGGGCCTCGCTGACCTTGATCTGACAGGAGAGCCTCGAGTTGGGGCGAACTTCGAAGGCGAAATCGAGCATATCCTCCTCCATCTGGGAGGCTTTGCCCGTGGCTTCCGTCCACTCCGGGGCGACGTAGACATGGCAAGTCGCGCAAGCGCAAGCGCCTCCGCACTCGGCCTCGATGCCCGGGACGGAGTTGCGCAGGGCCGTCTCCATGACGGTCGCGCCGACCTGCGCCTCGACCGAGCGCGACTGTCCGGTCGCGTCAATGAAAGTGATCTTCGCCATTGAACAGAGTAATTCCTTGGAATACCGCGTCACGCCTTGAAGGCGCGTGAATTCGGTCGGCGAGCGCCGGCTATACAGAGCGCGCCTACATAGAGCAAGCAGGCTGGCGCCGAAAGGGCATTTGAGAGGCTCGCGTGCGGTCGGCGTGATTCGCGAACCGGCCGAAAACGCCCCAGTCGCGGTCGACGGTCTGACCGCCTAACCGCGAAGGCGATCGATTTCCGTGACGGCCTCACTGACTGCAGATAGGAGCGCGGCGATCGCGCGCGCCTCCGCCGAGCTTTGGTCGCCGCCAGCCGAGGCCAATTCCTCGATGCGCCAAGCCGCGCCGGCGACGCGACCCGCGCCGACGGCAAGCGCCGAGCCCCGCAGCGTGTGAGCGATTTTTGCCTTTGCGTCTAACGATAAGTGAGGCGAGCCGGACAGTCGCGCCGTCAACGCCGGGGCTTGCTGCCGGAAGAGTTGAAGCAGCTCAGCCTCGAGCTCGTGATCGCCAAGGCATTGGCGGGCCAAATGAACGAGATCAAGGGGTGGATCGAAGCCGCCGGTCGAACTCTCTAGCATAGCGAGCTGGTCCGTCCACCTGAAAGCCGCTGCCCGTCAGCGCCGCCGTTAATCACTGAACACTATGGAAAAACATGGTAACCGAAGCGTTAACGACGTTTGCAAGTTGCGCGGGCGGCGTGGTTTTCATCTATGAGGCTCGGCGGTAGACTGCAACGTGGTTAATGCAGCGTTTGGTTCGGCCGCGGCGAGCCCGGGGAAACGCTTGGCGCGCGTGTCGGTCATTTCAACGATCGGCGCCGATGGAGTGAGGCGGACGCAATGGTAAAGCAAAATCCGGCGACGGATCCCGTTTCGGCGGCGATGTCGGCGATCGAAAGCGCCTTGAACCTGACCGACGACGACGAGGCCGCCGCCGTTCCCGCGGACGCCAATGTCTCCACGCCGCAGCTCGCTCCAGCGAAGCCGACGGCCGCAACGCCGGTTCTCAAGCCGACCCAACTCGCCGCCGACGCGCCGACGCTCTTTCGCGCGGGCCCGGCTTCGCCGTTCGTGCCGGAGAACGAACCCAAGCCGGCGATCCCCGTGGCGACGCCCGCGAATGACGATCGTGAGAACGTCGGCGCCGTCCTGCAGGCGATGAATGCGCGTCCAGCGAGCCGGACGCCATTCATACTCGCCTTGGTTGCTTCGCTGCTGTGGGCGGCGATCTGTGCCCTCTACGGCTATGTCTCCGTGTGGCCCTCTTCGACCCCATCGCCCATCGAGATGCTGCTGCGACCCGAGACCCCGTTATTTTTGTTAGCAGCGCTTGGGCCAATCATCTTCATGTTCGCGTTCGCCGCGCTATCTCGGCGGCTGCGCGAGTTGCGACAATCGGCGCGCGCGATCTCCCAGGTCGCTGTGCGTCTGGCCGAACCCGAAACGATGGCCGGCGAGCATGTCACGAACCTGTCCCAAGCCATCCGTCGTGAACTCACGTCGATGGGCGATGGGGTCGAACGCGCTCTGGCGCGCGCCGCGGAGCTCGAGACGCGCGTACGGTCTGAGGTGTCGACGCTCGAGCGCTCCTATTCCGACAATGAGCGCAAGATCCGCCTGCTGATCGCCGAAATGGCCGACCAGCGCGAGTCGATCGTGACCAGCGGAACACGGGTTCGCGACGCCATAGCCACAGCTCACGACAGCGTCGCCCAGGACCTGGTCACGGCTGGCGACAATCTCAGCGGGCGACTCACTGAAACTGGCCAAAAAATCACTGCATCTCTCAGTGCGGCGTCGGATGAGATCACCGTTGCGATGGACCGGACAGGCTCCTCGACGGTCGAGCGCATCGTGGCGGAAGGCGCGCGAATGAGCGTATCGATCGAAGCGGTTGGCGAAAGCCTCGCAGACCGCCTCGCCAATACGAGCCAAAAAGCAGCAGGCGACATCGTGTCGCGAGTGGGAGAGGTCGACAATCGTCTCAAGTCGGTCGGAGACAATCTGCTGTCGCGCCTGGGCGAACGAGGCGACAATCTGATCGAACGCATCCAGACTTCGCAGAATTCCGTCGTCGAGGCGATTGATGCGCATGGCGACCGGGTCGCGACTCGTCTCGCGGACGCAGCCGAATTCGCACGGAGCGCCGTGGGAGCCCATGCCGACGATGTGGTCGGACGCATCAGCGGCAGCAGTGCGCGAGCCGTCGAAGCGATCAAGGGACACGGAGACCAGATCGCGGATCAACTTGCTGTCGCATCGCTGGGACTGTCGGCCGCCTTTGGCGCCCACAGCGACGACGTCGTTGGCCGTATTCACGCTAGCAGCAGCGAGGTCCTCGACGCCATTCGCTCCCACGGCGACTCAGTCGCTGTTCGCCTCTCCGAGGCCGCCGCTTCAGCGGGCGACGCCGTCACCGCTCATGCGGACACCGTCGTAAGCCGCGTCTCCGCCAGCACCGGCGAAGCCGCAGAGACGCTCAGAGTCCATGGCGACACCGTCGCCGCGCGCCTCTCTGAGGCCGCCGAGACCGTCAACGCGCACGGCGTGTCCGTCGCGGCCCAACTTGCCGGCGCGTCGGCCGCGATGAGCGCCGCTGTCGCTGCTTACGCGGACGAGGTTGTCGGCCGCGTCAGCGCAAGCGGGGCGCAGACCGTGGACGCGATCCGCGCACAGGGCGATTCGGTCGCCGACCAGCTCGCGCACGTTTCCGAGGCGACGCGGGGCGCTGTCGCCGAATATACGGACGACGTTGTCGCTCG
>Ga0210406_10002409_pt1 | contig 21388 bp, 17 predicted proteins | sample IncBWC30MmetaG_FD_155454 | JGI IMG/M metagenome (GOLD analysis project Ga0210406, IMG submission 155454) | Forest soil microbial communities from Barre Woods Harvard Forest LTER site, Petersham, Massachusetts, United States - Inc-BW-C-30-M | ecosystem: Environmental > Terrestrial > Soil >... | reverse complement strand
AGCAGATCCTGAATCAAGGACTGCATGCGTAGAGCTCCCTCGCTGGCGTAACCGATGAATTTGTCGGCGTTCTCGTCGAGCTTGCCGCGATAACGTTCCGCAAGTAACTGCGTGTAGGCCGCCACCATGCGGAGCGGCTCCTGCAGGTCGTGTGATGCCACATAAGCGAATTGCTCGAGGTCCGCGTTGGAGCGGGCCAGTTCTTCGACTTTGTGCGCCAAATCCTCTTCCGCTTTGTGGCGCAAACGAAGCAGACGCTTTTCCTGCAAAGCGCGGCGGACGGCCTCGGGCAGCCGAGCCAGACCGTCTTTCAGAACGTAATCCGTAACGCCGCGTTTGATGCACTCCACCGCGGTAATGTCTCCCAGCGCGCCTGATACCAGGATCAGTGGAGTATCCAGCCCTTCGCGGCGCAGCACCTCCAGCGCTTCCATGCCCTTCCACTGCGGCAGGTTGTAGTCGGCAATTACGACGTGGGGACGGTGCATGCGTAGTTGCTGCTCAAATTCGGCCTCGGTTTGCACCACCGCCGCCGAAACCGAGAAGCCGCCCTTTCGTAGAGCCTGAGCCACCAGCTCCGCGTCCAGTTGGTTGTCTTCGACGTGCAGCACCCGGAGTTGGCCGCGTTGTGCCGCAAGATCGTTAGTGGGGGTCATGGGCCAGTCCTATTAATCGCCGGGCGTCTTCCACTACCGGTGGCTGGTTAGTGAGCAGCCAGTAGAGTCCTACGCTCTTCACCGTCTCCCGGAACTGGTCGAAGTCGACGGGCTTCTGAATATAGCTGTTCGCCCCCAGGTTGTAACCAGCCACTAAATCCCGCTCTTCTTTGGAGGAGGTCATAATGACGACTGGGATGGTTTTGGTCCGAGGGTCGCTCTTGGCCTGTCTGAGCACTTCCATCCCATCGACCTTGGGAAGTTTCAAATCCAACAGCATCATCTTGGGAGGATGATCAAACGATCTGTGCGCAAACGCCCCCCGGCAAAAGAGAAAGTCCAAAGCTTCCTCGCCATCGCGTGCGACGTAGATGTTGTTGGCCAGCTTCTCCCGTTTCAGAGCATGAAGTGCAAGATCCATGTCGTCCTGGTTGTCTTCTACCAACAGTATGTCGAGTTTCCCTGAGTTCATGATTGGCCTCCAGCCGTTGCTCCACTGCTTTTCGATTCAGCTTGTTTCCCAACACCGAGGGTGAAATAGAAGGCTGCGCCCTTGTCCAGTTCCCCCTCTGCCCACACTCGGCCTCCGTGCTTTTGAACGATCCGTTGCACCGTGGCCAAGCCGATACCCGTGCCTTCGAAGTCCTCTGGACGATGCAATCTCTGGAAGACTCCAAACAATTTGTCGACATATTTCATGTTGAAGCCGATACCGTTGTCCCGTACCACAAAGACCGGTTGCTCATCTTGCGTGTTTTCTATGCGATTGACCTGAATGACCGCGGGGGCCCGGGTCCGGGTAAACTTCAGCGCGTTGGCCAGCAGGTTTTGAAAAATCTGTTTGACCAACACGGGATCGCACTCCACCAGAGGCAGATCGCCAATCACCCACAGCACTTCCCGCCCTTTGAGGTCAGGCTCCAGAATCGTTACCACTTCCTCCACAACTGCGTTCAATCGAGTCGCTTGGCGGACGATTGCATGGCGCCCAACCTTTGCCAGGTTCAATAGTTCATCCACCAGCAGCCCCATCTTCTGAGTTCCCACCTGAATGCGATCAAGGTAGTGTTGGGCACCGGGATCAAGGCTGGGACCAAACTCTTCCAACAGCATCCTGGAAAAGCCGATGATGTGCCGCAAGGGCGCCCGCAGATCGTGGGATACCGAGTAGCTGAAAGCCTCCAATTCTTTGTTGGCGGCTTCCAACTGGGACGTCCGCTCTGCGACCCTGAGCTCGAGTTCGTCATTGAGTTTCAGGATCTCCCTCTCATCTGCCTTCCGCTGCGTAATATCGCGGAAAGCCACCACTCCGCCGTGCACCACGCCGTCCTTGCCTCGCAGAGGACTGCCGCTGGCCTCGATCCAGGCACCTTGGCTGACCTTTGGACTGCGCAGAAATATCTCAGCGGTGCTGCCTTCTCCGTGAATCGCGCGTACCAGGGGGAGTTGCTCAGTGGGAAAGAGAGTGATTTCGTCGGGCAAGTAGTTGCCATAATGTTCGGACCACTCCTCGGTGGAAATGTCTGCTGGGCCATAGCCCACAATCCTCTCCGCCGCCCGATTCCATATCAAAAACTTGCCCTGCTCGTCAGCGGCGACCAAACCCTCGGCCATACTGTCCAGCACCGACTGCAGCATGAGCGTCTGCGTTTCCAGGGCCTGCTGCGAGCGGGACAATTCCATCGTTTGCTCGGCCAGAACCGCTTCGGCCCGCTTGCGCTCCGTGATATCGGCGCGAATGGCCACGTACTGCCGCGGTTTCCCCTCCGTGCTTAAGGTCGGAACGATGGTCGTGTCCACCCAGTAAATTGCGCCGTCCTTAGCCCGATTCTTGATCTCGCCGTGCCAAACCTTCCCATTCGCGATGCTGTGGTACATCTGCTGGAAAAACTCTTTGGAATGGTGGCCGGAGTTGAGGATGCGGTGATTCTGGCCGATCAGTTCAGCCTCCGAATATTGACTGATGGCGCAGAACTTATCGTTCACGTAAGTAATTGTTCCCCGGACGTCAGTCACCGCGACGATGGCGTGTTGATCGAGAGCGAACTTCTGGTCGGCTAGCTCCTTGAGTGCAGTCTGGGCCGTGGCCAGGCTCTCTTTCACCGCTTCTTCGGCGCGCTTGCGTTCCGTAGTGTCACGCGCAATCTTTGAAGCGCCAACGACTGTGCCGCTGCTGTCTCTGATCGGCGAAATCGTCGCGGAGACGTCTATGTGCCGGCCATCCTTTCGCACCCGGACAGTTTCGAAATGCTCAACGCTCTCGCCGCGCCCAATTCGTGCCAGAATGTCGGACTCCTCATCCGCTCGCTCCGGCGGCAGGAGCATCCGGATCGATTTGCCCAGGGCTTCGGATGACGAGTAGCCAAACAACTTCTTGGCGCCGGAATTCCACGCCGTGATCGTGCCATCCAGGGTTTTGCTGATAATGGCATCATCGGACGACTCGACCACAGCCGCCAGGCGTTCGCGCACTTCCTCCACCCGCTTGCGCTCCGTTATATCCGCACGGATAGCGACGTACTGCCGGGGCTTTCCCTCAGCACCAATGAACGGAACGATGGTCGTATCCACCCAATAAATCGAGCCGTCTTTGGCGCGGTTCTTAATCTCGCCGTGCCAAACCTCTCCATTAGCGATGGTGTGGTACATCTGCTGGAAGAAATCTTTCAAATGGTAGCCGGAGTTGAGGATGCGATGATTCCGGCCGATCAGCTCTTCCTGGGGATACTGGCTGATGGCGCAGAACTTCTCGTTGACATAGGTAATGGTGCCCTGGACGTCGGTCACTGCCACGATGGCGTGTTGATCAAGAGCAAACTTTTGATCGGCCAGCTCTTTCAGCACCTGCTCGCTGGTGGCCAAATTCTCCCTGAGCGCCTCCTCGGCTTGCCTCCGTTCCATGATCTCGGACTCCAGTGCCGTCGTCCGTTGCTCCACGCGCTGTTCCAACTCGGCATTCAGGGTACTGATTTGTGCTCGCGCCCGAGCGCTTACGCCGATCTCCCGGTTGACAGCGAACAGGGCCACGGCCAGAAAACCCGCCCCCGCCAACACGCCTGCGAACATGATGAGACTGGTCAACCGCCTCCCCGCGACGGTTCGTTGGGTGCGCTGGCGCAACAACCGTGCTTCTTCGGCGTGCATCTCCTGACTAGTGGCGTGCATGGCGTCCATCAGTCTCTCGGTTTCCAGGATTTCGTCAGCGCCAGGAACGGCGTGACTCTGCTTCCGTCTGCTGACCAGGCCCTCGGCGAATTTAAGCGAGACCCCGACTTGCGATTCGAGCACATCCAGTCGTCGCTGCTGGTTGGCATTGTCCGCCGTCAAATGGCGCAGCAGGTCCTCGTCTTGCGCCACGGTCCCCCGGGCAGTTTCGTAGTGTGTAAGTAGCGGAGCTTGCCCGGTCAAGGCAAACCCCCTGGCGCTGGTTTCCGATTCGATCATGTGTTTGGTCGTGAGCTCGAGAGTGTCCATCACGGCATAGGTGTGGGCCACCCAGTCGGCATCCTCTGCCGCTAGCCGGGCGCCGCGCCAGGACAAAAACCCAATAAAAATCGTCAGGAGCACAGCTATGACGAAACCAGTCGTCACCTGACGCTGGAGCGGTGCCTCGATCAGCGCGTCCATCTGCGCGCTCTCGACGACTTGCCGCTCCCGCGTGCCGTTCTTCTCCTTCATAGCTTTCGCCTTATTTCAGAGCTATCGGCAAGACCGTTACGGTTGTCAGCAAAGAGCCCGGTTACTTATGGTCGTGGATAACGCCGGAGAGCGCAGATTTCGATTTTGCTTCTATCGGCCTGGCCACGAGGGCGCTTCGAAAGCAAGCGGCTGCCGGGGAGTAAAAGGTGTCGGGACAGATCGAGGGCGACATCTCCGTGGCTCAGCCTCCCGGGCGATTCGCTTTCCGCTTTACCTAGGTTGGCCGTTGAGAGACGCTCGCGCTGGCGCAAGTCTCTGCTTCGTGGAACTATCCGCTGCACTCGCATTTTGGAGCAGGAGCTTGTAGAAGCCCAATGCTTCCTGCTTTCGACCGAGGACCTGAGCGACCTCCCCGGCATGCAGAAGCGCGTTAAAGCGGCCAGGATCTGTCTGCAAGGAGATCTTGTACTCCGTTAGAGCAGCATCCGGCTGACTGGACAAGCGGAGTATGTCGGCAAGCATCTCTCGCGCGGGAAGCTCGACTTCTCCCTTTCCAACGCGATCCTGGTGATCGGCGACGGGGCGCAGCAGGCTAACCGCGCCTGCAGTGTCTCCTTTGGCAAATAGAGCCCATGCCCGCGTCTCGGCGAGCTGACTGGAAAAACGACCTTCCTCTTCGATCAGCTCAGGTTTTGTAAATGTGGCCTCGTAGTCCAGGACAGCTTGGTCCGCCGCGCGAACATCATGAAGGTGTCCCGCCGCCACCGCGTGCGACCAAGACTCGACCCTATTGACATACCGATCTGCATCTTTGGATTGCTGCAGCGTCAGAGCGCTCGACCAGTCGCTCGTCTCCAGAGCAAGCCTGATCGGAAACGAAGCTTCTACCCACCCGTAATAGCCTTCGAAACCATGATCCAGATCGTCCGCCTTGATCGTTGCGGCCTGCTGGACGATGTCTCGCGCCTTATCGTCCTGCCCGGTTTGCAAGTAGGCATACTGTAAGAACTCCATTGCGTGCAGCCGATTCTGCGCTCCCGTATGCATCGTGGCGCCGTGGTTCGCTGCGGCAGCTTCCGAGGCCAAGTTCGACCAGATGTCGTCCTGCCAGATACCAAGCCGCGCAAAGATGTGACTCGGCATGTGGAGAGCGTGCGCCGAAGCGGGTGCAATCTGCGCATATCGATGAGCAGCTTCCAGCCCCAAGGAGGCCATCTCGGGATTGTCGCTGGCGTGAATGATGAAATGCGTGACGCCCGGATCGTCAGGCTCCTTGCTTAGCACTTGGTTCAAGATCTGCAGCGCCTTGCGCCTTCGGGCGAGGCTCGGATCATCGGGTAGCTCAGGGCTGAGCAGGGACAACGCAAACAGCGTGGCGGCCACCAAATCGCTCGGGTACTGCACATGTACTCTTTCCATTGCCGCTGAGTAGCTTTCCGCGCGGGACTGTGCTTTGGGCAGCGTGGCTGGATCGAAGAGAATACCGAGTGCCTCGATATAGGCGTGCTCGCGGGACGTCTGCTCGTCGGCATTCTTCGCTCTCGCAAGAGCTTGCTGCCCAGCGTGCAATTGCGCTCCTTCGGGCAATGCTTCCACCGGCTGATATTCGCTGATGGCCTCTCCCCAATAGGCCATGGCACAACGGGAATCGCTCCGGCCGGCTTGAGTGAAGTTCTTACGGGCTTCTTCGTACCAGAATGAGTAATAGAGGCTTAAACCGCGATCAAGTAAGACGCCAGCCGCGGCAGAGCAAGAGTTTGGCAGGTTGACATGCCCGATCTCTTCTGGCATGTGCGTGTGATTCTGCGCAGCGGCAGCGAAAGCCATCAGCACCATAGCCGATGCGAATCGACTCAACGGATTCATGCACTCAGAGACTCTGCGTCCGGCCCTTAGGTTGCGAACTTGGTCAAAATAATTTGCTGGTCTGAAGGGATCGCTAATTTTGAACCGGCACGAGTGAGAAGCAAGCGCGAGGCGGGTTCGAATGGCGCAGCGTCGCCGACGTCCAAGGGTGCATAATGCCAAGTGGTTGGTCAAAATCCGGCTTCGATTTAATTGGACGCATAGGAGGAAAAACATGGCTAGTCCAATTCTGGTCACGGGCGCGGCGGGACGCGTCGGTGGGGTAGGGCGCACGATCACCGAACAGCTGCTGAAGCAAGGCAAAGCGGTGCGTGCGATGGTGCGAAACGAAGACCAACGCGCGCAGGCATTGCGCGACATGGGTGCGGAGGTCGTGATCGGGGATCTGTTGGATCTCGGTTCGATGCATAGGGTGATTGCCGGGTGCGAGACGATGTACTTCGGCATGTCGGTTTCGGATGCCTATTTGGCAGCGACGGTTAATACGGCGGCGGTGGCGAAGCATCACGGCGTGAAGGCATTCATCAATATGTCGCAGATGACGCTCTCACAGATGAGCATTACCGAGACTACCCCGAGCCCGCAGCACAAGCTGCAATGGCTTGCCGAGCAAGCGCTGAACTGGTCCGGTCTGCCGGTCGTGCACGTGCGGCCGACAGTGTTTCTCGAAGGCTTCCTGCTGATTGTCACTAAGGATTCGGTCCGGGAATCAAATCAGATCAGACTACCGTTCGGCGAGGGCAAGACTTCGCCCGTCGCAGCGGAAGACGTTGCGCGCGTGGTTGCAACGCTGCTCCAAAACCCGCAGCCGCACATCGGCAAGATTTATCACCTAACTGGTCCGCAGTCCGAGAACATGCATTTCTATGCACAGGAGTATTCGAAGGCGCTTGGCCGCACGATCACCTTTCAGGACATTCCGGTCGAGCCGTGGCGGGACGGGTTGCTCAAGCGCGGCTTGCCGGTTCACCTGGCGAACCACCTCGCGACAATGGCCGATCTGCACCGCGCGGGACGGTTCGACCGAATGTCGGACGACGTGCTCACGTTAACGGGGCAACGGCCGCTGAGCGTGCAGGAGTTCGTCAGGAAAAATGCGGCGACATTCACCGCATCAAAAGCAGCCTGAGAAACCGGTAGAAACCGGGGACAGACGGGACTGACCCCAATTTCTAGCGCGGCAAAATTAGGTGAACGTCCCATCTATCCCCACATTCTTTCACAAGCCTGGTTTTGGCTTGAGTGGGGAGGTACGCGCGGTTCAACGCTTCTGGTACGGGTGGAAGATGTAGTCCTTCGCCTTCACGGCCGTATGGCACGCGTGTCCGCAGTCTGACAGGCTTTTGGGATCGGCCGTGAACTTGTCCGATGCGGCTTCGTAGTTGAACACCGCGTATCCCCACCCGCCGCTTTTCGGAAATTTCTTGCTGTCCTTTTCGATGACGAAAGCCTCCATAAAAACGTCGGGCACATCCACGACGAAGGGGGCTTCCGTGCTCTTCTTCTGCTTCCACTGTAGCTTCGCGATCCTGGAGCCATCGGGGAAAGGCTGTCCGTTGCCGGGAATGCCGGCCTGGTACGCCTTGATCATCGTTGGATTGGCGACGATGACCTTGAGCCTTTCGTCTGTGTGGGCGGAAGAGACTACCGCCCAGTCCTCGTATCCCCTGAAGTCGGAGAACGCGATTCCGCTCGGCGATTTCAGCAAGTACTTGTCATTGTCTTGGCCTAGCGCGTAAACGGCCGCGGCGCCGAGGACGGTGAGCACTGCCGTCGCTATCGCAATCGTGAGCTTGTTTTTGCTCTTCATGGCTGATCCTTGTCTTATCCAGGATTTCCATTTTGGCTCCTGGACCGGCACAGCATATCACGCCCCCAATTCTTAATCGTCGGAAGCGCGGTTTTTTCTCCGGACGGGTGGCCCTCGATAAGAGCAAAGGCCACCCACCGACAGTCCAGTGGGACCCGAGAAGGTGGATCTTCTGTCCTGGTGTTTCACGTTGCTCGATTCTGAGTACCAGGCATATTCCCCAGGCCCACGTCTCCGGCCCGCTTACTAACTTGATCGCGGGCCAGCGTCGGCCTCACCATCCAGCACGTGTAGCAGGACTTCGGGTCAAAAGCACCCCGCTCACGACCATGCCCCACACCAAACCGATGGCGGGCGAGACGAAGCGCGAATAGACGCCGTCCGGTGCCCAGAATCCGCCGCTCACCCAGGTGGTGCCGCCTAGCAAGACGAGCACGACGGCAGCGACCCCGGCCGCGAAGAGCGTGTTCGAGATCTGCCCGGCTCGCCAGAGACCAAACGCCGCGGCCATGATAAGCATCGCGCGCGGGAACGAAGTCAACACGAAGCATGCCCATACGATGTCGTTCAGGCCCGATGTGAGCATCTGATTTCCCGAGCCGGCGATGGAGTACGCGAGGGCTGCGACCACCGCGATGAGCAAGAGGAAAAGCGCGCCGAGGGCGGCACTGGAGGCGGTGGCTGCCGCGCCCCAACCGTCTTGTCCCGCATCCGCCAGGGTGGTCCTGAGCGCCCCCGCGAACCACATGAGATTGAGGACAGCCAAGCCGTAAAACACGGCAGCGATCAGAATCCGCATGCGATCGCCGTCGTAGAAGGTTGCCAGTGCGTCCGCCGATGCGCCGACCTGCGGTTGATGGCCGTAGACGATGTACGCAAGTATGAAGCAGAGGACGGACTGGATGCCGGCTGTCCGCCACAAGCGTTCCCAAAACGCGGGGGTTGTGTAGACGCTGGCGGACGAGGTCGTGCCAGTGGATGCGCTCATGAGGATCTCCTTTCGAACTGAATCGGATGCGACGCGAGGCATTACAACAGAACAGAATATACGCGGTTTTCGTCCAATGAGCGCTGCGATGTCGACTTGTCGGAATTGGAAGCTATGTCCATGCTTGCTGGCCCTCGATTGAGGGCGTGTGACGGGCAAACCGGAGGGAGCTCTCAAGTTAGCGTTTATGGGGCGCACCCCAAGGACTTGCCCCGTCTTCGGAGACGGGGCGAGCCGCGTCTCTACGTGAAATCAGATGTCCTTCAGGGGCTTGAGCAATATCGACCTTCGAACAGCCGGTTAGGACCGGGCAACGTGTTCAGGCTCCTCCGTCAGATCCGTGGTCTCTAATTGCTTCCGAAGTTTCTTGACCAGTTCGTGAACCGACTCGATCTTTTCGGCCGCTGCCGCCGGCAGGCCTGGGGTTTCGAGCGCCAGTTCACTCGACAGCAGCAGCGCCGTAATCGTGCCATTCAGTTCGCTTCGCAGCCTGCCGACCGCCGCTTGCCGTGCCCTAATCTCCTCGCGCTGGCGGCGCTGCAAAGCCGCCCGCACCTCCCGCACCAGACGCTCCATGCCACTGATCGCCAGATTGACCGGCACCAGAATGGACGTGCCGAGATGCTCGAGCGTGTTCTCGGCTTCATGGGGCTCGGTTTCGACCAAGTACTGATCGAGTACCACTGCCAGGCAGCCTTCCGCCCGCAAAAGTGTGGCTGCCCGAGCCAGACTCTCCGCCACCACGATCCCCTCGCCTGTCGCCTCATGGAGAGCCGCGGCGCACTCGGGTGCCCGCTCGCTCGGCGTCACAAGAAGGATCATGCTGAATCCCTTCGCAACTTCCGGGCCAATTGTCTTACCCTGAAAATAAATGAGTTATGCGCTCGGCCTTCCGCTTAATCTCCCGTTCCGACACCAGCGCTTGGCCCGACCGTCCAGTTTTGGGACTCGTACTCTTTCAACTTGCGATACAGTGTCGTCTTTCCAATGCCCAGCAGTCGCGCCGCCAGCATCTTGTCTCCGTTCACCTGCGTGAGCGCGTTCAAGATCGTCTGTTTCTCCAGTTCCGCCATCGGCACGATGCCATTGCTCGGCTGGCTCATCCCCATCAAGTTGACGGGGGCTCCGTAGATCTTGGTAGGAAGATCGCGAATCTGAATTTCGTTCGCGCTGCTGATCGCACATGCCCGCTCCAGCGAGTTCTCCAGTTCGCGCACATTGCCTGGCCAGTCGTAATTCAGCAGCGCCTTGAGCGCTTCGTCCGAGATCGTCTTTTCGCTGCCGGCGTCGCGTCCGATCCGCTCCAGAATGTGCGCCACCAGCAGCGGGATGTCCTGCCTCCGGTCGCGCAACGCGGGAATCCGCAGCGTCAGCACGTTCAGCCGGAAAAAAAGATCGCGGCGGAACGTGCCTTCGGTCACGCCTCGTTCCAGGTCGCGATTGGTCGCAGCCAGAATCCGCACGTTGATGGGCACGCGCTTCACGCTTCCCACCGGACGAATTTCCTTCTCCTGAATCGCCCGCAACAGCTTCGCCTGCAAGTCGACCGGCAGCTCGCCAATCTCATCCAGAAATACCGTGCCGCCTTCGGCGATCGCCAGCAGTCCGTCCTTCGGATTCGTCGCCCCCGTAAAGGCGCCGCGCACGTGGCCGAACAGTTCGCTTTCGATCAGCGTCGGCACGAGCGACCCGCAGTCGACCGGAATGAACGGCTTGTTGCGGAAAATGCCGGCGAAATGGATCGACTTCGCGACTAACTCCTTGCCCGTGCCGCTTTCGCCCAGAATCAGCACCGGATGCACGCTCTGTCCCGCCTTCGCGATGATGCGGTAGAGCTTTTCCATATCTGGCGCGCGCCCGATAATATTGCCGAACCCCTGCCGCGATTTGATGGTTTCCCGCAGCACGCGGTTCTCCGTCTTCAGCCGCAGATGGCCAGCCACCCGCTCCAGCAGCAGACGCAGTTCTTCCATGCTGAAAGGTTTGGTGACGTAGTCATACGCGCCATCTTTCATCGCCTGCACCGCCGACTTCACCGTGCCATAACCGGTCACGACGATCACCAGCGCGTCGGCGCGATGCTTCTTGATCGCATGTAGAGCTTCCAGGCCCCCCGCGCCCGGCAGCCGCAAGTCCAGCAGTACGGCGTCGGTGCTCGAGCTGTCGAGTAACCGATAGGCTTGTTCGGCGGACTCCGCCACCTGCGTGTTGAATCCGAGCGACTGCGCCACCTCGCGGCAGGCCTCGCGGATGGTACGGTCGTCGTCCACGATCAGAAGGTTCAAGAAATTCGCTCCCTCGATTTGCGGAGGATGGCTAGAGCTGTGGCTGTGGCTATGGCTATTGCTGAGCACGGCGGCGGTCGATGCATTGAACATGGTGAATCTCCCTGGCGGTAAAACTAATGTTTTGTATCAGTGCGTCGCTTTAGCGATGCCGTAACTTCTTCGAAATCACCCACCCCTTTCGAGCTGGATTGACAGCTTCACGATTGCAGAACTTCAATCACACGTTCGATCAGAGCCTTCCCAGAAAATGGCTTGCGAACCAGTTCGACCGCACCCGGTGCAAAACCCCCAGCCAGTTCGACCGGTGCATGTTCGTAGCCGGAAATCAGCAGGACCTTCAGACCCGGCTTCTGCCCGAGCAATGTTTCCGCGAGTTCCCGCCCATTCATCCCCGGCATCATGATGTCGGCGATCAGCAGATCGACTGTGGCGGAATGCTCCGCGAATAATTTCAACGCTTCCTTCCCGCTGTGCGCCGCGAGAGTCCGGTAACCGGCATCCAGCAGGAAACGCTGCACGGATTTGCGCGCCGCGGCATGGTCGTCCACCAGCAAAATCGTTTTGTGGCTGCTTTCAAGAGCGGGTTCGCCCGCGCGCAGCGGCGCCACCGGCGGGCTCGCCTTATTTGCAGACGCAGCGATCGCAGACTGCATGACTGAAGCCTCGATCGCCGGAAGAAACACTTCGATGCAGGTGCCCTGTCCCGGTTCGCTCTCAATCTCGATCATCCCGCCCGATTCGCTGACGATGCGCTGCACCGTCGCCAGGCCCAGGCCCGTGCCCTCTCCCGGCTTCTTGGTGGTGAAGAAAGGCTCGAACAGCCGCGCGCGCGTCTCGCCATCCATCCCGCAGCCGTTGTCTTTTACCACGAGCGAGAAAGCGCGCCGGACACTCCCGGGCGCAGCTTTACTAGAAACGTCACCAGAAACTCCACCAGGAAATTCGCTGGGAAAGTTCGCCCCGGAAAACTCCCCAGCCCGGGTGCTCAACGTAATTTTCCCGCCGTGCGGCATCGCATCGCGCGCGTTCAGCACCAGGTTTAACAGGATCTGCCGCAACTGCGCCGGATCGGCGAGCACCAATCCCACGCCGGAGTCGAGCAGTATCAACAGTTCAATCTGCTCGCCAATCAGTCGCTGCAACAGATTTTTCGTGGAAGCCACAATTTCGTTGATCAGGATCGGGCGCGGCTCCGCCGCCTGCTTGCGAGCGATTGCCAAGAGCTGATGCGTCAACGCCGCGCCTTGCTCGCCCGCCATGCGGACTTCTTCCACGTGCTGGCACAGCTCGCTCCGGCCGAATCCACCGCTTGCCCCTCCGCTGTTCTCCAAGCCAGCGCTCAACAAGTCGCAGTACAGCAAGATGCCAGTCAGGAGGTTGTTGAAGTCGTGCGCGATTCCTCCCGCCAGCCGTCCGATGACTTCCATCTTCTCGGCTTCGCGCAGATGTTCTTCCACCCGCCTGCGCTCGGTCGCGTCCGCGAGCATCGCGATCAGGAAGGCAGGCTCGCGTCGCGCGTCGCGCCCGAGCGATACCGTCAGATGGCCCCAGAGCTCGGAACCGTCTTTGCGCCGGTAACGCTTTTCGATTTCGAACGAGCCGCGCTCGCCCCGCAGCAACTCGCCCAGCAAGCGTTCATCTGGCGAAAAATTGTCGGGATAAATGTCGCGGCCACGCTCGCGGCCAATTTCACAACCGATTTCATGACGATGTTCCGGATAGAGTTCGCCCGCGTGTGTGCCAGCCAGTTCCTGTTGGCTGTAGCCAAGCATTCCACTGAGCGCGGGATTCGCTTCGAGAATCCGGCCATCGAGCTGGCAAATCCCAATCCCAATCGCGGCCCCTTCAAACATCGCCCGGAAGCGCAGATCGCGCTTGTAATCGCTTGCCGCCGGAAATTGGGTCACGACATTCATACCGATACCGTTCCTGCCCGAGCTGGGAAAAAATGCGCTCAACCTTTTCCCCGAATGAACCGCGCTAACCTGATTGGGGAAGAGTGTAATGCGAAACGCCATCGCCCCTAAGTGCGGGTCATCACATCAATTTGTGATGAATCCGGTGATGATTCAGAAGGAATTAGGAGAGATGATTCGGAAGAAACAAGACACAGAGATGGCGCCGCAGCAGCGGGAATGCCAATACGGGCGACGACAGCCGCGCCAATTCGGAACCCCTCTGGAACCGAGGGTGGGTCCCCAATTGTCTTGACAATTTAAGTCAATATATATAGAGTTACACAATGGGTCGCACAGTTCGATTGTCGTCTCAGACCAGAGCCCTCTTGTCCGCGTTCCTGGAGCGCGCCAGCCAATGGCGGTACGGATACGACCTGAGTCGAGAAACTGATCTGAAAGCCGGAACTCTGTACCCCATCCTCATGCGCCTCAGTGATGCCGGTTGGCTGGAGGCGCAGTGGGAAGAACCGACCTCACCTGGCCGGCCTCCGCGGCATCTGTATCGCCTCACGCAGGACGGCCGAGCGGGGGCTCGTGCAGCAGCAAAAGACGCGCCCGCGCGCACACGTTCAACACGTCCCCTCTACAACCAGGTCTGACTACGTGCCGAGATCCTTCTTCACGCCGATACGCATGAAAGCTCAGTTGCTATTGATGCGGGCCACGAATGCGCTTCCGTGGGAACAGCGAGAGTGGGGACGTGCGGTGATCTCGGAAGTCAACGAAATCAGTGGCTTTTGGCCCTGCTTGGAATGGATCGTAGGAGGAATAACCGCGATGTCGAAAGCAGCCCTACACAACATATTGACAGGTGCCTGGCGTAAACATCCTGGCCAGGAACCCCCATATGCAACTGCAGCAGGGATCGGTTTCATCCTGCTGCTGGTGCCTTTCTATTTCGTTTCCGCATCCTTGCTCAACCAGTGGGGAATCACGTGGTTTTTTGCGCCGATAGAGCATTGGCTCTCACGCCCCGGACAGGCTGCGGCCTTCAACATCATCTCGCCCGTCGTACTGCTCGGAACTCTACTTTGCTCTGTCCTATTGAACCTGGCGGCTCTGGTAAGCGTGGGCCGGGAGGAAGAGGCGAGCGGGACGGTGAGGGTGGTTAAGCTGAGGGTAAGGTCCTGGAACCTGGCTGCGATTGGACTCAGCCTCTTGCTCACGGGACTCCTGGTAGGGTACGCGTTCGTGGAGAACTTCGGAACCCGGGTCCGCCTCTGACGAGGCCGAACCTCTGCGGGGGTTCAGAAACCAAGAATTTCTCACTCGATAGTCCCGAAATCTTGCCAAGCCCCCAAAACGCCATTTCCCTCGCATTCCCGTGACCGGACTCTAAAGAATTTCGATTTCATTCTTCCTTAATATTGCAGTCATAGTACCGAAATATCTCCCGCCTAATGTTCTTGCAGTCTCTCGCCACGCGACAGGCCTACGCCCTGCGCCGGGCAATTCGAAGAAACGGAGAACTCCGCATGTTTGAACAGCAGCAACCCTTTGCCAACCTCAGACGCATGATCGTGTCTTTACTGACGATGACTCTTGCCCTCGGACCAAGCGTTACTCCCGCTTTCGCCTCTTCCGCCAAACCGCTAAGCAAACAAGCAGCGAGCGCCACCGCGACTCCAATTCAGCATCTGGTGGTGATCTTCCAGGAGAACGTTTCTTTCGATCATTACTTCGGAACCTATCCAAACGCGCTGAATCCGAAGGGGGAACCAAAGTTCAAAGCCTCCGCCAATACGCCAACCGTCAACGGGCTGACGAACGCGCTTCTCAACAACAACCCCAATCTGAATCCTGCGAATGGTGCGGGTGCCTCGAACCCGTTCCGCCTGGATCGCTCCCAAGCGGTGACGCCCGACCAGGACCACAACTACATGGCCGAACAACAGGCGTTCGATGCCGGACTGATGGATTTGTTTCCGTTGTATGCCAGCTCGGGAGGCAATGAAGTGATGGGCTACTTTGACGGCAACACCGTCACGGGCCTGTGGAATTACGCCCAGTCCTTTGCGATGAGTGACAATTCTTACGGAACGACGTTCGGACCATCTACACCGGGCTTGCTAAATCTGGTTTCCGGCCAGACCAACGGTGTGACCGCGACTCTGAACGGGACAAGTAATGAAGTGAGCGGCGGCAGCGACGGTTCTCTAACCGTGATCGGCGATCCTGATCCGATTGGCGATGTCTGCTCGAACCCCACCCGCAACCAGGTGACCATGGGAAGTAAGAACATCGGCGATCTGTTGAGCGCCGCAGGCGTAACGTGGGGATCGTTCATGGGCGGCTTCAACCTGAGCGTCGTGAATCCCAACGGCACGACTGGCTGCCATCGCAGCTCGGTCAATGTGGTGGATGGCGTCGCCACCACGGACTACATTCCGCACCATTCGTTCTTTAACTATTACACTTCCACGTCCAATCCGAACCACACGCCGCCCGCTTCGATTGCCGAAATCGGAAATTCCGGTCAGGCCAACCACCAGTACGACCTGCAGGATTTCTTCACCACCGCTGCCGCTGGCAATCTGCCGGCTGTGAGCTTCCTCAAGGCGCAAGCCTATCAGGACGGCCACGCTGGATACTCCGACCCGCTGGACGAGCAGACTTTCCTGGTGAACACGGTTAACTTCCTGGAAACCTTGCCCACCTGGAGCAGCACGGCAGTGGTGATCATGTATGACGATTCCGACGGATGGTACGACCATCAAATCGGACCGATCGTCAATACCTCGACGGGTACGGCAGACGCTCTGACCGGACCCGGATCCTGCGGCACGGCAGCTACCGCGTTGCCCGGCGTCAACCCGGCGAACACGCATGCTCTAGGCCGTTGCGGCTACGGCGCAAGACAGCCTCTGCTGGTCGTTTCCCCTTGGGCGCGGCAGAACTTCGTGGACCACAGCGTGACCGACCAGACTTCGATTACCCGGTTCGTCGAAGACAACTGGCTCGGCGGACAACGCATTGGCCAGGGTTCTTTCGATGCGCTCGCCAACTCCATCACCCAGATGTTTAACTTCAGCAAGATCAGACACGACGGAACGCTGTTCTTGAATCCGGACACCGGAGAAAAAGAATAGCGGTAAAATTAGCTTAAGATCTGGCCGTGGCGGGCATGCGAAAGGAAGTTGTTCGCATGCCCGTTGCTTTTGCGGGAGGGGCGTCCGATCATCCGTAAAGACTCGGCTTACCGCGTCTCCCGCCGGCACAACAGGCTATATCAAGAGGGTGACAAGACCCGTGGCCACGAGTGCGGCCGCCCAGATCAAGTCGAAGTTGAGCCATGCCTTCCGCAGAAGCGCGAGGCCCAGCTTTCGATAGACCACCCAGGCGAACAGCCCAGTGACGGCAAGATAAGCAATGGTGTGGACCCCAGTGGCGAGCATCCCTGCGAGTGGGCCGGCCGGAGCCATGTGACTGTGGCCTGCCATTTGGCCCTGTGCTTCAACCGTGTTGCTACGCAGCAGAAGCGGCACTACCATCAGGCCTGCGCCGTGCGCCGAGGCCGTAAGAAACGACCAGACGGTCAAATCTCGAAAGCCGACCTGCATACGGACCCAACGCGGGTGCTGATGCCGCACCAGGGAATAGATTCCAAGCCCAATCAGGATTGCAGCGACGGAATAGCGGATGGCGGCGAGCGGCAGTGTCATGCCGAGCACCGCGGCAGTCAGCACCACGCTGCCGATGGCCAGCGCGTGGCCGATTGCAATGGGGATAAGGGACCTTACTACTGCGCTCCCCTTTTGCTCTTGCATCCCCAACGCCACCGCGAAGAGCCACCCCATCCCAGGATTTATTCCGTGGTAAGCGCCGAGGAGCAGCATCATCCACAGCGCCGTCGAAGTCAGCCCCGCATGCGTCATTGCGTGTCCGAATAGCAATAGGAGTCCGACGAAGCGTCGCCCCCTTCCAGCCGCACCTGATGTGCGCGCAACTCGTCGAACTCGACAAAGAATTTCTCATCGAGTTTCATTCCGCCCTTGGCATTCGTATCGATCTTCACCATCCAACTCTTTACACCATCAGGATAGAACTGATCGTCCCATGGAGAGTAGAGCGAGTTGGTAAAGTAGACGCGCTTACCATCGCGGCTGATTTCGACCATCTGTGGACCGCCGTTGAGAGCCTCTGTGGACTTCTTCGGATGAGCCGCCCGCCGCACGATGCCGCCAAGGTGGATTGAGCCGGTCTTCTTCGGGCTAGCGGGATCGGAGACATCGTACTGGATGAACTCACCTGTCCCCCAGCAAGAAACATAAAGGAAGCGGTCGTCGAGTGAGAGGTTGATGTCGGACACCAACGGTGGAACTGCCTTGAAGCCCTTCAGTAGTGGTGGCAGAGTTTCCGGATCAGCCGGCTCAGCGGGAATTTCAATTACCTTGCGAACCGCCCATTTTCCGGTCTTCCCGCCGTTCTCGCGAGACCACATCCAAATCGAGGACGAAAGGTCTTTGAGGGAGATGACGACGCCCACGAATCCGAAAGTCTTGTTGGGATCGTGGGCAGGACGAAGCTCCAGCACCATCTGTTGCTCCGCGCCCAGGTCAAGTTCCTGCAGGTGGCGACGCTTATCCAGGTCCCAGATATGCAGCTTGTGGCCATACTTTCCCGCAAGCAGCAATTCCGGGTTAAGGCCGTCCTTCACCATATTTGGCGTTCCCCACTCGGAGGTGATCATGGTGTCGTGTCCGAGGTGCCACCAGAAGTCGTATGCCAGATTCTGCGGCCCGCGCTCCGTCTCCCACGGGCCCTTCAGCTCAAACGTGTTCGCATCCATCAGGAAGATGCCGCCAGGACCATCGCCGCTGGCCGAACCGAGCGCGCTGCCGTAGATGCCGTCCGGGCCACAATGAATGGTGTGCGGCGATGTGTAGCCGGTCTTCTTAATGAACTCGTCAGGCTCGATCACCTTCACGATCTTGGGATGGTGAGGGTCCGCTTTCGTATCCAGGATGTGAACCCGCGACGATCCGATGCCCGGTACGATCAGGTAACGACGCTCCATATGCGGATGCGGGTTCTGCGGGCAGAGGCACGCGCTGCACGCGTTCCAACCGAAGTGATGCAACTCGTTATCGTCGTGGGGAAAATCCACTTGGCCGACGAACTGGCCATAAGTGGAGGAACGCGGATCGACGTCGATAACGCCCATGGCGTCGCGCTTCCCATGCTTGCCGACGTTTAGCAAAGAGACGTAGGCGACGCGTTCCGGCGCGGCTTGCATTGCCATGCGCGGCGAAGGATAAAAGGTTGGATCCGGCATTAAGGACATATTGTTCTCCTCTGGCAAAGAGTCACAGCGAAGGATTGACTCAGCTAGGTTCCACCGTGTGAAGAAATCACGAGCCGATACAAACAAGCCACCAGAAACGATTCCAGGGGAACTAGGGAAAGGCTGCGGTAGCAACGCTGACCAGGATCCCACCCTCCTCTGCAGCCGAAAGCCCGCGCACCCCGGCTTGGGTTATTGTAAGCGTAAATCGTCCGCATACAACTGGACTACCGCTCCCCCAGCTTTGTTTCCAGTCGTTTATAGCGCAAGCCATCATAAGCGCTGGCTTAAGCGAAAATTACTTCGGCTGTACCCGCACAGGCGTTATTCGTTTGAGCTAGCGCATCTCAAACGAATTGGGCGTATACACGATTACACCGGCACGAGGCTAGTTGCTGCGTCCGGATTCCTTCTTCAGGCTATCCAGCAATTCGGGCGCGATCCATTTCTTAGAGTTCTGAGCCTTGTGGACTACTCCCCAGGCTTGGTCGTAGCGCCGGCCGTTGGTGTAGAGTGCGAGCAGCGGATTGTAGGGATCGCACGAGCATGGGTCGGCGGTCGCGCCGAGGTCAATGGATTTCTCATAATCCGCGATGGCGGCATCATTCGTCTTCTGTTTTTGGTTTGGGTCTTTTTGGTTCGGGTCTTTTTGGTGTGAGCCCCCGCGGGTGCAGTACGCGTCGGCCAGGCGCGACTTGCCCAGCGGATTCAGCGCCATCTCTTGCGTGTAGTCGCTGATCGCCTGGTCGAGTTCGCCGGTCGTCTCATGGATCAAGCCGAGTCGGTCCCACGCCAGATACAGCCGGCCGTCCCTCTCGATGGCCTTTTTGAAATCGGCGGTTGCCGGATCGAACCAGGCCTTCCGGTCGGCTTCACTGCCCATCAACCGGCCGTCCACCACGGCATCCAGGTTGGCCCGGTCGTAATAGGTTGCCCCGCGGGTGTAATAAGCCTCGGCGGTGGGATTCAGCGCTATGGACTGTTCATGATCTGTGATGGCAAGGCCGAACAAGCGATTGTATTCATCAGTGGAGATCAGCTTGAAAGCGCGGCTATAGCGGGCTTTTTCCGAATAGGCGCTGCCTCGCTTGGCATATGCCTCTGCCCGGTGGGAGTTATCGCTCGCGCTCTCGATAGCTTTTGTGGCACTGTCGATGTCGCGATCATAGCTGCTCAGATACCACACCCTGGCGATGCGGTTGCAGCCCGCGAGAAATAAGAGGGCGGAAGCGAGCGTCGCTATTTTTAACGACAGCCTCGCTATTTTTAAAGATGTTTTCATCGGTTCCATACCTCGATATGAAGAACCTCGCAGACATTCCCGCGGACGATCGCGATAGTACGAGAATCGGCATGGATGTTGACCTTCATCATGGCTTGACCGGACCGAGTTTTTGTACCACTGCGAATGAGAGAGTTTACATCGCAGTACGCGCCATCTGCGAGTCAACAAATGACGGTCCTGGCAGGAGCATGTTGAGCCAGAACGCTCGTTCTCATGAAGAGGCAAGTTGGGGCGAGATAGGTTCTGGATTGTCCGTTACTCGGAAGCTATCGCGGATGCAAACACCCATCGGTTACAGGCGGTCAGATGTGGCGACTGCCAAACGGGGCTCCGGGGAGTGGCGGCCACTTCAATGCAAGCAGCTTAAAGTTAGCGCCTATGGGGCAAGTCCCAGGGCAAGCCCCCCGTCTCTACAGACGACCGCATGCTATACTTTTTAAGCACTTTCCTGTCACATCAGTAGACGGAGGACAGTATCGACAAACGTTTTATCCGCATGAACGAGCGCATCCGGGCGCGAGAAATTCGCGTCATCGGTGACGAAGGGGAACAGATTGGCGTCATGCCTCCCTTCGAGGCGCTCAAGATGGCCCGCGAAAGAAACCTCGACCTGGTGGAAATTTCCCCAACCGCGCAACCTCCGGTTTGCCGCATCATGGACTATGGGAAGTTCCTGTACCAGAACGAAAAGCGCGAGCGCGAAGCAAAGAAAAAGCAGAAGACCATCACGGTCAAAGAAGTGAAGTTTCGTATCAACGTGGACGATCACGACTACGAAACCAAAAAGAATCACGTATTGCGCTTCCTCGACGAAGGCGACAAGGTGAAAGCGACCATCTTCTTCCGCGGACGCGAAATGACGCGGCAAAGCCTGGGCCGCCAGATTCTGGAGCGTCTGATTAAGGACGTTGACCAGAAGGGTTTGGTGGAGTTCCGTCCGCGGCAGGAAGGCAACACGCTGCATCTGATTCTGGCGCCGAAGAAGAATGAAGGCGGAGCGAAGGAAAAACCGGCTTCTCCGAAACCCGCACCACCTCCAGCGTCGCGAGGCGGCGCGCAGACAGCGTAAAATCAGCATTTAGCACTTAGCCTTTAGCATTTCGCCCACAGGGGCAGTGCGCTAGGTTTGCCTAAATGCTAATTGCTAATAGCTGAGGTTCTATGCCAAAACTGAAAACACACAAGGGCGCTGCCAAGCGCTTCAAGAAGACGGGTACGGGAAAGATCAAGCGTCACAAGGCGGGATTGCGTCACATCCTGTCATCCAAGGCGAAGAAGCGCAAGAAACAACTGGGCCAAGCGACTTTGGTGAGTGACGGCGATTACAAAAAAGCGGCGCGAATGATCCCGTACATGTGATCGAGCGGCGGGCGGCCCGCGCCCGTCCTTAACGAGTAGAGCGACAAGGAAAGAAATACAAAGTCTGCGGAAGTATCACCCCCGCAGCAGCGCGTGAAGAGGTCGGGCTTCAGAAATCCCTTTGGGTAGAAGCCTCCTTACCTCCAGCCGTCAGACGAACTAAAAAAGGAGAGCACCATGCCTCGTGTAAAACGCGGAACCAAACGCCGCGCCAAGCGCAAAAAGATTCTTGAACGCGCCAGTGGATATTTCCTA
>Ga0210406_10002406_pt1 | contig 21414 bp, 18 predicted proteins | sample IncBWC30MmetaG_FD_155454 | JGI IMG/M metagenome (GOLD analysis project Ga0210406, IMG submission 155454) | Forest soil microbial communities from Barre Woods Harvard Forest LTER site, Petersham, Massachusetts, United States - Inc-BW-C-30-M | ecosystem: Environmental > Terrestrial > Soil >... | reverse complement strand
GCGATGAACATCGCGGCGGCAATCGCGCCGCGTCCAAGGCGAGCATGAAGGCTAACATTAAGGCGAACATTCACGTGGCGGCTCCCAGGCTCAGCACCAGGAAATAGCCGCCGAGCAGCGCGATCACCACGCCGAGGCCCTGGATCAATCGTTCTCCGGCAGGCCAGCGCGTCAGCGTGCCGATCGCGATTCCGCATAAATGAAGCAATCCTGTCGCGACCACAAAGCCGACGCCATAGGCCAAGGGATCGGCGGACCCCGGAAGCTCGGCCCCATGGGCGTGACCGTGAAAGATCGCAAACACCGCCACGACGACAGCGGCGGCTGCAAACGGCAGACGCAGGCGCATCGCAACGGCCGCACCGAGAATGACGGCCGAGAGTGCGATCGCCAGCTCCGGCATCGGCAATGCAATGTGCAGGATGCCGAGGACACCGCCGAACGCCATCACAAGCGGAAACGTGACCGGCAGAACCCAGATCGCGGGCGGCCCGAGCTGTGCGCCCCATATTCCGACCGCGACCATCGCAATCAGATGGTCAATTCCGGTCAGCGGATGCAGCAGCCCGCTGACCAGTCCGCCGCTCATGCCCGCCTGCTCATGCGCGAACGCGGGTTGCGTCACGAGGAGAGCTGCCATCGCGACCGAAAAATGAGAGAACTTGCGCTGTGACATTTTTCGACCGTTTGCCGTCATGTCGCGGCGAGCACGCGCAGGAGACGGCCGAAGAACCAGAACATGGACACCGAGCCGATCGCGTAAGCCGGAAGGGCATCGCCCCAGCGCGGCAGCACCGCGTCGAGGCGCCGATGCGCCCAGATCAGGGCAAGCACCAGCAGCACGAAAGCGAGCTGCCCGATCTCAACGCCGATGTTGAAAAGGAAGAGAGCGGCCGGCAACAGGCGGCGCTCGAGCCCGAGCCCCGCCAAGGCGCTCGCAAAGCCGATGCCGTGAACCAGGCCGAAGGTGAATGCGACGGCCCAGGGATAGCGGGCGGTCAGCCCGGCCTCGCCGCGCTGCTGTTTCACGATTTCAACGCCGACGAACACGATGCTCAGCGCGATGCAGGCGTTGAGCGGCCGTTCCGGCACGCCAATCAGGCCGAAGGCGGCGGCCGCGAGCGAAGCGCTGTGTCCGATCGTAAAGGCGGTAATCGTCTTCACCAGCCGCCACCCGCCGCCCACGATCCAGATCAATCCCAGCACGAACAAGAGATGGTCGGCGCCCAGCAGAATATGATCGATGCCATAGTTCACATAGGTTCTGGCCAGTTCGATCCAGGTCTGCAGTGTCGGCGCGCCCGTGCCGAGCAGCGAGACGACCGGGTTCGCGGTCGAGATTGTGTAGCTGCGCGGCTCGCCCGTGATCGGGATGACCTTGATCAGCACGGCCGACATGTCGGCGCCGAGATTGGTGATCGTGATCGGGCCGACCAGTCCCTTCTCGCCGCAATTCATCTCCGGCAGCCGAAGGAAGCAGTGCGGCGGCACGCGCAGGTCGACGCGCCAGGCTCCGATCGAGGGCTCCATGGTCCAGCGACCGACGAATGCGCCGGGCCGCACCTCACGGAATTCCAGCACGCCGAGCGTGGCTTCATGTGCCGCAAGCCTGTGCGGCAGGATGAGCACGGCGAGAAGGAGCAGCGTTGAGCGCAGACGTCGGAAGCTGATCACGGCTCGTACTGCACCTTGTAATTGGCCTTGAGACGGCTCACCGCCTCCCAGGCCTGCTTGCGCGTTTCTTCGGTGTGCCAGATCCTGGCGGTCTCGTCGTGGACGTCTTCGAACCTTGCGAGCGAGCCCGGCTGTCGCTGGTCGAGGCGGACGACGTGCCAGCCCTCCTTCGATTGCAGGACGCCCCATTGTCCCTGCGGCATCGCCAGCAGCCGGTCGCGGAAGCTTTCGCCGAATGATGCAGCGAGACTCGCCACCGGACGCCCGAGAATCGCGCGCGTCTTATTTCGCAGTTCCTCAGACTCGCGCTCGCCCGCGATGTCTTCGAGCTGCCGCTGCGCGGTTGCCTGATCGGTCGGCGGCGTCAGGTAGAAGCCGACCCGCTCCTGTTCGTCGAACCGCTCATGATTGCTCGCAAACCACGCGCGGAGCTGCTCCTCCGTCGGCTCCGGGACGCGAACCTGGTCGAAAATCAAAAGCTGCAATTTGAAGGCGACGCGGTCGCGGATCATGTCGTCGCCGCGATCGACGCCGAGCGCCTTGCCCTCGCGGTAAAGGATCTCGCTTGCGATCCAGCTCTCGATCATCTTCTGAAGTTCGGCATCGGACGGCACGCGCGACCTGTCCTCGTCGAAATTGTCGATGAAGGACTGGCGCATCGCCTTCGTCACGGTGATCACCTTGTCGTCCCTCACAGGCGGACGCAAAGTGGCGTCGATGCCGAAGATCACCGCTCCGAGCAGAGCAAAATGCAGAAGCGGCTCGCGCTTGAGAAAGCGCATGGCGGCCGACGGCGTGAAGCGGGACGGCCGCTTTGTCGAATCTGATGCATCTGTGGCGCGAGACTGAGCGCAAGACGGAGGATGAGCGGCAGATGACGTCCCGAAGCTTTGCGTCGCGTCTGTGGTCGCTGGCATTGACATATAAAATTCACAAAACTCTCATCGCACGATGAACGGCAGGTCGCGGCGCGCAGGCTTATGCAACGCTGCGCGCGGTCTGTCACTCGGCAATCGCGCTCATCATAAAAAATTTTTCGAAACGTGAAATTCAGTCGTCCGCATTTTTGTTCGGCGGAGCACGCTGCAAAATAAAACCTTCACGGAACTGTCTCCGAGTTCTGATTTTGTCGGGCCATGGAAAAATCGACGCATTGCACATGCGGCCGCGCATTTTCTGTTGCTTGTACAATCCTGAGGGGCGACGACATGGTTCCGTCTACGAAAAAAATTCTGCTGACTGCGGCTTCGGTCTCGGTGGCCTTGACGCAGGCCGCGACCGCGAGCGAGGGCTTCGGCGATCGGCACAAGGGCAATCCCTACGTCGCCGGCGACATGCACAATCACAATACCTGCACGGACGGTTCGGTTTCCGCCGGCTACGCGATCGATCGCTCGGTCGCGACCGGCGTTGCCGCAGCGGGCGGCAACAATTTCGATCTCGACTGGTTTACACTTGGCAACCATGGCGGTTCGGGCAACCGTGACTGCCGTTTCAGCGACACCAGCGCCAACATTCCCGGCGACACGACTACGACCTGGAGCCAGACGCTCGGCAAGACCATCGACGGCATCACCATCACCAGCCTGAAAGGCACGCCGAACGGCACCGGTGACAACGCGGCGATGTGGCGCTGGCAGTCGATCAAGGAAATCGAATATCCGATCATCGTCAATCGGACGCCGATGTACGACAAGGTGTTGGTGGAAGGTCTGGAGTGGATCGTCCCCGGCCACGAACATACCGACGTCGCCGTCATCGCGGGCCAGAATCCGCGCGGCTTCGGCAATGCCGACAAGATGGCGGAATACGAATTCCGCTTCGACCGTGCCGACACCGATGCGATCGGTCCGGTGACCGCCAAGGGCCAGCAGATCTGGACCGGCAAGGACAACGTCAACAACAACGGCACGGCCGGCCATCAGAAGGCGCTCACCGGCATTCAATGGCTGCAGCAGAACAATCCGCTGCAATCCTATGCCATCCCCACGCATAGCGAGCGCGCGGGTCCGTTCAGTCCGACCAGCAGCAACGGCTACAACATCGAGCATTTCCGCGACTTCAACAATGCCGGCCCGACCGTCGCGTTCGGCATCGAATCGCCGGGTCATATGGCGCAGGGTACGACCACCGGCGGTTCTGGCTCTTACACCACGGGCGCGGTCGGCGGTGGCACCTACGGGATGGGCGGCATCTACACCGCGAAGGTCGGTGGTCTGTGGGACGGTCTGCTCGGCGAAGGCCGCAACGTCTTCATCTTTGTGAGCTCCGACTGGCACAATCGCGGTGCCGCCGGCGCGCGCGATTCCTTCACGACGTCCGACTTCATCCCCGGCGAATACACCAAGCTTTACGTTCCGAACCGCGAGCACTTCCGCGCGCAGTCGATCATCGACGGCATGCGTTCGGGCAACTCTTACTCGGTCAACGCCGACATCGTCGGTCCGGACCTCGTGTTCCACGCCAAGGGCGCTTTCGACCTCGATTGGAAGACGATGGGCGAAACGCTGGTCGTGCGGCCGGGTGAGAAGATCACGCTCGAGATGCAGATGACCATCCCCGCCAAGAACAACAGCCCGTACAGCTTCAACAATCCGTTGCTCGCGCAGATCGGAATCAAGCAACCCTTGAACAAGCCGTCACTGGACCACATCGACCTGATCTCAGGCCAGATCACCGGGGTCATCGCTCCGGGCGCTCCGGGTTATGCGGTGCCGAACGCCGCGGGTGTCGCTGGGGCCGCGATCGTGTACAATCCGACGACCACCATCGCACAGCAGATCCAGGCCTCGAAGATGCACAGCCAGCGGCAGCCGGACGGCTCGACCCGGCTGAGCTTCACGACCACGTTCACGGCGGGCAAGACTCCATTCTATATCCGTCCCCGCGGAACGAACATTCCGGTCGCGACGCCGAATGTCAGTGACAGCGCGGGCAATCCTCTGCTCGATGTCAACAACGCGCAAGTGAGTTGCACGGATCCGGCGTGCCCGGCGCACCTGCAGGTCGTCAACGGCGTCAAGAAGGTGACCTTCGACGTTCAGGCCTATTCGAACGTCTGGTTCTACGCCAATCCGATCTTCGTTCGACCCGAAGGCACGCCCAAGCTTCTGGTCGAAAAGAACGCTGAGCTTGCGGAGAAGCTTGGCCGCGTCGACGATCACGATCACCATTTTGGCTTCGACTGGGATCGTTGGGATCACTGGGCGTTCGGTGGCGATCGTCACGATCGCGACTAAGCCTAAGCGCGTCAGTTCAGCGCGATTGGGTGGAGCGGGAAATCCTGCTCCACCCAATCTGCACAAATGGCACGGCCTTCTGGCAACTCGACGCGGACGTATGTTGCGCCTGATCACGTTTGGCTTCGTTCTTATTGGCCTGAGCTGCGGCGGGCCTTCGCCATGCAGGGCGGAGCCAAGCCGGCAGGATTGCGATGCGGCGGTCGCGCAGGCGCGTGCGCTGGCAGCGGCGCTGCCTGCGGACAATCTCTCCCGCTATTTTGCCGAGCGCGATTTGCAGCAGGCCACAGTCGAAGCCGGCAATGGCGAGTTCGATGAATGTCTGGACATGGCGGCGCGCGCTGCGGTGGAAGTGAAAGAACGACGTCATGAATTGCCGCGCGGCGAGACGCTGAAGGTGCTTAAGCCCGACGAGTAGCTTCGGCGCAAAGGTGCGGTCCTGCTGCAGCTTGGAGACCGCCGGTCGCACAAGGGCGAAATGATGTACCGGCGATGTCGTCCGCTGTCATCGCGGTGTCATGCCCGCTTGGGCATTGTCAGCTCGCATTGCAAACAGGTTTGGATCTCACGACATGGATCAGATCGAGCCGCTTTTCCCGATCCCTCTGCTGCGGTCGCCTCGGTTGCTCAGTCCCGAGCTCAATGAAGCCGCTGTCGCGGCGATCCGCAGCGCCCGGATCGAGAGCAACCTGCGCTCGGGTCAGCTCTTTCACACCGAGGTCGCCGATCCGCGCGACAATAACCTGTTTCGCCAGATCGCCGAGCTCGCGGTCCCAAAGCTCGTCGATTTCGGCGTCCTGCTGTTCGGGGAGAAGCTGGGCTGGATGGTCAAGGAGATGTGGACCAACATGCTCGAGACGGGCGGAAACCAGACGCTGCATTCCCATGCGAACAGTTTTGTCTCGGGCATCATCTACCTGACGCCGTCGCATCCGGCCTGCAAGACGGTGTTCGTGCGGCCGCCCGGCGGCTTTGACTTCTCCTTTCGCCATCACACAAGAAGTGCGGCGGTCGGGCCGTTCAATGCCGGCAAATATGTCCTGCCCGAGGCCGAGCCCGGAGACCTCGTGCTGTTTCCGAGCTATCTCTATCACGAGGTGCCGAGAAACCAGGGCGAGCAGCGGATCACGATCGCCTTCAATGCGATGCCGGATCATCTCGATTGCTGGGGCTATCGCATCAGCTTCGCGCCTTGATCCGGTCGCCCGCGCCTTTGCGTCATTGGCCGAATTCGTGCGACAGCAGCTCGCGTGCTTCGCTGCGCGAGGGCGCGGCGTCGTCAATATCGTGCAAGAGGCGCCGGGCCGCTGCCCGGTCGGAGGCCATCAACGACTTCGCCATGCCGATCAACGGTCCATAAGCCGGATCGAATTCGCCGCTGAGGCGAAGCGCGTCGAGTAGTCCCGGAGCGGCGGCGTCGATCAGGGCCCTGCCGCGCGGATCGCCGGGGAGTGCCGCGCCCGCCTCCAGAAATCGATCGCGTGCGCGCCAATAGGCGCTCAGCCGCTCATTCAGCACATCGCGTTCGGGCGTGGCCAGAAGCTCGGCCGGGTCCGGCCGTACCGCATGCGTGACGGCAAGCAGCAGCGCCCAGGGCGGCGCCGTCAGCGCGCCGACGTTTCGGCGCGCGTCGAAAGTTACGAAGGGATAGTCGTCGGTATTGCCAGGACCTTCGCCGGCGAACGCGGCGAGGGCGCGGGCGCCTCCGACATATTGTCCGAGCAGATCGATCGGCGTCTCGAAGCCCAGCGGGCGCACAACAGGCTCGACAGCGGAATCGCGGAGTCGCGCGGCGAGCGCGTCGACATCGAGGAAACCTCCATCCTGGCTGCCGATCAGCGCAAGCATCGGCGTGCGCACGCTGTAGTGATTGAGCCACGCGGAACCATGGGGATAGGTCTGAAGAAAAGACCGGATGATTGCGCGCAGCGACGGCAGATCGAGCTGATACAGCGGCAGCCATTGGCAGAACACGCCACCGGGAGCCAGCCGCTTTTTCACGGCCTCGAAATGTTCGGTCGTGTAGAGCGCGCCGCTGCCGTCCAGCGCCGGATGAAACAGGTCGGCGACGATCACGTCGTATGGTTCCGCCTCCGTTATGACGTAGCGTCGCGCGTCCGCAACGGTCACCCGAGGCGCTGGCCCGGCCGTTGCGGGGTTTGCGAACCAGGGAAGCAGATCGACAACTTCTTGCGACAGCTCGACGCCATGAACCGCAACGCCCGGCATCTGCGATCCGCCGACGAGCGTGGCGCCGGTGCCGACGCCCAGGAAGAGCACCCGATGTGGTGCCGGATGCAGCAGCAGCGGCAGCATCGCCTGCCGATGGTCGGATCGCGTTGAACTCGTTCCGCCCATGCGGAAGTGGCCGTTCACCTCGAGATAGCGGATGTCGGCCGCGTCATCGACGACGCTTGCCGTTGCCATCGGCCCTTCGCGGAGCGCAAGCAGCGTGCCGCCCGGCGGCACCTTGATCAGGGACGGCGTAGGACGCATCCAGAGCACAAGGGCGGCGATCGCAGGAGCCGCAGACCACGCCAGTGCCATTCGGCGCAGCGGAAGCAGCACCAGGTAACCGAGCGCAACAGGAATGAGTGCCGCCCAGACGCCGAAGGCCGGAATCAGGATTTGCGCGGTCACAAGCGGCGCCATCGCGGCTCCGACGCTGTTGACACCGACAGCCCATCCGAGCGATCCGCGCTGGTCTCGCACCCGCTGCGCCAACAGTCCGAACAGCGCGCCCATCGCGGTCGACGGCACCAGGAACAGTGCGGTCGCGACAGCCAGTTCGCCGGCCATTCCGGCATTCACGGCAGTCTCCGCAATGCCGGCGATCGCGGGGGTCAGAAAGGCCGTGGTCAGGCAGGCAAGCGCCGTGCCGGCGAGCAACCAGCCGAGGCTTTCATTCCTCACATTGCGCCCGGCCCACTGCCAGATCAGGCCGCCAGCCGCGATCCCGAGCAGATAGGCCGACAACAGCCCGGCGAAAGTGTAGACCGTATCCTGCATCACCTGTGCGGCGAGCCGGACGATCAGGACCTCGAAAGCTATTCCGAGCAGGCCGGTCGCAAACAAGGTGATGATGAGCCGCAATTCACCGATCTTTTTTGGCCGCCCTCCGCCGCCGTCAGCACTCGTTCGATCGGAAGCCGGTCCGATCAGAAGCGCGCCCGCGGCGCACAGGAAATTGACGCCGGCAAGGCAAAGCAGGGTTCCCGAGAATCCGAGCGCCGGGATCAGCACGAAAGTGGACAGCAGCGTTCCGGCCACGGCGCCAGCGGTGTTCGCGCCATAGACGCCGGCGCTGACGCGGGCATTGCCGCGCGCCTTCCGCGTTACTCGTTCGAGCGCCGTCAGCGTCCCGCCCATCGCCATGGTTGCGGGAAGCAAAACCAGTGTCGGCAGCGCGAAGCTCGCAAGCCACAGAAGTGCCGGCGCAGGCTCGGTGCCGAGCAGGGGCGACAAAGCCCGGCCTGCAACTGGAAGCAGCCAGATATTGATCAAGCCCCACAGCCCGATCACGGCCTCAAGTACGGCATACACGGCGCACGGCGATTGCGCACGCCGGATCGGGCCGTCGAGTGCAAAGGCGCCGAGCGCAAGCCCGCCGAAAAATCCCGCGATCCCGCCCAGCACCGCCATCATTTCAGTCCCAAGGACGAGACTCAACTGACGCATCCAGACGATCTCGTAACCGAGGCCCGCAAAGCCCGACGCCGCGACGATCGGCACCAGCGCCCAGCCATGCGCGATCCGCCGGCGGGCCAGAACGTCCTTTGGCAGCGCGTCGATCTGAACGGCGGTCGCGAGCTTGTCTCGCGAAGCCATCGCGCGGCCGTCCGGATCGGATTGCATGATGATGTCCCTGGCTTGAATGTAACGGTGTGGATGCCGCGAGCAGCGCGCTCATCTCGTGTCGGCAAGCAAGCTCGGGGTGCAAGCGCGGATCGGCGACCGCGTCGCGACTGTTGTCTTGCGCGGCTTTTCTATGTCGGATTTGCCCAGGATTTATGACGACCGATTGGCTGCGGAGGGTGTTCCCCACGGGGCGCCAGTGACTGCCGGCCGGCGGCGCATGGCGATTGCGTGTGGTGTCATAGCATGACTATACCAGGGCGCTGCTTGCAGTCTGCCCGTACCGGATGTCCGGCGGGCAAGTCGAGGCTGACGTGTCAGTCCGACAGGGACTCGGGCAGTTTCTTGTAGGTAAAGAAGAAGTGGAAGGCCGACTGATGATCCGATGCATCGCAACCGTTGTCATGTCGATCGGGCTCACCCTGCCGGCCCTTGCGGGCGACATCGACGCCGGCAAGATCAATGACGCGGCCTATCCGGCGAGATTGTCCGAGCACAAAGTCCAGCCAGCCACCGTCAAGCTGCAAGTTTTGCTTGATCGGGCTGGCTTCTCACCCGGAGAGATTGACGGCCAGTTCGGCGAAAATGCGCAAAAGGCATTGGAGGCATTCGCCGCAGCGAATTCGCTGTCGTCCACTAAAGGAATGACAGGATATCTGGGACAAGCTAACCTCCGCAAGCAAGGAGCCGGCAATGATCGAATACAAGCTCTCCGAAAAAGATGTGAAGGGCCCGTTCCTGAAAGACATCCCGGAAAAGATGGAGGACATGAAGGAGTTGAAGGCGCTGAGCTATGGAAGCGCGCGTGAAGGTCTTGCCGAAAAGTTTCACATGAGCGAAGATCTGTTGTCCGCGCTCAATCCGGGAGAGACGTTCGACAAATCGGGCAAGACGATCTTTGTCGCCAACGTGCTGGCCCGCCGCGAGCTGCCGGCAATCTCCCGTGTCGAGGTCGACAAGCTGCGGGAAACGGTCAAGGCGTTCGATCGCGCAAACAAGCTCGTCGCCTTCATGCCCGCCAGCGTCGGAAGCGCGGAAAGGCCAACCCCGAGCGGAACGCTCAAAGTGGTGTCGACGGATGAAAGTCCGACCTATCGCTACAACCCGGATTACGGCTTTGCCGGCGTGACATCCAAGAAGGCTTTCATGATCAAGCCGGGGCCCAACAATCCCGTCGGCTCCTATTGGATCGGACTATCGGCCGCAGGATACGGCATCCATGGCACCGCGGAGCCGGACAGGGTTGGCAAATCGGCGTCGCACGGCTGCGTCCGCTTGACGAATTGGGACGTTCGTTATCTCGGCGACAGTCTCAAGCGGGGCACGCCGGTGGAGTTCATCAACGGATCGGATCAACGCAAAGGCGGAAGCTCCAGCGTAAGCGCGCGTTGAGGAGCCATAGGGCGCACCCGGGCGATTGTTTGCATTTGGACTCGCGGGACCTATAGTTCGCTCGAGGTTATTTATTGAGCATGATCTTTTCGGAAAACCGCTACACGCCCATCGGGTCGGAGCCCGAGGGCAAGCTTTTCCGGATCATGCTCCAGAGCGCCGCAGAGCACGATCCATGCGAGTCTCGATCATCACGGGAGGCGGGTCCGGAATCGGAGCCGCCGTTGCGCGCCGCTTAGCGGCGGGCAATCAATGCCTGATGTTGCATGGACAGGGGGCCGATGCGGCGGGGCTTGAGCGGCTGGAAGCCGTTGCCGCGGGGTGTCGGCGCGCCGGCGCCGCTGTCGCATGCTGTGCGGGTGACCTGGCGGAAGCGGGGACCGCGTCGGAGCTCGTGCGCGCGGCGCGCGCCTCGTTCGGGGCCGTCGATGCGATCGTCCACGCTGCCGGCTTCGCCGATCGCCGCGACTTCGCGACATTGCCCCGCTCCGGACTGCAGCGGTCGTTCGCGGTGATGGCCGCCGCGTTTCACGAGATGGTCGTTGCGGCTTTGCCGGATCTGACGCGCGGGCCGCAGGGACGCGTGGTCGCGGTCAGCAGCTTTGTCGCACACCGCTTTGCGCCCGGTGCCACCTTTCCGGCGTCAGCCGCGGCCAAGGCTGCGCTTGAAGCGCTGGTCCGCTGCCTTGCGATCGAGCTCGCAAGTTCGGGGGCGACGGCCAATATCGTCGTGCCGGGCTACACGCGCAAGGATGCCGGGCGATTTGGAGCGTTGGACCAGGAGAGCTGGCGGCTGGCCGCGACGGCCAATCCGCTCGGACGATTGGCCGAATCCGAGGAGGTGGCCGCGTTCGTCGCCTTTTTACTATCGCATGACGCCGGGCATGTGACGGGCGCGCTGTTGCCGGTCGATGGCGGCCTCACTCTCATCTGAAATTCAAGAGGTCTTCTGGGGCAGCATCGATGACGGACAGCGTAACCGGTGAGCAAGCAGACGTCATCGTGCTTGGCGCAGGCATCGTCGGCGTGTCGGCGGCCTATGCGGCGCGGCAGCGGGGACTATCGGTCGTGCTTGTCGACCGGCGCGAACCCGGCAGCGAAACCTCCTATGGCAATGCCGGCATTCTCAGCAGCGGCTCGATCACGCCTCTCAATGTGCCGTCGCTCTGGAATGCGCTGCCGAAATATCTGACCAACAAGCACCCGGCGCTGCGTTGGGATCTGGCCTGGTCATTGCGGAACGCCGGATGGATCGCCCGCTTTCTCGCCAATGCGCGAGCGCCTCGCACCAGGCCGCGAGCGGCCGCGCTGCATGGCCTGATCGTCGCATCGCTGAAGCTGCACAGGGAATGGATCGTCAAGGCGAATGCGCCGCACCGCATCCGCGAAACCGGCTGGCTGAAGGCATGGCGCAGCGACGCGGTCGCCTCGGCAAAGGCGGAGCAGGCGGTTCTCGCAGAATTCGGCATCCCCAGCGAACTCCTCGACCGTCAGGCCATCTCCGCGCTCGAGCCGAATATCGTGCCCGTCTACAAGGTCGGCCTGTTGCACACGCAGACAGCCTCGGTCGACTCGCCGGGCGCCGTGGTCAAGGCCTATGCGCAGATGTTCGCGGGCATCGGCGGGCACATCCGCCGCGCGGACATCATCTCCATCGTACCGGAAGGCGAGGGCTGGCGCGCAGTCCTCTCGGACGGCGAGATGCGGGCGCGCCATGTCGTGGTCGCGCTGGGTCCTTGGTCCGCCGATCTGTTGCGGCCGCTCGGCTATCGCGTCCCATTGGCCTCGGAACGCGGCTACCATCGGGAGTTCAAGCCGAACCCGGCGCGCCAATTGCTGCGTCCGATCCACGATTCCGAAGCCGGCTTCCTGATGACGCCGATGGAGCAGGGCATTCGGGTCACCACCGGCGTCGAGCTGACCTCGCGCGATGCGCCATCGTCGTTTGCACAGCTCGACGCGGTGATGCCGGCCGCGCGAAGCGTTGTCGAGTTCGGCGAAGCGGTCGGCGAGCCTTGGCGCGGCGCGCGGCCCACCTTGCCTGACAGTCTGCCGATGATCGGACCCGCGCCACGGCATTCCGGTCTCTGGCTCGCCTTCGGCAACCAGCATATCGGCTTCACGACAGGCCCCGCGACGGGAGCTGCGATCGCAGCCATGATCGGCGGGGCGCAGCCGCCATTCGACGCAACGCCATTTTCGCCGAGCCGCTACCTCTGATGATCGAAGGATAGGCGAGAGGTAAGCAACCGGGGGCGCCATGAATTATGTATGGGACTTTGCGATCCTCGGCAAATACAGTCACCTGTTCTGGCTCGGGCTGGGCTGGACCATCGCCTATACGATCGGCACAATCGTTCTCGGAACGCTGATCGGTCTCGTCGTCGGCATCCTTCGCTTGCGGCGCTGGCCCGTGATCGACTGGCTCTTGGTTGCCTATATCGAGCTGTTCCGCTGCACGCCGCTCCTGGTGCAGATCATCTGGTTCTACTACGCCTTCCCGGTCGTTATCGGGGTGAACATCCCGGCTCATGTCGCCGCCGCCAGCGTGCTCTCGCTCTATGGCGGCGCGTTCTACGCCGAGATCGTTCGCGGCAGCATCGAGAGCGTGCATCGCGGCCAGTGGGATGCGGCAAGGGCGCTCGGGTTGCGGTCATGGCGCACACTGAGGCTGGTGATCCTGCCGCAGGCGCTCAAGCCGATGCTCGCGCCTTATGTGAATCAGTCGGTGACGCAACTGAAGAATACCTCGCTCGTATCGGTGATCGCGGTGCCGGACCTCGTCTACAACGCGACCCTGATCAACGCCGAAACCTATCGGCCGCTGGAGGTGTATACGATCGTGGCCTTGATCTATTTTGCGATCCTGTTTCCGGCCACGCTCGTTGCACAGCGGTTCGAGCGCGGCATGACCTATGACAAGTCCTGAGAGCGCAAGTCAGATATTGAGCTCGACCGGCACGTCCTCCGGCTTCACGCCGCTCAGCGACAGCCCCTTGACGAACCATTCCCGCATCTGGCCGATGCCGCGGTTATAGTCGACCCACACCGACAGGAAATCGCGCCAGCGCTTGTCAGGCTCGCGCCGCACGGCCATGCTGCTTGGAATGGCGACGGACGGCGATTGCAGGATTTGGTAGGTCCCGAGGTTGGGGTTCTTGGCGATCGCGGTGAGACCGAGCACGAGCGCGTTGACCACGCAGTCGACGCGGCCCGACGACATTTCCAGCATGACCTCATCGCGCGACTTCAGCGACTTGATCGCGGCATTGGGCGCGAAGCGGCGCGCGACGGCTTCGTTGGCGGAGCCGACGTCGACCGCGATCCTGACGTCCGGCTTGTCGATATCGGCCCAGGTCTTGGCATCCATTCCCTTTTTCAGCATGGCGCCGAACGGATGCGGAAAGACGGCGGCACAGAAATCAACGACGAGCGCCCGCTGCGGAGTCGGATTGAGGGCAAAGCCGAGGTCGATCTTGTTCGCCTGCAGGTCGAGGATCGAATTTCCATAGGTCGATTCGGTATATTCGAGCTTGACGTCGAGCAGCTTGGCGATGTCGTTGGCCATTTCGATCGAGAAGCCGGACCAGTTGCCCGTCGCCAGGTCCTTGTTGAAGTAGGGCAGCTCTCCGGGCAGCACGGCGATGCGCAGCACCTTGTTGGCGCGCACGCGATCAAGCGTATTGTCCGCGGCATTTTGCGCCGATGCTGGGCTTGTGATCGCTGAGGCCAGCGCCGCACCGGTGCCGAGCGCAAGGGCGTAGCGCAGCGCCTCGCGGCGATCCTCGGACATCTTGCTCTCATCGGATAGGGTCACGCGTTCCTCCTTGAATGCCGTATCGCCTGCACGGCGTTGCCGGCTGCGCCAGAGACGGCAAATCCTTCGGAGACCATCATAGCATGACAGGGTGCAATGGGCGTGGCGCTTTCGCACGCTTCGGGCACAACCGGGCTCCGTCGAACGGCTCGTTGAATTGGCAGAGAGCACAGATCGGAGGCAGTGCCCGCTACGTCAATTCGCGCATGCATGATAGGGAAAGACCAAGCAGCGACGAAGGGGTAGGCGATGTCGGATCATTCCAAGATATTGATTGATGACGTAGGTCTTTCCGGGCACATCCTGCCTGTGTCGGCGACCTTGATGGGGTCTGCGTCACCCTCGTTGGGCTGGTCAAGGTGGCCGAGGCCAAGATGGGCCCCAGTCACGTCGACGAATATGCCGCGCTGGCCGCCATTGCCTTTCTGGTCTGCTCCATCTCCTCTTACCTATCGATGCGTTATTCGGCCAATGACAGGCTCAGCTATCGGCTCGAGCAGGTCGCCGACGTCATCTTCGTGGCCGGGCTGATCGGGATCACGCTGATCGCGACGCTCTTTGCCTATGAGGTGATCTGATGTGCCGAGCTCTCCACGACAGGCGCGAAGCGCGTGATTCATCGACCAAGGACGGCGTCGGGAAGCCATAATGTTAGCGCCGGCAGGCAGGTGATGACGGCAAGCACGATCAGAGAATCACTAGAAATGGAAGAATGCCGCGGATCACCGTGCCCATCGGAGCCGTGGCGATCGACGACAGCACAAAGAGATTCAATCCGACGGGTGGGTGAACAAGCCCGATCTCCATGTTGTGCGTGAAGATGATCGAGAAATGCACGGGATCGACGCCCATCGGGTGCAGGGCCGGCGCAAGGATCGGCAGCACGAGAAGCAGCGTCGCCGTCACTTCCAGGAAGCAGCCAAGCACCAGGAGCAGCATATTGATTGCGAGCAGGAATTGCCACGTCGGGAGTTGATGGGCGAGCAGAAACGCGATCAGCCGGGCCGGAGCCCCGGATTCAGTCACCCAATGACCGAGCGCGAGTGCCGTGGCGATGATCAGCATGATGCTGGCGGCGCCGCGCAGCCCTTTTGCAACGACGGCCGGAGTATCGGTCCAGTGGAATCCGCGATAGAAGAGAAGCGTGACGCCAAGTGCCACGACGGCGGACAGTGCCGCCGCTTCTGTCACCGTGACAAAGCCGCCATAGATGCCGGCCATGACGACAAGCGGCACCAGCAGCGCCGGAAGCGCCGCCAGCGTCACGCGCACTTTGTCCTTGAGCGGCAGCACCGGCTCGGTCGGGAATTTGTGGCGGCGGGCTTCGTAGAGCACCCAGAGAAAGAAAGCTGCCGCCTGAACCAGGCCGGGCACGACGCCAGCAAGGAACAGCCGCGGCACGGACTGCTCGGCCACGATGCCGTACAGGATCAGCGGAAGGCTCGGCGGAATGACGATGCCGATCGTGCCCGACGCGCCGACGACCCCGAGTGCGAAGGACAGCGGATAGCCGCGTTCGAGCATCGCGGGGATCAGGATTGTCCCCATCGCCATCGCCGTTGCCACGCTCGACCCGCAGATCGCCGCGAACATCGTGCAGGCAACGATCGTGACAAGGCCGAGTGACCCGGGAAGACCGCCGAGCCAGGCCGCGGACAGATCGACCAGCGCCTTGGCGATGCCGCCAAAGCGCATGAAGGCCGCCGCCATCACGAACAGCGGCAGCGCCATCAAGGTCGGCGAGTTCAATTCGTTGATGACAAGTTGCGCGGCGCCCACGAGAGGCTGGCCGGACAATGCAAACATGGCGCCGGCGCAGAGCCCGAGCACCAGGAACACCGGCATTCCCGTCGCGAGAAGGCCGACAAACAGAGCCAGGAAGCTCGCCATCGTCGGTTCAATCGATGCTGGACAGCTCGTGACCGCCCGGATGGCGGCGTCCGAGGGGATGCCGCTCGGGCGTGGTCGCGAGGCCGATCAGCCTGATGACATAGCGGAGCAGCATCAGCACGCTGCCGGCCGGCAGCGCCGCATAGTAGATCCACATCGGAAACCGCAGGTCCGATGCGCTGGATTCCTCGATCTGGCGCGCGGTCTGAACGATCTGCAAACCGTACCAGGCCAGCGCGCCGCAGAACACGATGGCGGCTGTGCAATTGAACATCTCCAGCCACCGTAGCAGCCAGCCGGGCGCGATGTTGAAGACGAGGTCGGGCCTGACATGGCCGTCGGTATCGACGAGCTGACTGGAGACGATCATGATCGCCCAGATCATGAGATAGACGATCACCTCCTCCGCGTAGCTGATCGCGCCTTGCGGAAAGAAATAGCGTGAAAGAATCTGCCAAAGCGCAAATGCGAGCGCGGTCAGGCCAAGGGCGCCGACGATCGCCTGCTCGGCGCGATTCCAGAAGCGCATCATTGAAGCAAGTCTCCGGAAAGGGCAGCTATCGGCTGAGAGCATGATCCGGAAAAGTGTGCAGCGGTTTTCCGTCGCGACAAACGCGGAACGCGTTTGCGCGGAGATCATGCTCAAACATAAGTTAGGGCTAGAGCGCGATGAACTCATCGCGCTCTAGCCCGCGGCGAGCTCGGCCGAGACGGCCGCGCTCATTTCGGCCGAGATCTTGGACTGCTTCGCGACCTGCTCCTGATCGGCCATCATCTGCCGTCTGGTGACCTCGACGTCTTCGTCGGCCGGCACGTTGATCGCGATCCCGTGCGACCGCATCACGTCGCGCGCACGCGCCTGCGCGTCGGCCATGTTGGCCCGATAGGCCGCGATGTTCTCCCGCCACAGCTCCGTCATCAGCACCTGCAGATCGGGAGACAATTTCTTCCAGAAGGCGAGGCTGACGACCGGAATGTACTCGCCGATGAACTGGTGGTCTTCGAGCGCGTGGCGGATTCCGGCTTCCCAGTAATGCGCGCTCGCGATCGTCTCGTTTGTCGTGATCAGCCCGTCGAAGGTCCCTTGCGAGAGGGCGAGCGCGACGTTGGGCAAGGGCGTCGTGTTGGGAACCGCGCCCATGAACTGTGTGCGCCACGCCTGGCCGGCGCCGCCATTGTTGCGGATTTTCATGCCCTTGAGATCGCCATAGGACTTGAGCGGCCGGCTCGTGCTGTACCAGTTGAAGAATCCGAGATCGAGCCAGGGGCCGATGACATGCGCACTCAATTTCTCTTCTATCTGGATCGCCAGCAGGCGCCCCGGCCTGCCGTCGACGGCGCGATGCAGAACGTCAATCGGGCGAGCGTAGAGCATTGGCAGCTGGAGGAAATCGGCGTCCGGCACGATGCCGGTCAGCGACCAGCTTCCCGGTGCCGCCATCTCGATCTGCCCCTGCAGCAGCGCCTTGCCGACCTGCAGGTCCGGGAACAATTGTCCGCTCTCATAGAGCTGCGTCTTGATCCTGCCGTGCGCGGCGGCTTCGATCTTGCCGAGATAGTCCCTGATGGTGACGTTGCGCGCATGCGACGGCACGGTCTCGAGCGAACAGCGCAGCATGATGGGCTCCTCGGCCGCCGCCATCCGGGTGATGACGTCCGGTGCCGTCACGATTGCCGCCGTGGTCGCCACGAACCTGCGGCGGGACATCGACCGATCCATTTTTGTCTCCTACGAAGCAATTCAACAGGCAATGAAACCGGGGCGGAGGCTCAGAGCATCCGCCCCGCGCCCGACAGAATGAGCAATGCATTGACGGCAAGTTCGAATTGCCGATGCGTAGGCCGCGTGAACATGTCGCGTCGAGACGCGCGGCGGCGCGGACGCATGCGGTCAGTCAAGAGCTGACCGGCACCATGTCTGAACGGCTTCGGCCGGTCTTGTCTTGAAACGACCGAATGTGTGCCTGAACCGACAGCGGACCAGTCGCCGCCCGGCTCAATGCGCGGGCGCCGCGGAGGCATGTGAAGTTGAGGTTCACCAAGCAGATGCCGCTCAGCGAGGCGCGAGCACTATCTGGAAGCCTTCTGTCGCGTCGGACTCGAATAGGACACGAACTGAAGACGCGAACCGAAATCGCGTCAGCGGCCCGCATCGATTTGATCGAGAAATTCCTTCACCGTATGAACCGATCCCGTGTTGGTTGCCTCGTAGCCAGGGAGCGCGGCAACCGCCTTGTGAAATTCGCTGCCCTTCATGATGTCGAGCACGCGCCGCATCGGCTCTGTTTCCAGGAACGCCTGGCGGCACACGAAGAAGTAATCCTCGGTGAGAAGCCTGATGAAATCGAGGTCGAACTGGCGGGCGGCCGCTTCGACGCCGAAACTGACGTCCGCCATGCCGCTGGCGACATAGGCGGCGACGGCGGCATGGGTGAATTCGATCTGCTGCGCGCCATTGATCCGGCTCTCGTCGATCCCGTGCAGCGCGAGGAGCTGATCGAACAACAGCCTCGTGCCCGAATCGTGATCGCGGTTGACGAAGCGGGCCCTGTGATCAGCGATGTCTGTTATAGACGTGATCTCGAGCGGGTTGCCGCGCTTGACCATCAGTCCCATCTCGCGTGTCACGAAGCTGATCACCCGATCCTGCCGCGGATCGAGCCAATCCCTGCAAGCCTTGACGCCTTGCGCGCGCAGCTCGCCGCGCGGCAAATGCACGCCCGAGAGATCGCAGGCACCCTGCGACAGCGAGACCAGCGAGTTCTGATTGCTGACATAGCGCAAATCGACGCCGATGCCGGGCTCGCGGTCGAGCAGCTCACGCAGCTTCGAGACCGCAAAGCCGTGGCTCGCATGCACGCGGATCACCGAAGGACGCTGATGCAAGAACGGCTTGATTTCGGAGACAAGCTCCTGCGCGAGATTCTCAAGCTGCGGCCCGAGCCGGGCCTGCATGCGTTCGCTGGCCCAGACCAGCTTCTCTCCGAAGGCCGTGAGCCGTGAGCCCTTGCCGCGCTGGGTTTCCACCAGCGGAACGCCGAAGAAGGCGGACCATTGCGCGATCAGATTCCAGACATGCCTGTACGAGAGATGAGCGTCACGCGCGGCGCTGGTGATCTTGCCGGTCTTGCGGATGTCGTTGAGCACGTCGATCATCACCGCAACGGTTTGCGGGCTGTTTTCCTTGCGAAATCGCCAGACGGTTTCGATCTCGACCTGCAGCATGCGCGCACCAATTTTTATGAAGTTGAATTCATATATGGGTCAGACATAGGAACAGAATATCATATTTACTGTGAGTAATAGCCTCCTAACTTGAGATATGAGTCAAGGAGGAAATATGATGTCGACTGCATATGACTATTCCCTGGAGACGCCCGCTTCCGCTTTCCTCGCAAGGCCGCAGCAGCAGCTTCTGATCGATGGCCGGCGCGTGCCGTCGGTGTCGGGGCAGACCTTCAAGTCCCTCAATCCCGCGACCGAGCAGGTCATCGCCACCATCGCCGAGGGCAACGAGGCCGACGTCGATCTCGCCGTCGCGTCGGCGCGCCGTGCGTTCGAAGGACCCTGGCGCACCATGCGTGCTGCCGAGCGCGGGCATATCCTGCTGCGCTGGGCGGAGCTTTTGAAAAAGCACGCCGACGAGATCGTCGAGATCGAAAGCCTGGACGCGGGCAAGCCGGTCGCGGCGGTGCTCCGGCAGGATCTTCCCGCGGCCATCGACACGTTGACCTATTACGCCGGCTGGGCCGACAAGATCGGCGGCGACGTGATCTCCACCCGCGACGATGCGCTGACCTATACGGTGCGCGAGCCGGTCGGCGTGGTGGCCGCGATCGTGCCCTGGAATTTTCCGCTGATGATCGGGATGTGGAAGCTCGCGCCGGCATTGGCGTGCGGCTGCACGGTGGTCATGAAGCCAGCCGAGCTGACATCGCTGTCGGCACTGCGCATCGGCGAGCTTGCCCTTGAGGCCGCCTTGCCGCCCGGCGTATTCAACATTGTGACCGGCCCGGGCCGTACCGTCGGCGAGGCGCTTGTCAATCATCCCGACGTCGACAAGGTGACGTTCACGGGATCGCCGGGCGTCGGCCGGGGCATCATGAAGGGTGCCGCGGGCAACTTCAAACGCGTCTCGCTCGAACTCGGCGGCAAGTCCGCCAATGTCATCTTCGACGACGCCGATCTGGATGCAGCCTCGAAGGCCGCTGCGGCCGGCATCTTCTTCAATGCCGGACAGGTGTGCTCGGCCGGCTCGCGGGTGCTGGTGCAGGAAAAGGCTTACGACGAAGTGGTCGAGCGGCTGACGGCCCGCGCCAAGGCGCTCCGCATCGGCGATCCGCTGGATCGTGCGACGGTCCTTGGCCCAGTGATCTCTGAGAAACAGATGAAGTCGATCCTCGACTATGTCGATATTGGGCAGAAAGAGGGCGCCTTCCTCACCACCGGCGGCGAGCGCGTCGGCAAACGGGGCTATTTCATCAGCCCCGCCGTCTTCGCCGATGTGAAGCACGAGATGCGAATTTCGCAGGAGGAAATCTTTGGCCCCGTGGTGAGCGTGATCAAGTTCAAGGACGAGACCGACGCGCTGAGACTTGCGAATGGCACCGCCTATAGCCTTGCCGCGGGCGTCTGGAGCCGCGACATCGGCCGCGTGCAGCGCTTTGCCAAGCGGGCAAGAGCGGGCACCGTTTGGATCAATACCTATGGCTACACCGATGTGCGGCTGCCGTGGGGAGGCGAACGCGATTCCGGCCTGGGCCGAGAGCACGGCACGGCCGCAATCGAGAATTTTACGGAGCCGAAGGCCGTCTGGATGAACTTGAACGTCTGACGGCCATCGATCGGCACAAATAATGTGCAGATAATGTGCAGACCTGACGTACGGAGCTGGAGCCTCCGTTTCGATTGAAATCGGAACGGAGGCTCTATTGCGCGAGCGGCTCCGCTGTCGCATCATCGTTATATTCAATGATATAGTTCGGGTGTCGGTCGAGCAGCGCCGGATGCCAAGGCGATGGGAGTTCAGGCGGCGAAATGGCCCAGATGTAACGGCGGCCGATCCGGCTTCCCGGATGCCTGCCGCACGATGGTCGCTGCCGGGTGCGCTGCAAGGCGGTCGAGCCACGGCCGGCCTTGTGTCGCCACATTCCGTCGTGATGATACGCCCCAATTCGAGGCTCGCTGCAATGGAGCCCGTTGAGGCCGGGAGGGACTTGGACGTGACGGGTGCGAAGGCGCCACACGCGCGGAGCGGAGGCCGGCAGTCGATTGTGCCATGCGTCATTCGCGGCACCGGCAGTGCAGCAATCAGCGTCAATCTGGCTTCCGAGGAGGACACTGCCCGCGGCCGAAGGCTGCCAGGGGCGGGGGTCTCTTCGGTGGAAGGCCGTCCCACATTACAAATTGACTGGAGCGCGTCCGCGACGTGGCGAGAAAAGCCGCCCCGGTGCTAGGATTTGGGTGGGGATGGGGGGTCTTGATGAAAACGAAATCTGAATTGCAGGGTCCGCGGCGCAAGATCTTTCGCTTCGGCGGATGATCGGG
>Ga0210406_10002405_pt1 | contig 21416 bp, 19 predicted proteins | sample IncBWC30MmetaG_FD_155454 | JGI IMG/M metagenome (GOLD analysis project Ga0210406, IMG submission 155454) | Forest soil microbial communities from Barre Woods Harvard Forest LTER site, Petersham, Massachusetts, United States - Inc-BW-C-30-M | ecosystem: Environmental > Terrestrial > Soil >... | reverse complement strand
GATGGAGAGCACGGAACGAGAATCTATTTGGAAGCGGAGTTACCCGGCGCAACCACCCAATTGGCGATCAGTTGTTGAAAAGCCGCTTCCTTCCGCAAGAATGCGAATTGCGGATGAACGCCCAGGTTCACCATCCGGCCATTTCTTTCCTCATACGCCTTTTGCAGCCACATCAGGGTCTGTTGTTTGTTCCCCAAGCCAGAGTAGGCCATCGCCCAGTCGTACGCGGAGATGTACGTCCCATTCTTTAACTGCCCAAAATCCGACAGAATCTCCTCCGCTTCCTTTTTCCGCCCCGCGCGGCCAAAGGCTGCGGCCAGCTCCGCCCGCCGGGAGACGTCCCCGGGCGCCAGCGAAACGAAGTTCCGGCCGGCATCGATCGCGTCCGCATATTGGCCTTTTTCGAGATAGGCCTGCCCCAGATATCCGTAGGCAACGCCAAAACTGGGATCGAGGCGCAAGGTTTCTTTCGCCGATTCGACGGCCTTGTCGTAATCACCGGCGAGGTAATAGCACCACGCAATGTTGGCGTTGATGATCAGCGAACGCGGATCGATTTCGCGCGCCAGCTTGATCTCTGTGATGGAGTCCTGCGTTCGCCCCTGCGCCGCAAGATACAACGCATACCAGTGCAGCCCCTGCGCATAGCCGGGATTCAGCGCGATCGACTTCAGGAATTCGCTTTCAATGCCGCTGCGCTCCAATCCGTAGAAGCGGATCGCTGCCAGGGCAGCGTGAGCCTCGGCAAGTCGGTCATCCAGGGCCAGCGATTTCTCCGCCGCCTTCAACGCCAGGGGCATCACTTCCGAAGCGGGGCTAAGCTGGTAGTTACCGAGATTCATGTAGCTCACCGCGATACCCGCGTACGCGGCCGCGAACGTGGGGTCTTTGTCGGCGGCCGATTGGAAAAACTCCAGCGCCGCGCGGAATCCCTCGGGGGTGCGCTTGGAAACCTCGTAGCGCCCTTTCAGGTAGGCTTCGTAAGCCTCCGGGACTACCGACCGGCTGCGCGAAAGCTCGGTGACTTCGGGCTGGCTTAACTCGACCTGGATTCCGCGAGCGATCGCGGTCGCCACATCGCTTTGCAACGCCAGCACATCGGTGAATTTTCGCTCGAAATTATCCGCCCACAACGCTCCTTCGACATTGGTCTGCATCAGCTTTGCCGAAATGCGCACGCGATCGCCCGAGCGGACCACCGAGCCCTCCACCACTGCGTCCACGTTCAGTTCCTGGGCGATTTCTTGCAATGGCTTCTGCGTGTGCCGGTACTGCATCACCGAAGTGCGGGAGATTACCCGCAGTTTTTTGATTTGCGAAAGCTCCGTGATCAGGGCGTCGGTCATCCCTTCGGCAAAATAGTCCTGCGCGGGGTCGCCGGAAAGATTTTCCAGAGGCAAAACCGCGATCGACTGGATCGCGCCGACCGTCACCGATTTTCGCTTCGACGCGGATTTGCCGTAAACCCAGTAACCAATTCCCGTCCCCATCAGCAGCAGGAACGCGATGATGGCGAGATTCCTCATTGCGTGGCTTGAGGAAAGGCTTCCTTCGCGCTGCGCCATCACGGTGAAATAGTCATGGCTCCGCGAACTGGTAGTCGCCGCCTCAAGCGCGGCCCGCACTTCGCCCGCGCTCTGGTAACGCTGGCCCGGATCCTTGTCCAGGCAGCGGTCGATCACGCTTTGCAGAATCGGCGGCAGCGGCGGAGTGATCAGCGGCGCCCGCTCGCGCAGGATGGCCGCGCTTAATTCGAAAGCGGTGCCTCCCCTGAACGGCCTGCGACCGGCGGCCATTTCGTAAATCAAAACGCCCAGCGACCAGATGTCGCTGCGCGCGTCGCCGTCTTCGCCCTTCAGGACTTCCGGCGCGACATAAGGGAGCGTTCCGGTGAAAGTGTGTTGCGATTCCCAGGATTTGTCGAAGCGCGTCGTCTCGCTCCCGCCTTGCCCGGTATCCAGCCGCCGGGAAATTCCGAAGTCCAGCACCTTCAGGCGCCCCTGCGGTGTGACCATCACATTGGCGGACTTCAAGTCGCGATGAATGATCCCCCGGCTGTGCGCGTGGCTCAATGCGTCGGCAAGCTGCATGCCGTACCGCTCGACCTGGTCGAGCCCCATGCCATTCGACGGAATTTCCATGGTCAGTGCCCGGCCTTCCACGTACTCCATCGCGATGTACGGCTTGCCGTCGATTTCGCCGACTTCATAAACAGTGCAGATGTTCGGGTGGTTGAGGGCGGAGATGGCGCGCGCTTCCTGCAGCACATTTTCATGGCTGGCGGAGGCGCCGGCGGGAAGGATGCCCAGGAATTTGAGCGCGACGTCGCGCTGAAGCTTTTCGTCACGGGCGCGATACACCACGCCCATGCCACCTTCGCCGAGCTTTTGTTCAATTAGGTAGTGGCCGAATCGTTGCCCTAGCATGGCGATGCTGTCTAGTTGAGTTCACCACAGGCTTCGCCAAGGGGCAAGGAAAAGTCGCTTCGTGGTACGGGATGCGAAGAGTAGTCAGGCCACGCGGTTCAGTTTACTGGTGCCGCGATCAACCAGGAAAACGGCGCCTACAACCAGCGCGGCGGCAATGCCAACTTTCAGTGTGATTGTTTCTCCACCATAGAGCCAGCCGAGCAGCACGGCGACCACCGGGTTCACATAGGTGTGGGTGGCGACCAGGGTGGGCGAAAAATGCTCCAGCAACCAGTTATAAGCCGTGAAGGCGATGATCGAGCCAAACACGATCAGGTAGGCGAAGGCCAGCCAGGATTTCGTGGTGATATTCGCAATCGACAAATCTCTCGCTTCACCCGCCAGCGTGCCGGTTGTGAGCAGCATCGCGGAGCCAGCCAGGAGAGAAAGCGCGGAAAGCAGCAGCGGGCTGCCGGAAAGTTTCGACCGGCGCGAGTAGATTATTCCTGCGGACCAGGCGATCGCGCCGATGAGAACGGCAATCGGTCCCAGCGAGCCGCGCGGACCGGCTTCAAGGCCAGTGCCGCCCACGAGAATCCCCACGCCTACTAGGCCGAGCAAGATTCCGGCGAGCAGCATTCCATTCATGCGCCAGACACGCGCCGCAGCCGACGACATCAGGAAAACGATGATGGGCTCAATTGCGATCAACAGTGAACAGAGGCCGCTCGGAACAAACTGTTCGGCCCAGTGGAGCGAGCCGTGGCCCAGCAGGAAAAAGAAAAAGCCGATAACGACGCTGGCGCGTACCTGCGCCCATGTCGGGCGCTGGCCCTTTGCCAGGGCCCAGGCAAGCAGAACGCTGCCGGCGATCAGATGCCGGAAGCCCGCGGTGTAAAGCGGCGGAATGGTTTCGACGGCGTAGCGAATCGCAAGGTAGGTGGAACCCCAGATGACGTAGATCGCCAGGAACGCCAGGATGACGCGGATCCGCATGGAGCTATGCGCCGCCTTGGCTTCGAGCAGTGCCGTTTGTGCCGTGATCGCTTGGGTAGTGTCGCTCATGTCCGCTTCCTGTAACGAGCTAAAGATGCTATACTCATTTCACAGAGTACTTGTTGTCGTGTAATGAGTCAAGTAGTTTTATTTCGTTACCATGATCCCCGATTCCCACCCCTTCCGCATCCACAAATTCGGCCAGGCGGCTCCCTGGGTGGATCTGGCCAACAGCGAGATGTGGGACGGCTACGGCCAGCTCACCGATTTCCTGGACGACCCGCAATGGATCAGCGATTTCCTGGAGTACTGGCGATTCCGCATTTCCCTGCCGGGCCCTGCGGTGCTGCGCGATCTCCGCGAACTGCGGAAATTACTCCGCAGTTTCGCGGAAAAAACGACCAAGGGAGCTGCGGTTCAACCGCGCGACCTGGAAACGCTGAACTCATGGTTGAAAATACCTGTCTTTCGCCGGCTTGTGGAGAACCAAAATGGGTTGCGCCTCACCCATGAACCCGTACAAATTGGCTGGCCCGCGGTGCTCGCGCTGATTGCCGATTCGCTCGCCGAGGCGCTTGCCACGCATCAGCACGATCGCTTGAAGATCTGCGCCAACTCAGATTGCGCCTGGATCTTCGTGGACCGCACAAAGGGCAGAGTCAAGCGATGGTGCAGTGACGCCACCTGCGGGAATCGCGATCGAGTGCGGCGTTCGCGAGCCGCTCACAAAAGTTAGGGCCTGAATTTCCCCGGAGCTACGGCTTTCGAAACAGCACACAGTAACCGTCGTCCGGCCAGTCTTCAAACGATTTGTCCAGCTTGAATCCCGCTGCTGTCAGTTCTTCCACTAGGATTTTCTTCGGGATTCCATGCCCGCCGCGATTGCTCGGCACGCCCTTCACCGGGTCCGATTCCGTTAATGACTTGCGGGGAGCAAAGTCAATTACCGCCAGCAATCCACCGGGACGCAGGGAGCGCAACAGACTGGCATCCATTTCCTCAGGAGCGGTGAAGTGGTGATATACGCGGCGAAGAACAATAGCGTCGCAGCAGTTATCCGGGAGTTTCGTTTCTCTTTCCGCGGCCGCCAAAACAACGACATTCTTCAACTTTCGACGGCTCGTGTCCTTTTGCAGCACCGCGAGTTTATCTTTGTCCAGTTCGGTCAGGTAAACTTTCCCGGTTTCCCCCACCGCGGCCGCAGCGGCAAACCCAATTTCTCCTTCACCTGCCCCGACGTCGGCAATCGCCTGGCCAGCTTTCCAATTCATTGCTCGCGCCAGGCGCTGAATTTCACTTTCGGAGATTGCGGAACAAAGGGAAACAAAAACAGCGAGAAGGAGCACACCGGAAAAGATGAATCTCCGCTTTGGCATGTTAACCCCCGCTGTTAGACGGATGGCCGGCGAAATGGTGTCAAACGCGGGCGATTATGCGCGCCGATTGCGAACCAGCGACAAGAATTCATCGCGCGTCTGTTTGTTGTGGCGGAACGAACCCAGCATGGCGCTGGTGACAGCCTGGCCGTGCTGCTTCTCGACGCCGCGCATCTGCATGCACAGATGGCGCGCTTCGATGATTACGCCCACTCCTTCGGGGCAGATCTTCTCCGAAAGCGCTTCGGCGATCTGGCTGGTCATGCGTTCCTGGATCTGCAGCCTCCGCGCGTACATGTTGACGAGCCGCGCGATCTTGCTGAGCCCCAGCACCCGCTTGCTCGGCAAATAGGCGACGTGGGCTTTGCCGAAAAAGGGCAGCAGGTGGTGTTCGCACAAGCTGAAGAATTCGATGTCCTTCACCACCACCATCTCGTCGTAGGCAACGCTGAAGGTGGCGCCATTCAGCACGTTATCCAGATTCTGGTGATAGCCGCTGGTCAGGAATTTAATCGCCTTTTCGAAACGCTCGGGCGTCTTCCGCAGGCCTTCGCGCTCGGGATCTTCGCCGACTAGCGCGATCACTTTGCGCATGTGGTCGGCGATGCACTCTTTCGGCGCCTCAATTTTCTGCTCGTTCAGGAATATTTCCGTTGGTTTCGTCACTGGGCCCTCTCCTCTTGCTGGACCGCCAAGCGATCCTAAAGTTCTTCCCCCGCGTATTCGAACGTGTTGTTGCCTGTCTCTTCGACCCGCACCCGCTCGATCCTGGCCTTCGGGAAGTGTTTCAGGCGTGCGAAAATCTCCCTGCAAATGTTCTCCGTCGTCGGTACATTCGCGCGGAACGCCGCGACATCCTCGTTCAGCGATTTGTGGTCAAAGGGTTCAATCACTTCCCTTTCCACAAAACTGTCGAGGTCCGCAAGATTCGCGATCATGCCCGTAGCGGGGTCTACCGTTCCGGACACGCTGACCTCCACCACGTAATTATGGCCGTGTCCGAAGGGATTGTTGCACTTCCCGTAGACGCGGCGGTTCTCTTCCTCGCTCAACTTCGCGCTGTGCAGCCGGTGCGACGCCGAAAACCGGTAGCGCCGCCCCAATTCGATCTTGAGCCCGCCTGTCATGCGCCGCGCGCTCCGTTCCGGTAGCAATCCGCGTACAAGTCCGGCGTCTCATACAAGCGCACCTTGTGCAGGCGGCCTTTACTTATTTTCGGATCCAGAAGATTCCAGATTACCCGGGCGATGTTCTCGCAGGTGGGAATCTGGTCCTTCAATTCAGCCACCTCGTAATTCAGAAACCGGTGATCCATGCGCTGCGTAATTTCCCGCTCCAGAATCTCTTTCAACTCCTTCAGGTCCAGAACCATCCCGGTCACAGGATCCGGTTCGCCCGCCACGGTCACTTCCAGCGTGTAGTTGTGCCCATGGCCGTGGGGGTTATTGCACTTGCCAAAAATCCGCTTGTTCTCCTCCGCGCTGAACGCAGGGTTGTGATAGAGGTGCGAAGCGGAAAACTCCAGTTTTCGTGTGAGATAAACCATACGCTCTTCTATCCTTTGGATGCACGGGGGGTACCCGCAGGATACGCTCGTCCTTTCCATTCCAGCCGGCCGCTGCGGTGGCTGCGATAAGAGGCCCAAAGAAGGGCAGCAAAGAGAATGCGCCCCTGTATACCGTAAAGGGCCAGGTGAATAGGAAGGCCGTTCTGCCTGAGTTCAAGTCCGTGTCCAATTTGGGGCCACAGCAAACCATTGGCCAAAACAACTGCGGCGAATATCATGGACCTCGTAAGCGGCAAAACTCCAATCGCCGACAGTAGGGCCATCGAAATTGGAAACAGTGCTATCTTGACCTCAGACCATACCGATTCGCGAGTTCCCCCCATCAGCAGATAAAGATTTTTCTTCCACCCTTCCCACATCGCCGCAAACGAGCGGTACATCCGCACGCGAACAATTCCCTTCCCGCCGCCGAACCAGAGCCGATAGCCCGCAGTTTTCACCCGCGCAGCCAGCGCCACGTCTTCCAGCACCTCTCCGGCGATGCCAGCGTGTCCGCCGGCAGCCTCGTAGGCGTCGCGGCGGATTAGGATAAATTGCCCATTGGCGGCAGCGGCCCTGTTCGTCGGGTCATTCACGTCTGCAAAACGAAACCGCTGACTGAGCCGCTTGAACACATACGGGATGACCGCTTTTTCGTACCAGGTTTCCATCACTTGTTCCGGCGAAAACGAAACCAGGGCCGCGCCATTTTCCGCCGCAATCGCCAGGGCTTTGGCAGCGGAATCCACGGAGTGAACTGCATCGGCGTCCGTGAAGAGCAGCCACTCGCCACGCGCTTCCTCCGCGCCAATCCATACGGCATGATTCTTCCCCACCCAGCCCGCAGGCAACTCAAGCGATTCGAGCAACCTCACGTTGGAATATTTCCCGGCAAGAGACCGCACAATTTCCGCGGTACGATCCGAAGACTGATCGTCAATCACCATAATTTCCGCAATTTCTTCTTGCACCGCAAGGGATTCCACGCACGCCGCAATCACCGCTTCTTCGTTGCGCGCGGGGACAATGGCGCTGACACGTCCGCTGGTGGTCGAAGTTTGGCTCATGTGTGTCGGGGCGATTCCTGCTTTTCGGCGCGGGTTCTGTGCGTTATTATAGCGTTATATGAGCGACGTCCTGCGTAAAATCATGGCTTGGGGCAGCATGGGCTTTGCCTTCGCCGTCCTGGCCTTCTTCACTCTTCCCCACTATCGCCAGGGCGAATCCTCTGTCGCCGGAAAAACCGCGGAGGACATGCCACTCGACCTGAACGGAAAGGCCGCTCACCTTTCCGACCTACGCGGCAAAGTGGTGGTGCTGAACTACTGGGCCACGTGGTGCCAGCCATGCGTGGAAGAAGTTCCGTCACTTATTGAGCTGAACAAGCGCCTCGCGTCGCGCAACGGAGTTGTGCTTGGCGTCAGCATGGATGAGGACGAATCTGCTTACCGGAAATTTATTCAGGACCACGGGGTCAATTTTCTGACGTCGCGCGACTCCTCCAAGAAATCGGCGCAGGACTACGGGACGGTGATGTATCCCGAAACATACATCATCGATCGCAAAGGAAAAATCGCCAGGAAAGTCATCGGGCCTCAGGACTGGAACTCAGCGGAGATGTCCGCCTACTTCGACGCGCTGCTCGGCCAGAACTAAGCAACTCCCGGCAGTTATTCCACATCGCTAATCTTATTTTGCAGCCGCAAGCCAAGCCGCCGAATTGTTCAGCTTCACACCCACCTGCCGCAACTCTGCCAGTACGTGCGCCACTTCTTTGTCCTGGACAGCGCGGATCAGGTCTTCGAGAACCGTTGTGTCGAATTTCGCTTTCAGGGCATCCAGCGCCGTGGCCCGCACGCAATACTCGGTGGCAATTCCGGCCACGCCCACCCGGGTGATCCCTTTGTCCTGCAATTCCCGCTGCAATGAAGTCTCGTCAAATCCGGAGTACCCCGCACCATTCACCCCGACGCCCTTGTGAATGACAACATCGTCCGCACCGGCACCAACTGGCGGTATAAGTTCCGCGCCCGGCGTTCCAGCCACGCAATGCACCGGCCACTGCCCGCCATTCGCCTTAAACGAACTGTGATTAGCCGGGTGCCAGTCCTGAGTGAATACGACCAGCGCGCCTTGCCGCTTCGCTTCTTCAATGAATTTCTGAAGCGGCGGCAGCAACGAAAGCGTGTTGGCCGCCGCCAACGCGCCGCCTTCGCAAAAGTCCCGCTGCACATCCACCACCACCAGCGCCGACTTGGTCATGCGATTCCCTTCCCGGGGCGATTCCGCTACGCCTCGTGATAATCCATCAGGATCAATCCCACGAAAATAAAGCACACCGGCCAGACCCATCCCAGATATTTCCGTGTGCTGTTTTCCTGCGGCAGGCGGAGCTCCAGCCAGCGCGCCCAACCCGCCATCAAGCCAAAAATGGCCAGCGGCGTGTGGCTCAGCTCGATCAGCATTTCCTGCTTAATGTTCGTCACTGCGTGCATGTGCGTCAGCAGCACGATACCGCCGACGGCGCAAACGCCGGGAAAGACCAGCGCGGCGGCATGGGATTTAACCCGGTTCGTTTCCACCGCCCACTGGAACAGGGCGAAAATGATGATCAGCAACACTGCGGCACGGTGCTGCAGGACGTCCGCTTCGCGGAAGCTGGCCCAGAATCCATTGGGCCCGAGCGGCCAGTTTTCCGGGTCCGCGCGCAAAAATAGAAAAACCGCTAGCCCCAGGAACATCAGGGGCCAGATTTTTGCCCAGGCGAAATATTTGTTGCGGGAAAGCAGCGCCAGCAATCCCATGAAAAAAACGATCAAGCCAGCCCATGCGTGGTTGTATTCCGACCAGGCGATGTCTCCCGGCGTATCAGGATGCGAAAAACTTTCTCCCGGCATGAACGCGGCGGGAACTTTCACGCCGGCAAGTTTCGCCTTCCGCACCATCTCCTTGCCCGCCGGCGAAAGATCACCGAGCGGCGGGCTGGTGAATTGCGGAATGCGCGGCGCATAGCGGACGGCAATCTCGTGCAGGCTCACGCGATCTTCGGTTAGGTCCGCCCCCGGCGGCTGCGAGGTCAACGAGGCCGCCGCCAGAATCACGGTCAGGCCAATGCCGAGTTCCACCTCGCCAAATCGGGTGAGGCTCTTTGCTCCGCTGGTGGAAGCGGCGCCGCCCCCTCGCACGATGAAATAGTTCGCCGCGCCCAGCAGCAGGAGGCAGCAGAACAGCGCCACTTTCGTTCCCACCATGATGCCGTAGGCCGTGCCGTAGAGTGCATTCCACGAACCAACGAATACAAGACTCATGCCCAGCCCGGCAAGAAACAGCACGGCAACGCTGATCTGCGCCAGCCCGGAAAATCGCCGGCTGATTCTAATCCGAATGCCTTGCTCAGGAATGCGTTTCATCGCCAGCAGCAGGTAAGGCAGCCCGCCAATCCAACTGGCGGTTGCCAGATAGTGCAGCGACGTCAATCCGACCAGCGCGGCGCGCCCCTCCATCCGCGAAAACGAATGGCTGGTGACCACGGATGAGGCAAGAATGAGCATTGCCGGGATAAGCACCGCTCGGTTGACGCTCTTCTGCAAACTTGCAGGCCACAAAGCAACGGCGAGTGACGCCACAATCGCCACAATCCCCGCGATCGCGAAGTTTGCGCCGAGCATTTCGCCAACGGAAATGTTAGTGGAATTACCCAAAACGAGTGAATTGACGACCAGGAAGGCAACCTGGCACAGCGCAAGCCCAACGCCGCTCCAACGGATAAATTTCCACGCGGGCCGCGTCAATTCTTCCGGCCGAAGGCTTTCGTTCGACGCCACAAACGACAAAAAGATCACGCCACCGGCGAGGATTGTCTGACAACAAAGCGTTGCGGCGCGCAAAAGCACCACAAGGAAGCCGAAGATGCCGAGCAGGTCCGCCATTCCGGGCTCAGGCAGCCTTCACGGAAAACGGAACCACGCCGCGCGTGATGTGCCCATCGGGCGCCAGCACCTGCCACTGCAATTTGTATGCGCCTGGCGTCAGTCCGGTGGCGTTCGAGGACAATGTGTCGGGTGAGATCTGTTTCGTCAGCGGCAACTCGGTAACGCTTTCGTCCGGCCGTGAGAGCTGAATCTTGGAGCGCGTCGAGTCCACCCGGACATTGTATTTCAGCGTGATCGCTACGTCGGGCCCCGCCACGATAGCGTTCGCCGCGGGCGAACTTTCTTTCAAAATAGCGTGCCCCTCCAGGAAGCGGCCTCCAGTGAGCGCGATTCCCACGGTGAGCGTCCCCGCGACAATTCGAATGATTGCAAGCCTTCGATCCATTATTCTCCCCTCACAAGACGTGTAGGGGCGGCTTTATGCCGCCTTCTTGGGGTTCGGCCAATTCAGCGCGAAACCCTCCCTCTCTACTATAGCAGCGGGAGAAGTTTCGCCCCAACTTACCACGCGAACGCGAAGCAAGTGACGCCCGTAATAAAAGAGCTAACTCACGGAAGATTTATCGAAGTGTTGTTTATTCGTAGCGCAGCGCTTCCACCGGGTCGAGTTTCGCCGCTTGCATCGCGGGCATCCACCCGCTGATCACGCCAACAACGATCAGGATCAGGCTGGAAAGCACCATCGTGGTAACGGAGAGGGTCAGGTGAATATCGACCTTGCCCGACTCGTCTTCATAGGCGGGACCCAAAAACGGCAATGTTCCGATCGCCGAGGTGAGCGCCGCTGAGAAAAGCATCCCAATCGCGCCCGCGGCCAGCGTCAGCACCAGCGCCTCCAGCAGAAATTGCCAGCGGATGTGAGCTTTCCTCGCGCCCAGCGCGCGACGAAGTCCGATTTCGCGAACGCGCTCGTCCACGGAGACCAGCATGATGTTCATCACGCCGACGCCGCCGATCGCCAGCGTCATCGAGCCGATCAAAAACAGCAGGCCCTCGATTCCCAACGTAATGCCGTCGTATATCGGCTTGAATTCCTGCCGGCCAAACATGGTGATGGCTCGCTTGTCTTTCCCCGAAAAATGCTGGCGATTCGCGATGGCATCGCGAAACTGCTGCATTGCCGGCGCTTCAAATTCAGGCGCAACGGGCTCGAAAATCATCACGCTGGCATAACGCGCGTCCCAGATATCGGCGGCCGCAGGATAGGGGATGAACGCTGACTCATCGTCGCAATTGAAATAGCAACTGTCGGAAAACTTCATATCCATGCTGCCGATCACAGTGAATCGGACGCCATCAATCCGAACAATTTCGCCGACGGCGGGCGTGCCGCTGAACAGCTTTTTCCTCAGGCGAGCGCCCAGGAAGACCACACGCCGCCGTTCAGCGATATCGTCGGCGGAAATCCAGCGGCCCTCGGAGGGCACTTCGTTGCGCATCTCGCCATACTCGGGATGAACTCCGCGGACCGCGCTGTCGGAGAGCCGTTCGTCATGCGATATGCCGCGAAACTTGACGGTTTCCAAAGTTACGCGTTTCACCAGTGGCGATTGCGCCTTCACCCAATCGGCGTCTTCCTGTTCGAACCGCACCGGTTTGCCCGCCCGCTCGCCGCCAGCTTGTTCGCTCGTGGTCCCGGGCCAGCAGATCACCGCGCCTTTGCCGAAAACCTCAAAGGTGTAAAGCAGCACGCTTCGAAATCCGGAGCCGTAGCTCAGCAGCAACGTCACAGCAACGATGCCCCAGGAAATTCCCGTCATCGTTAGCAAGCTGCGGACGCGATTGCGGCCCAGCGCTATCCAAGCCTCTTTGAAGACCTCGATCAGCATCAGCCACCGGCCTCGAAGCGCAACGCTTCAATCGGATCAACGGATGCGGCGCGATTCGCGGGATATAGAGCAGAGAGGACCGCGATCAAACCGAGAAGGCTTATCGTCAATGCGGCGAGTTTCCAACTGGCATCGAGGCCGTCAAAATACGGCATTTGGGGCAATAGATTCACCAGCCCGCAAAGGCCGTAGGAAATAATCAGGCCCACCCCGCCGCTGATGAACACCACGATGACCGTTTCCAGGAAAAACTGCTTGAGGATCGATTCACGTGTGGCTCCCAATGCTTTGCGGACTCCGATTTCCCGGGTGCGTTCGCGTACGCTCACCAGCATCACGTTCATCACGCCCAGTCCACCCAGAAAAATCGTCGCCACGCCCACCGCGCCCATGAAAACTTCCATGCCCACGAAGATCATCCGGTTGGCCTGCGCGTTCTTCACCGTATCCCAGATGCTGGCCGCCTCTTCATCTCGAGGATCGAAATTATGCAGCCGCCCAAGGGAGCGCCGAATCTGCCTGACACACGCTGGATGAGTTTCCAGCGACCAGGGCGCGGCCAGCAAGCGGCTGACGGAGTGTTCCACCGCCGGAGGCTTGTTCGGAAAATCCCTCTTCATTGCGTTAAACGGGATAAAGATCTTTCGGATGTCCACCCCGTTGTAGTCGGAGTTCTGGTCTTTTGTCTTCATCACGCCGATGACGGTATAGGGGATTCCGTTCAATTCCACAACCTGGCCAATCGCATTGCGGTCGGCAAACAGCTGTTTCTTCGTGTCGCTGCCGAGAAATGCCACTCTGCGACCCTCTTCATTGTCCTCGTAATTATAAAATCGCCCTTCCGCCACCGTAATGCTGCGGATTTCGGTGAAAGGCGGAAGCGAGCCGGCGGTATTGATGTCGCCGCTGTTGAAGGCGCTGTGCACCTTCAGGTCGTTGTCCAGTTCCGGCATCACGTACTTGCAGGCCGGCGATTCCTGGGCCACTTGCTTGTAATCGTCTTCCATCCAGTGGACGGCGCGGCCGGAACGCGTTCCGCCGGCTTGCATGCTGGTGCGGCCGGAAAAAACGATCATCACGTCTTTGCCAAAATGTTCCTGCTGTTTTTGTATACCACGGCCCAGGCCTTCGCCGGCTGCGACCATCACCGTGATGGAGATAATGCCCCAGGCGATGCCGAACATGGTCAGCAACGTCCGCCGCTTGTGCGCCAGCAGCGTTGCGATGGTGTCTCTCAGGAGGTCGCGAAACGTCATCGGAGCCTCCCTATTGCAGAACCACTTGCTGTTTCTCGTTCAGGCCTGAGGTGATTTCCGTCTTCACACCGTTGGATATGCCCAGTTGTACGGGAATCTTCTTCTTTCCGTTGTCCGCCTTCGGCTCGGGAATTTCCACCGACGCCTTGCGGTCCTTGTCGTATATCAGCGACGCTTCCGGCACCATCAGCACGTTCTTCTTTTCTTCCAGCACGATTTCCGCGTTGGCGCTCATGTTGGCTTTCAGTTCGCCGGTGGGATTGGAAATGGAAACGCGCACCTCGAACGTGGTGACGTTGTCTTTCTCTTTGCCGAGCGGCGAAATCTTCGTCACCTTGCCGGTGAATTTCTTGTCCTTGAACGATTCCACAACGATGCGCGCCGCCTGATTCAGATACACCTTGCCGATGTCGGCTTCGTCCACCTTGCCTTGCACGTAGACTTCGCTCACGTCGCCCAGCGTCATAATCAGCGTCGCCTGCGACCCCAGCACCAGAATGGAACTCACCGCGTCGCCGACATTCACATCACGAGAAAGCACCAGGCCGTCGATGGGGCTGATGATCGTGGAATTGCGCAAATCCTCTTCCGCATTTTCGAGTGCTGCCTTGGCTTGCGCTTCCTGCGCCACCGCCTTGGCGATCTCCGCGCGCGATACCGCCAGATTCCGTTGCGCGCTCACTTGCTTGTTCAGCGCCAGTTGGTAATTCTTTTCCGCGTCTTCCACCAGGCTCTTGGACATCACGCCGTCTTTGAACATCTGCTCCGCCCGCTCCATATTCAGCTTCAGGAACGGCACGTCCGGGCCTTCCGCATCCACCTTATTCCGCTCAAGCGTGGCCTCGGACGAATCCTTCGCAGCCTGCGCCGCCTGATAGTTCGCCTGCGCGGCGCGCAAGCTCGCTTCCAATTGAATCTTGTCCAGTTCCGCGAGCAACTGCCCGGCCTTTACATGCTCGCCATAATCCACATAGAGCTTTTTCACGATGCCGCTGGCTTTGGATTTCACTTCCACTTTGGAGAGGGGCTGAATCTTTCCCGTGGCCACAACCACCTTCGCCAGGTCGCCGCGTTCCGCCGCGGCCAGTTTGGAGGGATCAATTTCGTGATTCGGACGGAGTGCGGCGTAAACACCATACCCACCCCCGACCAGGATCAACGCCGCAACACTGCCAATAATGATGCGCCGGCGGCGCTTTTTGGCCGCCTTTCCATTGGTTAAACCGTTGCCATTACTGGACATAACCACCCCCGGGACAGTATTCATTTGGGCTACTGCTGATTAATACGCAGTTCCACCCAAAATGTTCCCGTTCTACTGGTTATAGACGAACAAGGGTGGCCTGCGGTCAGGTGACACATATCCGAGGACTAGAAGCCATCTCCTCTCCCTCGAACAGTTTCGAATCTTTACGAAACGAAAGAATTAGTAGGGGCGGCTTTACGGCGCCTTGCCGTCCTCTTTCTTTTGTAGGGGCGGGGCTCGCCCCGCCCGCTCCTACGGCGCCGCTCACAATCAGTTTGGCCGAGGATGTCAACAGAGCCAGATAACTTCTACAGTTTAATCCCCCTCAGTCGCAGGGCATTCGTGATCACCGAAACCGAGCTGAAGCTCATCGCCGCGCTGGCAATCATCGGGCTAAGCAGCCAATGGAAGATGGGGAAGAAAACTCCCGCCGCAATGGGGATGCCCAGCAGGTTATAAACGAAAGCAAACGCCAGATTTTGCTTGATGTTGCTCACCGTCGCGCGCGACAACCTCCGCGCCCGCACGATACCTCGGAGGTCGCCTTTGACCAAGGTGATTCCCGCGTTCTCCATGGCGATGTCGGCGCCGGTGCCCATAGCAATGCCGACGTCCGCTGCGGCAAGCGCCGGAGCATCGTTGATGCCATCGCCCGCCATGGCCACAATGCGCCCTTCTTTCTTCAATCGCTCAATCACCGCGGCTTTCTGATCCGGCCGCACCTCAGCTTCGATTTCGGTCAGGCCAAGCTGTTGGGCAATGATGGCCGCCGATTCGCGCCGGTCGCCCGTCAGCATCACGAGGCGCAAACCCTCGGCTCGCAGCGCCTTGATCGCCTCGGGTGTCGTCTCCTTCAGAAAATCTGTGATCGCAATGGCACCGGCAAACTCTCCATTGATGGCGACGCCCACAACCGACGAGGAAAAGGGCCTGTCCGAACCGAAATCAAGCTGCGCTCCCCTTCGCGCAGGATTCGAGCTCTCCGTAATGCCCCGCGCCTCGAGGAATATTGGCGAACCGATGAGCACCCGGTCGCCCTGAAGCACGGCTTCCACCCCACCTCCTGCAATTGCGCGGAATTCGCTGGCTTCCCTCAGCTCGACGCCTCTGTCCTTTGCCGCCTCGACAATCGCTCGCGCCAACGGATGTTCGCTGGAACGCTCCACGCTAGCCACGACCCTAAGCAATCCATCGCTTGAGAGCTGGCTTCCTTCGGCCACGGTGACGCTTGCGACGCGAGGTTTGCCTTCGGTCAGTGTGCCGGTCTTGTCGAGCACCAGCGTGTCCACGCGCGCAAGAGTTTCCAGCGCTTCGGCGTTACGAACGAGCACGCCTGCCGTCGCGCCGCGGCCGACGGCAACCATAATCGACATCGGCGTAGCCAGGCCCAGCGCGCAGGGGCACGCGATAATAAGCACCGAAACGGCCGCGATCAGGGCGTGAGCAAATCGCGGCTCGGGGCCAAGAAACTCCCACCCGAGGAACGCCAAAATCGCCGCGGCGACGACACCCGGCACGAAATAGCTGGCCACTTTGTCCGCCAGGCGCTGCATCGGCGCGCGGCTACGCTGCGCTTCACTGACCAATTTCACAATTCGTGCCAGCAGCGTCTCGCTGCCAACGCGCTCGGCCACCATCACGAAGCTGCCGCTGGAATTCAGCGTGCCGCCGGTGACGCTGTCGCCGCGCTGCTTTTCCGCGGGCAACGGCTCTCCCGTCACCATGGACTCGTCCACGGCGCTTGCGCCTTCGCGCACTGTACCGTCCACCGGGACGCGTTCGCCCGGCCGTACGCGCAGCACATCGCCGCGCTTCACCTGCGCGAGAGGAACGTCGTGGTCGCCACCATTCGCCACCACATGGGCTGTCTGCGGCGCCAGATGCAACAATTCGCGAATCGCTCCGCTGGTCCGGTGTCTGGCGCGCAGTTCAAGCACTTGGCCAACCAACACCAGCGTTGTAATCACAGCCGCTGCTTCGAAATAAACGGCGACTTCACCGTGAATCCCGCGAGAGGACTCCGGAAACAATTGTGGGAAGAGCGTCGCCCCCAGGCTGTAGAGATACGCCGCCCCCGTGCCCAGGCCGATCAACGTGAACATATTCGGGCTGCGATTCACCAGCGACGCCCAGAAGCGTTCAAAAAACGGCCAGCCGCCCCAAATCACAACGGGTGATGCAAGCAATAGCTCAATTCCATTTTTCAAGGCTGGATTGATACGAAGCCCCAGGGCGTCCCCGGCCATCGAAAGCACCAGCACGGGCAGCGACAATGCAGCACTTACCCACAACCGCTTGCGCATGTAGTCGTATTCTGGATCCGCTTGCTCTCCGGCCACAATATCCATCGGCTCCAGAGCCATTCCGCAGATCGGGCAGCTCCCGGGGCCTATCTGCACAATCTCCGGGTGCATCGGGCATGTATATCGAATGTTCTGCGGACTCGCCCCCGGTGTTGGCGCATGGACCTGCTCCATCCCGGCCGTTCCCGGCGCCGCCAGAAATTTCTCCGGCTCTTTTTCGAACCGTTCTTTGCAACGTGGCGAACAGAAGTAGTACGTTTTCCCGTCGTGCTCCGCCTTTCCCGCGGACTTCTGCGGTTCCACCATCATTCCGCAAACAGGGTCTTTGATTCTTGGCGCCGAAGCGAGAATCGGGAGCGAAATCATGACGGGTTTCACGGCCGCTGCCGCTTGCGCTCCGGCTGCGGCTCCGCCTGGCGTTGTCACCGAAAGATATTTTTCAGGTGCTTGTTCGAACTTTTGCGCACACCCTGCGGAGCAGAAGTAATAGCTCTTCCCGATGTGTTCCACCTTTGCTTTGGCCTTTGCGGGGTCCACATTCATCCCGCAAACCGGATCGCGTTCCATGCTCCTCACCTCGCCCTTCTACCTTGTAGGGGCCGGGCTCGCCCGGCCCTCCTTCCCTTCACCGCAAATGCTTGTAAACCAATTCCAGCAGTTCGTCGTACATCGCCGCCGCTTCTTTGGGCTTGCCGCTCCTGATCGCCTTCGTGGCGCAATGCCGCAGGTGATTCTTCATCAGGTTGCGCCCCACGCCGCGCAGCGCCTCCTGCACCGAAGCCACCTGCACCAGGATGTCCGCGCAGTAGCGGTCGTCCTCCACCATCCTCTGCAGCCCGCGGACCTGTCCTTCGATTCTCTTCAGCCGGTTCAAATTTGCGGCTTTCAATTCCGCGTCCACTCCCGCCGCCTTGCGTGCCTGCTTTTCCATGACCTATACCCCTCAGGGGTATTTATACCCCCATGGGCTATCCATTGTCAAATCTCGCGGCTCGCTCAGCCGTCAAGCAACAGCGGCTCCCTCAGCCGAAGCGAAGTGTCGTCCAGGCTGACAGCGAGTGGATACTTTTCCGAGCACCGTAAGCTGTTGACTGGAGACTGTCGGCTGTAGACTGCCTTACCCCCTGCCCCATTCCCCGCCCACGCTGGTATAATTCCCCGCATGACCCTACTCGAAATCACCTTCGAACTTCATTCCGCTCCGAGCTTCAAACAGCTTGAGCGCCTCGGCGCCTTCGCCAACACCTACGGCCTCCGCCGCTTCCGAGTCGACGAAAAACAAAAGCACCTGACGCTCGAGTATGACGCCTCGAGGTTGCGGGAAACCCAGGTAGCGCACGTCCTCGGAAAAGCAGGAATTTCCATCCTACAGAGGGTGTCCTCGATGGAAACCTCGGATCCACTTCCAGTGGAAAAAGCGGCGCTGCCCCGGTAGACCGCAAGCTACATTCTGCAAGCGACACTTATTTCACACGGATAATCCGCAAAGGTGAATTGTGTAATTGAAAGATTCTGGTGGAGACGGGGGTATCCGGGAAAAAGATGGGCCAAAAAAAAGTGGGGCCCCCGCTTGGGATCGGGGAGCCCCGGAAGGCGCATCTCAGATGCCAGTGTCGTTTTCACACCAGCGCGTGGGGTCATCCATCCTAGCTTCCCTCTCAGAGGCAGGTGGTAACGATTCGCCAAAACAGCAAGTAAGCCCCTTCCCCCTCGCTTGCCATAATGTGCGCCTCGTTTCTGAAACGCGCCCACGTTTCCCTCTATTGCACGAGCGACGCCAAGCCGTCTCTCCACTGCCATTCTTATAAACTGCTCAATAATTTATGGTTAGCTGTGCCCGGTAGGACCACACCCAGCACCAAAATTGGCCTCGAGATTCAAATCGGAACTCTGCCCCGCCCCACTCCTGCTCCAAGACTCTCCCCTCAATCCCGAACCTCGTACCATGACCCAGGTAACAAAACTCTTAGCTACCCAGCGCTATCGGTTTTTTTTTGATTCCGGGTAACACTCTCTCCGTATGACGTCACCTCTGCTCCCTCGCCTCCGCCGCCTCGCTATCTGGGCCACACTGGATCTCGCCCTGTTCGCCGGCGCCCTGGCTCTCTCCACTTCAGCCGATACCCGCGGCCAACTTGCCAAACCGCGCGTCGAGGGCTGTTACTGCGGCTGCGCGCAATCGAAAACTTCCGCCGGCTGCACCAAAATGTGTGAAATTCCGAAGTACGCTTCCCGATGGGGATCGGTGAGCTGCACCAAGCCACGCGTGCAACCGCCCTCGGAAACTCCGGGAGCAGGCCCGCACTATCCGCGCAAGCCGCGCGCCGAACGCGCCAGCAACTAGCTCCGGCCAGCCGCCGTTTCGCCGAGTAATTTCGCGAAAATCTCCGGCACTTCAAAAATAGCGCGGTTCTCCAGCCCCGCAACGTTCCGCCGGAATTCCGCCAGCGTCGCCGGCTCCAGCAACTGCTTCACGCCCCCTACGATCTCGCGGAAATTGCGCAGCACAATCCCAACCCGCTTCTCCTTCACCCACTCCGTGTTGTAACGCTCCTGCGGCAGCGTCCAGGCATTGCATTCCAGGATCACCGGAAGCTTCCGCATCATCGCTTCGGCCACGCTGCCCGGCCCCGGCTTGCCGATCAGGAAATCCGCTGCGTACATCAGGCGATGCACCTCTTTCGTGAATCCCACAATGTGCAGCGGCAACTCCCATTTCCGCGCGCGAAAGGCATCGGCCAGCTTGTCGTTCCGCCCGCAAATCACAATGAGCTGCAGAAAAAGCTTCGCCGCGTCCAGTTGCTCCACAATTTCAAGCATCACTTTCGACCCAAAACCGCCGAAGAGCAGCATGCCCGTGGTGAGATCTTTCTGCAGTCCCAACTCCTGGCGCAAAGCCGCTGGATCCGTTCCGTCAGGTAAATAAAAATCCGGGCGCAGGATCATCCCCGAGGTTTTGAAAATATGCGCGGCATCTTTACCAATAGCCCGTGCTTGCTCAACAGCCCTCTCCGACCCACAAATCATGTACTGATTTTCAGCCGCTTCAATCCAGAAATGCGGCGGAAAATCGGCAATATCCGTAATCAACGTCACGAACGGTCTTTCCGGGTGCACCCGCTTCCAGGCTTCGGCAATCTCGCCGTTGAAATGCGGAATCACGGATACCAGCAGGTCAGCGTCGCTTTTCTGAAAGTAAGCAGCCAGCAACTTCACCAACGGTCCATGAAAAATCCGGATCGTCGTTTGCAATACTCGCAGCAGTTGCGTGGCGCCGAGCGTCCAGCCGTTGCGCAACAGCGTGTTGTACTGTTCCTGAATGCGAATCCCGGTGAGCTTGCGGAGCACATCGAGGTGATCCGTCAACTCCTGGAACTGCACCAACTCCACCTGCCAGCCTCGATTTTGTTGGGAAATTACAGTTTGCAGGGCAACCGCAGCGTTCCGATGGCCGCCACCCGCGTCATGGAACACCACCTGTATTTTCTTCATCGACGGGAATTGTTCCACAGAACTATGAATAGACTGTAAACATCGACAGGGCACGCTCCATGCCATGTGGAAAACGTTTCAAGCCGTTTGTGTTCAATCAGTTCCACCCTAAGATTCATACGCAATTTGCCCTCGTTTCATGTGCTGTTCATATCCCGCATCTAATCTCGTAACATGCGTTGCGACCTTCACGTTCACTCAATCGCTTCGGGGATGTGCGACACGCCGGGTCTCACCCGGATCGCCAAGGAGTCCTACAACCAGCCCGCCGAGGTCTACGAACGCTGCAAGCGCCTCGGCATGTCCATCGTCACCCTGACCGACCATGATTCGATCGACGCAGCGGAAGCCCTCCGCAAATATCCCGACTTTTTCCTCAGTGAAGAGGTGACCGTGCGCATGCCCACCGGCACGCAAATTCACCTCGGAGTCTACGGCATCACCGAAAAAGACCATGCGGAAATTTCGCGCCGCCGCAACGATTTTATAGCGCTCCTGATGTACCTGACCGAGCGCAAGATTTTTTTCAGCCTGAATCACGTGTTCTCCAGCCTCACGGGCCGCCGCGACATCGAGGATTTCGACTGGTTCGCCTCCTACGTCCCGGCGCTGGAAGTCCGGAATGGCCAGATGTGGCAAGCTGCAAATCAAAAAGCGCAGCACCTGGCATCGAAACTGGGCAAGGCCGCTGTGGCGGGCAGCGACTCGCACACTCTCTCCGGCGTGGCCCGGACGTTCACGGAAATGCCGGGAGCGCGCACCGTCGAAGAATACTTTGCCGGGCTGCGCGCCGGCCGCGGCATCGTCCACGGGCAGCACGGCAGTTACGCGAAGCTCACCCTGGACATTCTCAATTTCATTGGCCGGGTGCTGAAGGACAATCCTGCCGCCGCCGCGCTGCTGCCCCTGACCGTTTTCATTCCGGCGATAACCGCGTTTCACTGGCTGAACGAAATCCGCTTCTGCAAGCAGTGGGCGGCTGAGCTGGACAGCAAGGAAAAAAATCCGCGCATGTTGTGGACGTCGATTCAG
>Ga0210406_10002404_pt1 | contig 21423 bp, 17 predicted proteins | sample IncBWC30MmetaG_FD_155454 | JGI IMG/M metagenome (GOLD analysis project Ga0210406, IMG submission 155454) | Forest soil microbial communities from Barre Woods Harvard Forest LTER site, Petersham, Massachusetts, United States - Inc-BW-C-30-M | ecosystem: Environmental > Terrestrial > Soil >... | reverse complement strand
CACGATTCCGTAGCCGTGCAATTCCCCCAACTGCGATAAGGTCTTCAGAACCAGCAGGTCGAGACTTCCCTGCAGATCGTTTCTTGCCATTCGCGCGTACCCCTAGACAACTTGGCCTGCGGCAAAGAGTAGCCCTAGAAGTAGAGGTATGTCAACAGCTAGTATCCGAAGGTTCGCGGCTGAAATTGAATGGAGGTTGGCTGATTTTGCCTCCTTCATAGCTCCGAGAACCTTAGTTATTGCGTAGCTACGTAATCCGGCGTCCCCGGCCACCGCGGCAGGGCACACTGCGGCTGACGCTGCGCAGCGCTCGGGCTGATCAGGCAATGCAAATCGAGAACACCGGATGTCCTACTTATAACGATCGCTCCCGACACGCCGACATTCGGCACCAATAGTGCTGCCCAAGTAGCGAAGGATGTTGCGCAGCGAGCGGACCACGGATTCCTATTTTGCCTATCGCTGTTGCGGTTCAACTCATGCGGCGGATATCTGGGCTCGTCTTATCTCGACAACGTTGTGCGCTGACGCCGCGGACGAGAACAAAGGTATGAGACCTTCGACCAGTGTTGGGTGCGTCAGGACCGCATCACGCAGCGCGGTGTAGGGCAGCCCTGCGATCATCGCAATCTGGACGGCGGCCAAGATCTCCCCGGCACCGACACCGAAGGCCGTGAACCCTAGGATGCGATCGCTATCAGCCTCCACGAGGGTCTTCACGAACCCACGGGTCTCCGAAAGCGTGCGTGCACGCAGGTTGGTTTCCATTGGGACCTTAAACAGGCGATACGCTATCCCTTGAGCCTCCGCTTCTGTTTCACTCAAGCCGATACGAGCAAGTTCGGGGTCCGTAAACAGACAATATGGGACTTGCCTGCCCGTGGTCACCCGGTTGCCGCCGGTTAAATTGGCATGGACTACGCGGAAATCGTCGACGCTGATGTGCGTGAACTGCGGGCTACCTGCGACCTCACCGATCGCCCAGACGCCGGGCGCGGTGGTTTGCAGCCGCTCGTTGACCTTGATGTATCCCCGGTCGGTGAGCTCAACGCCGGTCAGTTCCAGGCCGAGTCCTTCGGTGTTCGGATTGCGGCCTGTGGCGACCAATACATGACTACCCTTTAGGACTTTCTCAATTCCATTCTGCTCGATGACGACACTCACAGAGTCGCCACATTTGCCCGACACTTGCTTGATCCATGCATTCAGGAGAATGTCGATGCCTTCATCTGCGAGGAGGCTGCGAAGAGCCTCGCATACGTCTGGGTCTTCTTTGGACATCAGCCGCCCGCTGCGATCGACCATCGTCACCTTGCTGCCGAAGCGACCCATCGCCTGGGACATCTCCACTCCGACGTAGCCGCCACCGACAACCAGCAAGTGTTCGGGAATTTCATCGAGTTCAAGAGCCTCGATATGCGTGAGCGGCTGCGCTTCCGCAAGGCCAGGAATTGCGTCCAGTGCGGCACGCGTGCCCGTGCTAACGATCACATTCGCGCCCCGCAGTTGACGTGTGGTCCCATCGGCCAGGGTGACTTCTACTGTTCTCGGAGCTAGGAACCGGCCCGTTCCCAATATGAACTCGGCTCCCGTGTTCTTGTAATTTTCCATATACATGTCGTTCAGGCCGCGCACCATGCTGCGCTTGCGCTCGCGCACGCCCGCCATGTCGATCGCGAATCCCTCGTGTGTGATGCCGAATTCCTTGCTTCGGTGAAAGTACGATGCGACTTTCGCGCTGTGGATGATGTTCTTGCTCGGCAAGCACGCGATGTTCGGGCATGACCCGCCGACGTATTTGCGGTCGACGACTGCGACTTGCTTTCCTTCGCCAGCAAAAGTCCACGCAGCGATGGTCGAGCCCGTGCCACCCCCGAGAATCACGAGATCAAATTCTTCCGGCTGCGTCTTCTTACGGGCCTGGGCGCGTGAAGCGTTCTTTGTGCTCCTCATGCGGATTTTCCTTTCCGAGCGACGGGATCACCCTTGGCTTGCATTGATTTGACGACATCGGCCGCCGAAGCGCTTTCGAGTTGACAGTCCGTATCCAACATCTCGCACGACACGCTCCTTCAAAGGCTGAATGAAGCGACTCCGTTCACCGGAACGTGTTGTTGCGAGGTCAGCACATTGCGCTCAGGTCGCCACAACGAGACCGCCTGCGGCACGAATGACCTCCCCAGTGATCCAGGCTGATTCGTCTGATGCTAGGAACACAGCCAGCGGTGCGATATCCGTGACGCGACCGAGCCGGCCGAGCGGCGTCTTTCCAGCCAGAACGGCGCCGGCACCGCCCTCAAAGGTCCCCGCGGCTGCATTGCCTTCAGTTTCCGTATGACCGGGAGCGATGGCGTTGACGCGTATCTTGCGCGGCGCCAGTTCGAGCGCCAATCCCTTGGTCATCGTTTCGATGGCGCCTTTCGTGGAAGCGTACAGCAGGGCTCCCGCCACCGGATGCGAGCCAACGATAGAGCTGAGGTTGATGATGCTCCCGCCGTCGGCCCCGAAGCGCTTGATCGCCTCCTGCACGGTGAGAATGGCCCCGAGAACGTTGATGTTGTAGTGGAGGTGAAAGCTATCTTCGGTGATCTCCGCGAAGGCACCGAAGCGGAATACCCCGGCGTTGTTAACCAAAACGTCCAGCCTTCCGAATACAGAATCCACTTCCTTGAATAACCGCGCGACACCTGCGGCCCTGGACACGTCGGCCCCGACCGCGATCGCCTGGCCCCCGTTGTCGGTGATCGCCTGAGCGACGCGTTCGGCGCCTTCCCGGTCGGAGAAATAGTTCACGGCCACGCGCGCGCCCGCAGCTCCCAAGGCCGTTGCGATCCCACCGCCTATGCCTTTGGACGCGCCCGTCACTATTGCCACTTTATTAGACAATCTGCTCATATTCGCCATTGTTCTTAGGCCGACTCCTTGTACGGCCGAATGTCCACCGCTGTGAATTGCGCCTCGCGCGTATGAACATCTCGAGCTATGCTCTTATGCTAAGGGGCGTTTTGAAACAGCACGTCAACATTCAATTTTGCATCCTGAACGAATCGTCGGCAATCCGAAAGTAGTCGGGACCCACGATCGCGAGATTAGTACTGGGAAGTCGGCACAGCGGAAGTGATCCCCGCTCCTGGCATCGATCCCGGACGGATTGCGGGCAACATTTTCGCCCAATGTGAAGACAACGCCTACAGACGGTCGCAAATCCCCCGAACTTTCAGCTCTGAATTTTCGCTCACGAAAGTGAGCCATTTCGGACACCAGGCACGAATACGAAGACGGCGGATCCCTAGACCGTTGTAGTTGACATCGCGGCACGTATAGTTGGGTTTTCCAAGCAAGAAAAGTGAACCGTTGAGACGAGACCGCGCTTAGAACGCCGGGGGAGGAGCCAGGTGTGTCCGCTATGAACGCTGAGGGAGGCGAAGGAACGGTCTGGATGCGCTTTACGATTTCGGCCGACAGTTGCGCTGCAACACATCCAACATCGTTCGCCTACGGGATTACGATCACGGTGTTGCCGGAACAGGACGAACACCGCGAATCTGGTTGACAATATCGATCGCCAGCCGCTGCGCCGCTGCGGGACCGTCAATTGCGGTGACCTTCCCCGTGCCAAGGACCATGCCTGTTTTCGGGTTAATCATTTTGAAAATCCAGTCGTATGTCAGGAAGGGCCGCGTGACATCGATATAGATATCGGCCCCGTTGCGGTCGTCGACGATGCGGATGCCCCACTCCCGCATCTCAGGACGCGTGTAAAGCGCATCCTGGAGCAAATTGCCCTTCATCCAGATCGTGTGGGATTCCACAAATATCGATCGAGCAGAGCGAAGAATTCCTGCCGGATCGCTTCCTGATTCACGAGTTGCCGTTCCGTTTGCCTCCGATGTTCCGGTCGGTCTGTCCAGCTCTTCGCGCGGGAACTGCACGGCACTGGCGAGCTGCTCCACAATTGCTGCCGCCAGCTTCGGGCCGGCGTCGAATTCATCGGTTGCTTCAACCGTGCCCGAAGTGAGTGTCAAGGACTTCGGCTGATAAACCAGCGTGTAGGTCCAGTCAAACGTCATGACCGGCCGGTCAACCGTGATCACAATATCGGCAGTTTGCCCGTAATCGGCAAAGCGCAATCCCAAGTACGGGAACATCGCTGTTTTATGAATGTCGTCCTGCAGCCGCTCGCGGCGCAGATAAATTGTTTTGGAATGCACCGAAATGGTGTGCATTTGCCGCTGGTCCGGGCGTGGCAGAGTCGGATTCGGGGGCACTGCTTGCGCTATCCCAGGAGCATTGGCAGGAGCAGCTGGGAAGGCTGTGGCTTTCGCACCGAATGATTGCAATCGTCCGCCAGAGTCAAAACGCGTCCCACCAGATGCATTGGCGAGGCCAGCAACGCTTTCAATCGGTACGGCGAAGTTGATGTTCTGGCCGACGCTGAGTGATCCCACGACAATTCCTAGTATCCGAGCCTCCGCATCGACCAAAACTCCGCCGCTCGATCCCGGCGACAACGGAGCGGTGAACTGCAGAATCCGGTAACCACTGCCTGCTCCGGGTACATCTTCGGCCATTCGCGTGGCGCTTAGGATGCCTGAAGATGCAGTCCAGGGTAAGCCGACGGCATTTGATACGACAAACACTACCGCGCCAGATGCTGCATTAGCGGAGTTGCCGAAGGGCAGGACTGGGAGCCCCGAAGCGGAGATGCGCAGTGCCGCAACATCGCGGCGCTCATCAGAGGCCATCAACTCAACTTGGTCGTAGATTTCGCCGCTCTTCAGCCGCACCTGCACCTCCCGCATCCCTTTCACAACATGGTTCGCAGTAAGGATCACGCCATCGCTTCGAATGATGACTCCGGAAGCGATGCCTGCAACTTGGCCGTCACCTTTGCCGACGAAAATGGATACGGCGGAGGGCGAAACCCGCTCCACGACCTGATCCCCGGACAAGGTCGGTGCGGTGGTCTGTGCATTTGCTATGGGGAGAGAAGCAGCGAGCAGAGTGATTGCGGCTATGATTTTGGGGGAGCGCATATTGTCCTCTCTTGATAAGGAAGGATTACCGTGGAATGACCCTCATTCTGCACCGCAACAGAACACGGTGCAACGAGGAAAAACTGCGTGGAGAGATGTCTCATCGACACTACTTTTCGCATGGCTGCCTTTCCCAGTTCCTTCGCAATCGCCAAACTACCTGACACTGTCCGTGGCACTTTTCAGTCCATACCTTTGCGAACCAATGTGGAGGGAAATCAAGCGAATGGTGCATCTCAACTTGGAAGTTAGAACCTCCACCCCGCAAGAATCTCCCGACTATCGTCATCTCGGCCGGACACTGGGACAACGGCAACAGACGCCAGGAGAGTGAATTACGCGGACACACTACTTGCGGGATATGCCCTCAGAATCCAAGGGTTTGCAGGTGTCGTCGTTTGACTTGCCCGCGGCCAGGTCCTAACATGGCCCGCAAAGAGCAAGCTCCCTCTCCAATCATGGTCGGACGGATCATTTCGCATTTTCGAATCCTTGAGAAGCTGGGCGAGGGAGGAATGGGCGTCGTCTATAAGGCCGAGGACATCAGGCTGGGTCGTTCGGTGGCGTTGAAATTCCTCCCCGAAGAGCTTTCCCGAGACCACCATGCTATGGATCGATTTCGACGGGAAGCCCGTGCCGCATCAAGTTTGAACCATCCCTACATCTGCACGATCCACGACATCGATGAGCGCGAGGGCCAGTCCTTCATCGTCATGGAATTACTCGAGGGAAAGAATCTAAAGTGTTACATCAGTAGGAAGCCTGTCAGCACTTCGTGTCTGCTGGAGCTTGGCATGCATATTGCCGACGCGTTAGATGCCGCGCATGCGAAGGGCATCGTCCATCGCGATATCAAACCCGAGAATATCTTTGTGACAACACGCGGCCAGGCTAAGGTCCTCGATTTTGGCCTAGCCAAATTGTTCCGGCCGCTGACCTTTAGGGTGACCGCTGGCCCCGCGACAGCGGAGACGGCGACGATCTCCACTGCGGCAGGCATGCTCGTCGGCACGGTGGACTACATGGCTCCGGAACAACTCGAAGGGGAGGCTGTGGACCCGCGCACCGATCTTTTCGCACTCGGTCTCGTGCTTTACGAGATGGCCACTGGGGGCAACCCCTTCCGCGGCCAGTCAGCCACTTCCACGATTGCGAACATCCTGAAAGAAGAAGTACCGCCAGTTGCGCAGCGCAATCCCCTGGCTCCCCCTGAGCTGGAGCGTATCCTGCAGAAATGCCTGCGCAAGCGCATCGATGAGCGATACGCCTCGGCCCGTGACCTTGCGGTCGACCTCGCAGCTTTGCGTCGAAGCTTCGAACCAACGACGGGGCGGCGCTCTGCCGCGGTGGCTGCCGAGCCTGCAGCTCCACTTGCGTTGCCGCGCGGCGCGGTCCGCGCGCTGCTCATGCTCATTCAACTCGGCTACCTGGCGATGTACGCGCTCGCTCTTTACAGGTTCCACGACGTGCTCCGCGCCAGCCACGAGCTATACGCGTCGGCTACGCTGGGTAGCGTTCTGCTGATGGCTGGCGTGCTCGGCGTTCCCGTACGCCTTTATCAGTTCACTGCCTTGGCCTTCGACTATCCCGACCTTGGCCTGAAGTTCCGCTGGTTGTTTCCGGCGGTATTGTTGCTCGACACGGTTTGGGCCGCGACGCCCTTACTCTTTCTCGTTCAGCTCCGGGGACTTGTCCTGCTCTGCGCGGCCGCTCTTGCCTTTCTTCCGTTCTCGCAGCGCACGCTTCTCTATGCTGCTTACGCTCATTCCGGTGGCCGCTCCTCCGCCGTCCGGACGCCGGTCTCTAACTGAACTTCTGGCTGTCGTGTTGCGAAACTTGAGGCATGGCTTTGCCCACTACGCATCGCGGACTACAGGTTCGACAAGAGTGAAGCAAAGTTTGGCGCGAAACAACCGAGACTTGGCCGAATCGGATGGCTTCGGCTCGCTAGGCTCGGTGGCGTCCGACGAACTCGCGGGGCATCGAATCCACACTCTAGCAGGGATAAAGGGTACTTTTGTGACGCTCGACTGAGCACAGCAAAGCGTGAAGGCAATCCCATCGTTTTCGTCTGATAACATCGAATTTGCCGCATACTATTGGTCATGCGTAGCAGGTTTGCTTTTCTGTCGCTCCTACCCTTGTGTTTTCTCATTTCTCGGCAAACTCCTGACCAGAACACTGCTCATGCTAATGAGTGGACGGAACGACATGCGCGCTATTTGGCGGAGCCGAAAATTAGGGAAACAGAGTCCTGGCTGGAAATCACTGCTAACGACCCGAGACCACTGGACAACGTCTTGGGCGCACTTAAGCACCAACACGGCTGGCAAATCAACTACGAAGACCCACACTACGGAAAAGCGGATATCGTTGACGACACAGCACCATCCTGGCTGCAGGAGCATCCGAATGGTCCGCGTGCCTATGGAGTTGCGGGCGGTGCCTTCTACGCTAAGATTGCCATGGATGGGTATTTCCCTGACGACCCAATCAAAATACTTTCGGCACTGGTCGAAGCCTATAATCGCAGCGGCAATCCAGGCCAATTTGAAATGCGAACAGTGAATCACGATTCGTTTGACATTGTTCCCACTGCAGCGGCGGCTGGTCCGCAAACGCCCCTTCTTGATACTGTGATGAGTTTCGATGCGACAGATACCGTCAGTGCCCCGGTGACCCTACGCAGGTTTTGCGTGGAGCTATCGCGCCGGAGTGGCCAGACCGTCATATTCGGTGGGTTTGGGTCGCCTTCGGAGAATCGCTTGGACCAGACTCGTATTGAGCAGCATTCGCAAAATCAGGCCGCCCGTGAAATTATTCGTCAGATGTATAGACAGGTTGGTTCGACTGACTGCTGGCGACTCCTCTACGACCCTGATTCAAACAGATTTTGGCTGCGAATGCGTTGATAGTTGCGATGCCTTAACGCCCCTGCGTTCATTCGTCCCACGGCCGAATAGGGGCCAAGTCTTGGTAGACAGCGTTCACGTCCACATGAATCCGCGGCGAAAGGGAGCCCGTCCGGAGTGGTTCATGGTCCAAGGAGGGCAGTGGTGCAGTTATATCCAAATCTGACGTTCAACGGCCAGTGTGAAGCCGCCTTTAGGTTCTACGAGGAGTGTCTCCACGGCAGGACCGTATTCATGATGACGTACGAGAATGCGCCCAAGGATCTGCAAACGCCGTCTGACTGGCGAAAGAAGATCTTCCATGCCACGTTCGTTCTCGCCGAGTTCATGTTTGCCGGTTCGGATGCGCCGCCTGGGCAGTATCAGAAACCTCAAGGCTTCGCTCTACAGTTGAATCTCAGTGATCCGGTGGAAGCAGAGCGTATTTTCAAGGCTCTGGCAGAAAATGGAACTGTTCAAATGCCGCTGCAGGAAACATTTTGGGCGCTTCGTTTCGGCGTTCTCGTTGACCAATTTGGGATTCCATGGCTGATCAACTGCGAGAAGCCGGCGTCAAGTTCGGTGCAACTACCGCGCCGCTGAAAAGTCAGAAATCTTGTTTCGGCTTTCCGGAAGAAGGAAGCCCGTTAACAGGAACTCCAGATCGCCTAACCTTTTCTCTTGGACGAGTACGCAACAAATCGGGACTTGACCCGCGCGGCAGCTCCGACTATCCGACTATCGACGAAAAACGGTTTTAATCTAAATAGCCGTACAATCTGAGACTAATGGACTCACTTAAATCTGATCAATCGGATTACATTAGAACGCTTCGTCGGCTACCGCTTTTCACCGATCTGTCTGACGTAGAACTGGCCCAAATCGCCGAGGGCGTGAGCCGTCTATATTTCGAAGAGGGGACCTTAATTTTTGGCGAGGGCGACGTGTGCCGCGAGCTTCTGATCGTCGAAGAGGGAACGGTAAAGATAGTTAAGTCGGCATTGAGCGGGAGACAGCAACTCCTCGGCATCGAGCGCAAAGGGAGTTCGCTAGCGGAGGTGGCCGTCTTTGACGGTGGTCGGTATCCGGCCAGTGCGGAAGCGACCAGCTCGACCACTCTGCTACGACTGTCGGCAGATAGTTTTCGACAAACTTGCCTTAAGAATCCCGAAATGGCTCTGAAGGTTTTCAAAGTTCTCGCGCACAGACTGCGGCATTTGGTGAGTCTAGTCGAGGAGTTGTCCTTCTCCACAGTTCGTGCACGTCTGATTGCGTACCTCGTTCGACTGGCAGAAGAAACCGGACACCGGACAGCTCAGGGAATCCATTTTCAATTGACCGAAAACAATGAACAACTGGCCGTCCGTCTCGGTACGGTTCGGGAATTGATTTCCCGAAATCTCGGGCGTTTGCACGGGGATAAGCTAATTGAGATGAACAAACGCACTGTCAATATTCCTGATCTCGCCATCCTGCGCGATGAAATTGGGGGTAGCGCCTAAATTCCGGACCTTGCTCGTGTTTTTTCCCGATGACCGTGACTAAAGTCATCGCCCTATTTGCCACACGACTCTATTCTGCGTCTTGTGGCGGTATTGCCTTTTCAACTTTTCAACTAAAAACCGCCGTCGCTCGCGGGTAGAGGATTAGCCGAGCAGCCAAGCCACTCTTTCCGTGAGATCCAGGAGGGTAGAATGGCATACGTAATTGCCGAACCGTGTGTGAGCACAAAGGATACTGCGTGCGTGGATGTCTGCCCGTGTGATTGTATTCATCCACGAAAAGACGAAGGCGAGTTTTCGACTGCACCGCAGCTGTACATCAATCCCGATGAATGCATTGACTGCGGTGCCTGCATCCCAGTCTGCCCTGTATCGGCAATCTTCCCCATCGAAGAGCTTCCAAAACAATGGAAGAGCTTTGCGGAGATCAATGCCCACTGGTACGTGGCAAAAGAAAGCTAACTAAATCCCAAATTCCGGAGGCGCCACCCATGCAGTGCCCGCCGCAGAGGCGAACCAAGGAGGGACTAAGGATTCTCGAATTGAACTAGGAACTTTCTCTTCGCGGATGCAAATCCGAGCCCGGCAGCACACGAAATGGTTTGTTCTTGCCCCAGCGGTAGATTGCGAAATCCTGATCCAAAGTCAGAATATCCGCGGTCCCAAGCTGGTCCGCCAAGCGAATCAGACAGGCATCCGCCAGATCGATCTTCCGGTCTTTGTATTTTCGTAGTACTTGCTTGACACCAGCAGTGTCTCGCGAAAGCTGAAAAGGAACTTGGAAAATCCCAGCAGTGATGTTCTCGATCACCGCCTCCGACGCGCCCGACAAGTTCCGCAACAAATAGCAACTCTCTGTAATGACCGCTTCGCAAGTGACTAGCGGCGCCTCTACTTCTCGAACCGTCTGGGCGCACGTCTTGTGAAAATTCTCGCTGCGGTCGAGCAGCGCGACGATGAAACCTGTATCGAGCAGGACCGGCTTCATCGGCCCAAATTCCTTAGATGTTTTTTGTTCGATCCCAGGTCCCGCACACGGGATTCGAACTTACCCAAGCCGATGATGCCTCGCTTCTGGCGCCGCAAGTAACTCGCTTCCAGAACACGCAGTCCCTCGCGTACAACCCGCGAAGGAGTCCAGCCCAGTTCTCGTACCAGAAGTGCGAGCCGCTTCCGCGATCGGTCATCCAGCCTGGCTTGAATTGCGACTCGCATGCACCGATTGTACTACAAGCGGCCGTTTGTATGACATAGACATTCGCAGGTTCGAACTTGGCACGAGAAGATCTAGCGGTCCGGTAGGAGAAACCGGAGCTCAACAAACTAAGCGCAAGGCCCGACTGACGATGTGCCGTCGACGTTTATCACTAGGCTTCATATGTATTGTTGTAGCGTATTGAACACTCAGAATATCGCACGGACGCATACACTCCCATGTAGCACGCCGGGAAGCCGTCGAGCTCCGTGGACCAAATTGTTTCAGGATTCGATATTTTTGACGAATTCACTTGGAAAGAATCGTCGACAAGCTTCTGGTGATTTCCATATGTGTCCTCCTACTTCCGTCTGCACGAGCCTCATGGGCGTGCCTGAGCCTCGCGCTGTGGCTTCCTCTCTGCCTTGGAAGCGCGCTTTGAGAAAGGCGCGCCCCTGCCTTGATGCTGTTTTCGCAAGCGCGTCACTCCTGCTCTGTATGGTTCCTGCGAGCGCACTCGCCCAGCAACGAACTGCCGGGCGCGGGATTATTAGCCGCTCCCTCCCGGATGCACCTCTACCCCATTCAGACCCGCAGAATTCGGCTCGGCAAACACCCCCTGCGGAGGGGTCAGCCAGCGTTGCAGGCATCGTGCTGGACGTAAGCGGAGCCTCCGTTTCCGGCGCAAACGTCAGTTTGATCCATGGAGACGGAACACAATTGCTCACGACGGTGTCCGAGGCGAACGGCGAATTTAATTTTACAAAGATTCCTGCCGGTTCCTACCTCGTGATGGTCAACGCTGAGGGTTTTGCGCCCTTTACATCTGCAGAGTTCGCCGTCGCGGTGCAGCAGGCCTATGAAGTTCCTGACGTCTCATTGTCTATTTCGTCGGCAAACATGGAGGTGACGGTCCGTCCCACCGAGCTGATTGCCGCTGAGCAGATACGGGCTGAAGAAAAGCAGCGTCTGGTCGGCGTCATCCCAAACTTCTATACAAGCTACATTTTTGACGCCGCCCCGCTCACTTGGAAACAGAAATTCTCGCTTGCTGCACGGAGCGCTTTCGATCCCGTTGCCTTCTTCGGCGTCGGCTTCGGTGCCGGCATCGAACAGGCGACGAACGCGTATGCCGGCTACGGGCAAGGGGCCTCGGGATATAGCAAACGTTATGCCGCAACGTTTGCCGACGGACGCGTCAGTGACTTCCTGACTAATGCGCTCTTCCCCGCGCTCCTTCACCAGGATCCGCGCTACTACTACCGGGGCTCCGGGTCCGTTAAGTCTCGCCTCATGCATGCGGTCAGCTCCGTATTTGTCACACGCAGCGATAGTGGGCGAATTGTGCCAAACTCTTCTTATTTCCTTGGGGACATGTGCTCAGGAGCACTGTCCAATCTGTATTATCCCAAAGCGAATCGGGGCGCCAACCTGGTGTTCTCCAATGCCGCCGTTGGCCTCGCCGGGCGAGTAGGCATGAATTTATTCCGTGAATTCCTTTCGAACCGCTTAACGACGAACGTAGCGGGCGATCGAAAACTTTGAACACTGTGTATGACCAGGAAAGGAACGCCCGAGGATAGCCGTTTTGCACTCGGCTACTTTTTGTTCCTGAGTCTAGCTCCGTATTGAACGGCTTACCGACTCCGTGGTCTTGGCCGTTACACCATCGTGTAGCCGTCTCCAACCATCGACTGATCTCGTTTGCTGATGGGAAGGTCACGTTTCGTTGGCTCGATTCCGCCAACAACGAACAGAAGTTGATGACCCTATCTCTCGATGAGTTCTTGCGCCGCTTCCTGTTGCACCTGCTCCCGGAAGGTTTCGTGCGCATTCGTAACTTCGGCATCCTGGCCAACCGCAAACGGGCCGCCACCTTGCCACTTTCCTTCCAACTGCTCGGCGGGACACCGCAAACCCAGCAAAGGCCTCCACCGCTGGTCCGAGCGATCTTTGGTCTTGCCCCAAGTGTGGTGGGCCGATGATGGTCGTCGAAAGACTCAGCGCTGCTGAAATCCAAGTTCGTTCTCCATCGGTGGTCACCGCTGCCGCATGAAGCGACTCTCTCCAATTCGAAGGTGTTTTTCCCCGCTCCGTACCTCTGTGCCTTTCCTCGGAACGGACCTCCTCTTCCAGGTCTTCAACCACGCTCTTCACGATCCTTTTTCGCATTCAGCTAGCTTCCGGGCTCCTACTGCCACCTGTCGCACTCTGCGGCACAGACTCGACACAGCTCGGCCACGCTCCTTCCCACCATTGAATTTGCATAGGGCCCACGTCCGCCGCGCGGGCGGCTTCCTTCAAGTCGTTTCCTTTGCAGTGAGCACACTCCTGAGTCGATGGACCGCTTGTGGAATGTCTTGCGCGCTGGTGCTGCCGAACCCCAAGATGAATCCGTGGCGAGCGGGTTTGTTCAAGTAACAGGGAGAAAGAGGCCACAGCCACAAGTTCAGACGCGCAGCGCGTTCGGCAGTCTCCCGATCGCTGATTCCTCTTGGGATTGTCGCAACTAGATGCATGCCAGCCTCTCCGCCAAGGACCTGCACCTCGGAGCCAAATTCGCTTGCGAGTGCATCGACGAGAACTGTTCGTCGTTCGCCGTACAATCCCCGGGTGCGTCGAATGTGGCGTGAGAAGTGCCCTTCGCTTATGAAATCCGTCAGAACGGCTTGATACAAGTGGGGGGGGTAGATGTCCATTGCATGACGGACGGCTACAAAACGTTCGACCAAGTCCGGCGGGATGACCATGTATCCCAGCCGCAAGGATGGGAAAAGAGTCTTGCTGAAAGTTCCGATATAAACCACTCGAGAACTGCGGTCTAGTCCCTGTAGCGAGGCAATCGGCATGTCCTTGTAACGGTATTCGCTGTCATAATCATCCTCGACAATCCAGGAATTCGAACTCCTGGCCCACTCCAAGAGTTGCAAACGCCGTGAAGCGCTCATCGTCATACCGAGCGGGAATTGATGGGAGGGCGTGAGGTAGGCAGCTCTTCCCTTCCGGCAGCGCTTCATACCTGCCGTAACATCGAGGCCTTCGTTATCAACCGGAACAGGCACGAGTTGGCAACCTGCCATCGTGAGGACGTGCCGCGTCAGCCGGTACCCGGGCTCTTCGATCCACACGGGATCTCCGGCGTCGAGTAAAACGCGCGCGGATAATTCCAACGCCTGTTGCGAACCGCTCACTATCATGATTTGCGGGGCTTCGCAATTGACCGCACGCGCGGTTCGAAGATAGGCGGCGATGGTCTCGCGAAACTTCAGCGAGCCCATCGGGTCGCCAAAGTGGAGAGACTTCGCGCCAACATTTCTCCAATATCGCGTCAGCAGATTGGACCATATCCTTAATGGAAAGTGTTCGAGAGCCGTCTGGCCAATGCTGAACGCTCCCCAACCATACAGCCACGGTGCAGGTTTGAAGGGCGGCAGGAGCGTGGAGCGTCGGGAAACCGCGCGAGACCCGGCACGAACCTTGGCCGGAGCAGGGCCGTCACGCTGACATGACGTCCAATGGTCCGGAAGAGAAGTCGATACGAATGTTCCCGACCCGGCGCGACCTTCAAAATAGCCTTCGGCGATAAGCTGGGCATGAGCGTTGAGCACGGGAATTCTAGAGATCCCGAGTTCGGCAGCGAGCGCGCGGGTGGACGGAATCTGCTGCCCGGCAGGCAAGTTGCGGGCGACGATCGCGGCGCGGTAGGCATCGTAAATTTGCCTGTGCAACGTTTTCGCGAGCTTCCGGTCGACAGCAATGACAGGCAAGAACCCGCTGGCTACCTTCTTCATGCTCCAATTGTAGTGGTCATACGAAATTTGCGTCAAGTGGGTATCGCTCCAGACCACTTCCAGAGCGATATTTGCAATGTCGCTCTAAGCGAAGTCTCTCGATGATTTGCAAAACTAGAACGGACCGACTGGAAAGCTTGCGTGCTCTGTTCATCCATTCGAGTGATACCAGCGTGGTATCCCTGTCGGAGGCTCTTGAATGCGCAAACGCTTGGGAGGGTTCCCAGTTCCTTCAGCTTGGAGCGCTTGGCCACTCTCGTATCCTGCAGTCACCGCAGTTCTCCGAAGCTATTGTGAAGTTCATTTTGGGCCTGACCTAGCCTGCTGAGATGCCGGAATGCTCGAATGCTAGGACACGCCCGATTTTCGCGTCCAATGGGCGCTCTGGTTTAGCGGCCATAAAGGTTCTTGCATGTGGCTATTCGTGCGAACCGCCCTGCGTGTGAAGGTTGAGGCAACTCTGCAGGTTCGGATGTCCCTCAAGGGCAGAACCGATGAGAAGGAGGAATATGTTTCGAATAACCGCTAATGATTGCCGCAAACGCAAGCCTTCGACGCCAGGTGTTTTAAGACTTGTAACGCGCATGTTTGCTGCCCTACTCATGATTGGGTCCTCTGCGAACAGAGGGCCTGGATACCCTACTGAGACGGCCACCAAGGGTGCATTGCCCGTCCTCGTCGAGTTGTTCACTTCCGAGGGCTGCTCGACGTGTCCGCCTGCGGACTTAATGCTCGAACAGATGGACAAGCAGCCAATTCCTGGAACGCAGCTGATCGTTCTAAGCGAGCATGTGGATTACTGGGACCATGACGGTTGGAAAGATCCATACTCGTCATCTTCTTCGACGGAGCGGCAGAACGAATACGTTCGCGCGTTTGGCCTGAAGACCGCATACACGCCACAAATCTTCATCGACGGTGCGAGTGAATTGCACCTCAACGATCCTCAGCAGGCGAACCAGGCGTTCCGGAAGGCTCTTTCCGCCGCAAAGATCGCGGTGCGCATTACCTCCCTTACGGTTGAAACGACAACCTCAACCGTCGTTCGGGGCCGCATCGAGGTTGACGAGAATTCCGAGGAGCACAGGGCTGATGTCTACGTCGTGACCGCTCTTAATCACGCGGAGTCCCACGTCTTGCGGGGAGAGAATGGCGGCAAACATCTTGCCCACGTCGCCGTAGTGCAAGAGATGAAAAGGATTGCCAGGCTGGAAAAGGGGAAAATCCTTGCTCAAGACTTTGAATTGAGGCTCAAGCCCGGCACCGATCCGGGGAACTTACGGATCGTTGCACTTGTTCAAGAATCCGGTCCGGGCCGGGTGTTGGGGGCTGCGCTGCGAAAGCTTGAAAGATGAGGGCCTGTTAGGGCGCTGCCTCTTTCAGACGAGAATTGAATTTGCTATTGCGCAGATGAAACTGTGGATGAGCTTACGAACTTAGGTGGAGTATTTCTTGCCGCTTCTATTTGCCTTTTTCGGCTTTCAATTATGCCGTCTATAAACGGCGACAACGCACTCGTCACTCCCTTCATCACCACGTCCTAGTGGTCATAACCATTCGCGTGAATGTGGATATTGCGCCCCGCCAGTCTTGTGCGCAACATTCAGAATATCGATATTTCACATCGGGTCTTTGACTAGGTGTCATGGGGCGTCGGTGCGGATGCTCTTGGAGGGCTAGAAAAACTTTCCACCTCGAGGGATGAGAAAGCTACGCGGCCTAATTTCTGCGATGGAGTGTAGTTCATACGGCCAACGGTCTATTTGACGGGTGCCGACTCATAGAGGGGAGGATTTGACAAAATGAAAAATGCATTTCGCTTTGGTTTGCTGTTTCTCATGTTACTGGGTGTCGCAAAGGGCGTGCCGGCGCAGAGCACCAACTCAGGCGATATTCGCGGCACCGTCTCGGATGAGTCGGGAGCCGTTCTTTCGGGTGTAACTATCATTCTAACTAACATTGACACAGGCGAGGTGAAGGAGTTCATCACCAATGAGAACGGTATTTACGATACCGTTTCGACGCGCCCTGGAAATTACAATCTCACTTTCACGAAGACCGGTTTTAAGAAAGTTACCCGCGGCCCGGTCGTGCTGCAAGTGTCCATCATTACCGTGGACGCGAGCCTCGCCCTTGGCGGGGTAACGGAAGTGGTGCACGTCGAAGATACTGGGGCGCCGCTTTTGGAGACCGAATCCGGCCAGCAGGGAACGATTTTGGAGGGAAAGACGATTAATGAGTTGCCGCAGATCGGCGCCGGCATCACCGGGAACGATTGGGCCAACTTTGCGATCCTGTTGCCCGGAGCATCGGGCAATCCTTGTCAACCTGCCTCGGAGGGTAGTGGAGCGTACAACGCAGGTGATGCTGTCTCGGTAAACGGCAACCTGCCGATGTACACGAACATTCTCGCGGACGGAGCGTCCGTCGTATTGCCGGTGAGCGGCAACGTTGACAATTCGGTCTTCGAGAGCATCTCTGAAGTCCAGGTCACCACCTCTTCGTTCTCGGCACAGTATGGCATCGGCGGCGCGGTATTTAACCAGATAAGCAAAAGCGGAACCAACCACTTTCATGGATCGGCTTATGAGTATTGGCAGAATGATGCTCTGAATGGCTCTAACTTCTTCCTTGATAGCAATGGCAATAAAACCAAAAACGTCTTGCGGTACAACGAATGGGGCGGTTCCGTCGGCGGGCCGATTATCAAGAACAAACTATTTTTCTTCTTCGTTCGAGGCAGGATCTCCAACAAGGGCTCGAACAATCCAAGAGTGAGCACCGTTCCCACTCTCGCTGAGCGAGGCATGGGAACTACCAATCCGGGCCAGTACGACTTCAGTGGCCAGCCCGCCATCTACGACCCCACCTCGGCAGGAATTGGCGGGACGCGGACCGCATTTGCTGGCAATATTATTCCTGCAAACAGGGTGGATCCGGTGGCGTTGAAAGCCCTGGCCTTTTATCCCTTGCCCAATACCGGTGCCCCAGGACAGTCTGTAAACAATTACACCTTCACGCCTCCGTCTTCCAATCCGAATCTTCGGTATTTTGGGCGCATTGACTACGACCTATCCCAGAAGAATCGAATTACATTTTCGATAACACAGAAGGATAACCCCGGCAAGAACGTCAACCAGTATGCGTGCCCGCTCAATTGCTTTTCAGGGGACATTGACGGCTACAACGTACAACTTTCCGATACTTGGACGTTGAGTCCGACGCTGGTGAACGAATTCAGAATGGGCTACACCAAGCAAGGTAACTGGTTCGTGCCGCAATCTCTGGGATTCGCTGCTGCGACCACTCTTGGTTTGCAGTACTCGAAAGCTAGCATCTTTCCGACTTTTAACCTAAACGGCGCTTGCTGCACATCCTTGCAGCCTGGCACGAATGCAATCTACATTGAGAACCTCTACAACCCCTCGGATGTGGTCACTCTGATCCATGGCAAGCACATCCTGCACTTCGGGGTTGAGGTGCTTATGGGCCAGGGCAACACCACGCCATGGGGCAACGTTGACGCAGGAACGTTTACCTTCACAGGGCAGTACACGCAGCAAAATTGCCCTAAGCCAGCCAACGGTTGCGTTCCTGGTGGCTCCTCTCTCGCGGACTTTCTGTTGGGCAACGTAGAGAGCTGGAGTGCGAAGAATCAGGCTGTGACCTACATGCGCCTCAAGAGCCCGCAGCTCTTCGTCAATGACGACTTCAAGGCCCGTCCCAATCTGACCATCAACCTCGGTTTGCGCTATGTGGCCACGACGGGAATGAGCGAACTGCACAACGCCCTCGGCGGGTTCGATCCGAATTCCATAAACCCGGTAGACGGCACTTTGGGCTCGATGTGGTTTGCCGGGCAGAACAACAGGAACACGTTGCAGAAGCCAATTTACAATATTTTTCTGCCACGCGTCGGATTCTCATGGAGTCCAGGTCTATGGAGGAACACAACTGTACGAGGCGGCTTTGGGGTGTACTCGTATAACTTCAGCGAAGACACATATGGTGACGGTTTGGGAGCTGGTTCCTTGGGAACCAGTTCTGGCAGCGCCACCGATGGGCTTGTCGGTGCCGGGCCCACTCCGCTGATCTACCTTTCTTCGTCCGCCGCCACGGCTGCTTCCATACTGAATTACGTCGTGGGTTCACCAGCCGCGAGGCAGCCCATTACATACGTCAACATCGCTCATCCGCCCAATGTGACGTACATCCCGTATAACGTCCCAGTAGGAAGAATCAATGAATGGTCGTTAAGTGTCGAGCATCAATTCGCAAGGGACTTTGCAGCATCGCTTGCCTATGTGGGCAGCCACGGCTCGCATTTGCAATACCGGACCGATCTTAACCAAATCACCGATCACACTGCACTAGCGATAACAAACAATCTGTCTCTTCGCCCGTTCCCGGATTGGGGAAACATTACTGGAAACATGTACAACGGTATCTCGAACTACCATTCGTTGCAGGCTACGGTCCAGAAACGCTACGCCAACGGTCTGACTTTCCAAGCCAACTACGTGTGGTCGCACTTCCTGGATGACCAGGATTCGGCCGGATGGGGCCAGCGCGGAGGGATCCAGCGGTGGCAGATTGGAAACGACGCCAAGTCGAATTACGGCAATTCGAACTTTGACATCCCGCATGCGCTAAAGGGCGTGGTCTCCTATGAGTTGCCTTTTGGCAACGGCAAGGCCTATTTCCACGGAAATACGGTGGAGGACGTCTTAGCAGGCGGGTGGCGGCTGTCGGCAACCTTCCTCCACCAGAGTGGGAATCCCTTCACGGTGTTCGATTCTAAGAACGGAAGCAACTCCCATTGCAGCACGAACAACAACAGCAACGGCGGTTGTGTGTGGTATCTCAACCAGGTTAGCAATCCTTTTTCCAACGCTCCAGCAGGTGACTACTTTAACCCCGCAGCTTTTACCGATCCTTCGTCGGGGACATTCGGCACGAATGGCAGAAACAATCTGCGCGGTCCGCGTCTGACGGTCATTAACCTGTCCTTGGCCAAGAGCTTTCGGTTTCGGGAACACTACGGCCTGGAACTTCGAGCCGACTTCGTGAACGCCTTGAACCATCCGAGCTTCCAGCCTCCGAACAGCGACATTTCTGGAGGTAATTTCGGACAGATAACCTCCTCCGAGACGGCCGGTGGGACCACGGTCGCTCCGCGGAGCGGTCAACTCAGCGCCCGGTTCACGTTCTAACGGGACAGTAGATCGAGGAAAGGACGCCCCGAGCGGATCGGGCGTCCTTTTTTCGTGGGGCGAACGAACACGGAAACCTGATCGTTTACCGTAGGCTAACAAAATGACGATGAGAATGGTCCGCGTTTCGATACTGTTTCGATACGGGCTGCGTTCTTTCTGATTGCCATTCCGTGCTCCCCGCAATCCGCGCCCAGTCGTCAGCAACAGATCGAATCACACAAAACCCAGGCCCAAGCCTATTTGAATGACAACAGACCTGATTTAGCGGTGCGGGAATTCAGGGCCATCTCGAACCTACGCGCACAGGCCACTGCGAATGTAAGGCGGGAAAATCCGGAAGGACTTGTTCGGGGAGTCGTTTTACCACCTGCCGCTCTCCGAACAATGCCTGCTCGACGCGCTGCTCGTCCCACTCCTCTCCGAGCGGCCACACCACACCGGCTGCGGCGGCCCTGTTGAGGTAGTCATGAACGGTACTCTGGCTAATCGAACAAGCGTGGGCTATGGCCCGTGGCCCCAGCCCCAGCTCGAAGCGGAGGCGGAGGACTTCTATTCCGGGGCATCGCGATCACCGTTCCGGGCATCGCGATCGCCATTCCGACGATCATGATCAACTGATCGGGATCATCCCGGAACGAGTGATCGCCATCATCCCGGAATCATGATCGCGATCACCCCGGAACCGGTGATCGGCACGTCCCGGAATACTGATCGCCATGTACCGGAATCCCCATTGCGACCAAACCTGATGAATCCATTTCTCCTTCTTTGTTCACATTTCGCTGGCATTTTGCCGCCATTCACCACCATTGGTATTACGTTTTTATGACAGCGCGTACCGTTACCGATTCTCATCGATCTGTGGTCGCAAAATGAAATAATGAAATCGCCGTTTCGGCTGCGGATGCCCGTTCGTCCCGGGGCATCTTGCTTAAACGACATAACTGATTTCGATGGTCGGTCAACGGCTCAAGAAGACTCGATTGGTCCAGTCCCATTTGTCGGTTTTTCTCAAGAGATTGCTCAAGGCCCGTAGGAGGCCACCCGTATCCGATGGCGATATGGTCTTTTCGTCAACAAAAATCACTCCGCCGTGCCTTCGCTCTTCTTCCGCCCAGGCTTTGAACAACGGGGGAATCGTCCTTCGATCGTAGGTAACAAACGTCGTCAACACGGACCAGTTGGCACACACACACAAGGATCCCTTTGATCGGATTCTGCTGGCTCAGGTGATGGTTGAGGGAATGACACTGGTCACCAACGACCGCAAACTCGCGACATATCCAGGCCCGGTGCGCAAAGTGTAAGGAACGAGTCGTCCGGAACTAGTTGAACGAAAAAGGATTGGCTCCCCGGGCTAGATGAAACTTTTTGTGAAAGAGGGTGCTTATGTCTTTATTACGGGCCGCCGCCAGAAAGAACTCGACGAGGCCGAGAAGGCAATGGTCTGACCATCGGGCGTGACCATGCGGCGGCATTGGTAATCTTAGGGCGTGGCTTACGCCTTCAAGCGCAAACAGATAGGCACTTCGCTACTGTCGCTTGAGAAGCCCCGGCCTTCAGGCTGCCTTCAGGCAGGGGAGTATGTCACCGAGATTAATCGCGACTCGTGCACTTAACATTTCATCGCAAGAGGGCAGAGTTTCTCGAAAATGTCCGTAACTCTCTGCATGACAAGGGAGTTGGCTCCCCGGGCTAGATTCGAACTAGCAACCCTTCGGTTAACAGCCGAATGCTCTACCATTGAGCTACCGGGGAACCGCACAACGCTTCTTGTTTTCATTCTATTACA
>Ga0210406_10002403_pt1 | contig 21423 bp, 16 predicted proteins | sample IncBWC30MmetaG_FD_155454 | JGI IMG/M metagenome (GOLD analysis project Ga0210406, IMG submission 155454) | Forest soil microbial communities from Barre Woods Harvard Forest LTER site, Petersham, Massachusetts, United States - Inc-BW-C-30-M | ecosystem: Environmental > Terrestrial > Soil >... | reverse complement strand
CAGATTTAATCGTCGGCGCAGGCAAAAGATCAGCCGCCGCCAGAGCAACGAAAAGATGTTGAAGGCGCTGGCTGAGAAACACCTGGTAGCCCCGGCAAAGCAAGCCAACCTCAAGGAGAAAGTAGCATGACCACTCCCGTCATCGCGTTACCGCTTCCAAATCTGGACGGCAGTCCGGTGAAGAAGAAGCGTGTACTCCTGCTGGACACTTCGCAGACGAAACGCGACTTGCGAGCTGACGTGATGAGAAAGCTAGGCATCGACGTGGATTGCGCGGCCGATGTCCTGGAGGCGCGTTGCTGGTGGCGAGCTGACTTGTACAATCTGGTGCTCATCAGCGTAGCTGGGGAAACCGACAGCCGGGACAAATTCTGCACGGACCTTCGGAGCGCCACTCCACCGCAGAGGATTGCTTTCTTCGTGGGCGGTCCCGAGTATCTCGCGGCTGCGCCCCATTCTGACGCGGGGCCTGCCGAACCGGACGCGGATGCTCTCCACAAGGAGATGGTCGCGGCCCTGCTCGCTCAGGCTGCGGAACATTCATCGCAGCGGTGGGGAATCCTGGAAGCTTGCAAAAAAATTTCCAGCGTCCGCTCGGTCAGTGAGGCGCGCTCGCGGGCGGTAAGGGAAACACCCAGACCTTCCCGGTGGGCGGAAGCAATCGAGCAGCATTCCGCGGCCGAAACCACCAAACCTCAACCTTTGTTTACAACAGAAAGAGAAGAACTCCTATGAAGAATCTCTACGTCGGCAACCTGCCTCACAGCACCACAGAACCTGAGCTTCGCGGATTGTTTGAGGCGCACGGCGCAGTCGAGCGCGTCAGCATTGTCACGGACCGCGAAACCGGCCGCGCCCGGGGCTTCGCCTTTGTCGAGATGACTAATGCGGGGGAAGCCGACAAGGCGGTCGCGGCATTGAATGGAACCGAGCTTGGGGGCCGCGCGCTGAAGATCAACGAGGCCAAGCCAAAGTCTGACGCGCCGCGCGGCGGCGGCCAGCGTTTTGGTGGCGGGGGCGGCGGCAGTCGCGACGACTACCAGGGCCATGCACGCCAGCCCCGGGAACCTCGCTGGTAGGGAACTACCCGCTGGTTAGCTTAAAGGCCGGACTAGCCATTCGCCAGGGCAGGTTGTTTCGGCCCTGTGCTTGAGTTCCGGACCTGGCCGAGCGCAAAGCGCCGGCCGCAATTGCCAAAATTGACGATTGGAGATTGGGATGCCAGGACGAGGTCGATCAAGTTTTACCAAACGCCAGAAAGAACACACGCGCCAGCAAAAGCAGCGCGACAAAGCCGAACGCCGTATCCAGCGCAAAGATGAACCAGTGGGGACGCCGGGCGATTCGAACGAGCTGGACTTGGACGAATTGCAAAAGCACGCCGCCGAGCAGGCCGCGCTGTTTCAAATGGGAGCGGACGACGCCGATATTTCCAGCATTCCCCGCGAACGCGGTCCGGAAAAGAGTGAACCGTAAGCGTTCGGTTCCTAAGCAAGCCTACGAATTAGTCCATTCAAAAAGTCGGGGCGCGTCTTCAGAACGAGGACGCGCCCCTTCGATTTACGTACCTCACCAATCCTCTGCTGCGATTAGGCAAATACCTCGCCGGGCAACTTGGTCAGAGTCCGGCTGGCCAGCGTGTTCTGGACCACATGCTCCGAGCGCTCTGCATTCGCCCAATCCACCTGCTTGCGTTCGATTTTCAATTTCAACGCGCGCTCGATATGCCGCAGTTCGATGACTTCGCCCCCAGCCACTAAACTGGTAGCCAGCCCATCCGATCCGGCACGCCCGGTCCTGCCCACGCGATGAATGAAATCCTCCGCCATCTTGGGCAGGTCGTAGTTGATGACGTGGGCCACATCATCGATGTGCAAGCCGCGTGCGGCGACGTCGGTGGCAACCAGCACCTGAAAGCGTCCCTGCTGAAACCCGGTTAGCGCACCGTTGCGCTGCGATTGGGAGCGGTCGCCGTGAATCATGGCCGCAGAAAAGCCCTCGCGGACCAGCTCCTTGGCCAGCCGTTCCGTGCCGCGCTTGGTGCGGGCAAAGATCAGTGTTTGACCTTTTTCGGCGTAGAGCAATTGCCGCAGCACATCGGGTTTTTCTGCGGGACGAACTTCGTAGGCTTGTAGCCGGACACTCTCCACCGGCTTGAGCACAGAACCGATGGCCACGCGTACGGGATCGCGCATGGAATCGTTCACCAGGCCGGCGACGGATTGTTCCAGCGTGGCCGAGAAGCACAGCGTCTGCCGGCGTTGAGGCAGAATCGCGAGAATGCGCCGGATAGCGGGCAGGAATCCCATATCCAGCATGCGGTCAGCTTCATCGAGCACCAGGATTTTGACTTCGCGCAGGTCAATCAACTTGCGGGTGATGAAATCCTGCAGGCGGCCCGGGGTTGCGACCACCAGGCTGGACCCCCCGCGCACCGCCTGAATCTGCGCCTTCTCGGAGACGCCGCCGATAACCAGGGCCGCCTTGGATAGCCCCTTGCCGCTCAGTTTTTCGTATTCTTCGTTAACCTGAATCGCGAGTTCGCGGGTGGGCAGTAAAACCAGCACGCGTACTTTTTGCGACGGATCGCGCTGCAACATCTCGATGATCGGGATCAGAAACGCCAGCGTCTTGCCGGTACCGGTCTGTGCCGTAGCCAGCACGTCTTTGCCCTCAAGGGCGCAAGGGATGGCCTGCGCCTGAATGGGCGTAGGGATAATGAATTGAGCCGTCGCCAGCCTCTGCTGCAAAGCAGAAGATAGCGGTAGTTCCGTAAAGCTTGTCATTCGTAATTTTTCTTTCTGGAGGGGCCGGATGTTACACACGTCTCGTGAGTTCCCATGCCGCTCTAGTGATTTTGATTTGACGCTGAATAAACGGCGGGCAGGAAAAGCGGAGATGAATCTGATCCAACAGGATCACCGCGTCACGAGCAAACCGTGGCAGTAGCGTTGAATTCATTGTAGCACAGGGTGCCGATCACTTCGCCTACCAAACATGCACGTTAGTAACCCCCTGGCGGAACTCACCCCGTTAGCTTGTGCGCCAATGTTCGATGTGTCGAGTGACGCGAAACCGGAGTTGGCACATTAGTTGGTAAACATCGCCCGCCGTAACGCTCATTGACCCGGATCGACCAATTCTCAACGAGTAGACCGTGGCGCGAAGAATTTCTTATCTGGCAACAAAGTGGCAACGCATTTTCGATTCGGTATCCAGGGGAGGCAGAGTAAAACACTTGTTTTCATCGAGGTGGAGTGGGGGCCCCGGGCGGAGTCGAACCGCCGACCAACGGTTTAGGAAACCGCTGCTCTATCCAACTGAGCTACGGGGCCACCGGTCGTAAGGTGCTAAAGCTACTTCAGTTTACAGTAACCGATTCCTCCGAGGAGGTCAGTTCTGTTGCCCATTCGTCGCCCAATTGCGGGACGGCGCCTTGCAGCTTCGCCATTGCAGCTTGATGTAGTTCGTGTTGGTTGTGTTCACGTTCGCCTGGCGCAAGATCTGCTGGTTCACCTTCTCCGGGCTGGTTCGATGGCGATGGGTGGTGGAACGGACATTCGCGCTTGGTTGAATCAGTTCTGGCGGTTGCGCGTTCGCTACGAAAAGCGGGCGGACATTCATGAGGCGTTCCTAGCTCTGGGGTGCATCCTGATCTGCTGGCGGTTTCTTGACGAACAAGAGAACGGTTGAAAGGACTTTCTCCAGTTACTGCAGCTTCGCGTACTCCCCCTTCGCCTGTTTTAGAATAGTAATATCGATGTCCGCGTCTTTCCAGAGCGTGAGGAAATCCTTGTAAGCGGCGAGGGCCCGGACGCGGGCGGCATCGGCCTCCAGGCCCTGCGAAGATCTCGACTGCAAGGCGTTGGCACGAGCTACGCCCAGATGCGCCAACGCTCCCGTCCAGCAGTTCACGATGATGCCGCTGTGATCGAGAATCTTCTGAAACTCGGCGGCGGCAGCCTTGCCCTGTCCGGCGGCCAAGTATGCTTCTCCTCGTACATACAAATGATAGAGACAGGTATCGCCATATACGGTGAAGCCGAGTTCGATGGGTGAAGCGGCTGACAGTGAGTTCAGTGCAGCGGCTGGGTCCCTTTTGTTAAGTGCCAATTGGGCACGAACCGAAGGCAGCCAGAGCGACTGCATCTGGGTGTCGAGTGGGAAGCGCTTTTCCAAATCTTGCGCCAGCGACCGGGCTCGTGACGCGTCACCGGCCATGGCAAACGCGAGGGCGGCTTCGACCCCAACCCCGGGACTCGTCGGCGCCATCTTCAAAGCTTCTGCCGCTGACCTCCGCGCTTCCGCAGCATTGCCATAAGCCGCTTCTTGCAGAGCAGCAGCAGTTAGATAGGTTGCTGCACCCTCTCTTTGGTCAGCGCGAGCGGCGGAGTCCGCCGCCTTCCGGGACAACTCCCGTGCCTTGCTGACATGACCCGCGTATGCCTCGGTGTCGGATGCGAGCGCCAGTCCAAAGTTCTCGTAGTCGGGTTTGCCCACGAACCATTGTTGCTGCTCCGCCATGGCTGCGGGATCCGAGTCGAGAAAGGCAAGCCGGTAGAGATTAAAGGGGACTCCATAATCTTCTATTTTCCGTGCGCGCGCTTCGCGAATGACCTGCCGCGCCTCCTCTAGGCGCTGCAAAGAAAGGTCGTAGATCACGAGGTTTAGGTAATTACCGGGGTATTGAGGTTTGTCGAGAATGCCTTGTCTCGCGGTCTCGGCAGCTTTCTCGTACTGCCCCTTAGCTGCGAATGCCATGGACAAGTCGTCGGAGGGCATCGGTTCCCGCGGATAGTTAGCAATCCCCTCTTGAAACGTCTGGATTGCTTTATCCAGTTCCCCGGTTACATACTGATAATAGTCAGCGGTGATGACTAGTCTTTCCCACTGGGTGGCATATTGCCGCAACTGGAACGCCTTGGTCAGATACTCGCTCGCGCGGCCTGACTGGCCGAGACTGAGGTAGATGCCGCCCACGGCCAGGTAGTCCATGGCAAAATTCGGGTCAAGCTCGATGGCCCGTAGCTCGTAAGGCAGGGCTGCGACCAGGCCTTTCTCGTTCTCAATCTTGTGCCCCAGGCTGTACGCTTTCAGAGCTTCGAGCGAAGATGTCGTGGCCTGGTACAGCGGAACATCAAACTTTTGCACCGTTGTCAGCGATTCGCCCAGTTGGCCGCGCAGCTTCGAGGCTGCTTCGCCCAGCGCGCCCAGCACCTGCTCCTTGGACACCGCCGTTGCCTGCTCCTGCGCCAGCGTGTCTCCATTCTGACAATTGATCGCCTTCAATCCCAGCACGAATTCGCTGCCCAGACTGCCAATCGACCCCGCAATATAGGCCTTGCTTCTCGCCCGCTGGCAAAGCTCGCGCGTCACCTCGGGCGTCAGTTTCGTGCTGGCTGGACGAGTCATCTCTTCCAGCGTCTGCGCGACTTTGCTGTCTGGGAGCACACTCAGGAAAGGTGATTGCTGCAGTGACACGGTCAGCGCCGTTTTCAGCGTGTCATCGAAGATTGGATCGCCTGTGCTGTTGGCAAAATCGGCGAGAACGATCGTGTCCTTGTCCGTGAGCCTGGTCCTGCGGTGCAAATAGAAGTAACCACCGATCGACAACGCCAACACAATGACTGCCGCAGGAACAAGTATCTTCCAGCGTTTCCCGGCGCCAGTTGCGAAAGCCGTCGCCGAAGGTGACGATCCTCCGGTTTCCGACAGCGCATCCAGCGCGAACGCCAGGTCTGACGCCGACTGAAAGCGTTGCTCCGGGTTCTTCTCCAGACACCGATGCACCACCCGCTGCAATGAGGGAGGGAGGTTCGGCGTGACCTGCGAAATGCCCGGCGGGTCTTCGTTCAGAATCGCCGTCATCGTCTCCGGCGAAGTTGGCTTCTGAAATGCCCGCTTCCCCGCCAGCATTTCGTACAGAATCGCACCGAAGGCGAAAATGTCGGCCCGATGGTCGGCCGTTTGTCCCCGCACCTGTTCCGGCGCCATGTAGCCCACCGTACCCATCACCACGCCCGCTTCGGTTCCCTCGGTCAGCGTCGGTCCGTCCTGCTCTGAACTGATCGGTTGCGTCAGCTTCGCCAGCCCGAAATCCAGAATCTTCACCCGCCCGTCTTTGGTGACGAACAAATTCTCTGGCTTCAGATCGCGATGGACGATCCCTTTCTCATGGGCTGCCGCCAGCCCGCGCGCAATCTGCACTCCGTAATCGATCGCCTTGCGCATGGACAAACGGCCACGCTTGATCTGCTCGCGCAGCGTTTCTCCCTCCAGCAGTTCCGAAACCAGATATGGCGCGCCCTCATAGGTTCCCATCTGAAACACGGCGAGAATGTTGGGATGATTCAATACCGCCGCCGCTCGCGCCTCCTGCTCGAAGCGCCGCAACCGGTCAGAATCGGCCGAGAGAGAAGACGGCAGAACCTTGATAGCCACATCCCGCCCCAGCCGCGAATCGCGGGCACGATACACCTCACCCATGCCGCCGGCGCCCACGAGAGATTTCACCTCATACTCGCCGAGCTTGGTGCCCGACGTGAGCGTGACTCGTGGCGCGGAGCTTTGCAAGAAGCTCGACCGCACGTCGTCGCTGGAGGCGAGCAGGGTTTCGACTTCCTGCCGCAAAGATTGATCGGACGAACAAGCGCGATTGAGAAATGCGGAGCGCTCCCCTGGCGCCAGTTCCAGGGCCTTCTCCAGCACCTCGCGAATCTGTTGCCAGCGTTCCGGTGTCATTGAAGTGCCGCGAGCCTGCGATGGTATTCGGCCACGTCCAAATGGGCCTCGCCATTTGCGGGGTCGGAGGCAGATCGTGTCTCGGCTATAGTCAATGCCTTGCGGTATTCGCGCAAAGCCACTTCCACATGGCCAGCCTTCATTTCGCAGTCACCCAGGTGCGCGTGGGCCATCGCGAGATTGCGAGCGAGCCGCATGTCCGCAGGGTCCGCCCTTGATAACGACTCGTCAATGGAGATTGCTTCGAGAAATTCTTTGCGGGCGGGACCAAACTCACCTAGTTTAGCTCTAATATCGCCGAGAGCAAGGTGAGTAACAGACAAGTTGTGCTGCACCAAGGCATTGGACTGATCTTCCGAGATCAGAACCTCCTGAATTGACAGGCCCTCCCGGTACTCCTTCAGGGCTTCCGCGGTTTTGTCTGTACTCTCGAATACATATCCGATCTTCGTCTTGGTTACAGCGATCATCCGGCGAACTCGAACTTCTTTCGGATTGATGGCTAACAGCGATTCGAATCCGGCGAGCCCTTTTTCATATTCTTCGAGGGCGCCTTTCCAATCGGAGATCGTGTTTAGGGCATCGCCGATATAGTCGTGACAACTCGCTAGACTATAACGAGCATTCTGGGAGAGCGGATTTGCCTGCACCAACATCTCCCGAATGGCCAACGATTGACGGTATTTCTGCACTGACTTGGTGGTTTCACCCATCGTTCGCGCGATACTCGCGATCTTGGCGTAACTGTCCGCCAAATCGCTCTGCACTTGCAAATCGTTGGGAGCTTCTCTGGCTAAGACCTCGCGAATCGCGACCGCATTCTGATAGCTGTTTAGAGCGCCGGCCGTATCTCCTAGATTTGACCGATAAAAATTGCCTTGGACATCGCCCACTCTTTCGTATGCCGACGCAAGCTCGCGCTGCAAGGAAACATCTGTACCCGCTTCATGTGACAGGCTGTCCAGATATTCGAGGGCCCGGCTCACCAAGAGTTTTCGAGCCGGAGTCGATCCCGGCAGATCTTTGATCGAATCATGAACCTCAAACATCAACGAGTTGGCCAGTTTGCGCACGTCATTGAAACGCCGCTCTGCGCGGGCTTGCTGCGTCCGTGCCACACGCGCCTCACGAACAATCGCCACCACGCCGGCGAGGACAACGAGTGCGAAAACTGCCGTCACTGCCAACGCCAATCTATGGCGTTTGATGAACTTGCCACTGCGGTAGGCACCGCTTGCCGGACGCGCCACGACCGGTTCCTGGTTGAGATACCGCCGAACGTCGGCCGCCAGTTCAGAAGGCGTGCCATAGCGGCGTGAGCGGTCCTTTTCAAGCGCCTTCATCGTGATGCAATCGAGGTCGCCGCGCAGCACGCTCGCCAACTGCTTGGGCTCGCTACCGCGTGCTTCTGCAGTTGAGGTCGATTTATGCCGATCGATGCTGACCTTGGTGCTGGGGCGCGGCGGTTCTTCCTCGCGCAACTTTCGCAGCCACTCGTCGAGCGGTTGCTTCGGCCTCTGTTTCGTTTCAAATGGCGGCGACCCCGTCAACAGCACGTAGAGAACGACGCCTAGCGAGTAGATGTCTGTGCGCGTGTCAACGTCTTGCATGTTGGGGTCAGCTTGCTCCGGACTCATGTAGCCCGGGGTTCCTACAAAATGTCCCGGACGCGTGAAAAGTCTCTCGTCCGCAGCCTGCGGCATGGTCGCCTTCGCCAGTCCGAAGTCGATAATTCGCGGCACTGGTTTGCCGTCCACTTCCACCACCAGAATGTTTGGCGGTTTCAGATCGCGATGGATGATGGCCTTCTGGTGGGCGTGTTGCACGCCTTCGCAAGCCTGTATGAAGAGTTCGAGCCGATCGCTGATATTTAGTTTCTTCTCATCGCAATATTCTGTAATGGGCAGACCAGGGACATACTCCATCACGAAATAAGGTTGGCCCTGTGGCGTCGCCCCTGCGTCAAAGACCTTAGCGATTGCCGGATGATCCATGATGGCCAGCGATTGCCGCTCCGATTGGAAGCGTTGCACAACCCCCTGGTCATACATCCCAGCCTTAATCAGCTTCAGAGCCACTTGCCGCCGCACCGGGGCGATCTGCTCGGCCAGCCAGACCTGGCCCATGCCTCCCTCCCCAAGCCGGCGAAGGACTTGAAAACGCTGCGCAAATAGGTGTCCAGCTTCCAAGGCCCCCGCAGAGCCGATCCCTGAGTCCGTGTCCAGTCTGTCGTCCGGTGCGGAGGATTGTAGAAAGCTGGAGCGCACGTCGTCGCTGGAGGCGAGCAGGGTTTCCACTTCCTGCCGCAGGAAGGGATCTGACGAGCAGGCACGATTCAGAAACTCCGAGCGTTCGCCCGGCGCCAGTTCCAGGGCTTTTTCCAGCACGCCGCGAATCTGTTCCCAGCGTTCCGGTGTCATTCTCGTTCATTACTCATCTGGTGATGCAACCAGAGCCGAGCCGTAGCCCAGTGTCTCTTCACCGTGGTCGGCGAGAGATTCAGCGCGTCCGCAGTTTCTTCAATGGAAAGGCCGCCGAAGAATCTCATCTCGACAATGCGGCACTGCTGCTGATCAAGCTTGGCCAATTCGTTCAGCGCATCGTCGAGAGCGACCATGTCCACGCTCGGCATCTTGAGTGCCAAGTTGTCGTCCAGCGTAAGCCGGTACCCTCCGTCGCGCTTGGCGGCGTTGCGGTTACGAGCGTACTCGACCAGAATCTGCCGCATCAACTGAGCGCAGATGGCCAGGAAATGAGCACGGTTTTGGAATGGAGCGGCGCCCTGCTTCTCCAAGCGCAAGTACGCCTCGTGCACCAGGGCAGTGCTTTGCAGGGTGTGGCCGGGGCGTTCGTTCCGCAGATAATGATGCGCGACACGTCGGAGCTCGTCATAGACGAGCGGAACCGCGGCTCGCAAGGCCTCGCCGTCACCCGCGCACCAGTTCGCCAGTAGCGTGCTGACGTTCTTGGACGGTAGTTCAGACAATCTAGCCCCTAACTCTGCCCGGAAAGCTTGCAGTGACATAGCCGCAGCGACCACCAATGTCAACTTATTGAAAAAAGGGTACTTCGTCGCCCACGCGCTGAAGTTTCTCATTATCTGGAACAGAGATCAAGAAACTTTCGTTCTTCATGGTCCAATTCTCCTAGCAATTTCGCTTTAAGGAGATGACAGGGGCTTAACGGTTGCCATTCACAAGCTTCGGCCCGGCGATCTTTGCCGGAAACTTGAAGTCCGGCAACGAAATCTCGATGACGTCGACAGACGTGACGCCACACTGTATTCAATCTAGAAACGGGGTAAATCAATAATGAAAACTCTTCGCATTGGTTGCGTGTTCGGTGGATTCTTGTCTTTGGTGCTCTCGGTATCGGCGCAGACTTTCACCTCCCTGTTCAGCTTCGACGCCGCAGCCGGCGCACCCCCCTTCGCGGGACTGATCCAGGCCACCGATGGAAACTTGTACGGGACAACCGGCGGTAACGGGGCCAACGGCGGGGGCACAGTATTCAAAATCACCCCGAGCGGCACGCTCACAACGGTATTCAGCTTTACCACTTGTGGGAGTTGCACTGACGGCTACTCACCCATCGCTGGGCTGGTCCAGGCCACCAATGGGAACTTCTACGGGACAACGTTGTCTGGCGGGGTCTTCCTCGAGGGCACCGTCTTCGAAGTCACCCCGGGCGGCGCGCTGACCACGCTTTACAGCTTTTGCGCCCAAAACAATTGCACCGACGGGCAAGCCCCCGAGGGCGGGTTGGTGCAGGGCGCTGACGGCAACTTCTATGGCACCACGGTCATTGGCGGGAGCGGGACCCCGCCCGTCGGCACGGTCTTCAAAATCACACCAGGTGGCGGTCTGACCATTCTGCACAGCTTCGACCGCACGGACGGCGAACAACCGTACGGGACCTTGATCCAGGCCTCCAACGGGAGCTTCTACGGGACAACCTTGGCAGGCGGAGCCAACGGCAGCGGCACTGTCTTCAAAATCACGTCGAGTGGCGTGCTGACCACGCTTTACAGTTTTTGTGCCCAAAGCAATTGCGCGGACGGCTCCAACCCTGAGGGGGGGCTGGTACTGGCCACCGATGGCAACTTCTACGGAGAAACCAACGGCGGCGGGACCGACTTGTTTGGCACAATCTTTAAAATCACTCCCACGGGCGCATTGACGACGCTGCATAGCTTCGACGCCCTGGACGGCGAGGTTCCTGAAGCAGCGCTGGTTCAGGGCAGCGATGGAAACTTTTACGGAACCACTTCCCAAGGGGGAATGAACAACGCTGGCACTGCCTTCAAAATCACCAAGACTGGCACGCTCACGACGCTTTACAACTTTTGCACCCAATATCCCAGTTGCACAGACGGACAAAACCCTATCGCCTCGCTGGTGCAAGACACCAATGGGGTCTTCTACGGAACAACTGAACTAGGCGGGACTGACGCATTTGGCACAGTCTTCAGCGTGTCTGTAGGTCTGGGGCCTTTCGTGGAAACTCGGCCGACCTCCGGCAAGGTGGGAAAGGCTATCAAGATTCTGGGAACCAATCTGACCGGGTCGACCAGTGTCACGTTTAACGGCACGGCAGCGACCTTCACAGTGGTATCGAACTCCGAAATTACGACCACCGTGCCCACCGGCGCCACCACCGGCAAGGTCAAGGTGACGACGCCGCACCGCACGCTGACCAGCAACGTGTCTTTCCGGGTGATTCCGTAGCGGCAACCATGAATGCGAAAGCCGCAAGGTCGCCGAGGCTAGAGCTCCCGGCCCATCTTGTCGCATTCGTGATCGGCATCTCGTTTTCAAATCGGAAGCAAGGTTCAATCTTGAAACGGAGGAAGTCCAGTGAAGATTCTTCGTGCCCTTTGTCTGTCCCTCTGTTTGTCGCTGGTTACGTCGGCTATGGCGCAGACGTCAATTGCAACTCCGTCCGCTTTGCCGCACCTGGTCCGCTTCGGCGGCGTGGTCAAGGATCTCAACGGGAATCCGCTGACCGGCGTGGTCGGCATCACGTTTGCGCTGTATGGCGAGCAAACCGGCGGGGCTCCGCTTTGGCTGGAGACGCAGAACGTCACTGCCGACAGCAACGGCCACTACGCGGCATTGCTGGGCTCGACCAAGCCCAACGGGTTGCCGCCCGAGCTGTTTACTTCCGTGGAAGCGCGCTGGGTGGGCGTGCAAGTCTCAGGACAGGCCGAACAGGCACGCGTGTTGCTGGTCAGCGCCCCGTATGCGTTCAAGGCCGGCGACGCGGAAACCATCGGCGGACTTCCACCCTCGGCCTTCGTGCTGGCCGCGGCTCCACAAAGCTCGGCGGCTTCCACCCCGCCGAACGCCGGCATGACGCCCCAAACTTCGGCTCCACCGCCGTCAGGCGCTATCACCGGAACCGGCTCGGTGAACTTTCTGCCACTTTGGGATTCCACTTCCGACATCATTAGCTCGGTCCTTTTTCAATCGGGAACGGGGAGCGCGGCAAAGATCGGGATCAACACGACCGCGCCGGCCTCAACCTTGGATGTTAAGGGCGGCGCCACCATTCGGGGCATACTGAGTCTGCCGGCAACAGGCGTCGCCACGGCCACGGCGGGCAAGAACTCGCAACCCGTGAACCTGGCGGCTTCGGCGTTCAATAGCAGCACCAGCACGGCCGTCAATCAGACTTTCCAGTGGCTGGCGGAACCGGCTGGCAATGACACAACCACGCCCTCGGGAACCCTGAATCTGTTGTTTGGCGAAGGCGCAACCAAACCGTCCGAGACCGGGTTGAATATCGCGAGCAACGGAGCCGTCACCGCGACCTCGTTCTCTGGCAACGGTTCGGGACTGACCAACGTTACGGCCGCCAACTCGACCGAACTTGGCGGTCTGGCCCCCAGCGCTTTCGCTCAACTGGCAACGTCGACAAACATCTTTACTGGGGGCATTACGGCGGCATCGTTCTCCGGCAACGGCTCCGGACTTACCAGCGTCACTGCGGCAAACGCCAGCGAATTGGGCGGGCTGCTGCCGAGCGCATACCAGCCAGCCGGCTCCTATGCCACCACAGGGAGCAACACCTTCAATGGCGATCAGAACATCACCGGGAACCTGGCCGCGACGGGATCGGTCTCCGGCGCAGCTGCGACTTTCACTGGCGTCGTGACCGAAGCGGGCGCGTTGCTTCCTGCAGGTGGCACAGCCACGGCCGCGCAAGGCTTCAACTCGCAGCCACTCGATTCCGTTGCATCGGTTTTCAACAGCACCGGCGGCACGGCGCAGAATCAGGACTTCCAATGGCTGGCCGAACCGGTAGGCAACAACACCAGTTCGCCCTCCGGCAAGCTGAACTTGCTGTTCGGCGCGAATGGCGCGACCCCTACCGAAACCGGGCTCTCGGTAGCCAACAACGGCATCATTACCTTCGCCACCGGCCAGGCCTTTCTGGGCGCCGGCAGCGTGACCAGCGTCGGTAGCGGCGCAGGCCTAACCGGCGGCCCCATCACCACGACCGGGAGTCTAAGCATCGCCCCTGGTGGCGTGAGCAATGCCATGCTGGCGAACCCGTCGCTGACCATCACCACGGCGGGCTCCGACCTCACCGGCGGCGGAGTTGTCGCCCTGGGCGGCAGCATTGCGCTCAATGTCGATACCACCAAGATTCCGCAACTCGCGGCCGCCAACACTTTCGCCGGAACTCAGTCCATCAACGCTATCACGGGCAACGGTTTGTTCACTACGACGTCTGATTCCACCGCTTCGGGCGTGTTGGGAATAAACTACGCTACCTCCGGCGCCGCGAACGGTGTGTATGGGTTCAGCGACAGTTCGAGTGGCACGGGTGTGTTAGGGTACGGCCTCGCTGCGGGCGTCAGCGGGACATCCAATGGCCTTACAGGGAGTGGCGTGGTCGGGGTCAGTAACGCCATCTCCGGCGCCGGCATCGGTGTGTACGGGAAAACGGCGACCTCCGCGGGCTACGGAGTTGAGGGATTTAACACCGCCACAACTGGAAGTGCCATCGGAGTATATGGGCAAAGCAACAGTACGGCTGGATTCGCCGTGGCCGGAGTCAATAACGCCACCTCCGGCGCCGGCGTCGGCGTGTACGGGCAAACGTCAGGCTCCACGGGATACGGGGTGGAGGGTTTTAACTTCGCCACTACCGGAAATGCCTACGGTGTGTACGGCGCGAGCGAGAGCTCCAGTGGCTCCGGCGTGTATGGAAACAGCAACGGTGGCACGGGAGTGACGGGATTGACCTCGAGCGCCACCGGCACGGGAGTGGTGGGCATCAACACCGCTGGCGGCACCGCCGGATCATTCCTGGGCAACGTCGGTATCACGGGGAACGTGAGCATCGCAGCGAACAACGGCAACAGCTACCAGATCGGAGGCGTACCCTTCGCCTTTGGCTCCTTCAATGCTAACAACGCGTTCCTCGGTTTCGCAGGCAACTCGAGCCCCTCGAATACGGGTACCGCCAACACCGCCATCGGCTTTGCCGCGCTCGAAGGTAACACGGCGGGTCTCCAAAACACCGCCAGCGGCGCACAGGCGCTATTCAACAACAACGGCAACTACAACACCGCCTACGGCTACAAAGCGCTCGTCACCAATACAACGGGGAGTCTCAACACCGCGTTGGGCTATCTCGCCGGGCCGGACAACTCCAACGTTATCAACAACGCCACCGCCATCGGGGCGTACGCAGATGTGACCGCAAGCAACGCGCTGGTTCTAGGCGGCATCACCGGCACCAACGGCTGTGGCACGGGGAACAACTGCGCCACCGTCAAAGTGGGTATTGGGACGACGGCACCCACCCACGCCTTCGAGGTCGATTCTGCGGGGGCATCCAGCGCTCAAATCGAGATGCTCAGCACCGGTACCGATGCCGCAATCTCTCTGAACAACAGGGGAACCGGCGGTCGAGAGTACTGGATTGACTCGGGCAGCGGCAGCGCCGGAGTGGGCAACGGGAACTTTGCCGTCTGGGATAACGACGCAGGGGCTCTTAGGCTGGTAATAACCTCCGGCGGCAACGTGGGCATCGGCACCACCACCTCGCCGAGCAACCTCCTAACCTTGAAGCAAGGCGGAGGCGTCGCGGTGGGGGACGGCTGGAGCGTTTACAGTTCGCGGCGCTGGAAGAGCAACATCCAAACCCTCCACGGCGCGCTGGCGAAAGTTGAGCATCTGCGTGGCGTCTCTTACGATCTGAAAGGCAGCGGCAAACACGAAGTCGGCGTCATTGCCGAGGAAGTAGGAGCGGTCGTGCCCGAAGTGGTCACTTATGAGGACAACGGCAAAGACGCTCGCGGTGTGGATTACAGCCGACTGACCGCGCTGCTGATCGAGGCCACCAAGGAGCAGCAGACTGCATTGTCCAAAGCTTTGCGAGAAATCAAACAGCAGCAGAGTCTGCTTCTGGCACAGAGCGCGGCAATGAAGAGCCTCAAGGCCGAGGTTCGTGAGACTCGCGAAACCCTGCGCAAGGTGAAAGCGCAAATGGCAGCTGCGCAGCCCGCGCTGGTGGCGCAGAAGTAAGTATCTCTGTCACTCGTTCGTCGAATCACCCGACCGGGTTTCTTGCGAGCGATCGGCGCGGAAGTGGCTAGCAGGCTTCGTCAACGCTGGCGGACGTCTGGTCGTACATTTCTGGCCCGCCCTGTTGGTTATTTTACGTTTGTTTCCTGGTAATGCACTTCCTTCCATTCTCCCGCGCGCTTCATCCAGAGTTCGCTGATATACACCCGCGCGTAGCGTATTTGCGCCCTGGGCGGGAACTGCTCAGTGACTTCGTAGATCACCAGGGCGACGTCCGGTCCCGCCGGAATCAGCTTGAAGCCGAACAGCGTATAGTTGAAAACGTTCGTGTCCGCCAGTTCGTTTACCGCTTGAATCTTGTTCCGCTCGCCCTTGCCATCCGCTTCGACGCCCTGATAGTCATCGGCAAGCAATTCGCCGTAGGCTTTCTTGTCCTTGTGCTTCAGCGCCTCCCATTCAACTTTGATTTTGGCGTCGAACATGGCCTCCAGCCCAGAGGCGGCGGAGGTGCCAGCGGACGGACGGCTTTCGCCAGTCTTGGGCGGCGTCATAGGTTGTTGCGCCAGAGCCATGGACGTCAGCCCAACAATACAAGCGAACGCGAAGTAGTCTCGCATGATCCCTCCCAAGCGAAATGCAGCGAATCTTATCAGGTGCGCGCCGGGTCGCTCAAGAAGCTCGCTCCCGCGGCTCGTTTGCTCCCGGTGCGGCAAATGATTTACTCTCAGCCGCAGCCAGCCATGAATCCAGCCCGCCCCAGTTCCAGGACCGCAGCCGATGGTCTCCCACATGCCATGCTCCAGGAGATCTACCAACAGCCCCAAGCCATCGCGAAGACCATTGAAATGCATCTGCAGAACGACATTCTTTTCCCCGGCGAACTGCACGCGATTGAAAGCGCCTTGTTAACCTTCGAGAAGCTGATCATTGCCGCCAGCGGATCGAGCCGCCATGCGGGGCTGGCAGGCGAAATCATGATTGAAGACCTCTCCGGCGTTGCCGTGGACGTGGAATATGCCAGCGAGTACTGCTACCGCTCCACGCACGCCGCGGTTGACCCTATCGTGATGGTGGTCACGCAGTCCGGTGAAACCGCCGACACTATTGCGGCGCAGCGCGAGGCGCTGACCCGGGGCGTGAAGACTATCGCAGTTTCCAACGTGGCCGAGGCGACTATTCCTCGTGAAGCAAGTGCAGCGCTGATCACCGGGGCTGGTCCGGAACTCGCGGTGCCGGCAACCAAGAGTTTCACCACGCAGGTCACGGTTCTCTATCTGATGGCGTTATTCCTGGCGCGAAAGCGTGGCCGGATGACCTCGGAGGTCACGCGTTCGTATCTGCAGCGGCTCCTGCGGCTGCCGGACGCTATCGAGCGCAATCTTCGGGGGTGGGACGATCTGGCGGAACAATACGGACAGAAGCATTATCAGGCTGAGAAATTCTTGTACCTGGGGCGGGGAGTACACTACGCAATCGCGCGCGAGGGAGCGCTCAAGCTCAAGGAAATCTCTTACGCGCACGCGGAAGGCTACCCGGCAGGAGAACTGAAACACGGGCCGAACGCGCTGGTCGACGAACACCTTCCGGTCGTAGTGTTGGCAACCTGCGACAAGCGCGATCCGGATTCGGTGCTACGGTATCGACGCACTCTCGAAGTGATGAAAGAGGTCAAGTCGCGTCGTGGACGGCTGGTGACAGTAGCGACCGAGGGTGATCAGGAAGTGACGGGTGTTGCCGATGATGTGTTTTTTGTTCCTGCCGCCCCCGAACTGTTGCTCCCGATCATCGAGGTGATTCCCCTGCAACTGTTCGCCTATCACGTGGCTACGAAGAAGGGATACAACGTAGACCGGCCACGAAATCTGGTGAAGGCGGTGGTCACCGAGTAGGAAAGCGCCGCAAGCTCTTCCCCACGGAGGCAGAGAAACACAGACAAGGCAGGGGCCGAAACAAGACATATTGCCGACCTTCTCCGTGTCACCGTGCCTCGGTGAAACGTTCTGATTGGTTCTCTTATTGACGGAAAGTTCATGCCCAACTCCAACTCATCTCACGTCGATCTGCAAGCCGTCGCCAAGGACGTGATGCGGCAGCACGGCTTTAATTCGGACTTCGCGCCAGCGGTCCAGCAGCAACTCGAACAATTGCGGGCCCGTCCTCCGGCCATCACAGCCGGAGGAACCGTGCGCGACCTGCGAAATCGATTGTGGTCGTCCATCGACAACGACACGTCACGCGACCTGGATCAGATCGAGGTCGCCCAGCGATTGCCGAACGGTGCCATAACAGTTCTGGTCGGAATTGCCGATGTCGACGCCTTCGTCCCCAAGCAGAGCGCGATCGACGAGCACGCCGCCAGAGAAACAACGACGGTCTATGCGGGAGTCCGAAACTTTCCCATGTTGCCGGAAGAGCTTTCGACGGGCAAGACTTCCCTGCTCGAAAATCAGGACCGCTTGAGCGTAGTCATCGAATTGGTGGTCGACGGCGACGGCCACGTGACTTCCAGCGACGTCTATCGGGCGCTGGTTCGTAACCAGGCGCAGCTACAATACAACTCGGTGGGAGCATGGCTGGAGGGCACGGGAGCGGCGCCCGCCAAGGTGGCGGCTTCCGCCGATCTGCAGTCGCAACTGCGCTTGCAGGACGAAGTGGCGCAGAAGCTGAAGAAGCGGCGCTATGAGAATGGAGCACTCAACCTCCAGACCGACGAACTCCATCCCCTGATGCTGAATGACCAGGTGGTTGACGTGGTGAAGCAGCAGAAAAACCACGCCACCGAGTTGATTGAAGACTTCATGATCGCCGCCAACGGCGTCGTAGCGAGAATGCTGGAAAACGTTTCGTCCTTGCGCCGGATCGTAAAACAGCCGGAGCGCTGGGATCGCATTGTTCAAGTGGCAGCGACCTATGGCGACAAGCTTCCCGCCAACCCCGATTCCAAAGCCCTCAACGATTTTCTGGTGAAGCGCAAGGCGGCGGACCCGGATCATTTTGCCGACCTCTCGCTGGCGGTGATCAAGCTGATCGGGCCCGGAGAATACGTTCTGGAGCGGCCGGGCGATCCCGCACCCGGACACTTCGGCCTGGCAGTTCAGGATTACACGCACTCCACCGCTCCCAATCGCCGCTTCGCCGATGTCCTCACGCAAAGGCTGGTCAAGGCGAAGCTCGCGGGCCAGGCCAATCCTTACTCGGATAACGAACTCTCAGCGATCGCCGCCAACTGCACCGAAAAGGGAGACGCCGCGCGAAAAGTCGAACGCGAAATGTCCAAACGGCTGGCTGCGGTCGCCATGGCGAATCGCATCGGCGCAGTTTTCGACGCCATCGTCACTGGCGCTACACCGAAGGGAACCTTTGTTCGCGTCCTGCAACCGCGCGTCGACGGATTGCTGGCTCAAGGCCAGCAGGGAGCCGATGTCGGGGACAAGTTGCGCGTCAAACTGATCCGCACCGACGTGCAGCGTGGATACATCGACTTCGCCCGCGTCTAGCCGCGGGTCGTGGATTACCTCTTACGGTCATCACGCAAGGCAATAGCCGCCGAGAATACCGCAAGTTATGCTTGCGTAAGCAGTTTGTGCGGAGGGGCGGAGTGTGTTTGCCTGAATGGCGCAATCTCGTTTCCGGCGTGATGATCATCATCTTGTCGGCATCGTTGATGGCCCAGGAGTCCGGTCGGGCGCTGCTCTACAGCCCGGGAGGAGTCTGGCTGAATGGGAACCCCGCGCCCAATGCCTCCGCGATTTTTCCGCACGACGTGATCCAGACGCAGAAGGAAACCAGGGCGAAGATCGACACGGACGGGTCTACAGTCACGGTGCAACCTGACACCATTGTGCAATTTGAGGGAGACGAACTCGTTCTCGACCACGGCAGTCTGCAAGTAAACACCTCGCGCGGAATGAGAGTGCGCGTGAGCTGCGTCACGCTCATTCCTCTCACGCAAGAGTGGACGCGTTACGACGTCATCGATGTAGATGGAAAAATGACGGTGGCGGCATACCAGAACGATGTGAAGATCCACTACCAGAGCGCGGGTACCCGACTGTCGAAACAGTCACTATCCTCGGACGTGACTGTACATCAGGGTGAGCAAGTAACGCGTGAGGAACGATGCGGTGCAGCGGCCAAGCCTGCCGAGGTGATCAACGCGAAGGGAGCGATCCTGAACAGTATTTGGGCCAGAGGAGCCGGGATCGCCGCAATCGGCATACTGACATGTTGGGCTCTATGCCACGGGGACGATCCGATCAGCCCTGCCAAACCGTAGCGCCGCGTGTGGCCCAGCTTTTCGCTAGCTGCCGCCGTGGAGTCGATCTATATCAGCGTTGGAGTAGATCCGGGTCGCGTGTCGGGCTTGCGACTTGCCATAGGCCGCGGCTTCCGCCAGAGTAACTCCGTAACCGCGCTCGCGCAGGGCTTGAGCCGTTGTGAGCCGCCAGACTCCGGTATCAAGAATGCTGGCCGGAAGCTGATTAGAGGACGGTTCAGAGGGGTAACTGATCTCGATGACGCTGGTCCGAGTCACGCCGTAGTAGATGGGTAATAGATCTGCATCCTGATGGGGCTGTGGTGCTGCGGTCTCATTGTCTGCTCCAGCAGCAAGGCTGCCTGTGGAGTTGCTGGCACCTGCCTCGAGGGACTGGCCCGAGAGCGACAGAGACGGTGTCGAGATGGGGCGCGCGAACAGGGGCGAACCTTGCATCAGATACTGCGGTCCGGTGGGAAAGTTCGTGTCCTGGCCAAAGGCCATTCCGAGAGCCGAAAGCACGAGCAGCGTGCCACTCAGCGTGCAAAGTAGGGAAACGCGCATAGGACCTCCGCCCGGGAACAGCTATGATGGTAATTATGAAGCAAATGAAGCACGTGCGGCCAGAGTCGTTGGACCCTAGTTGCCGCTCCTGCCGGGGTTTGCCGCATCAATCGACTGCAACTGCCGCCGCTGCCGGCGTCCGGCGCGCAGCAAGAAAAACATGTAGAGAACGATGGCTACATTGACCATAAACACCGTGGAGCGGAGGACGGTAATGCCGCGCACGAGTTCCCGTATCTCGAGCGGAAGAAGCAAAGTCCCGGATCCGAATGCAATCCATTCGGCCCAGGTGCGTTGGTTCCACAGACCGTAGCCCTCGGCAAAGCGTAGCGCGGAGTAGACAAATGCCAGCTGCGCAGCCGCCCACAACCTTGTGTCGGTGAGGTTGTCGGCGAAATCAAGAAAAAGCTGCGCCACGTGCCGGTCGGTGTTGATGTGAAACAGCGTCAGCAGGCTCTCAGCAATTACCCAGGCATTCTTGTGTACGAGCAGGATGGCACTCAGGCCGATCAACAGAACAAAGATACCCTTGATGAACTCGAAGGAAGCAACCGCCCGCAGCAGATTTCTCTGGGCGCGGTGCAGGTCGATTTTCGTTCCCGGCGAGAGCATGCGGCGCGCAAGCCACCCTCAGATTACCACGGCTACTGGCATCACAAATCCGATGTTTCCTTCCCGCGATGTGTGACGGGACGCGACTTCGTGGCGATCGTTCTCAGCTTCTTCCCGCGCGAACCGCGGCGCGAAGCTCATTCACAATCTCGCGCGAAGCCCTGATGGCCGCGGCGTGCTGGTTCACGTTGAAGGAGATCGCGCCGACGCGAGCGTGCCCGCCGCCTCCGTAACGCTCACAAATCTTGGCCAGGTTCACGATCGGCTCCTCCGGAGCCCAGGGGTTCGATCCCACCGACACCTTCACGCGGAAGCTGCTCTTGCTGAGTCCCACGCTATAGATGGATTCGGGATGAAGGTGGTAGGGAACAAACTTGTTATAGCCCTCGAGATCGTGATCGGTGACGTCAAAGAAAATTGTTCCGTCCACACACTCGGTTCGCTGTTTGAGAATTTCGATGGAGAGTTCGTGGCGACGGAGCAGCGGCGACAGGAGCGGAGCCACGAAGGGCTCTTCCAAAACGGCAGCCAGGGACTTGGTGGCCAGAAGTGGGATCAGATTGGGGACGAAGTGGTCGGGCGCGGACTCGATGACCATGGTTAACTTCATGGCGGGCGCCTGCATCTCGACCGCTGTTTTGGCGTCGGGATAGAGAGCGCCGTCGATGATGTCAGTCCAATGGACGAGGTCGGCGACGGGAGCCGGATCGA
>Ga0210406_10002402_pt1 | contig 21435 bp, 19 predicted proteins | sample IncBWC30MmetaG_FD_155454 | JGI IMG/M metagenome (GOLD analysis project Ga0210406, IMG submission 155454) | Forest soil microbial communities from Barre Woods Harvard Forest LTER site, Petersham, Massachusetts, United States - Inc-BW-C-30-M | ecosystem: Environmental > Terrestrial > Soil >... | reverse complement strand
CATTCCAATCGGCGCCGGCGGGCGTCCAACCAATGAGGCTAGCATGTCGATCAATCTGAAGGCGCCTGAACTCAGGGAATTGAAGCCCCGAATCATGGTCTGCGGCGTCGGCGGCGCCGGTGGCAACGCGGTCAACAACATGATCGTGTCGGGCCTGTCGGGCGTCGATTTCATCGTCGCCAACACCGACGCGCAGGCGCTCACGTCCTCGCGGGCCGAGCGCATCATCCAGATGGGCCTTCAGGTGACCGAGGGCCTCGGCGCAGGGTCAAAGCCCGAAGTCGGAAAGGCGGCCGCGGAGGAAGCGTCCGAGGAGATCCGCGATCACCTCGCCGGCGCCCACATGGTGTTCGTCACCGCCGGCATGGGCGGAGGCACGGGCACCGGCGCCGCACCGGTCATCGCCAGGGCCGCGCGCGAAATGGGCATTCTCACCGTGGGTGTGGTCACCAAGCCGTTCCATTTCGAGGGCGGCCGGCGGATGAAGATCGCCGAGACCGGGATCTCTGATCTGCAGAAGGCGGTCGACACGCTGATCATCATTCCCAACCAGAACCTGTTCCGGGTCGCCAACGAAAAGACGACCTTCGCCGACGCCTTCGCCATGGCCGACCAGGTTCTCTATTCCGGCGTCGCCTGCATCACGGACCTGATGGTGAAGGAAGGACTTATTAACCTCGATTTCGCCGACGTGCGCTCGATCATGAGCGAAATGGGCAAGGCGATGATGGGCACCGGCGAAGCGGCGGGCGACAAGCGGGCGGTCCAGGCCGCCGAAGCGGCGATCGCCAATCCGTTGCTCGACGAGACCTCGATGCGGGGCGCGCGCGGCCTTTTGATCTCGATCACCGGCGGCAACGACCTCACGCTGTACGAAGTCGACGAGGCGGCGAGCCGCATTCGCCAGGAGGTCGACGAGGAGGCGAACATCATCCTTGGCGCCACCTTCGATTCGGCGCTCGACGGCGTGGTGCGCGTTTCCGTCGTGGCCACCGGCATCGATCAGGAGTCGATCGGCCAGATCGAGCCGGTCAACGCCCAGCCGAGGGTCGACGCCTTCTCGCGCGCGCGGGCCTTCTCGCCCCGCTCGGCTCGCACGGCTCTAACCCAGGCTGACGCGCCTGCCGCGTTCGAAGGCCAGGAGGACTCCCTCGCGCCTGTCGCCGCCTTCCCCGATCCGATCGAGGCCCGCCTCGAAGCGGAGGAACCGGAGCACGAGGAATTCATTCCGCCCGCCCCGGAGCAGCCGGTCCTTCGGTCGCCCCGCATGCCGCAGATCGAGGACCTGCCGCAGCTGGCCCAGAACCAGCTGCGTGCGTTGCGCGACGCGCAAAACGGCATCCCCGCGCCGGAAACGCGCCGCCGGTCGCTCCTGGAGAAGCTGGCCGCATTCGGCATCACCCGTCACGATGGCGAGGCTGCTCCCGCGCCTGCAGCCGTGGCCCCTCCGGCGCCCGTGACACAGCTTCAGCGGCCCCAGGCTTTGGCTCCGGCCGAGCCTGCCCGCGCTCAGCCGCGCCCGCAGCCGGCGCGCGCTCCCAGCGCGTATGAACCGAATGGCCGAGCCATTGCTCGTCCTCCGGCATCCGAGGACGATCATCTCGACATCCCGGCTTTTTTGCGCCGGCAGCAGAACTGATTCGGTAATCGAGGCACCCCGGCTTTACGGCCGGGGTTGGTGTGAGGGCGTCATCTTCGTATACAGTTAACGCTCGGTAAACTTTCTAAAGTATTGAAAAATCTCAGACAATGTTTGCTAAGGCGTTGTAACTTTTGTTCACTAAAGGTGATTTGTCCCGGGGGCGCCCCGCCCCTAGTCTGGCTTTTCAGGAGCTGACGTCAGGCTTTTTGGCGGCAGCGGGCGGACGACGATCGGCAGCTTTAACTAGCAACGCGGTGGGAAGCTTAATCGCCTCACACCGCAGTCGACGGCGCGAATCAGGGCCGGGCGAAAGTCCGGGTGCGGTTGATGCGGTTTGGGTCTCAGACAACGCTGCGCGATCGGGTGGTCATCCAGGGCGTCGGCGTACACTCCGCGGCGCCCGCCCAACTTGTCCTTCATCCTGCCCATGTCGAGTCTGGGGTCACTTTCCTCCGCACGGGATTGCCCGGCGGACGCGAGCGGCTGCTCGAGGCCAAGAGCGCCAACGTGACGCAGACCTCGCTTTGCACCACGATCGGCGACGCCGCCGGCGCCAGCATCTCGACCGTCGAACATCTTTTGGCGGCGCTTTCGGGGCTTCGGATTGACAACGTCCTGGTCGAGATCGATGGGCCGGAGACGCCGATCATGGACGGCTCCGCCGTCGACTTTGTCAGGGCGATCGATTCTGTTGGCGTCGTCCAGCAGGGGCGTTCCCGCCGCTATCTCAAGATCGTCAAGCCGGTCCGCGTGGATCATGAGGGCGGCTTCGCCGAATTCGTCCCCGCCGAAAGCGGCTTCCGCCTCGACGTCGAGATCGACTTCAAATCGCCTGCGATTGGCCGCCAACGCCGGGTGTTCGATCTTGATCCGGCGACTTTCCGGCGCGATATCGCCCGCGCCCGAACTTTCGGATTCGTCAGCGACGTTCAGGCTTTGTGGCGGGCCGGCTACGCGCTGGGCTCCTCGCTCGAGAATTCGGTCGCCATCGATGGCGACGCCATCCTCAACCCGGAAGGGCTCCGCTACGCCGATGAGTTCGTGCGCCACAAGGCGCTCGACGCGGTCGGCGATCTGTCGCTCGCGGGCTCGCCCATCGTCGGCCTCTACCGGACCTATCGCCCCGGACATAAGCTCAACGCGATGGCGCTCGATGCGCTGTTCGCGCATCGCTCAGCCTATGAGCTCCTTGAAGCGCAATCGGCGCCAGCCGCAATCCGCGCTCGGGTCGGCGGCGCGCATGTGCCCGCCGGAACCGCGGCGTTCGCCGCCGCCGACTGACCGGGCCGCGGCCCGCCGGCGGCCGCGCTTTTGCCGATATTCTCGCCTCAATACGCCGCGACGGCCATCTTGGTGTGGCCGAGAATCTGGCGCGCGCGCCGCGAGTGCGCTAATGAGCCCCTTCGTCCCCGAACGGGGGAATCGGCGCTCCCCCGCCCGCAACCCGAGACCTTGAAGCATGGCTGACGTCGAATCTGGCGCCCTTTTGTCGAACATTTGGAAGCCACCGGCGCACCGCTCCCTCGCCGGGGCGGTGTTCATCGCCATCGCGCTCACCGGCTCAGGCTGCTCGATGTTCGACCAGTTCAATCCCTTCGGCGGCGAAAAATATAAGATGGAGGTCACGCCGGATGTTCCGGCAAGCAAGACCTACGATCAGGGTCTCGAGAAATTGGCCAATGGTTCGCCGGCCGAGGCGTCGAAGAAATTCACTGATCTTGGCAAGCAATATCCGAGCTCGGATTGGGCGCGCAAGGGTCTATTGATGACGACCTACGCGAACTATCAGGCCGGCGACTACACCACCGCCGAAACGTCGGCCGAACGCTACCTTAAAGACTACCCCAACTCGCCAGAAGCCGACTACGTTTTGTACCTGCAGGCGAATTCCTATTATATGCAGATACCGGATATCTCGCGCGACCAGGAGAAGACGGCGAAAGCTCTGGAAACATTCCAGTCGGTCGTGCAGAAATACCCGAAGTCGGACTATGCCGACGACGCGAAATACAAGATCCAGGTCACCCAGGATCAACTGGCCGGCAAGGAAATGTCGATCGGACGGTTCTACCTCACCCGCCGCAACTACACCGCCGCCATCAACCGATTCCGGAACGTGCTGCAATACTACCAGACGACGCGCCATGCGGCCGAAGCGCTCTATCGCCTGGTTGAAGCCTATCTGGGCTTAGGGATCAGCGAGGAAGCTCAGACCGCCGCCGCCGTGCTCGGGCACAATTTCCCAGACAGCCAATGGTACCACGACGCTTATGACCTCCTGAAGGGCAAGGGACTCTCGCCCCACGATTTTGGCGGCTCGTGGATTTCGTCGATCTGGCACACGGTCGTCCCGTCCTCATCAGGCTGATTGATGCTTTCGCGCCTCTCCATTCGCGATGTGGTGTTGATCGATCAGTTGGATCTTGAGTTCTCGCCTGGGCTGACCATCCTCACCGGCGAGACCGGCGCGGGGAAATCCATCCTTCTGGATGCGCTGTCGCTGGCGCTCGGCGCGCGTGGCGACGGGGGCTTGGTGCGCCACGGCCAGACGCAAGGCCAGGTGACGGCGACGTTTGAACTGGCGCCAGGACACGCCGCCCATGCGCTCCTCGAAGGGCAGGATATTGAGATCGGCGACGAGCTGATCCTGAGGCGGGTCCAGCTCGCCGACGGACGCACTCGCGCCTATGTCAATGACCGGAGCGTCAGCGCCCAGGCGTTGCGGGGACTGGCGTCGGCGCTGGTCGAGATCCACGGCCAGCACGATGAGCGGGCGCTGACCGACCCGTCGACCCATCGCACGCTGGTCGAGGCCTATGGCGGGCTCGAACCGCTGGTGGCTGCGACAGAGCGCGCCCACGGCGCCTTGCGCGACGCCGAGCGGACGCTCGAGGCCGAGCGCGCAAGGGTTAAGGCGGCGGAGGCCGAAGCGGAATTCGCCGCTCACGCACACGAAGAACTCAGCAAACTCGCCGTCCAGCCAAATGAGGAAGAAACGTTGGCTGCGCGCCGCCAAGCGATGATGCAGGGCGAGAAGGTCGCAGCCGACATCCGCGACGCGCGCGATCACCTGACCGGCGAAACCGCCATCCTACCGCTTCTGCTTTCCCTCTCGCGCCGACTGCAGCGCCGCCTCCCGCAGGCGCCGGTGCTGCTCGAGCCGAGCGTGAAGGCGCTGGATGAAGCGATCGACGCGATCGAGCGGGCTACGCGCGAGGTCGAGGACGCGCTCGAGGCGAGCGCCTTCGACCCTCACGAGCTTGAACGTTGCGAGGAGCGCCTGTTCGCGCTCCGGGCGATGGGCCGCAAGCACAATGTTCCGATCGAAAACCTTCCAGCGCTGGCGCAGAAATTCGCCGACGATCTTGCCGCTCTCGCCGAGGGCCGGAGCGAGATTGGCCGCCTCGAGGCCAGCGTGAAGAGCGCCGCTCAAGCTTACCACGCGGCGGCAAGGGCGCTCAGCGCCGCGCGCGAGACGAGCGCGCGCGAACTCGCGACGGCGGTCGGCGCGGAATTGGCGCCGCTCAAGCTCGAGCGGGCCGAGTTCAGCGTCGACTTGAAGCGCGACGACGCGCTCATTTCGCCGAGCGGGTACGACCGGGCGGAATTCTTCGTTCGCACCAATCCCGGGTCGCGGCCGGGCCCCCTCATGAAAGTGGCTTCGGGCGGCGAGCTCGCTAGGTTCCTGCTCGCGATCAAGGTGCGATTGGCCGAGCGCGGCACCGCGCCGACTTTGGTCTTCGACGAGATCGACACCGGCGTCGGCGGCGCCGTCGCTGATGCGATGGGCCAGCGCCTGGCGCGGCTCTCGGCGGGAGCTCAGGTGCTGGCGGTGACCCATGCGCCGCAGGTGGCCGCGCGGGCGCAGAACCACTATCGGATCGCCAAAAGCGATGTTGGCGTGGGCGAGCGGGTCGCGACCGGCGTTTCGCAGCTCGGCGCGGTCGAGCGGCGAGAGGAAATCGCTCGCATGCTGGCCGGCGCAGAAATCACCCACGAGGCGCGCGCCGCCGCCTTGAGCCTGATTGAAAAGGCCGAACGACGGCAGGACAATCAAGACATCGACGCTTGCCTCGCCGTTGGCCTTAGCCCTATCAAGACCCGGCCCAAGCGTCGCGAAGCGCGGCGTCAAACGACAAAGGACCCGGCATGAGTCCGGATGAATCCCGAGCAAAACGCGAGGACCTCCGGCGGGTCCGCCTTGCGGCGTCGCTCAGGGAGAATTTGAAGCGGCGCAAGGCGCAAGGCCGGGCGCGCCAGGTCGAGGCTCAGCCGGCGGCGGAGCCAACGGCGCAGTCTGGCGCGCCTCGGGACTGACGCGGGGTCGCGGGCGGCGACCTCTTTGACGAGTGGGTTTGAGCAAGAGGGATCGGGGATGGATCGCATACAAATTCGCGGCGGCGCGACACTGAACGGCGCGATCCCGATTTCCGGGGCGAAGAATGCCGCGCTGCCGTTGATGATCGCGTCGCTTCTCACCGATCAGACGCTGACCCTGGAAAATTTGCCGCGTCTCGCTGACGTTGCTCAACTCGCCTACATCCTTGGCAATCAGGGCGTCGACTATTCGGTCGACGGCAAGCGCGTCGGCGAAGAGGCCGGCACGGGCCAGACGGCGCATCTGCGCGCCCGCACCATCGTCGACACGACCGCACCTTATGAAATGGTGGCGAAGATGCGCGCGAGCTTCTGGGTGATCGCGCCGCTGCTGGCCCGCATGGGCGCGGCGCGCGTCTCCCTGCCGGGCGGCTGCGCGATCGGCACCCGGCCGGTGGACTTGTTGCTGATGGCGCTCGAGAAGCTCGGCGCCCAGATCGAGATCGATGCAGGCTACGCCGTCGCCAAGGCGCCGAAGGGTCTTACGGGAGCGGAGATCGTGTTTCCCAAGGTGACGGTTGGGGGAACGCATGTCGCGATCATGGCGGCGTCGACCGCGCATGGGGCCACGCTGATTCGCAACGCGGCGTGCGAACCCGAGGTCGCGGATCTTGCCGCCTGTCTCAGCAAGATGGGCGCGCGCATCCGCGGCGCTGGCACGCCGACAATCGAAATCGACGGCGTTCCCCGTCTCAACGGCGCTCATCACCGCGTTCTGCCCGACCGCATCGAAGCGGGAACCTACGCGACCGCGGTGGCGATGACCGGCGGCGACGTTGTGCTCGAGGGCGTGAGCGAGGATCTGTTGGAGGAGGCGCTCGACGCGCTCACCCAAGCCGGCGCGACGGTGAGCAGCGACAATCGAGGCGTGCGCGTGAAGCGCAATGGCGCCGGCATCAGCGCGGTCGACATCTCAACCGCGCCGTTTCCTGGGTTCCCGACCGACCTGCAGGCGCAGTTCATGGCGTTGATGACGCGCGCGAAAGGCGTCTCGCGCATCAAGGAGACCATCTTCGAGAACCGTTTCATGCACGTGCAGGAGCTCGCCCGCTTCGGCGCGTATATCAAGCTCGATGGCGACACGGCCGTGGTCACCGGCGTCAAGCGCCTGCGCGGCGCGCCAGTGATGGCGACAGACCTGCGCGCCTCGGTTTCGCTCGTCATCGCCGGCCTTGCGGCGGAAGGGGAGACGATCGTCAATCGTGTCTATCACCTCGACCGCGGCTTCGAGCGGCTGGAAGAGAAGCTCGGCGCCTGCGGCGCCGACATCGCGCGGCTCGCGAGCTAGTCCATGGCGAGTCTCGCGCAGGCGCTCAAGCTGATCGCGCTCGACCGGGAGGGCCTGGGCGTCATTTCCGCGCATATTCAGGACACGTGCGTCAAACGCGTCGATATGACCTGGCTGCCCAAGCAGCGCCGCTTTCTGGTCGCCGGCATGCGCTACGACTGGGTGGGCGCCAAGACCGGGCCCGAGGAGCGCGTCTCCAGCGTGCTGAGGTTCGACCGCGTGTTGAAGGTTTCGCATCTCGGTCTCACGGAGACCAGCTCGGATGCGACGCTCAATCTGCTGGCGGTGACGTTCGAGAAGACGGATCCGCCGGCCGGCATTATCATCCTCGCCTTCGCCGACGGCGCGCTGGTGCGTCTCGACGTCGAGTGCGTCGAGGTCGAGTTGCACGATATGGGCCACCGCGTTCCCGCCCAGGCCTGCCCCGGCCACGCCCTGACCGATTCGTCGGCCGCTTAGCGCGTGGCGCGGTGAGGTGAGTTCGCGTATGAGACCCTCACCCCGACCCTCTCCCCATAGGGCGTTCCGAAGAACGCCCGTCTCTCGACGGGCTAGGGGGAGAGGGGGAGCGGCGGCGCCGACAATCCCTTCTCCCTCAGGGAGAAGGTGGCGAGCGAAGCTCGCCGGATGAGGGTCTGCGCCGGATGAGGGTGAGCGTCGCGACCAAGCTTATGTTGGAGAGTTCCGCTTAGCCATGGCCGTGGCGCTTGATATGCAGTCGGCGGATTTCGATGAACGCTTTGCGTCGCTCGTCGCCGCCAAGCGCGAGACGTCCGCCGACGTCGACCTGACCGTCGCCGACATCATCGACGACGTGCGCCACCGCGGCGATGTGGCGCTGGCCGAATTGTCGCTGCGCTTCGAGCGCATCGAAATCGGCAGGATTGGACTGAAGATCGCCGCCGCCGAGATCGACGCGGCGATGGGCGCCTGCGACAAGACGGCGCTCGAGGCGCTGAAGCTTGCGCATGCCCGGGTGATGGATTTCCACCTGCGGCAGAAGCCCGCCGACCTTTTCTTTACCGACCCGCTCGGGGTCGAACTCGGCTGGCGGTGGCGGCCGATCGACGCGGTCGGCCTCTATGTTCCCGGCGGCGCGGCGACCTATCCGTCCTCGGTCATCATGAACGCGGTGCCGGCCAAGGTCGCGGGCTGCCGCCGCCTGGCGATGGCCATGCCGACCCCGGACGGCCACATCAATCCGCTGGCGCTTGCCGCGGCGCGCATCGCCGGCGTGGACGAGATCTACCGGGTCGGCGGCGCGCAGGCGATCGCCGCGCTCGCCTATGGGACGGACACGATCGCCCCGGTCGACAAGATCGTCGGTCCTGGCAACGCCTATGTCGCGGCGGCCAAGCGGCGGGTGTTCGGCGTCGTCGGCATCGATATGATCGCGGGGCCCAGCGAAGTCGTGGTCCTCGCCGATCGCAGCGCCGATCCGCGCTTTGTCGCCGCCGATCTTCTGGCGCAAGCGGAGCACGATGAGGCGGCGCAATCGATCCTCATCACCGATGATGCAGGTCTCGCGCGCGCGGTGGAAGCGGAAGTGGAGCGACAGCTCGAGAGCCTGCCGCGGGCGAAGATTGCCGGTGGGAGCTGGCGCGACAATGGCGCAATCATCCTCTGCCCGTCGCTCGAGGCCGCGATTCCGCTCGTCGATCGGCTGGCACCGGAGCATCTCGAGATCATGGCGCACGACGCCGAGGCGCTCAGCGACAGAATCGCCAATGCCGGCGCGATCTTCCTTGGGGCCCATACGCCCGAAGCGATCGGCGATTATGTCGGCGGATCGAACCACGTCTTGCCGACCGCGCGCTCGGCGCGCTTCTCGTCAGGCTTGGGGGTGCTCGACTTCATGAAGCGCACGTCGCTGCTCAAATGCGACGCCCGCTCGCTCGCAGCGCTCGGCCCGGCGGCGATTGCGCTCGGTGAAGCCGAGGGGCTCCAGGCGCACGCACGCTCGGTCGCGTTGCGGCTTCGCGCGAACAGCCCATGAGCGCAAAACCGGCCAAGAGCCGCAATCGGCTCGCTGAAGTCGTTCTGGACGAAGCGACGATTCCGCGCAGCTCAGCCGATGTCGATCACGAGCGGACGGTCGCGATCTTCGACCTGATCGAGGAAAATTCCTTCGGCGTCCCGGGTCGCGACGATGGCCCCTACGTGCTCAAGATCTCGCAGGAGGAATCGAAGCTGACCTTCGAGGTCCAAACCGCGAATGACGAGACCGCGGCCACGATTGTGGTGTCGATGACGCCGTTCCGGCCGTTGCTCAAGGACTATTTTCTTGTCTGCGAGACGTATTATTCGGCGATCCGCACTTCGAGCCCGCGCCAGATCGAGGCGATCGACCGCGAACGCACGAAACTGCACAATGAAGGCGCCGAGCTCATGGCCCAGCGGCTGACCGGCACCATCGACATCGACCAGGGTACCGCGCGGCGCCTGTTCGCGCTGGTTTCGGCTTTGCGCTGGCGGGTGTGATTCAAAGCGCCGGGCGGCCGAGAAGCCGCCCTTGTCCTTTCGCGCTCAGCCGATCGCGACCTTCCGCGCGCGCCGATAGGCGAAAGCGAGCCCGGTCGGCGCAGTTAGCAGTCAGGAGAACAGCACGCGATCCTTGATCTTATGCGCGACCGTGTAGTCGTCATCCCACCACGGCTTCTCCCCGGGGGTGCGCGGAGGCCGGAGGAGGTGCAGCTTCTCGCCTTTCGCCGCCGCGGCGGTCTCGGCGACCCGAAACGAATAATGGTCGAACAGGCTGAGCGCCTCGATCATGTAGGACACAGCGATACGCCGGTCCCTGACAATCACGAGATTCTCGCCGTTCTTCAGATCGGCGGGGTTGGAGAAATTGTAAGAGCCGAGGTAGACGCGCGCGGTCGGCTTGTCGAAGTCGATCACCACGAACTTGTGGTGCAGCCGCGTTCCCCCACCGCCACTCTCCTCCGGCTTGAAGGGTTCCGGCACATTTGCGCTGAGCTGCGCCGCATAGACAGGCGCGACGTTGCCGCTCGGGTCTTGCACGACGATATCGCCGACTTTCCTGTCAGAAATGCCGTAGACGAAAATCTTGTTGTCGGCGGTGACGGCCTTGATGGCGTCGTGCACAGAACCCGGCGACTCGTAGAGGAACGCCAGCGAGTAGAGCAGCGATGACGTAGCGCCCGTGATGTCGGTCGCAACGCCTCCGAGCTTAGCGTTGGCCGCGTTGTGCGGCGAGAACGCCACCTTGGCGTCGATGCCGGGCAGGCCGAGGTCGCTCCAATCGGCTGACGGCTTGGCGGCGAATCCCGCAACGCTGTTCTTGGCGTCGCCGAAATAGTTGTCGAAGGCGGCGAAGAAAAGATCGACCGCGGTCTGGCCGGTCAGCACGAACGCGTTGTTCGACTGCACGAAGAAGCCGCGCCAGGACAAGTTGGTCGAGCCGCACACGACCTTCTTTACCGTCGGGCCGTTCACCGAGATGGTCTTGTTGTGCTGAAGATCGCCCATGTGCTGGCGCAACACGTTCGCCCGCCCGGCCGAGGTGACGAGGCGTCCCTCGGCCTCCGTTTCCGCCGTGCCGGCGCCGCCATGGCCCTTGCTGTCGTCGATGATGATCTTGAGGCGGCTGCCGAGCTTCTCCAGCCGGTCGACGATTTCGGGCAGGTTGAAGTCGTAGCCGACGACGCGGACTTCCGCATTGTCGGCGATGGCCTGGTCGAGCGTGTCGAGGATCGCGGCGCGCGCTTCGAAGCCCATCCAGGCGAGGGCTTTGACGCTGTCGGGATGAGTTGAGGTGAAGTCGAGACCCTTGGCGGCGAGCGGCGCCACCAGCGTGGTGATCGGACCGTCCTTCTCATAGCGGTCGACGAAGGCCTGAGAAGAGACGAAGCCGCGCGTGAAGGTCACGTTTGCGATGCCGGGATAGGTTTCGCGCGCGAGCTGGATCGCGACCTCCTGGGATGCGCCGGCGCTGAGCTTATCCTGCGCGTCCATGAACATCGGCGTAACGCGATAGTGGAAGTCCCCCGCCAGTTCGGCATTGAATGGGAAATGCACCCAGCGGAATTTCTGGATCGGCGATTGAAGCGTCGAGAGCGTGGCAGGATTGACGTTGCCGGCCGCATCGAGGAAGCCGAGCCGGTTGTTCAGCGCGAAAAACTGGCTCCCGCCGGGCTCCTGATACTCGATCGCGAAGCCGACAAAGTCCTGCGGCGGCTGGCCGTTCTTCCAATTCATGGCGACGAGCGTCATGCCTTCGCCGCGATGCAGCTTCAGCGTGAAGAGCGCCGCGGCGTTGGCGCCTTCCACCTCGAAGCCGGAAGGCGCGCCGGCTGACGGATTTGAAGCGGCGGGCGTGGCAGGTCCAGATCCAGAGGCAGCCGGTTTGGGCTGCGCTGTGACTGGTGTCTTGGGCTTAGCCGGCGTCGCACGCCTGGCCGGCGTTTTGGTCTTGGCTGCGGGCTTGGACCGGGCTCTGACCGGCGTCCTAGGCTTGGCCGGCGTCGCGCGTCTAGCCGGCGTTTTGGTCTTGGCTGCGGGATTGGACCGGGCTCTGACCGGCGTCCTAGGCTTGGCCGGCGTCGCGCGTTTGGCCGGCGTTTTGGTCTTGGCCGCCGACTTGGACGGCGCCTTCCGCGAAGACGACTTTTTGCGCCCCGTCGTTCTGACGCTCGATTTGGCCTTCGCCTTGACTTTCCGAGGGGCCGCAGCCCTCGCCTTTACGGACTTCGTCTTCTTCCCGGCGACCATGCGCGCCTCCACCCTGAATGATCAAACAACAATTCGTCGACACGGACAGGTAAAAAATTGGCGGGGAATGTAGCCGTATTTTGTACTTCCGCAAAGGGCGGATTTCGGCAACCCGCACTGACAGTCGTGAGCGGCAGAGCGGTGGTGGCAAGAGCCTGGTCCCGGTAATGTGGGCGCAGCGCTCTGGCTACATCTCCGCCGAATCGAAATCAGGGGATTTGCTTGCGTGAAACAGAATCTTGCGCTATAGGTCTTCCTGGGACCGACCGACGCGAGCGCGGCGCTGGCGGGTGAGGCGAGGAGAATAGAGACGCGCTTGAGACCTTTTGCGCACAACCCATGGCGCGAGGTAAGACGGAAGCAGATTTTTTTATTTTTTTGCGCGTAACTCACTGATAAGTCCAAATTCGGACGAATAAATCCAAGGAAATCCAAGGAATTTTGCTTGGTTTTATTTGGATCTGCTTGGATGGGACTCTCGCCTGAGTTGTCTTCGACCTCGACGGACCACCTCGGCCGCTTAGAGTGATACGTTTCTTGGACGGTGAATGCGGCGCCCGCTGAAACACACATGAACGGGAAGCGCGACTTCGTCCTCGCCAATACCCGGCTCATCGCGCCGCCGCTGACGCCCGAGATCCGGCTGAGGCTCGCGGATGAGGCGGTGCCGATCTGGAAGAAGACCGAGGACGAACTCGGCGCGATGGGCCTGCCGCCGCCGTTCTGGGCCTTCGCCTGGGCGGGCGGTCAGGCGCTCGCCCGCTACACGCTCGACCATCCGTCGCTGGTCAAAGGCAAGCGGGTGCTCGATTTCGCTTCCGGCTCAGGACTCATCGCGATCGCGGCTGTAAAAGCCGGCGCGGCCGAGGTCGAGGCCTCCGACATCGACGCCTTCGCCATCGCTGCGATTGAGGCCAATTCCGCCGAGAACGACGTCGGAGTCGGTCCGCGCCTCGAAAACCTGATCGGCGCCGACGACGGCTGGGAGGTCGTGCTGGCCGGCGATATCGCCTACGAGAAGGACTTCGCGGACGCGGCGATGGATTGGCTTCAGTCGGTAGCGCGCCGCGGGGCGACTGTCCTGATCGGCGATCCGCGCCGCTCCTATCTGCCGCTTGACCGGCTGGACTGCGTGATCGAATATTCCGTGCCGGTGACGCGCGAACTGGAGGATTCCGAGATCAAGCGGACCGGCGTGTTCCGCTTTCGGCGGGGCCCGTCTGTTTAGCCTCAATTCGACCGCAGCCGAGGGTTAATCGAACCCACGCAACATTATCCCGGCCCTAGTCGGAACGGTTGGCCAACGTTTGTGTTCTTATCGTCACGCTCGTAACTCGACGAGGAGGTCTTCGATGCGCGCTTCACACATCGCCGTTATTGCAGCCGTGGTGGCGATCCCGTCTGTCGGGTATGCGCAGCAGGATGGACCGGTCGGCGGCAGGGTAGGCTCAGATTTGAGCACCACGACGACCCAGCCAAGCCCCTCCGTTGGGGCAGGGATGCGGCCCTATGGCGGTTCCACTGTATACGGGCATCCAGCTGGCTATACGGGCGCGGTGACGCCTGGCCAGGTGGTGCCGGACGAAGTACAGGTCACGCCTCGAGCGGGAGGGATGGGTTCCGCCTTCGTCAACGGTCACCGCGTGATCGTCGATCCCTCGAACCGCATCCTGCGGGTCATCAATTAGCCGCGCGGAGACGCGCGCTTCCAGCTGCGCGCGGGCCCGCAGCCGATTGTATATTTTGTCGGTCCGACCGGTCGTATGCTATTGTTCGAATCTATAAGCGGGACGTCGACCGTTCGCGCAGCATCGGATAGTTCGTTCCCATGAGCCAGGACACCCCTTCAAGCTTGGAGCCGTCCGTCGACCGCGACTCGGCGACCGATATTGTCTACCCCTCGACGATACCGTTCATCATCGTGCATCTGGTGTGCTTCGCCGCGATCTGGACCGGCGTCACTGTGGAGGCGGTCGCGATTGGCATTGGCCTTTACTGGCTGAGGATCTTCGCCATCGGGGCGGGTTACCATCGCTACTTTTCTCACCGCGCTTATGAGACCAGCCGGGCCTTCCAGTTCATTCTCGCGGCGCTCGCGCAATCGACTTCACAGAAGAGCGTGTTGTGGTGGGCCGCCAACCATCGCGACCACCACCTCCATTCCGACACCGAGCTCGACGTTCATTCGCCCCGCCACACCGGCTTTATCTACAGTCATGTCGGCTGGATCTTCTCCCGCGGCCAGGAGACGATGAACGTCAATCGGATAGCGGATTTCGCCAAATATCCCGAGTTGATGTGGCTCCACCGCTACGAACAGCTCCCGGCTTTCGTGCTCGCCGTCCTCTGCCTCGCCGTCGCCGGCTGGCCAGGCCTCATCGTCGGCTTCTTCTGGAGCACGGTTGCGGTCTATCACGGGACCTTCTCCATCAATTCCCTTGCTCATCTCGTCGGGAAGCGGCGCTACGTCACCGGCGACGATTCCCGCAACAACTGGCTGCTCGCCATCATCACCATGGGCGAGGGCTGGCATAACAATCATCATGCCTACCAGAGCAGCGCGCGCCAGGGCTTCTACTGGTGGGAATATGACCCGACCTTCTATCTCCTGACGCTGCTCGAGCGCCTCAGGCTGGTGTGGAATTTGAAACGCCCGACGGCTGAGGTCATGCAGAACCAACACCGGCTCGGAAGTCGAGTCATCAGTCGCGCCGCCTCGCAGGTCGCGGAAAGCTTCTACCCGGAGCGAATCGCAGCCGCGGTCGCCGCCGCGCTGGGAAACAGCGGCTTGGCGGATCTCCGCGCCCGCCTTTCCCAGGCCCAGCCGTTCGTCGCCAGGGACGTGTTCAGCGAATTCAACCTGCCTCACATTCCAAACAAAGCCGAGATTGTGGGTCGCGCTCGTTCGCTGCTGGCGAACTCGCCCTCGATGGAGGATATCGCCGCAAAGGCGCATGAGCTGCTTCTCGAGGCGGTCGGCGCGCGGCTCGCGACAATCGCATCGCAAACGGCTTACTGACCGCCGCTGCCGTTCCCGGCCGAGTCTCCCCGCGGGCCACCGCCGAGCCAGACGGTCGTGTTTCTCGGGTCGAAAATAACGTCTCCGAACAGGCCGAGAAACGAGGCGCCCAGCTGGGCCGCTGGCTCGGCCATGTCCGCGATGCCCCCGCATGAGTTGGGGGACTTCGCGATCAAATGGAAATCCTCCGTTACGGCGATTCGCTTCCCCTGCTCGTTTTCAATTCTGAGCGGGCGGTCTTTGATCCGGTAGACAGGCCGATGCTCGCGACCGTCGCACGTCCAAATGTCAATGTCGTTGACCCGATCGAGCTTTGCTCCGCCGCTAACGAGACGGTCGAACAAAGCCTGGTTGATGTCGATCGAGCGAGAATAGACGAAATCCTCGTAGCCGGTGTCGATCTGCGCCCAGACCCGAATGTTTCCCAGGCGCAGAAAGACGACGGGCACATTGGGGAGCCCGGAGCCGATCTTGGAAGGGTCGGACGAGAAAAAGCCGCTTTGAGCGACAGGGGTCAAGCCACGCGCCATGAGCTCCTCGGGTCGACAGGTCTCAGCGCTTAGGAACGCAGTGCTGTCCGTCAATTGGACGGTAAACTGGGACAGGAGGTCGTCGCCGAGGACCCCGAGTTGTCCATTTCCCGGTTGAAGCAGAAGGTAGTAACGAGCAAGGTGAAAATTGGCTCTCTCGATGCCTGGGAGCGAGATCGCCGCCGTTTTGATCGATCCGTCCCGGCCCGAAAACGAGGCCGCCGATAAGGAGCTTCGCGTTGCGCCATAGTCCAGCAAGAAGGGGCCGGTCACTCCGTCGGCGGTCAGTTCGACATAGGGGGATGCGCCGTTGGGAACGCTCACCCTCGCATACGGGCGGCCGCCGCAGAGTGGGCCCTGGTCGGTCTTTTCAATGTCCATGCTGAAGCCGAGAATAGGGACAGCGATTGCCGCGAGCGAGAGTGAGAGAATCCTGACGATCGCCATCGGCTTCGATAGGATCGGTTCTCGAGGCGCTGTCAACGGCGTCCACGCGCCGACCCGCGGCGCAAGCGAGAGCCGCGGGTATTGTCCGTTCGCAGGCTAAGGGGGGCGGGGTATGTCTCAAAATGCAACCTCGATCAATTACCGTCTTGGAAGCCTCTATTCGGTCATCACCGCCTTCCTATACGCGACGCAGGAGCCATTCTCCTTCCCGGCGGCCAAGCATCTCAACACTTTGCAGTTTGTCGCCCTGACCCAGGTCTCCCTGCTTGTCTCCCTTTCCTTGTTGCTGAGTCGGTCCAAAAGTCGCGGAGATTTCGCCGCCTTACTCCGAAAACCGGTGAATTACGGCTATCTGGGCGTTATCTTCGCCATCGGGCTGACGGGCCTCCTCCTTTATAATTTTGGCCTGAGCAACGCTCATCCGATCATTATCTCCGCAATCCTCAATCTTTCGCCATTTTGGGCCGCTTTGGTGGCGCTGGTGCTCACCGGCGTTCCGATCCCTATTTCGCGGGCGACATTTTTTGGCTGTTTTGCTGGCGCGTTCATTGGCGCCATGGCGGTCGCCTGGAGCCAGCTCGGCGATTCCGGGACGTCAAACATGAGCGCACTGGCGGACAGTTTCCTTCACGGCAGCTGGCTTTATGCGATTCCCGTGCCATTGGCCTCGGCCTTGGGGGGCACTCTGGTCGGCAAATGGTTCGGCGCTTACGACGAATCTGCGGCGATCGCGGCCAATTTCCTCACCGCGAACGTCATTCTGATTCCGGGCTGCCTCGCTCTACTCTATTGGCGAAACGAGCTGAATTTCGATCAGCTGGGGCCGATCTTGCTGATGATCTTCGGCACGATCGTCGCCGCGTCGCTTGGCCGGGTCATGTATCAGATCGCGCTGACGGTCACGGGCGGCGACAACGGCTTCGTCACCATGTTCCTCAACCTGGTCCCGGCGCTGACGGCGTTCATATCGCTCGGGCTGTCGCATTGGGTGCCGGACCTGCACTTCGTCATCGACCTGGCTTTTTTTCTCGGCTCAGGCTTGATCGCCGCGTCGCTTGTGCTGTTTTCGCTGAAATCGTGGCGGCAGCCGGCTCAACGAGCCTGAGGAGGATTCCGACGCGATCCCTCGGTTGCGCCTCTGCTGGGAGGATGCTCAAATCAGAACCTCGTCCAGCCAGTCGAGCGCGACACGATTGACCGCCGAGCGGTTCATCATCTCGCGATGACCGCCTGCCCCCTCCGCAAGGGTAAACCTGACGAGCTTCTTCTTGCATTTCAGGGCGTCGAACAGCGTCTGAGCGCCCTTAGCCAGGGGGTCATTTTCAGCTGCGGTCAGCAACGTCGGGCAGCGAATGGCTTCAGCGCTGTGACCCGTTGCGATGAAAATAGCGTCGTCTCGGCCTAAGTCGGCGTCAACTCGGTCGGGTCCAGTTGTTCCCGAAAAATCCCTCTAAGCCCAACGAGGTGAAGCCCGCGTCGGCTTGCCGCAACGACCGAGGCGAAGAGCATGTCAGTGATTGTTCCGTCATAGCCATTGGTGAAAAGGATCGTCGGGCGCTTCGCCCTCGTTGAGGTTGGCATTGCGTCCAAGCCACTCGACGTTCCCCGAGTTGTCGCCGAGGTCCTCACATTCGCGTGCAGCGAGTTAATGTTGCCCTGTAAACGCCTGCGCGCGTGTTTACGTGGCATTCCAACTCGGGTTCGCATGCGCTTGGGGCGAATTGGCCCGCAGACCAGCGGCGGCGCCGAGCCCGACGGAAGCGGGCAGGCGCACCCCCGGCCCGCTGAATAAAATCCAGCCCGGACTGATTTCCGGCAAATCGATAACGAGGCGCGCCATGCCATTCCTTTCCTCGCCGTCATCGCTGTTTCGTGGCCGCTCGCCGGTGCTCGGACGGTGTCTTGGAACCCTTGCGGGCGTCGGCCAAGCAGAAACGCGGGACAAACGGCGCCTCGACAGCTCCCGGCCTGGCCTTCGCGGTTCCCTGGCTAAAACCCGATAGGCGGCCGCGCCGTGGTGGATCGGGTTTCGACTGGCTCCCGGCAAGGATTGTCCAGACAGCAGGAGTCGCTGGTCGCCGTGTTTTACGGCGCCTGCTGCCACGGCTGCTTCGTGGCCGGCGTCGGCGCCATGATGATCATGATGTTCTTCGGCATGAGCCGGTCGTTCGGCGTGCTGCACGCGCCCTGGTCCTATCTGGCGAATGCCCTGTTACTGGCCCAATTTCCGCTTCTGCACTCGATGCTGCTCTCCCGGCGCGGGCGCGCGGTCTTGAGCCGCCTGGCGCCACATGGGCTGGGGGGCGTCTAGCCACGACAACTTACGCCTTGATCGCCTCCGTCCAGGTTTGGCTGCTCTTTGCCTTGTGGTCGCCGAGCGGGACGGTCTGGTGGCGGGCGAGCGGGTTTTTGTTCGGCGTGTTGTGCTGCCTCTATGCGGTGGCTTGGCTGCTGCTGCTGAAGTCGATCATCGACGCCGGCTTCGCGCTGCAGACCGGTCTGCTGGGATGGCGGGCCGTGGCGCGCCATCGGGCCCCGATCTACCCACCGATGCCGGTCACGGGTCTGTTTCGCCTGTGCCGGCAGCCGATCTACGTCGCCTATGCGCTGACGCTTTGGACGGCGCCGACAATCACGCCGGACCAGCTCGTCGTCTCCTTGGTGCTGACCGCCTATTGCCTGGTCGGTCCCTTGTTCAAGGAGGCGCGCTTCGCGCGGCAATTCGGCGAGCCATTCGCCCGCTACCAGCAAAATGTACCCTATTGGCTGCCATGGCCGCCGCGGCGAGCCGCTGTCCCGTTCGCTGACAATGTTTTCGTAGGAGCCAAGGCCATTCCCACTTCAGGTGAGCTCCAGGACGCTTTGCGCGCGGCGTCCCCCCGGCTCACGCCGCCTCCGACGCCTTTGACGAGTATTCTCATCCACGGCAGTACCGCGCTGCTTTGGGTGCTGCTCTTTGCCCGCGCCTTCGTCCTCAATGGCCTGTTGGCTTGGTCGGTCGGCGTCGTCTACGTGAGCTACGACACGGCGCTTCTCGCCTTCGTCTTCTGGCAGACCTTCGGCCTGGCGAAAACCACCGCAAAACCCCGAAGCGCCGGCGCCGCGCCGGTCACGCTCGGCGTGATCGTGGCGGCCCATAACGAGGCGGCACTGCTGCCGCTCACCTTGGCGGCCCTGTTCGATCAATCCGAACCGCCCGAACTCATCGTCATCACCGACGATGGATCGACGGACGAGACTGCCGCGCTGCTCCAGCGGCAATTCGGTCTCGTCGAGCCGCCTCTGGGCGCCTTGAGTGCGGCGAGTTCCACGCATCCGTCGCTACATTGGCTGCGCCTTTCGCATCAGGGCAAGCCGTCCGCGCTCAACAAGGCCATGCAGCTCGTCGACACGGAAATGGTTCTGACGGTCGATGCCGACACGCTGCTAGAGCAGAATGCCATCAGCGCGATGCGCAACGCCTTTGCGGCAGATCCGAAGCTGGTCGCCGCCACCGGTATCCTGACGCCGGTCTGCGGTCCCAGCTTGAGCGGCCGCTGGTTTCAATGGTTCCAGACCTACGAATATATTCGCAATTTTCTGTCCCGATATGCCTGGATGCAGGTGGACAGTCTGCTGTTGATCTCGGGCGCCTTCGCGGCTTTCCGGCGGCAGGCCGTCGTCGAGGTCGGCGGGTTCGATCCAGCTTGCCTCGTCGAAGATTACGAGTTGATCCACCGACTGCGCCGTTACAGCGTCCTCAACCATCGGGGCTGGACCACAAGCGTCGTCGGAGCGTCCCGCGCCCTGACCGATGCGCCGGGTTCGGTCGGAGCTTTCCTGCGGCAGCGACGCCGGTGGTTCGGCGGCTTTCTGCAAACCCAATATTGGTATCGCGACATGGTCGGCAATCGTGCCTTCAGCTGGCTCGGCCTGCTCATGCTCCCGATCAAGGCAGCCGATACGCTGCAGCCGATCTACGGCCTGACCGCCTTTGCCTTGCTGCTCGTTTACCTCGTGACCGGCCGCTTCGTCCTGGTCAATCCGGTGATCGGCGTGATCGGCCTTAAAATCCTGGTCGATTTCGCCTTTCACCTCTGGTCGATCCATCTTTACCGGCGCTGGGCCGCGCCCTTGGTGCGCATCAGCTTCGCCTCAGGCCTGCTGGCGGCGCTGCTCGAGCCCTTCAGTTTCCAAATACTCCGGCATCTCGGCGCCGCATGGGGATGGGGCATGTTCCTGACGGGCGTGCGGCAATGGGGCGTCCAGCACCGCCTCGGCCTCGGGGTCGCGCCGTCGGATATGCGCGCGGGCACGCAGGATTAGAGCGCGTCGGCCCGGCCAATCCGCTCCAATCAAACATGCTTTCACAAAGCCATGACCGGAAAGACCGCCATGCAAATTCAAAGATACACACGAACGGCGATGGCATTCCATTGGCTTATCGCCCTGCTCATACTCGCCAATGTCGCGATGGTCTGGATCGCCGGCTATTTGCCCGACGGCATGGTGCGGCCGGTGATCGACACGCATAAATCCTTGGGCATAACGGTGCTCGGCCTGGCCATCATGCGGGTTTTATGGCGGGCGACCCATCCGGCGCCGCCCTTGCCCCTCTCCTATTCCGCCTGGGAGCGCTGGAGCGCCCATGCGGCCCATTGGGTGCTCTACGCCCTGATCTTCTGCCTGCCGCTCTCCGGCTGGGCGCATGATTCGGCTTGGAAGGAAGCGGCGGCGCATCCGATGTATCTTTACGGGCTCGCGCCATGGCCCCGTATCGGCTGGCTGACCGCGATCGACCCCGCCGACAAGGACTATTGGCATGATTTGCTCTTCCGCGTGCACGCCTCCTTCGCATACGTGCTTTATGCGATGGTGGTGGTGCATGTGGTCGGCGCGGTGAAGCATCAATGGCTCGACAAGCAACCCGAATTTCAGCGCATGCTGCCGGGCTCGGCGGCCGAATGAGCGATCCTCACGCGCGGTTGATTCCGGCCGCCGTTACGCAAAACAAAAGGGCTCCCGAAGGCGCCCTTTTCCGATTTCGATTATTGCTTACTGGCAAACATTGACCCGGTAGCCACAAGTCACGCTGCGCAAGCAGGGTATCGTAGGCGCCAAAGTCGCCGTTGTCCGAACTCAGTCGGTGTGAAACACCTCCTCCGCCATGGCCCACCAGTCGCCCTCATTGCGGGAGTCAAGCGGGGTCTGCATCGGGTTGTGAATCGCCCACCATTCCTGCGTCTTTGGGTCGGCCGCCATCTTGGCTGCGTCCGCCGCCCAATCCTCGCCATGATATTCGAAGTAGCCGAACAGGAGGTTCTCCGGCTCTCTGAGGAAAATCGTGTAGTTGCGCATGTTGCAGTCGGAAATCTTAGCGAGCACCTCTGGCCATACCGCCGCGTGCGTCTTCTATCCGCTC
>Ga0210406_10002401_pt1 | contig 21436 bp, 17 predicted proteins | sample IncBWC30MmetaG_FD_155454 | JGI IMG/M metagenome (GOLD analysis project Ga0210406, IMG submission 155454) | Forest soil microbial communities from Barre Woods Harvard Forest LTER site, Petersham, Massachusetts, United States - Inc-BW-C-30-M | ecosystem: Environmental > Terrestrial > Soil >... | reverse complement strand
ATCACCGTCGCCGGGCTGCAATTTGGCTCGGTAATTGCATTCGCGATCATCACCGAAACCGTGTTCCAGTGGCCCGGAATGGGACTGCTGTTCGTGCAAGCCGTGCAAAACGTCGATATTCCCATCATGGCGGCCTATCTGTTGATGGTCTCCCTCATTTTCGTCACAATCAACCTTGTGGTTGATATCCTCTACACCATCGTCGATCCGCGCCTGCGCTCGACCATCAGCCGCGCGGCCTGACCATGAGCGATGCCGTCGTCCCGCACAAAGCCGAGACGAGCCCGCAGGGCACAGGTTTCTCATCCCAAAGTTGGATTGGGCGCGCGGCCGGAAGCGACCTGTTCTATTCCTTCCGCCGCTCGCGCATGACAATGATCGCGGGCGCCGTCACCGTGCTGTTCTTCCTGCTTGCGATCTTCGCGTCCGTTCTCGCCGTCCAGGACCCGTTCGACCCGGCGCAACTGCAACTGATCAATTCGCGCATCCCGCCGTTGTGGACCGCGGACGGGCAAAGCCCGTTCCTGCTCGGCACCGATGAGCAAGGCCGCGACATGCTGTCGGCGATCCTGTTCGGCCTTCGCATCTCGCTGGTCGTCGGCGTGCTCGGCGTGTTGTTCTCGGGCGCGCTCGGCATCGTGCTCGGGCTGGTCGCGGGCTATGTCGGCGGCGCGGTGGACAGCCTGATCATGCGCATCGCCGACGTGCAGCTCACCTTCCCGGCCATCCTAATCGCGCTGCTCATCAATGGCGTGGTCAAGTCGGTGTTCGGCAACCGCCTCGACGCGATGAGCATGCTGGCGGTGCTGGTGTTCGCGATCGGCCTGAGCTTCTGGGTGCAATATGCGCGCACGGTGCGCGGCTCGGTGCTGGTCGAGAAGAACAAGGATTACGTCGCGGCGGCGCAACTGATCGGCCTGCCCGCGCCGGTCATCATGCTGCGCCATGTGCTGCCCAACACGACCGGACCGGTGCTGGTGATCGCCACCATCAATCTGGCGCTTGCCATCATCACGGAAGCGACGCTGTCGTTTCTCGGCGTCGGCCTGCCCGATACCATGCCCTCGCTCGGCACGCTGATCAGGATCGGCAACAACTATCTGTTTGCTGGTGAATGGTGGATCGTCGCCTTCCCCGGCATCGCGCTCGCCGTGCTGATTCTGTCGATCAACCTGCTCGGCGATTGGCTGCGCGACGCGCTCAATCCGAAGCTGAGATAGACGCTGGACCTTTCGGAAGTATCGACCGCATGACCGAACCCGTCCTCTCGTTGCGCAATCTTCAGGTGGAGTTCGCCACCCGCCGCGAGATGCTGCGCGCGATCAACGGGGTGTCCTTCGACATCGCCAAGGGCGAGGTGCTTGGCGTGGTCGGCGAGTCCGGCGCGGGCAAATCGGTCACCGGCCTTGCGGTGATCGGGCTGATCGATCCGCCCGGCCGCATCTCGGGCGGCGAGATCCATCTGTCGGGCTTGCGGATCGACAATCTGCCGGGCGAGGAGATGCGCAGGCTTCGGGGCAAGCGCATCGGCATGATCTTCCAGGACCCGCTGACCAGCCTCAATCCGCTGTACCGGATCGGCGACCAGATCATCGAGACCATCCGCACGCACACAAGTCTCTCCGAGCAGGCCGCGCGCAAGCGCGCCATCGAGCTCCTGGCCGAAGTCGGCATCCCCGCTCCGGAAAAACGCATCGACGGCTATCCGCACGAGTTCTCCGGCGGCATGCGCCAGCGCGTGGTGATCGCGCTTGCGATCTGCGCCGAGCCCGAGCTGATCATCGCGGACGAGCCCACCACCGCGCTTGACGTGTCGGTGCAGGCGCAGATCATCTCGCTGATCAAGCGTCTCGGCCGCGACCACGGCACCGCCGTGATGCTGGTGACCCACGACATGGGCGTGATCGCCGAGACCTGCGACCGCGTCGCGGTGATGTATTCGGGACGGATCGCCGAGATCGGTCCGGTGCAGGATGTGGTGCGCAACCCGCTGCACCCTTACGCCAAGGGATTGATGGGCGCGATCCCGACACTTGCCGGCGAGGCGCCGCGCCTGGTCCAGATCCCGGGCGCCATGCCGCGGCTGTCGGCGATCCCCGCGGGCTGCCCGTTCAATCCGCGCTGCGCGTCGGCCTTCGACCGCTGCCGCATCGAGCGGCCCGAGCCGATTCGGCAGGGCACGCAGGCCGTCGCCTGCCATCTCTATGATACGTCGGTGAAGGACAGCGCGGCATGACATCGGCGCCCTATGTCGAGGTGAAGAATCTGCGCCGGGTGTTCGACGTCTCGAAACCCTGGCTCAACCGCGTGCTCGAAGGCGGCAATCTGGAATTCCTGAAGGCGGTCGATGGCGTCAGCTTCGACATCAGGAAGGGCGAGACCTTCGCGCTGGTCGGCGAATCCGGCTCCGGAAAGACCACGGTCGCCCGCATGGTGGTCGGCCTGTTGCCGCCGAGCTCGGGCGATGTCGTGATCGACGGCGTCTCGATGACGAACGCCGCGCACGCACAGGCGCGCCAGCGCCTGCGCCGCCGCATCCAGATGATCTTTCAGGACCCCTATGCGAGCCTCAATCCGCGCTTCCGGGTCGATGCCATCGTGGCCGAGCCGGTCCGCGCCTTCGGCCTGATCCAGGGCGAACGCCAGATCCAGGATCGCGTCGGCGAATTGCTGGGCCTCGTCGGCCTGCATCCCGATGACGGCAAGAAATATCCGCACGAGTTTTCCGGCGGCCAGCGTCAGCGCATCGCGATCGCGCGCGCGCTCGCCTCCAACGCCGAGTTCATCGTCTGCGACGAGCCGACCTCGGCGCTCGACGTGTCCGTGCAGGCGCAGATCCTCAATCTGATGCGCGACCTTCAGGACAAGTTCGGCCTCACCTATCTCTTCATCAGCCACAATCTCGCGGTGGTCCGCCACATGGCAAGCCGCATCGGCGTGATGTATCTCGGCCGCATCGTCGAGATCGCGGAGGGCCGCCGGCTGTTCGAGCGGCCGCGCATGCCCTACACCAAGATGCTGCTTGGCGCGGTGCCGGATCTCGCGATGTCCGGCCGCCAGCGCGTTCCGGTCAAGGGCGAGATCCCCAATCCGATCGATCCGCCGCCGGGCTGTGCGTTCAATCCGCGCTGCCCGCTTGCGTTCGATCTCTGCCGCCGAGAGGCGCCTGCGCTGATCGACGGCGTCGCCTGCCACGCAGTCAACGATCAGGCCGCTGCCGTGCTCGCATGATAACGAGCATGCCAGCATGCTCCGCACGCCGTTGGCAGCCGGCTTTGGCTGTGGTCAAGTGCGGCCGCCCGGAGCATGATCCGGAAAAGTGTGCCGCGGTTTTCCGAAAAGATCATGCTCGAATAATGAGCTAGAGTGCGATGTCGATTCAATCTGAACTCATCGCGCTCTAGAACCGCGAAAGGCCAATCGCCATGAGCAACATCAATCCCGATCCATTCACGACGCGCCCGGAAATCGAAGGCACCTTCGGCGTGGTGACCTCGACGCATTGGATCGCGACCGCCGTCGGCATGGCGACGCTCGAAAAGGGCGGCAACGCGTTCGACGCCGGTGTCGCCACCGCCTTTACCCTGCAGGTGGTCGAGCCGCATCTTAACGGCCCCGGCGGCGACGTGCCCATCATCGTGCACGACGTCAAGCGCGGCCGCACCGAGGTGATCTGCGGCCAGGGTCCCGCGCCCGCGCGCGCCACCATCGCGCATTATCGGAGCGAGGGGCTGGAGATGGTGCCCGGAACCGGCCTGCTCGCGGCTTGCGTTCCCGGCACCTTCGAATCCTGGATGCTGCTCCTGCGCGACTACGGCACCATGCGCCTGCGCGACGTGCTGGAGCCCGCGATCGCCTATGCCCGTGACGGCCATCCGCTGGTCGAGCGCGCCGCGGCGACGATCAAGACCGTCGAGCAATTGTTCAGGCAGCACTGGCCGACATCTGCGGCGGTGTATCTGCCGCACAACGAGGTGCCGAAGCCCGGCACGATCTTCGCCAACAAGCAGCTCGCCGAAACATACACAAGCATCCTCAAGGAATCCGAAAGCGCGGGCGGTGACCGCGTTGCGCAGATCGAGCGTGCGCGCGCGGCTTGGTCACAAGGCTTTGTGGCGGAGGCGATCGACAAATTCTGCCGCACCCACGAGGTCATGGACGTCTCGGGCTCGCCGCATCGCGGTGTGCTCTCGGCCGACGACATGGCGCGCTGGCAGCCGACGGTCGAGGCGCCGCTGACCTACGACTACGGCCGCTACACCGTCTGCAAGGCCGGCGTCTGGAGCCAGGGCCCGGTGATGCTGCAGCAGCTTGCGCTGTTGAAGGGTTTTCAGCTCGATGGGCTCGATCCGACAGGACCCGATTTCATCCATCTGCAGGTCGAATGCGCCAAGCTCGCTTATGCCGACCGCGAGACATTCTATGGCGATCCGAACTTCTCGGAGATCCCGATCCAGACGCTGCTATCGGATGCCTATAACGACGCACGGCGCAAGCTGATCTCAACGGATAAAGCCTCGCTCGATTTCATCCCGGGCTCGGTCGAAGGCTTCGGCGCGGTCGTCAAGCTGCGCCGTGCCGAGGGCACCCGCGAGGCGGTCGGCGCGATGGGTGCGGGCGAGCCGACCGTCGGCCGCTTTGGCGAGGTGCGCGGGGACACCGTGCATTTCGACGTTATCGACAAGGCCGGCAACATGATCTCGTCGACGCCGTCGGGCGGCTGGCTGCAGTCCTCGCCGGTCATTCCCGAGCTTGGCTTCTGCCTCGGCAGCCGCGCGCAGATGTTCTGGCTGGAGGAAGGCCATCCCGCCGCGCTCGCGCCGGGCAAGCGCCCGCGCACGACGCTGTCGCCCACCATGGCGCTGCGCGACGGCGAGCCGTATCTGTCCTGGGGCTCGCCCGGTGGCGACCAGCAGGACCAGTGGATCACGCAATTCTTCCTGCGGCATGTCCACGCCAAGCTGAATTTGCAGGAGGCGATCGATGCGCCGGCCTGGCATTCCGAGCACTTCCCGATCTCGTTCTGGCCGCGCACCGCCCGGCCCGGCGTGCTGGTGGTCGAGAACCGCGTGCCGAAGGCGACGATCGATGAGCTCAAGCGCCGCGGCCACATCGTCGAGATCGGACCCGACTGGTCGGAGGGACGCCTGACAGCCGCCTCGAAAATCGGACCCCGCCGCCGCGCCGCCGCCAATCCGCGCGGCATGCAGGGCTATGCCGCCGGGCGATAAGCGTTCATGACCTGGTCGATCATCGCCAAAGACAGCGCTACCGGCCAGATCGGCATCGCGGTCGCGACGAAATTTTTCGCCGTCGGCGCGCTTGTGCCGCATGTCGCGGCCGGCCTCGGCGCCATCGCGACGCAGGCGCTGGTCAATCCCTATTACGGCATCGACGGCTTGAGGTTGCTGCGCGCGGGCAAGAGCCCGGGCGAGATAGTGGCGACGCTGCTCGCGGCCGATGATGGCCGCGAAAGCCGGCAGCTCCACATCATGGATTTCCATGGCGAGATCGCCGCGTATACCGGCAAGGACTGCGTCGACTGGTGCGGACACCTCGCCGGCAACGGCTTCTCCATCGCCGGCAATATGCTGGCGGACGCCGATGTGCTGGATGAAACCGCCAAGGCCTATGTCGCCAATGACAGCCTGCCGTTTCCACGCCGGCTGATCGTGGCGCTGCGCGCCGGCGAGGCGGCCGGCGGCGACAAGCGCGGCAAGCAGTCGGCGGCGCTGCTGATCCATGATCGCGAGGAATGGCCGGCGCTCGATCTGCGCGTCGATGACCACACCGATCCGCTTACGGAGCTGGAGCGGCTCGAACGCGCCAGCCAGGAGCGCTGGGTGCATTTCCGCGACTTCCTTCCGACCCGGCAGAATCCGGCGGGCACCACCGACCGCGCGACCATCGATGCCGGCATCGAAACCGCAACCGCGAGCAAGCCATGACCACAAGCCCGCTGATCGATATCCAGGGCCTGCGGGTCAAGTTCCACGGCGACGACGGCCGCATTACGCATGCGGTCGATGGCGTCGATCTCTCCGTCAGGCACGGTGCGACGCTGGGTCTGGTCGGCGAATCCGGCTGCGGCAAGAGCGTGACGTCGCTCGCCATCATGGGGCTGTTGTCGAAACAATCCGCCGAGGTCTCCGGCTCGATCCGCTTCGACGGCTTCGATCTCCTTTGGACATCCGACCAGACCTTACGCGATTTGCGCGGCAACCGGCTTGCCATGATCTTCCAGGAGCCGATGACCTCGCTCAATCCGAGTTTCACGATCGGCGACCAGATCATCGAAACCGTCCTGCGCCATCGCGGCGGATCGCAGCGCTCGGCGCGCCAGCGCGCCATCGACCTGCTGCGCCGCGTCCACATCCCCTCGCCCGAGAAGCGCATCGACGAATATCCGCACAAGCTCTCCGGCGGCATGCGCCAGCGCGTGATGATCGCGATGGCGCTGGCCTGCGATCCCAGGCTTCTGATCGCGGACGAGCCGACCACCGCGCTCGACGTCACCCTGCAAGCTCAGATCCTCGAACTGATGCGCGAGCTGAAAGCCGAAAGCGGCGCCGCGATCATCCTGATCACCCATGATCTCGGCGTCGTCGCCGAAGTCTGCGACGAGGTCGCCGTGATGTATGCCGGCGAGATCGTCGAGCGCGCCGACGTCGATGATCTGTTCGCAAGCCCGCAGCACCCTTACACGGTCGGCCTGCTCGGCTCGATCCCGCGGCTCGACCGGCGCGCCACACATCTTGCGACCATCGAGGGCATGGTGCCGAACATGGCGAATCCGCCCACGGGCTGCCGCTTCGCGGCGCGCTGTCCCTTTGTCGGCGATGCCTGCCGCAAGGCGCCGCCGCCGCTTGTCGAGGTCAGTCCCGGTCATTGGTCGCGCTGCATCAAGGCGCCGCTGGAAAGGCTGGTGTCGTGATGGCCGCGCTTCTCGAAGTGGAACATCTCGTCAAGCATTTCGTCGCCGAGCGCTCGCTGTTCGGCCGGCCGATCGCGCATATCAAAGCCGTCGACGGCGTGAGCTTCCATGTCGATGCCGGCGAGACGCTGGCGCTGGTCGGCGAATCCGGTTGCGGCAAATCCACGGTCAGCCGGCTAGTGCTGCGGCTGATCGAGCCGGATGCGGGCCGCATCCGCTTCGACGGCCGCAACCTGCTCGCGCTCGATGCCGGCGAATTGCGTGCGTTCCGCAGGCAGGCGCAGCTCATTTTCCAGGACCCTTATGCCTCGCTCAATCCGCGCATGACGGTGAGCCAGATCCTCGGCGAGCCCCTTGCCTTGCACGACCTGGTGCCGGTGGAAGGCCGCCGCGCGCGGGTCGAGGAACTGCTGCGTCTCGTCGGGCTGGACCCGCGCTTCGCCCGCCGCTACCCGCACGAATTTTCCGGCGGCCAGCGCCAGCGCATCGCAATCGCGCGCGCAGTTGCGGTCGAGCCCAAGCTGATCATCTGCGACGAGCCGGTGTCGGCGCTGGACGTCTCGATCCGCTCGCAGATCTTGAACCTGCTGCGCGACCTGCAGGACCGGCTGGGATTGGCTTATATCTTCGTCTCGCACGATCTCGCCGTCGTCAAGCACATCGCCGATCGCGTCGCCGTGATGAATCTCGGCGGCATCGTCGAGACCGCGGACACGCAGGCGCTGTTCGCCTCGCCGCGCCATCCCTATAGCCGCGCCTTGCTGTCCGCAATCCCAGTGCCCAAGCCGCAGGCAAAGCGCAGCCGGCTGCTGTTGCAGGGAGAGATGCCGAGCGCGCTCAATCCGCCGCCGGGCTGCCGTTTTCACACCCGCTGCCCGCATGCGATCGAGCGCTGCCGCACGGAAATGCCGCATCTGCTCAGCGATGCGGCAGGGCATGCGACCGCATGCCACCGCATCGCGGAGCTGCCGCCGGCCGACGGCATCGCTCCCTCCGACGGCGGCTTCTCGCCGGCATTGGAGAAACTGGTGGCGGCATTCAGCGGGCGGCGGGAAGGACCGGCATCATCCGGGGTTGGTACGGTTGGTGCATCACCGCCGGCTGGCGTTTGAACGGGAGACAGTTGATGAAGATGCTGCGTTTGTTGGCGGCGACGGCGGCGCTGTTGGTTTCGCTCGGCACGGGCGTCCAGGCGCAGACGACGCTGCGCATCGGGATCGCCGAGGACCCCGACATCCTCGATCCGACGCTGGCGCGCACCTATGTCGGCCGCATCGTCTTCTCAGCCGTCTGCGACAAGCTGTTCGACATCGACGAGAAGCTGAACATCGTGCCGCAGCTCGCGCTCTCCTATGAAACGTCCGCCGACGGCAAGGAGATGACGATCAAGCTGCGGCCGGGCGTCAAATTCCACGACGGCGAGGCGCTGGATGCGGAGGCCGCGAAATTCTCGATCGAGCGGCATCTGACCTTTCCGGGCTCGTTCCGCAAATCGGAGCTCACCAGCGTCGATCATGTCGAGGTGGTCGATCCCCTGACCATCAAGCTGGTCCTCAAGACGCCCTACGCACCGCTGATCGCGCAGCTCACGGACCGCGCCGGCATGATGGTCTCTCCGAAAGCGGCGAAGGAAGCCGGCGACAAATTCGGGCTGCATCCGGTCTGCGCCGGACCCTACAAATTCGTCGAGCGCGTGGCGCAGGACCGCATGGTGTTCGAGAAGTTCGCCGACTACTGGAATAAGGATAATGTGTTCATCGACCGCATCGTCTACCTGCCGATCGTCGATGCCACGGTGCGGCTCGCGAATCTGAAATCCGGCGGCCTCGACCTGATCGAGCGCGTGCTGGCGACCGACATCAAGGACGTGCGCTCCGATCCGCGCCTCGTGCTCTCGACCGCGCCCGAACTCGGCTATCTCGGCCTCACCATCAATGTCGCCAATGACAAGACCAAGGGCGCGCTCAGCCAGTCGGAAAAGGTGCGCCAGGCGCTTGATCTGTCGATCGATCGCGAGGCGCTCAATCAGGTCGCCTTCAACGGCGAGTTCACGCCCGGCAACCAGTGGGTCAGCCCCGAGCATCCCTATTACCAAAAGGCCTTTCCGATTCGCCCACGCGATGTCGAGAAGGCCAAGGCGCTGTTGAAGGAGGCCGGCGTCACGCTGCCGGTAACCGTCGACATGATGGTGCCGAAGGGATCCGAGAACGAGGCCGTGGCCCAGGTCATCCAGTCGATGGCTGCGGAAGCCGGCTTCGATCTGAAAATCCGCCTGATCGAGTTCGCGACCTCGTTCAAGGCGGCGCAGGCCGGCGAATTCCAGATCTTCCAGATCAACTGGAGCGGCCGCATCGACCCCGACGGCAATTCCTACGTCTTCCTGCACACCAAGGCGCCGCAGAACGACGGCGGCTATTCCAATCCGGAGGCCGACAGACTGATGGAGGATGCGCGGTTGACCGCCGATGTCGCGCAGCGCAAGGCGATCTATGAGAAACTGACCAAGATCGTGCTCTACGACGAGCCGATCATCTATCTCTATCACCGCAAGCTCCTGATCGCGCATACCAAGAAGCTCGAAGGCTATCGGCAGATGCCGGACGGCCTGGTGCGCGTGGTCGGACTGAAGCTGAAGTGAGACTTTCCGTGCGACACCGTGCGGTCGTCTTGTCTGAAATCACGCTGCGTCGGGAGTTGCGTTTACCATGCTGAACTTCCTCGCACGCCGTCTCGTCCAACTGGTCCCGACACTGTTCTTTGTGTCGATCCTGATCTTCTCCCTGCAGCAATTGCTGCCGGGCGATCCCGCGCTGGTGATGGCCGGCGAGGAGCGCGACCCCGCCGTGATCGAGCAGATCAGGAAGCAATACCGGCTCGATCAGCCGATCCCGGTGCAATACATCTACTGGGTGAAGGGCGTGCTCTCCGGCGATTTCGGCGAGTCGCTCCGTCTCAAGGCGCCGGTGCTCGATCTGATCGCGCAGAAGCTGCCGGTGACGCTGCAGCTCGGATCGATGGCGATTCTGATCGCATTCCTGATCGGCATCCCCGCCGGCATCATCTCTGCGGTGAAAAAGGGCACTGCGTGGGACTATGCCGCCAACCTGTTCGCGCTATGGGGCATCTCGACGCCGAATTTCTGGCTCGGCATCATGCTGATCTTCCTGTTCTCGATCAAGCTCGGATGGCTGCCGGCCTCCGGCTACGTCCCGCTGACCGAAGACTGGCGCGCGAGCCTCGCCTCCACCATCATGCCCGCCTTCGTGCTCGGCAACGCGATCGCGGCAATCCTGATGCGCCATACCCGCAGCGCGATGTTGCAGGTGCTGGAGAGCGACTATGTCCGCACCGCGCGCGCCAAGGGCCTCTCCGAGCGCTCGGTGATCCTCAAGCACGCAATGCGCAACGCGTTGACGCCCATCATCACGCTGGGCGCGCTCGAATTGGGCACGCTGCTGTCGGGCGCGGTGCTGACCGAGCAGATCTTTTCGGTGCCGGGCTTCGGCAAGCTGATCGTCGATGCCGTGTTCAACCGCGACTACGCGGTGGTGCAGGGCGTCGTGCTGGTCACAGCGACAATCTACATCACACTCAATCTCGTCGCCGACATCGCTTATATCCTGGTCAATCCGCGGCTGAGGGCATAACGAATGACCGACGCCGCCCTTCCCGCGATCCGGATTTCGGACTCCGCCGACGAGCTGGAGAGTCCGACGCGGCGGGCGCTGCGCCGGCTGTTCAAGCGCAAGGGCGCGGTCGTCGGGCTGATCGTGATCTCGACCGTCATCCTGCTCGCGCTGTTCGCGCCGCTGGTCGCACCCTATGACCCGATCGCGACGAGCTGGAGCCTCGTGCGCAAGCCACCCTCGGCGCTGCATTGGTTCGGCACCGACGATCTCGGCCGCGACATGCTCGCCCGCGTCATCTATGGCGCGCGCGCTTCCCTGTTGGCCGGCGCGATCTCCGTCACCATTGCGCTTGCGATCGGCGTGCCGCTCGGCCTGCTGGCGGGCTATCGCGGCGGCTTCATCGACGCGCTGATCAGCCGGATCACCGACGCGATGCTGGCCTGCCCGTTCCTGATCCTGGCCATTGCACTGGCGGCATTTCTTGGCCCGAGCCTCAGCAATGCGATGATCGCGATCGGCATTTCCGCAACCCCAGTCTTCATCCGGCTGACTCGTGGCCAGGTGATGACCGTGAAGGTCGAGGATTATGTCGAGGCCGCGCGGGCGATAGGCAATCCGCCCTGGCGGATCGCGCTGTTCCACATCCTGCCTAACATATTGCCGGCGCTGCTGGTGCAAGCGACGCTCTCGATTGCGGCTGCGATCATCGCGGAGGCCGCGCTGTCGTTCCTGGGGCTCGGACAACAGCCGCCCGCGCCATCCTGGGGCAGCATGCTGAACGCGGCGCAGCGCTTTCTCACCAATGCGCCATGGATCGCGATCTGGCCGGGACTTGCGATCTTCCTCGTCGTGCTCTCGCTCAACCTCGTCGGCGACGGCCTGCGCGACGCGCTCGATCCGCGCGCGCGGTGAATCCGCCTCAGATCAACACCTCACGCGCGACGCGCCGGCAATCCATCTCATATTCCAGGTCGATCACGGGGGGACGGGCGAAGTGCCAGGTCAGGCCGGAGCGCAGGGCGCCGCGGCGGACCAGCTCATCCGCGATCACGGGATGAAAGTCGTGCACCGTATAGGCCTGCACGCCGGTCGTATCTTTCCAGCCGAAGCCGAATACTTCCATGCGGCTTTCCATCTCGCGTGTCGTGAAGCGCAGCTTCTCCTTCATGCCCTCCGCGCTGACATCGCGATAGCGCACGATCCGCTCGGGGTAGCCGCCTGCGCCGCCGCGCACTTCCGCGCTGCCGGCGATCACGAAGCTCGGCGCCGCGTGCGCGGCAAGGCGCGTGAACGAGAAGGCGTAGAACGACGGCTCCGAGGGCGGGTCGATTTCCGGGCAGACATTGCTGCGCGCCACCGGATTGGTCTTGCCGTCATAGACGCCCCACTCGGCAAGCGTCTTGACGTAATGCTCGTTGAATTTGCGGAAGCCGTCCTCGGTGAATGCCGCGGGCGAACGCAGCTCGCAGGCGCAGAACGAAGTCAGCGGCCGGCTTGCTTCCCTGATGTATCTTGACGCCGCCGCAAAACCGTCGGCGAGCGGCAGCAGACGATCGAAGCGCACACGTTCGATCTCATAGCCCGCATCGGCCGCCGCACCGCTCGAATATTGGAAGACGGCTGGAATGAACCGGTAATTGCCCGCCGCGAAATTCTGCGTCGTCATCTGAAGGCCCCTCTTCTATTGGACGCCGGCACCCTCCGCACCGTTGAGCAACTCGCCAAGAGGACGGACATTCTCGATCAGGATCGCGGCGAGCTTGGCGAAAGTCTTGACCAGCTCGATCTGCTCCGCGCTGAACAATTGCGGATGACCCCTTGTCATCAGCAGGACGCCGCGTGGCTCGTCGTTACGCATCAGCGGCGCGGCCAGCACCGTTCGGAAGCCGGCGCGCTTCTGCGCTTCGAGCTCGGTAAATTCGAGATCGGTGACGACATCCAGAATTTGCACCGGCTTGGCCTCGGCAAAGGCCCGGCAGATGATCGAGTTCTGATCCAGCGCGATCGGCGTTCTCTTCCGCCACTCGCGAAATTCCGCGGAAAAGCCGAAGCTTGCCAATTGTTGCAGTTGGTCGCCGTCCTTCTGATCGATCGAGGCGCAATCGGCCGAGCACAGTTGCGCCACGGACTCGACCAATGCATCGAGCGCCGCCTGCAAAGATGATGTCGAGCGGCTCACGACCGTGAGCAGATCCGACATCGCGAGTTCCCGCCGCGCCCGCTCGTTCGCCTCCGCGGCTTTTTTCTCGGCCTCATGATTCGGATCGCCGGCGAATGTCTGCGCGATGACACCGCCGCCGACGGCCTCGCCCCAGGAGCGCAGCGCCGCGGTCGCGCCGGCCACGCGCCTTGTGAGAAGCGTCCCCGCCAGCCCCGCGAGAATGGCCGCGACGAGCAGCATCAGGGCCAGGCGCTGCAAGGCGGCATAAAGCGAGGCGTACGCCTCGTCCGCCGGACGCTCGACGAACATCGTCCAGCGCAGCGGCCGGATCGGCGCAAACGCCGTCAGCACCTCCTGCCCCAGAATGTCCTGCGCGCCCTCCAGTTCGTCGGACATCACGTCGGTGCCGGACTGCGCCGCCTGCACCTGCGCAAGTCTCGACATGTCGGTGTCGCGCAGCACGAGGCTCATGTCCGGATGCGCGATCAGGCGCCCGCGCCCGCTGACCACGTATGCATGACCGTGCTCGCCGACCTTGATCTGCGAGACCAGATCCCAGATCAGCTTGAGATTGACCTCGGCGATGCTGACGCCCGCGTCCTTGCGCGTGCCGGCCAGCGCCAGAGTCATGTAAGGCTCGGAATCCCTCCGGAAATAGACCGGCCCGTAATAGACCTTGTGGGCCACCGCTTCGGTGAACTTCGGGTCCTGGGAAAGATCGATCCCGCTGTCGACGACGTCCATCGTCAGGCGCGAGACCCGCAGCCGTTCCTTGCCCGCGGCATCGACCAGCACCAGTTCGGTGATGGCCGGAACCTGCCGCAGCAGCCGCAGTGCGTCGAAACGGCGATTGTCCGGCGCGCCCGAGGACCACGGCGTCTGGGTGGTCCAGCCAAGCTGGCCCTCGATGTCCTCGATGAATTGGCCGATCTTGGCGGCGGCCGCCTTCGCCTGCTCATGCTGGGTGCGGATCAATTCCGACCGGTGCTCGCGATAGTGCCGGAAAACCTCGAAAATCCCGCCAGATAGCAGCGTCAAACCGACGATTGCGACGAGCAGAGCGTCGTATTTGGAGAACAAACGGCTTCGTACAACCGGTGCGGCGGGCGCCGCGAGCGAATCCGCTGGCGCACCGCCCTGAGGCATATCGGGGTGAAGCGTAACCGTCATCCGGCGCAATCTAGCAAGAAGCCACAGCGTTGTCTCTTGCTGCAATTGAGCTTCGCCGGTCAGCAGTGGACTGCGCTTTACCTTCGGAATGTTACGTCGGCTTGAAAGCCTTCGGACCGAGGTCGAATTCGGCGATTTCCTTGCTCCGCTGCGACGCCGCATTGGCCCGGTGATCGGTCGCGAGCACGACATAGACCGCTGGCAGCACGAACAGCGTGAACAGCGTGCCGATCGACATGCCGGCGACGACGACAAGGCCGATCGAGAAGCGGCTGGCAGCGCCGGCGCCGCTCGCCGTCAAGAGCGGAATGAGCCCGGTGACCATCGCCGCCGTCGTCATAAGGATCGGACGAAGGCGGATGCGCGCCGCCATCTCGATCGCCGAGCGCCGGTCGAGTCCTTCGTTGAGCTGCAATTCGTTGGCGAACTCCACCATCAGAATGCCGTGCTTGGTGATGAGGCCGACCAGCGTCAAGAGCCCGACCTGGGTGTAGATGTTCATCGTGGCCGCGCCGAAGAACAGCGGGATCAGCGCGCCGACGATCGCCATGGGCACGCTGATCATGATCACGAGCGGATCGCGCAGGCTCTCGAACTGCGCCGCCAGCACCAGGAAGATGATGATCAGCGCGAAGCCGAAGGTGATTGCGAGCTGATTGCCCTCCTGCACATACTGACGGGAGTCGGCGAGATAGTCATGGCTGAAGCCGGCGGGCAGCTTCTTCGCCTCGCCTTCGAGGAAGTCCACCGCCTGCCCGATCGTGACGCCCGGCATCGGCACCGCCGAGAACGTCGCGGAATTGAGCTGATTGTAATGGGTCAGCGCATTCGGATCGGTCCCGGTCTCGATCGACACGACGGTCGATAGCGGCACCTGCTGGCCGGTCGAGGTCGGCAGATAGTAGCCGCCGAGCGATTCCGGCGACAGCCGCAAGCCGCGCGGCACCTGCGGGATCACCTGATAGGAACGTCCTTCGAGATTGAAACGGTTGACGTAATTGCCGCCAAGCAGGGTTGCGAGCGTGCCGCCGATATTCTGCATGGTGATGCCGAGATCGCTCGCCTTCGAGCGATCGATCTTGATCCGCACCACCGGCTGGTTGAAGTCGAGATCGCTGTCGGAGACGATGAACAGGCCGCTCTTGCGCGCGGCATCCTTCAGCTTCGCCATCTGCTCATAGACGGCCTGGAAGCCCGTGGTCGAATTGATCACCATCTGCACCGGCAGACCGCCCGGCCCGCCCGGCAGCGGCGGCAGGTTGAAGGCGAACGCATTGACGCCTTCGATCTTGGACAGCTCCGCCTGCACGAGCGGCTTCAAGGCGATGGACGAACGCTTGCGCGCGTCCCAGGGCGTCAGCAGCATGCCGGCGATGCCGTTCTGCGGACCGTTGATGCCGTTCAGCGCGAAGCGCAGGTCGGTCTCGGGGAATTTCTGGAACGCCTTGTCGAGCTTCTCGCCGTAATAATCGAGATAGTCGATATTGGCGTATTTCGGCGCCTTGGTCACCGCGAAGACGATGCCCTGATCCTCTTCGGGCGCGAGCTCCTTCGAGGTGTGCATATAGAGGAAGCCGACCAGCCCCAGGATGGTCAGCGCGAACAGGCCCGTGACCGGGCGGTAGTCGAGCGAGCGGTCGAGCTTACGGCCATACCAGCGCGTCACCGCGCCGAACACCCGGTTGACCAGCCGCGAGAAGCGTCCCTCCTCCGCGCTCTTGAGGAACACCGAGCACATCATCGGCGACAGCGTCAGCGCGATCACGCCCGACACGATCACCGCGCCGGCCAGCGTGAAGGCGAATTCGCGGAACAGCGAGCCGGTCAGGCCGCCGAGGAAGCCGATCGGCGCGTAAACCGCCGCCAGCGTGATCGTCATCGAGATCACCGGACCGACGATCTCGCGCGCGCCCTGCAGCGCGGCCTGGACCGGCGGCTTGCCCTCTTCCAGATGGCGGTGGATGTTCTCCACCACCACGATCGCGTCGTCGACCACGAGCCCGATCGCCAGCACCATCGCAAGCAGCGTCAGCAGATTGAAGCTGAAGCCCATGATCAGCATCAGGCTGCAGACGCCGACCAGCGACAAAGGGATGGTGACGACCGGAATGACGACCGAGCGGAACGAGGCCAGGAACAGGAAGATCACGACCACGACGATCAGAACGGCCTCGCCGAGCGTCTTCTCGACCTCGTCGATCGACGATTGGATGAACTTAGTGGAATCGTAGGCCACCTTCATCTTCATCGACGGCGGCAGGTTGCGCTCCAGCTCGGGAAACAGCGCGCGCACGCCTTTCACCAGCGTCAGCGGATTGCCTTGCGGGGTCGCCTGCACGCCGATGAAGATCGCGTGCTCGCCGTTGAAGGCGACGCTCGCATCCGTGCTTTGCGCAGCCAGCTCGACGGTCGCTATGTCCTCCATGCGCACGAAGCCGCCGTCCTTGGATTTGACGATCATGCGCTTGAACTGGTTGATGTTCTGCAGATCGGTGTTGGTCGAGACGTTGGAGACGATGAAATAGCCCTTGGCCTGGCCCGCCGCGGCCTGGAAGTTGTTGGCGGCGATCGCGGCCGCGACATCGCCGGGCGACACGTTGCGTCCGGCCATCTTGACCGGATCGAGCCACAGCCGCATCGCGAAGGTCTGCCCGCCCAAAATGTCGGCCGACGCGACGCCATCGACGGTCGATAGCACCGGCTGCACCACGCGCGTCAGATAATCGGAAATCGCGCTGCCGGTGAGCTCCTCGCTGGAGAAGCCGAGATACATCACCGCCGTGGTCTGGCCCGTCGTCTTGGTGACGATCGGGTCGTTGGATTCCTTCGGGATCAGATATTTGACCGAATTGACCTTGGCGAGCACCTCGGTCAGCGCCTGGTTCGGGTCGAAGTTCAGCTTGATGTAGACCTGGATCGTGCTGGTGCCGAGCACCGACGATGAGGTGATGTAATCGACGCCCTCCGCCGAGGCGACCGCCTGCTCGATCGGCGTCGTGATGAAGCCCTGAATCAGGTCCGCCGACGCACCGGGATAGGAGGTGGTGACGTTCACGACGGTGTTCGACAATTTCGGATATTGCCGGATCGGCATCACGGTCGCGGCGCGCAGGCCGATCAACAGGATCAAAAGACTGACGACGACCGAGAGTACCGGACGCTTGATGAAGATATCGGTCAGGGCCATCGTGCAAGGACCTTCTTAATACTCGCGCATGATCTCGTCAGCACCGGCGCCGCATTCGCGCGGGGCCGGTCTGGAGTCGCGCTTCTCGTTCTGTTTGAGCATGATCTCTTCGGAAAACCGCTACACACTTTTCCGGATCATGCTCTAGAGCCTTTTCCGTTCCGATTGAATCGGAACGGAGGCTCTAGTCTGTTGTTTTGACGCGTTTTCTTCACGCGAACCGGTACCCACTTCGCTCGAAAACGCTCTAGTAACGCGGCGCCTTCTCGGGAACCGGCGGCGGCGGATCGGTCGAGATCGTGACCGCAGCGCCCGATTGCAACTTGAGCTGCCCTACCGCGACGACGCGATCGCCGGCCTTCACGCCTTTCAGGATCTCGGCGCGACCCTCGACCCGGTTTCCGGTCTGCACGAAGCTGCGGACCGCCGAGAGACTGGTCTTGCCGTCGTCGCTCTTTTTTTCCTGGATCAGAAACACCGAGTCGCCATAGAGCGTGTAGTCCACCGCCGTCTCCGGCACGGTGACGACCGGCGGCTTGTCCGGCAGCACCACGGTGGTGGTTGCGAACATGCCGGGCTTCAAAATGCGATCGGGGTTGACGATCGTCGCCTGCACGCGAATGTTGCGCGTGTCGCTGGCGATTTGCGGCTCGATTGTCGTGATCTTGCCTTCGAAGGTCTTGCCCGGATAGGCGTCGACCTTGATCCGCACGACCTGCCCGACCTTGAGCTGGGCGCTATCCTTTTCCGTGACCGTGAAGTTCGCATAGAGCTCGGACAAATCGGTCAAGGAGACGATCTGCGTGCCGGCGGTCAGGAATTGCCCGACCTCGACATGGCGGACGCCCAGCTCGCCATCGAACGGCGCGCGCACCAGCTTCTGCGAGATGATGGCCTGGGTCTTGGCGATCCCGGCCTGGGCCTGGTCGAACGCGGCCTGCGCGGAATCGACGGTGGCCTGCGGGCCGAACTGGCGCGCGGCAAGCTGCTTGGCGCGATCGAGCGAAAGCTGCGCGACGGTGGCCTGCGCCTTGAAGTTGGCGAGATCACCCTGCTCGGGCGCATCATAGAGCTGCACCAGCGGCGTGTCCTTGGTCACCTGCGAGCCGGCCGTGAACATGATGTCGGTGATGCGGCCGCTGACATCGGTCGTGACGTTCACCTGGTGCACGGCGACGAGCTCGCCGACCGCGGTCAACAGGTTCGGAACGACCTCGGCCTTCGCCTCCACCACGCTGACATTGACCGGCGGCGGCTTATTGTTGGCGAAGAACTGCGCAATCATCTGGCTGCGGAAATGGTTGAACCAGACGAGGCCGCCGACGAGCAGCGCCAGCAGAGAACCGACAATGAGAAACCACAGCACGCGCCGCGCGGGGCGGGTGCGCTTCTTGTCGATCGGTTCGCCTGCAATGTTGCGTTCGTTCGCAATATTCATGTCATGCACTTTCTGCAGTTGCCGGGGATGCCGGAAGCTGCGCCAGTTCGCGGGTCAGATGCGTCGCGATCGCGGTTTCGTTGAGTCCGATCCCGCGAAGGAGAAATTCGCAAAGCTGACGTTCCAGCTCGTCCGCTTTGCCGTAGGCGAGGCAGGGGACGGTGGGGAGCCGCGTCAGCGCCGCCGTCAGCGTGGTATGATGGGCGAACCAGAACAGGTTGAGCGGATCGCCCGCGATCCGCGTCGCATCGCCCGCCGCCACCGCCGACTCGAGCGAAGCGGTAAACATCGGCCCGATCAGGTTGCCGACCTTGGCATAAAGCAGCCGCGCGAATTCGCCATCCTCCAGATGGCTCGTGACCATCAGCCGCAGCCGCTGCGCTTCCTGTTCGTCCGGCCCGTTTCCGATCTGCAGGAAATAGCGGACCATGTTCCTGGTCAGCTCGACCAGCGCCGCGGTCGACGGCTCCTGGCCCAAGAGATGCAGCAGATCCGGGTCCGCCTCGCACTCCTCGGCCAGGATTTCCGCGTAGAGCGCGGCCTTGGACGGAAAGTGCTTGAACAGCAGCGCCTCTGAAATGGCCGCCGCCGCCGCGACGCTCTTGGTCGTGGTGCCGGCAAAGCCATTGCGGGCGAAGCACCGTTTCGCCGCCCCCAGGATCAATTGTCGCCTGAGGTCACTTGTCATGCGTAGATTGGTCATGTTGTGAGTAAGCACTCACAAACGCCGAAAGTCAATGGTATTTCGCTGCATCGCAACCGGGCCGGGCGGTCTGTGACAAAAAAGAAGCAGCTTACCGGCCGCGCGCTAGATCGGGCTGAAGCCCAGATCTCCACGCAGGCGTGTGAGGATGAAAATACCGTCGCGGCTGGAAAGGACGCGCTCCAGGTTCGCAGCGTCGATCTTGACGTTGGCAAAGCGCGGGCCGGCGGCGACGTCCTGCAGGCCTGGCGCGAAGGCCGCGATCTCGGCCATGGTTTCGAGGGTGCGAACATCCGCAATCCCGCACGCCTTGGCGACGCCGACGAGGTCGGCCGAAGACGCCGTGTGGCTGGTCTGCCCGCCGGTCTCGCCATAGGCCTCGTTGTCGAGCACGATGATCGAGAGATTGCCGGGCTTCTGCAGGCCCACGGTCGCGAGGCTTCCCATCCCCATCAGCATCTCGCCGTCGCCGGTGATGACCACCACCGGCAGCTTCGGCTGTGCCAGTGCCAGGCCAAGGCCGATCATGACGGCACCACCCATCGCGCCCCAGAGATAGAAATTGCGCGCGTGGTCACCGGCGGCGGCGATGTCGTAGGTGGAAGCGCCCAGGCCGCCGACCACGATCGCATCCTTGCGATCCTTCAGAAGGCTGGCGACGACGGCACGACGGTCGAGACGGTTGGCTTTGCTCATTTGGTGAAGACCTTGGCGCCGATCAGGCGCTGCGACAACAGAACGGCGGTCGGCGTGCAGGCGCCGTAGGCCTGGCCGGCCGCGGCCTCCATGACCTCGCCGACTTCATCCGGCTGCGAGGCCCGCAGCACCTTGATACCCGACAATTCGAAGACGGCTTGCGTGCTCGATCCCATCGGCACCTGCCACGGATTGAACTCGCCCCATTCGCCGCGCATCGTCACCAGCGTCAGGAACGGAAAACGAAAGATCTGGGTCAGCGAGAACATGTTGATGCAATTGCCGACACCGCTCGACTGCATCAGCAGCACGCCGCGCTGGCCGCCGGCCCAGGCGCCTGCGAGCAGCGCCACGCCCTCTTCCTCGGTCGTCAAGGGAATGCCACGCATGGCCGGCGACGCCAGCACGCGCTGGATCAGTTGCGAATGACCGGCGTCCGGCACGTAGGGTACCTGCCGCACGTCAAAACGCTCCAGAACGGCAAAGATGTCCTCTGGCCAAGAGACAGGAGATTCGACAGGGGCATGCATTTTGGGGTCCAGTGGGCTAGCAAGATTTCGCGGCGGGACTGTAGAGGGCCATGCGTTTTTCGAAAGCGCAAAAACGTCATGTCGCCCCGCACAAAGAGTATGGCAGATGACGGCGGATGCGCGAGAGCTGGCGGCCCATTTCGATCTGGAGCGGCTGACGCCGGAATTCTACGTCAATCCCTACCCGACCTATCGTGCACTGCGGGAGAACGAGCCGGTCAAGCGCATGCCGAACGGCTCTTACTTCCTGACGCGGTACGACGATCTCGTCACCGCCTACAAGAACACCAAAGCGTTCTCATCGGACAAGAAAAGAGAGTTCGCGCCGAAATATGGCAACTCCCTGCTCTACGAGCATCACACCACCAGCCTCGTCTTCAACGACCCGCCCGCGCATACCCGCGTGCGGCGGCTGATCATGGGCGCGCTGTCGCCACGCGCGATCGCCGAGATGGAAGGCGACCTGATCCGGCTTGTGGACGGCCTGCTCGATGCGATCGAAGCCAAAGGCGATTGCGAGCTGATCGGCGATTTCGCCGCGGCCATTCCCGTCGAGGTGATCGGCAATCTCCTCGATGTGCCGCATGACGAGCGCGAGCCGTTGCGCGACTGGTCGCTGGCAATTCTCGGCGCGTTGGAGCCCGTGATCGGGCCCGAGGCGTTCGCGCGCGGCAACACGGCGGTGAAGGATTTCCTCGGCTATCTCGAAACTCTAGTCGCGCGGCGCCGCGCCAAGCCCGGCAATCCCGAACGCGACGTGCTGACGCGGCTCATCCTGGGCGAAGCCACTGGCGAGCGGCTGACGGCGAAGGAGCTGCTGCACAATTGCATCTTCCTGCTCAACGCCGGCCACGAGACCACCACCAATCTGATCGGCAACGGTTTGGTCGCGCTATCAAATCATCCCACGGAGAAGCAGCGCCTGATCGGCGATCCCTCGCTGATCAGGACGGCGGTCGAGGAGATGCTTCGGTTCGAAAGCTCCAAC
>Ga0210406_10002399_pt1 | contig 21438 bp, 20 predicted proteins | sample IncBWC30MmetaG_FD_155454 | JGI IMG/M metagenome (GOLD analysis project Ga0210406, IMG submission 155454) | Forest soil microbial communities from Barre Woods Harvard Forest LTER site, Petersham, Massachusetts, United States - Inc-BW-C-30-M | ecosystem: Environmental > Terrestrial > Soil >... | reverse complement strand
CCGATTGATCCGAAAAAGTGGAGCGAATTCGCGTCGAACCTTTATTACCAGGGCGGCGAATACGGGAGCGCGGAAGATTTCCAGAAGCTAGCCAAGCGCCTGGTCGATTTGAGCGCGGAGAAAAAGCTGGGCGGGAACCGGCTGTTTTATCTTTCGACGCCGCCGGAGGTCTACCCGCACATCGTGGAGCAGTTGGGGCGAGCGGGATTGGCGAAACCGGCCTCTCCGGACGCGTGGGTGCGCATCATTATTGAGAAGCCGTTTGGGCGCGACCTGGCTTCGGCTAAAGAGCTGAACAAGATCGTGCTCAGCGTATTTAATGAGCCGCAGGTCTACCGAATCGATCATTACCTGGGCAAGGATACGGTGCAGAACCTTTTAGTGCTGCGCTTCAGCAACGGGATCTTCGAACCGCTGTGGAACCGCAACTACGTGGACCACGTGCAGATCACGGCGGCGGAAACGCTGGGAGTGGAGCGGCGCGGCGGATTTTACGAAACGGCAGGCGCGCTGCGCGACATGATCCAGAGCCACGTCTTGCAGTTGACGTCGCTGGTGGCGGTGGAGCCTCCGGCACAATTCGACGCGACGGCGGTGCGCAACGAGAAACTGAAGATATTGCAATCGATTCGCCCCTTCGATTTGGGCATGGTGGCGCAGTCGGTGGTGCGCGGGCAATATGGGCCTGGCGCGGTCGATGGCAAGAGTGTGCCGGGATACCGGCAGGAGCTGGGCGTGAATCCGCATTCGCGGACGGAAACATTCGTCGCGATGGAATTGCAGATCGACAACTGGCGGTGGGCGGGCGTGCCATTTTATTTGCGCACCGGGAAGCGGCTGGCGAAACGCAGCACGGAGATCGTGATTCAGTTCAGGCGCGCGCCGCACATTGTGTTTCGCGAGCGCGAGGTGGAAGACAACCGGCTGGTGCTGAATATTCAGCCGGACGAAGGGATTTCCGTTTCGTTTGGAGCCAAGCGGCCGGGAACGGAAATGGGGATCGGGCACGTAGCGATGAATTTCAGTTACCGCGAGGCGTTTGGGGACGGGAAGACGCGAAGCGCGTACGCCACGCTGCTGGGGGATTGCGTGCGCGGAGATGCGACGCTGTTTGATCGCGGGGACAGCGTGGAGGCGGCGTGGGCGCTGGTCGATCCGATTCTGGATGTGTGGAGCGCGGCGAAGACGCAGAGCGTACCGATTTATCCCGCGGGGAGCTGGGGGCCGCGGGAATCGGACCTCTTGCTCGACCGCGGCGGGAGACGCTGGTACAACCCGTAATCCGGCGACGGCGGCGGTGAGGAAGGGTAGTCAGGATTAGGAACAGGGGGCAACGGTGATCCTTGCGGGCGACGTCGGCGGAACGAAATGCAACCTTGCGCTGTTCGCGGAGAAGAACGGCACGCTGACGCCCGTATTCCGGAAGCGATTTGCGAGCAAGGAATTCGCGCAATTTGATTTGATCGTGAAGGAGTTTTCGCGTTTGGCGGCGCCGCACCTTGCCTCCGATCCCGTGGTGGCCGCGGGTTTCGGTGTGGCGGGGCCGGTGATCGACAATCACGTGCGCGCAACGAATCTGCCGTGGACGGTGGATGCGCGGATCCTGGCCTCGGAATTGGACGTCGCCAAAATCGTGCTGATGAACGACCTGGGCGCGACGGGGCACAGCATCGAGCATTTGCCGCCGGAGGAATTTTGCGTGCTGAATCCCGGGAAGCCGGAGCCGGGCGGGACGCGGGCGCTGCTTGCGGCGGGAACGGGATTGGGGCAGTCGATATTGGTGTGGGACGGCGCGGGCTATCGCATTGTGCCTTCGGAGGGCGGGCATTCGGATTTCGCGCCGCGCACGGACCAGCAGATCGAGTTGTTGCGGTTTATGCGGCGGAGGTATCCGCAGGTGAGCTGGGAGCTGATTTTGTCCGGGCGCGGGTTCCGCACGCTGCACGAGTTTCTCGCGCCGGAAGTGAGGCACGCGTCGTTCGAAGACCCGGACGCCGATCCCGCGCCGGAGATTACGCAGAAGGGTTTGGCGAAGACGTGCCCCATTTGCGTGGAGACGCTGGATTTGTGGGTTTCTATTTACGGCGCGGAGGCGGGCAACCTGGCGCTGAAGGTGCTGGCGCTGGGCGGAGTCTATGTAGCGGGCGGGATCGCCGTGAAAATCATCGAGAAGATCAAGGACGGGAGTTTTTTCCGTTCGTTCAAGGATAAATGGCATTTCGAAAATTTGCTGGCGAACACACCGGTTTCGGTGGTGCTCAATGAATCCGCGCCGCTGTTGGGCGCGGCCTATGAGGCGCTGGCGGCGATCGAAAAGCAACAGGTCTGGAACGCCCGCTGAACTGTTTCGGCACGTCACTTTGAATCTCGCGTGCCCGCGCAGCCCTGCCTGTTACGCTTGCGTGAGTGGACTTCCTGGAAGAACAATTCGGAGAGTGGAAGCCGATCTCGCGAACTGCGGGAATCGGATGGCTGTGCTTCTATTTTTTGTTCCTGGTGTATGCCGCGCGAGACCGCTCGGGCTTCCTTTTTCTGGACTTCGCGAATTTGATGATTCATGAATGCGGGCATCCACTCTTCAGCCCGTTTGGCTACACGATCATGATTCTGGGTGGGACGCTGGCGGAACTGATTGTTCCGCTGCTATGCGCCGTTTATTTCTTTTGGCAGCGCGAAATTGCAGGGACCTCGTTTTGCGTGTTCTGGTTTTTCGAGAATTTTCCGTAAATCGGCACGTACATGGCGGATGCGCGGGCGCAGGAATTGCCGCTGGTCGGTTCTGGCGACCACGACTGGGCAATATTGTTCGGGCAGTGGGGACTGTTGATGCAGGACCATAAGATTGGCGGAGCAATGCACGCGATTGGCTGGATGGGAATGATCGCGGTAGCCGGGTGGCTGGCGTGGCGGACTTATCAGAGCGCCCGATCAGAGGAGAATGCAAGCGCGGAGGCTTCGGCTCCCTGAGAAGCTTGCGTCGTCGCTTTGCGCTGCGTATTCAACCTTACATATTTTTGGTAATCTAGGACCGCTTTGACGATTCGCAGCGGCAGGTGCGCGCGCGAAATACGATCTTCAGGCAAGCAGACCAGGGAGCACTTCATGAGCAGTGTCGGCACCGTGCACGAGACGAAGCTTCAGAACTATGTCAACGGAGCGTGGCGAGCTTCGACGGCGACGGAGTTTGTCGAGGTGATCAATCCGGCGACGGCCGAGGTGCTTACGAACACGCCGCTCTCCACGCGGGCCGACGTCGACGCGGCGGTGCAGACGGCGGCCGAGGCGTTTCCCGCGTGGCGGCGGACTCCACCCGGCGAGCGCATCCAGTATTTGTTCAAGCTGAAGAATTTGCTCGAGGAGCATATCGACGAACTGTCCCGGCTGATTACGCTGGAGAACGGGAAGACATTCGGCGAAGCGAAAGCGGAATTGCGGCGCGGGATTGAGAACGTCGAAGTAGCCTGCGGCATTCCGATGATGATCCAGGGCTACAACCTGGAAGATGTGACGCCTGGCGTGGACGAAATGATGATCCGGCAGCCGCTGGGCGTGGTGGCGGCAATTACTCCGTTCAATTTTCCGGCGATGATCCCGTTCTGGTTTTTGCCATACGCGATCGCTTGCGGGAACACGCTGGTGCTGAAGCCTTCGGAGCGCGTGCCGCTGACGATGCGGCGGGCGATTGAGTTGATCGAGAAGACGGGGATTCCCAAGGGCGTGGTGAACCTGGTGAACGGCGGACGCGAGGTGGTCGATGCGCTGTGCGACCATCCGAAGGTTCGGGCGATCAGCTTTGTGGGCTCGACACCGGTGGCGAAGCATGTCTACGCGCGGGCGGCGGCGAGCGGCAAGCGCATGCAGTGCCAGGGCGGCGCGAAGAATCACGTAATTGTACTGCCGGACGCGGACATGGAGCTGGCCACGCAGATTATCAGCGACAGCGCCTTCGGCTGCGCGGGGCAGAGGTGCCTGGCGGTATCCGTCGCAGTCACCATTGGCGAGGCGCAGAAGACATTTCGCGACGCGATTGCACAGGCGGCTTCGGCGATCCGCGTGGGGTCTGGGCTGGACAGCGGCGTGCAGATGGGGCCGGTGATCACGCAGGAGAGCAAGCAGCGCATTGAGTCGCTGATTGGCAAAGGCGTCGGTGAAGGCGCGAAGCCGGTGGTGGACGGGCGCAACACGAAAATTCCCAATCACGAGCGCGGCAATTTCTTGAAGCCCACGGTCTTGGACGGCCTGCCTTCGTCGAGCCAGCTCGCGCACACGGAAATTTTTGGCCCGGTTTTGAGCCTGGTGCACGCGAATTCGATGGATGATGCGATGGAGTTTTTGTCGCGAAGCCCGTACGGGAACCAGGCTTCCCTTTTCACCACCAGCGGCGCGGCGGCGCGACGATTCCGCTACGAAGCGCCGGCGGGGAATATCGGGATCAATATCGGCGTGGCGGCGCCGATGGCGTATTTCCCGTTCAGCGGCTGGAAGGAAAGTTTTTTCGGAATTCTGCACGGACAAGGGCGCGACGCCGTGGAGTTTTACACGGAATCGAAAGTGGTGATCGAGCGCTGGTCGCGACAGGAAACGCGAAAATTCTAGAAACGTGATGCATGCCGGCCAACCCAATCACGCAGAAAAAATCTCTCCGAGTGGATGTGAACGAGCAGATCGAGTGCGCGCAGACACTGGCCTCGCGCTTCTACACCGATCCGGCGATTTTGGAGATTGAGAAAGAGAAGATCTTTCGCCGCACGTGGCAAATGGTGGGAACGCTGCAGCACGCGTGCGGGGAAGTGAACGGCGTGAAGCGGACCATTGCCGATCCCGAGACCTTTTTTACCGCTGACCTTGCGGGCGAGCCCATCGTGGTAGTGCGCGACAAGCGAGGAACACTGCGCGCGTTCAGCAATGTGTGCCGTCATCGCGCGGGGCCGATTGCGCAGGGCAGCGGCTGCAAGAATGCCTTGCGCTGCGGGTATCACGGCTGGACGTACACGCTGGACGGGCGGCTGATCGGCACGCCGGACGTGGAAGGCGTGGAATTCTTCGATCGCAGCACGATGGGCATGGTACCGCTGCGGCTGGAAACCTGGGAGCAGTTCATTTTTGTGAATTTCGACGCGCAGGCGGAGCCCCTTGCTGCGTTTCTGGGGGAGATACCGCGGCAATCGCGAGGATTCCGCTTTGCCGGGTTGCAATTGGTGGAGCGCCGCGACTACGTGATCGATTGCAACTGGAAGGTGTACGTCGATAACTATCTGGAGGGCTACCATATTCCGATTGCGCATCCCGGCTTGATGCGCGAGATCGACTACGCGCAATACCGCACCGAAACGTTTCGTTACTATTCGCAGCAGTTTGCGCCGATCCGCGCGATGAAGAGCGAAGATTCGGGCGAGCGGTTTTATCCGCCGGGAGGCGGATTGCAAGAGGCGCTTTATTTTTGGGTATTCCCCAATTTGATGGTGAACATTTATCCCGATAACGTCTCGACAAATTTAATCCTGCCGATCTCGCAGGAGAAGACGCTGACCATCTTCGAATGGTTTTTCCATGATGCGGGCTCCTCTACGATGCAGGAGCGCGTGAAAAAGGCCGTGCAGTTCAGCGACGAGGTGCAGCAGGAAGACATCGGGTTGTGCGAGAGCGTGCAGCGAGGGCTGCGCTCGGCGACCTATGATCGCGGGCGGTATTCGGTGCGACGTGAAAACGGCGTGCACCATTTTCACATGCTGCTAAGCGAATTCCTCGAGCGTTCCTGAGGGCCGAGTGCTGAATCAAGCGGGCTCCGGCACAGGCTCCATCGATCCCAAGAGGAAAATATAGCCGGCGATTCCGATCAACAAGAAAATGCCTGCGACCGCGAAGGCCCAAAAAAACGAGCGCGTCGCCTGCACCACGTAACCGGTAACAATCGGAGCCGCGATTCCAGAGACTTGATTGCAGAAATTCAGGATTCCCCCGACAGTGCCAACGCTTTCTTTCGGAGCAATCAGCGAGGGGATTGACCAACCTACCGGGGATGCCGCGGACAAGCCGCCGATAGAGACACTGATCCAGAAAAGCGCGGTGGCAGCGGTGTGCGCGTTTGCTGCGCCCAGAATTCCCAGGCCTAAAGCGGTTCCCCCGATCAGAACCGCTTGGCGCACGCGAACCGGGTTTCTGCCACGCTGGATCAGCGCGTCTACCAGCCATCCTCCAACCGCCAGGTCGAGCACCGTTGCGATTATCCAGGGAACGCTGGCGTACAGCGCCGAGCGGAGGAGGTCGACATGATGCGTGGTGGAAAGATAGCTGGGCAGCCAGGCGAGCAGCAGATAGAAACTGTAGTTGTACGACGCGAAGCCCAGCGCGAGTCCCCACACACGGCGCTGCTGCAGCAAATAGGCGAGGGGCGCGCCCTTGGCGGCACGCTCGCGATCTTCGGGTTGCGCTCCGCCGCGAGCGATGTACTCGCGCTCGGCGCTGGAGAGGAATTTGTCTTCGCTCGGGTTGCGATAATAAGCGTAGAAAAGCGCGATGAAGAGAACGCTGATCAGGCCGGTGCCCGCAAAATTCCAGCGCCATCCGAAATGCACGAGCACCAGGCCCAGCACCGGTACTCCTAGGGCCGAGGAGAATTTCGCCGCGGAGTCGAACATCGCGGTTGCCAGGCTGCGTTCGTCCTTGGGAAACCAGTAGCCGGTGGCTTTTGCGTAAGCTGGAAACGTCGGGGCCTCGCCGATCCCCAAGAGAAGCCGCGAGGCAAACAAAGCGCTGATCCCGCCGGAGATGGCTGCGGCGAATGAGGCCACGCTCCAAATAATCGTGCTGACGATTCCGACGCCCCGGACGCCGAAACGGTCTAGTAAAAGCCCGGAGGGAAGCTGGAGGAGCGCGTAGGTCCAATTGTAAGCGCTGGACAAATAGCCGAACATCACGGCGGAAATTCCGAAGGCGTCCTGCAGCGCATCCCGGGAAACGGAAAGGTTTACGCGGTCGAAATAGTTCACCAGCACGCCAAAGCCGAGGAGCAAGGCGATGCCCCACCGGCGGCGCGGGATTTTCAGAACCGCGTTGGCTGGATGTGCTTGTGCTGAGGTCATCTTGGCGCTGGGTGAGCAGCGCGAGTATCCCACAAGATCCAACCGGACGCAGCGTTGCGCGACGGATCGCGATGAATTTGATTGTGAACGCGGGCCGGCAAGCGGCCGCAACTCAAAATTCTGAAGCCCGGATAAGCGCCTAGGCCCAGGAATAGCCCTGTTTCGCCAGAGGAAGCGTGCGGATGCGCTTTCCGGTCAAAGTGAAAAGAGCATTGCACACGGCTGGGAGTACCGGCGGCAATGCCGGCTCGCCCAAACCCGTGGGCGAATTATCGGTCTTGAGGAAATGGACTTCGATTTCCGGCGGAGCCTGCGTCAAGCGCACCGGCGGGTACTCATTGAAATTGCTCTGCACGGCGCGGCCGCGGTCGATGGTGATCTCGTAGCCCATCAGGTGGCTGAGCCCTTCGATTACGCCGCCTTGCACTTCGTTGAGCGCGCCGCTGGGATTGATGATCTGGCTGCCGACGTCGCCGGCGACCCACACCTTGTTGACGCGGATTTTGTTGCCGGGGGCGAGGCGGACTTCGGCAACTTCTGCAAAGTGTCCGCGGTGGCTGAAATGGAAAGCCACGCCCATGGCCGTGTCTTTCGGCAGCTTGCGCGAACCCCAGCCGGACTTTTCGGCGACGAGTTCGAGAACGCCGCGCATGCGTTTGGCGTCGAACAACGGAGGCGGAGGTGCGCCGGCCGGGGCGCCCTCGGGCGGCGTGAACGCGAGCGGAGCGTTGCTGAGCAGCGCCAACCGGAATTGCACGGGATCCTTGCCCGCGGCGTGCGAGAGTTCGTCGATGAAGGATTGCATCACGAAAGCGATGCCGTTGCTGCCGGGAGCGCGCATCGCGCCGGTCGGGACGCCAGTGGCCATCAGGGAGTTGTGCAACGCGTAGTTGGGAACGAAGCGCCCGGGAAATTCGTCGGGAGAAATGCCGGCGGCGGAAGCAAAGCGCTCGCCTTCGCCAAAAGAAATGAAGTGATTACGCCACGCGACCAGATTGCCGGAGGCGTCGACCCCGGCCTTCAGCGCATGATAACCCGCGGGCCGGTAAAAATCGTGGCGCATGTCGTCCTCGCGCGTCCACAAAAGTTTGACGGGCGCACCGATGACTTTGGAAATGTAAGCGCCTTCGATCATGTAGTCGTTGGTGAGACGCCGCCCGAAACCTCCGCCCATACGCGTGAGGTGAATGGTGATGTCCTTTTCACTGATGCCGAGCGTTTTCGCAACCTGGCCGAGGCCGCGCTGCGGGGTCTGGCTGGGCACCCACATCTCGAGTTTGCCGTCCTGATAATGAGCGGTACAGTTTTGCGGCTCGAGCGGCGCGTGCGCGATGAATGGATAGGAGTAGTAGGCCTCGACAACCTTCGGCGCGTTTTGCAGCGCCGCTTCGGCGTCGCCGTCCTCGCGAAGAGAACGCGCCGGCTGCTGCTTGGAGAGTTCCTCGGCGCGGCGCGCGAATCCTTCGCTGCTCTGCTGCGCGGTCTTGCCCTCGTCCCACGTTACCTGCAGTTTTTGCCGCGCCGTGCGTGCTTGCCACCAACTGTCCGCAACGATGGCGACGCCGCAGAGCAATCCGGTCAGGTCGCTGCCGCCTTCGACGACGAACGCGTGGCGAACACTCGGCATCGCCTTGATTTCATCCACATTCGCGGTAATGACCCTGCCGGCGAATACCGGGCACTTCTCGAAGACGGCCCACAACATGCCCGGCACGGTGAAATCGATTCCGAACAGCGGCTTGCCGGTCAAAATGTCGGCGTTGTCCACCTGCGCTGTGGGCTTGCCGATGATTTTGTAATCTTTGGGATCTTTCAGATGCACGGTTTGCAGATCAGGCGGCGGCAACGTCGCGGCCTTCGCGGCGAGCTCGCCATAGCCAAGCGAACGTTTGCTGGACTCGTGATACACGCGTCCTGACGCGGTGGCGCATCCCGACTCCGGTACAGTCCACGTCTGCGCAGCGGCGGTGACCAGCATCTGGCGGCCCGCCGCGCCAATGCGGCGCATCGGATCCCAATTGTTCGGCGTTGCGGTGCTGCCTCCCGCGACCTGCAATCCGTATTTCGCGTAATCGACGTCGGCTTGCTCCGTGCGCACATCTTTCCAGTCGACATCGAGCTCTTCCGCGATCAGCATCGGCAGCATGGTCTTGATGCCCTGGCCGATTTCCGGATTTTTGGCGGTGATGGTGACGATGCCGTCCGGCGCGATCCTAATAAACGCGTTCGGTGTGAGGTTGGCGGGCGGCGGGCCTTGCGGCGCTTGTCCAAAAACTTTTGGATCGACGTAGGCGGAGAGCAGCAAGCCCCCGCCGGCGATGGCGGTCACACGAAGAAAGGAGCGGCGCCCGATGGTGCTTGGAATACTCGCGGTTGCCATAAGCGCCTCCTTACTCCTGACCCGCTGCGCTGCCGCCTGACGAGTGCGCACCGCGCGTCGGCTGACTCGTTGCCAGGTTAGCGGCCATGTGAATCGCCTGACGAATGCGGATGTACGTTCCACAGCGGCAAATATTGCCGTTCATCGCCGCGTCAATATCTTGGTCCGTGGGCTTGGGAGTCTTGGCGAGCAGCGCAGCAGCGGACATCATCTGCCCAGCCTGGCAGTAGCCGCACTGCGGCACATCAAACTCCGCCCAGGCGATCTGTACAGGGTGCGAGCCGTCGGTCGAAAGCCCTTCAATGGTCGTGATCTTGGCGTTGTCCGCAGCGGCCACTGGCGTCTGGCACGAGCGCACAGCTCGTCCGCCGATGTGCACCGTACAAGCGCCGCAGAAACCGATTCCGCAGCCGTATTTGGTGCCGCGAAGATTCAACACATCGCGAATCACCCACAGGAGCGGCATGTCCGCGGGAGCGTCCACCGTGGCGGGCCGTCCATTTACTGTCAGTTTGTATGGCATGGTCGAATCCTGAAAGCAAATATCACTGCGCGGTTAGAGCCGGGCCAAAACTGGGTCTTCGAACACTACAGAACATAAAAGGGGACAAGCACTCCTGTCAAACCAAAAAATCTTAACTGCAGCAGCAGCGAACCTGAATTAGGGCCAATGCTTGCCGCAGCCCTCTCCTCTCATGTACGCTCCGAGCTTCGTAAGCGCCGAAGAGAGCAAGCTGGTGGGCCTGGTCTATTCGCTGACGCCGAAACCTGAAGAAGAGCCCCTCGCGTGGTACGCCAGGCCGGCTTCGCTGGCGCTCATGGTGCTCGCGGGCACCGTTTTGCTGAATATCATCTTCTGGTAGGAGAGCCGATGGGCATTGACATTCGCTTGCCGCTGGGAATTTTGTTCTTGCTGGTGGGGTCGGTTCTCGTCGTTTATGGCGCTGCAAGCGATCCCTCGCTCTACAGGCAGTCCCTGGGCATCAACGTCAACCTTTATTGGGGAGTCGTGTTGCTGGCGTTCGGCGCGCTTATGTATGCGCTCAGCCGGCGCGCCGCGCGCGTGGAGGCTCGAACGGAAAACGCGCCACAATCTCCGCGTTCCTCAAGCCGTTAAGGCCATCCTCAAAATATGAAGCTAATTCGATATCAAGATCATTCTGGAAAAGTTCAATATGCCGCGGAGCAGCCCGGCGGCGTGCACCTGCGAATGGAAGGTGATCCTTTCGGCAAGAACCGCGTGACTAAAGAATCCGCGAAGATCGCAAAGGTCCTGGCGCCCGTTGTTCCCGTCATGATCTGGTGCATCGGGCAGAACTATCGCCGCCACGCGGATGAAGTGGGCATGAGCTCCGGTGACTATCCCGTCGTTTTTGCGAAAGGCGCGAACACTTTGCTGGATCCCGACGCTCCGATCGAAATTCCCACGCGGGCGGGAACGGCGGAGCTGGACTACGAAGGCGAATTGGTCGTCATCATTGGAAGGGCTTGCAAGGACGTGAGCCGCGAGCATGCGCTCGAGTTCGTCGCCGGCTACACCTGCGGCAATGATGTGAGCGCCCGCGATTGGCAATTGAAAAAAGGTGGCAGCCAATGGTGCCGCGGCAAGAGCTTCGACACCTTTGCGCCCACCGGTCCCTGTCTGGTGACTCCGGACTCCATCCCGGACCCCAGCGGCCTGCGGATCGAGACCTCCGTGAACGGCCGCGTACTGCAGGACGGCAACACCCGCGATATGGTGCGTGACGTTCCGGCGCTCATCGAATTTCTGAGCCAGAGCACGACGCTCCTGCCGGGCACCGCCATCTTTACCGGCACGCCGCATGGAGTGGGCATGGCGCAGAATCCGCCGCTGTGGCTCAAGGACGGCGACACGGTGAGCATCACCATCGAGAAAATCGGAACGCTGACCAATACCGTGCGCCGGCCATAGCGGCGGCCCACGAGCTGGTTGGGCGCTGAACGAAGTACCCGCGTGGTATAGAATCAGGCGCATATGTCAGGAAATGGAGCAACGCAACGCCGCGTTTTGCGGCTCGATCCGAGAGACAACGCTCTCGTAGCCTTGACGGACCTGGGCAAAGGCGAAACGGTGAGCTTTGCGGGCAGCGAGTATGTGTTGCTCTCGGACGTCCCCGCAAAACACAAGTTTGTCACCGCGGATCTTCCCGCGGGCGGCGACGTCATCATGTATGGCGTGCTGGTCGGCCGCACCGCGGAGCCACTGCAGCGTGGCGGGCTTCTTTCCACCCGCAATCTGCGCCATGCCGCCGCCGCCTTTCACGACCGCGACGCCGTCCCGCACTGGTCGCCGCCCGATGTCTCGCGCTGGCGGGAGAAGACGTTTCTTGGGTACCAAAGGGCGGATGGACTGGTGGGCACCCGCAACTATTGGATCGTGCTTCCCCTGGTCTTCTGCGAAAACCGAAACCTGGCCGTTTTGAAGCAAGCCTTTGAGGAAGAGCTGGGTTTTGCCGCTCCGCAGATTTACCGCCGCCAGGTTGCGGAGATGGTGCGCCTGTATCGAGAAGGCAAGAGCGGGGACCTGCGCAGCGCTTCGTTCACCGAAAACAAAGCGCCGGCGCCTGCCGCCAGAGTTTTCCGCCATGTCGACGGCATAAAATTCCTCATACATGAAGGCGGCTGCGGTGGCACGCGCGAGGACTCCGCAAATTTGTGCGCGCTGCTGGCCGGTTACATTCATCACCCGAACGTAGCCGGCGCCACGGTCCTGAGCCTCGGATGCCAGCACGCGCAGGTGACTATCCTGCAGGAAGAAATCAAGCGCCGCGACGCAAACTTCCGCAAGCCGCTGCTTATTTTCGAGCAGCAAAAGAGCGCCTCCGAAGCGGCCATGATCTCGCAGGCGATTCGAGAGACGTTCCTCGGCTTGGTTGACGCTGACAAGGCCCAGCGCCGGCCCGCGCCCCTGTCGCATCTTTGCGTCGGGTTGAAATGTGGCGGTTCCGATGGATTTTCCGGAATTTCCGCCAATCCCGCCATCGGCCACGTTGCTGACATTCTGGCCGTGTTAGGCGGCAGGGGGATTCTGTCGGAATTTCCGGAGCTCTGCGGCGTCGAGCAAGAGCTCATCAATCGTTGCGTCAACGCGAGCGTTTCAGAGCGCTTCATGACCTTGATGCGCGACTACGCCGCGCGCGCGAAGGCGGTGCGGTCCGGATTCGAGATGAATCCTTCGCCGGGAAATATTCGCGACGGCCTGCTTACCGACGCCATGAAATCGGCGGGTGCTGCGAAGAAGGGCGGCACTTCGCCGGTTACCGGCGTGCTCGACTATCCGGAATTTTCCTCCGAACCCGGCCTGAACCTGCAATGCACGCCCGGCAATGACGTGGAGTGCGTCACCGCCCAAGTGGCTGCGGGCGCGAACGTCGTGTTGTTTACCACTGGGCTCGGCACACCCACCGGCAATCCCATCGCGCCGGTCATTAAATTATCCACGAACTCGGATTTGGCGCGGCGCATGCCGGACATCATCGATATCGACACCGGCGGCATCATTTCCGGCGAAGGTACCATCGAGCAGACGGGCGAAAACATTTTAGAGCGCGTCATACAAGTGGCGAGCGGCGAGCTTCACACCAAGGCCGAGCTGCTCGCGCAAAACGACTTCATCCCCTGGAAACGAGGAGTCTCTCTCTGAGCGGCGCCCCGCAACATCGCGATGCCTTCCGGCTCGACGGCAAAGTTGCCATGATCACCGGCGCGGGCAGCGGAATCGGCCGCTCGATTGCACGGCGCTTCGCGCAGCAAGGCGCGTCCGTGCGCATCCTCGACCTCGACGAAAATGCCGGCAATGCCGCAGCCCAGGAAATTGCCGCGTCCGGCGGCGACGCCAAGGCCTACCTTTGCGATGTTTCCGATCAGGCGAGCGTCAGGGAAGTCTTCGGTAAGCTGGCCCGGGAGGGCCGTCTCGATATTCTCGTGAATAATGCGGGCGTTTCGCACATCGGGACAGTCGAGACCACCAGTGAAGCCGATTTCGACCGCCTGTTCCGCATCAACGTAAAGGGCGTCTACAACTGTATCTATGCCGCGATCGGACAAATGAAGTCGCAGGGCGGCGGCGTGATTCTGAATATGGCCTCCATCGCCGGAACCGCGGCGCTGGCCGATCGTTTTGCGTATTCCATGAGCAAAGGCGCGGTCGTGGCCATGACCTATTCCGTGGCCAAGGATTACCTGGCGCACAAAATTCGCTGCAATTGTATCTCTCCCGCGCGCGTGCACACTCCGTTCGTCGACGGCTACCTGCGAAAAAACTACCCTGGCCGCGAGCAGGAGATGTTTCAAAAGCTATCGGCGTCGCAGCCCATCGGCCGCATGGGTGAGCCTGAGGAAGTGGCCGCGCTCGCCCTGTTCCTGTGTTCGGAGGAAGCGGCGTTCATCACCGGGACGGATTACCCGATCGACGGAGGATTCTTCAATCTCCGTGGATAAACAAGCCCGTGCCTCGGGCCCCGGTGAACGGAATCTTTACATGAAGATTGATTCGCACCAGCACTTTTGGCGCTATGATGCCGTTCGCGATGCGTGGATCACCGACTCCATGGCTGCCTTGAAGCGCGATTTCCTGCCCGAGCATCTTGCCGCGGAATTTGCGGCGAACGGTATCGACGCTTCCATCGCCGTGCAAGCCGATCAGTCCGAAAACGAGACCATGTTTCTGCTCGAGCTGGCCGAGAGGAACGAGCGCATCGCCGGGGTCGTCGGCTGGTTGGATCTCTCATCCCCTCGCGTTGCGGAAAGGCTTGAACATTTCTCGCACTCTCCGAAACTGCGTGGCTTTCGCCATATCGCGCAGTCGGAAACAGACGACCGTTTTCTTGCGCGCGAGAAATTCGTTAACGGCGTCGCGCAGTTGCGCGCATTCGGCTTCACCTACGACATACTCATCTACGCGAAGCAGTTGCCTGCGGCCATCGAACTCGTGACCCGACTTCCCGAGCAGCGCTTTGTAGTCGACCACCTTGCCAAGCCAGAGATCAAGTCCGGGCAGACGTCGCCCTGGGCGGCGCACATGAAGGAACTTGCACAGAACAAAAATGTGTTCTGCAAGCTTTCCGGCCTGGTCACGGAAGCGGATTGGAAGCACTGGAAAGCTGGCGATTTCAAACCTTATCTCGACGTGGTTTTCGATGCTTTCGGCGCGGATCGCTTGATGTTCGGCTCCGATTGGCCAGTGTGCCTGCTGGCTGCGACGTATCATCAGGTGAAGCAGCTCATCGAGGAATATGTGAAGGGATTCTCCCAGTCCGACAAAGAAAGGATTTTCGGCGGCAACGCCGCTCGTTTTTACGGAGTGCAAACGGCGCAACATGGACTTGCAGCTTAAAGGCAAGGTCGTTCTGGTCACCGGTGGCGCCAAGGGCATCGGCGCGGCCATCGTGCGCGGTTGCGCGCACGAGGGCGCGACCCCCGTTCTCGTGGATAAGGATGGCGAAGCGGGAAAACTGTTGCAAATTGAGCTGCAGCAATCTGGCGCGTCCTGCGGCGCAATTTGCGCGGATTTGGCGCCGGCCGCAAATTGCGCGGTTGCGATTGAGGCCACGCTGCGCGACTTCGGACGGCTCGACGTGCTCGTCAACAACGCCGGGATTAACGACAACGCCGGCCTCGAGCACGGCAGCCCTGAAAAATTCCTGCGTTCGCTCGAACTCAACCTGCTTCATTACTACAACATGGCCCATTACGCCCTGCCGGCCTTGAAGAAATCTCAGGGCTGCATCATCAATATTGCCTCCAAAGTCGCCATCACCGGACAAGGCGGCACCTCCGGCTATGCCGCGGCAAAAGGTGCGATTCTTGCGCTTACGCGCGAGTGGGCCGCCGAATTGCTCCCCTATGGCATTCGCGTGAATGCACTCCTCCCCGCCGAAGTCATAACTCCGCTTTACAAGCAGTGGCTCGGCACGTTTCCGAACCCGGACGAAAAACTGAAGCACATCACGGCCAAAATCCCTTTGGGCAAACGTATGACCGACCCCGGCGAAATTGCCGCGATGGTTTTGTTTCTCATGTCGGTGCAGGCCAGCCATGTAACTGGCCAGCACGTGTTCGTGGACGGCGGCTACGTCCATCTCGACCGCGCGCTCACATGAAAAAACGGCCCTGCTGTGCTAGCGGACTCGTGAAATTGCTATGAACAAACGATACTGCCTCACTCTCGACCTCGAAGATGACCCGGCGCTAATCGCCGAGTATCGCCGCTATCACCAGAAAATTTGGCCGGAGATTACCAGCAGCATCAAAGACTCCGGCATCGTCGACATGGAAATTTATCTGCTCGGCACGCGCATGTTCATGATTATGGAAGTCGACGCGCAATTTTCCTTCGACGCCAAGAACAAAGCCGACCACGCAAATCCCAAGGTCCGCGAGTGGGAAGAACGGATGTGGAAATTCCAGAAGCCCCTGCCAGACGCGAAACCGGGAGAAAAGTGGCTGCTCATGGAACGAATTTTCAAGCTGGAGCCGTAAACTCGTAGAAGTTCGGCTCCGCAAGGGTTACAAACAGGAGGACGCAAGCTCATGCAATCGAATCGCATTCCCCGGCGTGACTGGCTGGTTGGCACCGGAGCGTCTCTTCTCTCCTTGGCCGCCTCCGCCAAAGCCGGGCCAACCCCCGCGCAGCCGCAAGCACAGAAAAGCTCCGCCGCGGAAGACGCCGACCGCGCTCGCCGCATGCAATGGTGGCATGAAGCGCGCTTCGGCATGTTCATCCATTGGGGACTGTACAGCGTGCTCGGCCGCCACGAATGGGTCATGGAAAACGAGGGCATCCCCGTAACCGAATACGAGCAGCTCGCCAACCGCTTTCAGCCGAAACCGAATGCCGCGCGCGCCTGGGCCAAGCTCGCCAAGCAAGCCGGACAGAAATACATGGTGATGACTTCCAAGCATCACGAAGGCTTCTGCAACTTCGACACCAACCTCACCAACTACTGCGCGCCGAAACAAGGGCCTGGCCGCGACCTCGTGCGCGAATATGTCGAAGCCGCCCGCGCCGAAGGTCTGCGCCTCGGCTTTTACTATTCTTTGATGGATTGGCACCATCCCGATGGCGCCCGCTGCGCCACTAACGAAGACGCCCGCAAGCGCTTCGTCGAATACACACACGGCCTCATCCGCGACTTGATGACAAACTACGGCAAAGTCGACGTACTTTGGTACGACGTCTCCTGGCCGCTCGATGCCCGCGGCTGGGAATCCGAGCGCATGAACAAAATGGTCTTCGAGCTTCAGCCCGACATCATCGTCAACAATCGCAACGCGCTCCCCGGCGATTTCTCGACGCCCGAACAGGAGATCGTCGCCGACCAGCGCGGTCGCGCCTGGGAATCTTGCATGACGCTCAATGAAAGCTGGGGATATCATCAAGCCGACGACGCCTGGAAAACTCCGAAGACTATCGTGCGCAACCTCGTCTATTGCGCCCACGATGCCGGAAATTATCTGCTCAATATCGGCCCCAAGCCCGATGGTTCCATTCCCGAGGATTCCGTGCGCGTCCTGACCGAAGTCGGCAGCTGGACCTCGCGCAATGCCGAGTCCATTCACACCCAGGAACGTTGCCAGCCGCACCGCTCGAACTACGCGGGCTTCACCCGCAAGGGCAACACTCTCTATATGCACGTTTATTTTTGGCCCGGAGAAACCGTCGCGCTCGCGGGATTGAAAACCGGCGTGAAATCCGCGCGCCTACTTGCCGGCGGCCAGCAAGTCAAGTTCCAGCAGGACCGCTTCCGCGTGCGCTTCACCGGATTGCCCGCTGAACCGCCGGATCATCCGGTCACCACCATCGCCATCGAGTGCGAGTCCGAACCGTTGCAGGATACCGATTTTGTGCGCCGCGAACGCCCGCGCAATAATGTTTGAGCTTGCCCGCAAATCAAATTTAGATAGAGGATTAACCCGCGATGCGCATCTCCGACGCCAAAGTAATCATCTGCAGCCCCGGCCGAAACTTCGTCACGCTAAAAATTGTCACCGAAGACGGCATCCACGGCCTCGGTGACGCCACGCTCAACGGCCGCGAACTCGCCGTCGCCAGCTATCTCTCCGATCACGTCATCCCGCTTCTCATCGGCCGCGACGCCCGTCGCATCGAAGACCTCTGGCAATACCTTTACAAAGGCGCGTACTGGCGCCGCGGCCCTGTCACCATGGCCTCGATCTCCGCGGTCGACACTGCGCTCTGGGACATCAAGGGCAAATCCCTCAACGTTCCCGTCTATCAGTTGCTCGGCGGCGCTTCCCGCGACGCCATCCTCGTCTACGGCCATGCCAATGGCAAAGACATCGATGCCACCGTCACGGCCGTCGCCGAATATGCCAAGCTCGGTTACAAAGCCATTCGCGCGCAAAGCGGCATCCCCGGTCTCGCCAGCACCTACGGCGTCGGCCGCGGCAAAATGTTTTACGAGCCCGCCGAAAAAGACGCGCCCGCCGAAGATCTCTGGAGCTCCGAGCTCTACCTCAATTTCGTCCCCCGCCTGTTCGAACGCCTGCGCAAGGAATTTGGTTCCGACCTCCACCTGCTCCATGACGCGCATCACCGCCTCACGCCCATCGAAGCCGCCCGCCTCGGCAAAGAGCTCGAGCCTTACCATCTCTTCTGGCTCGAAGATCCCACTCCCGCCGAGCTGCAAGAGAGTTTTCGCCTGATTCGCCGCCACACTACCACGCCGCTCGCCGTCGGCGAAGTTTTCAACTCCATCTTCGATTGCCAGCAGCTCATCCAGGAACAGCTCATCGATTACATCCGCGCCGCCGTCGTGCACGCAGGCGGAATTTCCCACCTGCGAAAAATCGCCAGCCTCGCCGAGCTGTATCAGGTTCGCACCGGTTGTCATGGCGCCACCGATATGAGTCCCGTCTGCATGGCTGCCGCTTTGCATTTCGATCTCAGCGTCCACAATTTCGGCATTCAGGAATACATGCACCACTCCGCCGAAACCGATCGCGTCTTCTCGCACTCCTACACCTTCGCCGACGGAATGATGCACCCCGGCGACGTCCCCGGCCTCGGCGTGGACATCGACGAGCAGCTAGCCTCCACCTATCCCTATCGCCGCGCGTACTTGCCCATTAATCGCAAGCTCGACGGCACCATGCACAGTTGGTAGCTTATGGATCCCGTGCGCCCCATCGCTCCATCTAACCCCTTGGCCGCCTCCACGAATCTAAATTCGGCGCAAGCGGACGAGCGGACGAGCGCGCCGGCTTCGTCTCGCGTCGGCCATTTCCGCTGGGTCATCTGCGCGCTCCTTCTTTTCGGTGTTACGAAAAATTATATCGATCGCCAGGTCCTCGGCGTCCTGAAGTCCACGCTGCAGCACGACTTCGGCTGGAATGAAATCCAGTACGGCCACCTCGTTTCTTATTTTCAGATCGCTTACGCCGCGGGCATGGTGCTCATGGGCCGCCTCATCGACCGATTCGGCACGCGCGTCGGCTATGCGCTGGCTATGGCCTTCTGGAGCCTCGCATCCATGGCTCATGCCGCCGCGGGGTCCTTCACCGCGTTCGCTGGCGCGCGCGTCGCCCTGGGCTTCGGCGAGGCCGGCGTCTTTCCCGCCAGTATCAAGTGCGTCGCCGAATGGTTCCCCAAAAAAGAGCGCGCCCTCGCCACCGGAATCTTCAACGCCGGCACAAGCGCGGGCGCCATCATCACCCCGCTCGTCGTGCCATGGATCGCGCTGCATTGGGGTTGGCGCTCCGCCTTCCTTCTCACCGGCGCCCTCGGATTTGTGTGGCTCATCTTTTGGTTTCTGCTATACCGCAAGCCGGAGGAACATCCGCGCCTTTCCAAGGCCGAGCTGGACTACATCCGCAGCGATCCCTCCGAACCCGTCGGAAAAATCAAATGGTCCGCGCTCCTCCCGCACCGCCAAACCTATACCTTCGTCGTCGGTAAATTCCTCACCGATCCCATCTGGTGGTTCTATCTCTTCTGGGTGCCCGATTTTCTGCAGCGCCAGCACGATCTGGCGTTGATGAATATCGGCATCCCCATCATGGTCATCTATTTGATTTCCGACGTCGGCAGCGTCGCCGGTGGCTGGCTCTCCTCGGCCCTGATTAATCACGGCAGCAGCGTCAACGCCGCCCGCAAGATCACCATGCTCGTCTGCGCCCTCTGCGTCACGCCCATTGTTTTCGCTTATCGCATCCAAAGCCTGCCGGGTGCTGTACTCCTCATCGGCCTCGCAGCCGCTGCGCATCAGGGATTCTCCGCGAATCTCTACACGCTGACCTCCGACATGTTTCCCGCGCGCGCCGTGGGTTCCGTCGTTGGCATCGGCGGCATGGCCGGCGCCATCGGCGGCATGCTCATCGCCGAAGTGGTCGGCCACGCGCTGCAGTGGACCGGCAGCTACATGATTCCCTTCGTAATGGCCGGCAGCGCTTACCTCATCGCCCTGTTCCTGATTCAGATTTTGGCGCCTAAACTGGAGCCGGCCAGAATCACCTGAGGCGAATCACCTGAGCGAGGCCCCGTGACGTTGCAAATCAAATCGAAACAGCACTGCCGCTGGGACCTCGTCAGCCTCGGCGAAATCATGGTGCGCTTCGACCCCGGCGAAAAGCGCATAGCCACGACGCGCTCGTTCGATGTCTGCGAGGGCGGCGGCGAATACAACGTCGCGCGCGGCCTGAAGCGTTGCTTCGGCTTGGACACCGCCGTGGTCACCGCCTTCGCCGACGATCCCGTCGGCCGCCTGCTGCAGGATCTCGTCTACCAGGGTGGTGTCGATCCATCCCTCATCCGCTGGGTCGAGCACGATGGCGTCGGCCGCGCCGCCCGCAATGGCCTCAATTTCACCGAGCGCGGCTTTGGCGTGCGCGCCGCTCTCGGCTCCTACGATCGCGGCCACACCGCCGTCTCGCAGCTAAAAAAAGGCGAAATCGACTGGGACCAAATCTTCGGCAAGGAAGGCGCGCGCTGGTTTCACACCGGTGGCATCTTCTGCGCCCTTTCTCCTACCGCGCCGGACGTCGCCGTCGAAGCCATGCAATCCGCCAAGCGCTACGGCGTCGTCGTCTCCTACGATCTGAATTACCGCGCTTCCCTCTGGAAGTCCCTCGGCGGCAAAAAGCAAGCGCAGGAAGTGAACCGCCGCATCGCTCCGCACGTCGATGTCATGCTCGGAAACGAAGAAGATTTTTCCGCCGCTCTCGGTTACGAAGTTCCTGGCATGGACGAGCATCACTCCACCTTCGAAGTCGAAAGCTTTAAGCAAATGATCGCCAAAGTTGTAAAGGATTATCCATTCCAAGTCGTCGCCACCACGCTGCGCAAGGCCAAAACCGCCACGCTGAACGATTGGGGCGCGGTCTGCTACTACGATGGCAAGTTCTACCAAGCCAGGAACCGCGAAAATCTCGAAATCTTCGACCGCGTCGGCGGCGGCGATTCCTTCGCCTCCGGCCTTATCTACGGTTTCCTCGCCGGGCAAGATCCGCAATGGTCCGTCGAATGCGGCGCCGCCCACGGAGCGCTCGCCATGACCACTCCCGGCGACACTTCGATGGTCACGTTACAGGAAGTCCTGCAAGTGATGAAAGGCGTCGGCGCGCGCATCGCCCGCTGAAACGATTTCTGTGTAGGGGCGCAGCATTGCTGCGCCCCTACTAGGCAAGGCCACTACGTTTCGCGGAAGCCTGCAGCGCAGGGCCCACCGACTTCTGGCGGGCGGAGCCCTGCGGCTTTTAAGGATGTTCGTTCGCGATCTTGGGGAATTCAAGCGAGGAATCTGAAGTGGATAAGCAAAAAGTTCGCAGTCGCATCGAAGAAATCGGAATCATCCCCGTGGTCCGCGCATCCTCCCAACGCGAAGCGCACATCGCCGCCGAGGCCGTCTGCAAGGGTGGCATCCCCATCGTGGAAATCACCATGACCTGTCCCGGCGCTGTCGACGTCATTCGCGAGCTCGCAAAAAGCGCCGGCTC